>Ga0206944_1136_pt1 | contig 12642 bp, 7 predicted proteins | sample Alteio_BWOrgHeat_4_FD_152978 | JGI IMG/M metagenome (GOLD analysis project Ga0206944, IMG submission 152978) | Enriched cells from forest soil in Barre Woods Harvard Forest LTER site, Petersham, Massachusetts, United States -... | ecosystem: Environmental > Terrestrial > Soil > Temperate forest > O... | reverse complement strand
CTCGTCGGCCCGCCGCGGCGCGATCACGGCAGGAAAATAGGTGTTATTGGACATTCCGGCGAATACGCCCACCGGGCAAGTGCAGGCCAGAGGATCATAGCCCGCATCTTCAAAAGCCTCCCACGCGGTTTCAAGGAACACGCGGTGCTGTGGATCCATCAATTCGGCTTCACGCGGGTTGATTCCAAAAAATCCGGCGTCAAATGTCTCTGCGCCGTCAAGCACCCCGCGCGCCCGAACGTAGTGAGGATCGTTGCGAATTCCCGCGGGCTCATTGGGCGATGGTTCAAGTTCGCTTGGTTCGAAGAAAGAAATGGTTTCCTTGCCGGCGAGGAGATTCTGCCAGAACTCCCGTACGTTGTGCGCGCCGGGAAAACGGCCCGCCATGCCGATAATGGCCACGCCGTTCAATGAATCGAATTGTTCCGGTTGTGACATTGTTTCCGCTATCCCTTTCGTGCCGCTTTCATGCCAGCCATGGCTTCCTGCTGGCGGCGTGCGCGGTCGTTTACCGCCTGCGCGGACAGATGTGAGTTGCCATTTCCAGCAAGTTGAGTGGCCAGCGCACGCGCCGTTGGATATTGCAGCAAGGTAACGATCGGCAAGTTGCGTCCAAGGGCATGTTGTAATTTGCGGTGCGCCTGCAACAGTAATAATGAGTGCCCACCCAAATCAAAGAAATTTGCTTCCAGGTTGACGCCAGGATTGTCGAATAGTTCCCGCCAAATTCCTGCTATGGTCCGTTCCATGTCAGTACGCGGTGTGGTTTCGGCGCCAGTAGCCGTCATTGTTTGGATCCCGGGCATGGCAACAGCAGGGGACGGCGCCAATTGTGAGACTATCTCGCTCAACTTTGCTCCCGGGGTTCTTACGACTTCGCGAAGGACAAATCCCAGATCCGACAAGACGCGGCGAATGTGAGCGGCCTCGAATTGCTCCGGCCGGTATAACATCTTGAGCCTAAGCAGGGCGCCTGGCACGACTGTGAGTGTCAACGGATAATTGGTGGATTCCGGTGCATCCAGAACTTCTACGGTTACACTTTCTCCCAACCGCTCGGTAGCGCCACCCGAAGCATAGTTCTGAAAGACGATGAGACTATCGAACAGACGGTGTCGCCACGCTATCCCACTCCAAGCCTGAATCTGCTCTATCGAGTTGTATTGATGCTGACTCGCATCAAATTGCTCGCGCTGCAACTGCTGCAGCCATTTCGCAACCGGAGTATTCGCTGCAATTCTGGCGCGAACTGGAAGATTATTGACGCAGGGGCCGACCATACCTTCAATACCTGAGAGCTCCGGAGGACGACCAGAATAGGCGGCTCCAAAAACGGGATCGATTGTGGCCTGATGGTGGGCCAGAACCAGTGCCCAGGATCCCTGAAGCAAAGTGTTCAACGTGATCAGATTTTCTCTCGCCGTATTCTGCAACGCTTGCGTAATATCTGCTTCCAGGGTCGCAGTTTCTTCGAGAGAAGACACATGGCCAGAGACCGGAACAAATGCCGGGCGGTGCCCGATGCGAAGTGGCTGCGGGTTAAAGTCACTTAAATACTTATTCCAGAACTTCTGTGCCTCACCTTCAGAGCGGTTCAGAGTCCAGCTAATGTAGTCGCCATAGATAAGCGGTTTTGGCAGGCCGGCATTGCCGGCATAGGTACTCGCGAGCTCCTTGAAGATGACCGGCCAGGACCAGCCGTCAATGAGCAGGTGATGCGTGCTCCACACCATCTGCCATTCGTCGTCCCGGGTGCGGAGCAGGCTAACGCGCAGCAGTTGCCCTGCGGCAAGAGCGAAGGACTTTGCGCCATCTGCGTGAATGAATGTCGCAAGACGTTGCTGCCTCTCAATCTCAGTCATATCGCGCAGATCGATCTCCGTCCAGTCGAGCGGACGCGCCGGCAAGACCACCTGCATGGTTTCCCGAAGTCCGTCGGCAACAAACGCAGTTCGCAGGATGGGATGTCGTTCGATCACGCGTTGCCAGCTTCGCCGCAGAACCGCAGTATCCAGCGAACCGCGGAATACAAAACGCCATTGCTCAAAACCCAGCTGGCCTGCAGAGGCTTCCATGGAATAAAAGAGTTTCTGCATAGACGACAGAGGGTAGATATCTTCGACCGAGGGGTGGGATTTTAATATTTCGGCCAGTTCAGCCGCTTTGAGTGTTGCCAGTGGAAAATCGGCAACGGACCAGCGGTGTGCGTCCTCTGCGCTGCTCAGTTGGATCAATTCCGCGAGCGCGGCTGAATAGCGCGCGGCAAGCCGCGCCACCGTCGCTCTGGCATGCACATTGCGGCTAAAGTTGAACTGCACTTCGAGTTGCCCGCCGGCAATGCGGGCCAGCACCTCAATCAAATGTGTCCGCTTGTTAGTGCCGTGATGCCACAAGCCCACGGGCTCAGGCGCAAATGAAAACAGCCGCGACCCTGCGACCACCTGATCGAACTGGCCTAAATAGTTGAAGAGAACGTTGGCTTGGGGAAACCCGGCCTGCGGAAGCCGTGTGAACTGATCCCGCAGCAGTCCGTAACCAATTCCTTTTCCCGGAATTTGCCGCAGCTGGTTCTTGATCGATTGCAGGGAAGCATCCAGCCGTGCGCCGGACTTCAGGGACAAGCGCACCGGATAAATGCTGGTAAACCAGCCAATGGTCCGCGAGACGTCGATGGCCCCTACGTCTTCCCGACCGTGGCCCTCGACATCGACTAGCAAAGATTCGCGTCCGGTCCAGGACCGGAAGCTCTCCGCGAGGGCCGTCAACAACAAGTCATTGATTTGCGAATGGTAGGCGCCGGGGACTTGCCGCAGCAGTAATTCAGTCTGGTCCGTCGTAAGCCTGGCTGTTACGGTTTCTGTGGATTCTTCGATGTTCAATCCCGCGGCATGGTCTATGGGGAGTCCCGCTGCTGTCGCACCAGGCACTGCTCGCCAGTAGTCGATTTGCGCCCGCACCTCAGGCCGTTCCGCGTACTCAGCCAGTGCTTTGGACCAGGCTTTGTAGGAAGCAGTCTTCGACGGTAACGCGATCGGTCTTGATTCCTGCAGCGCGCGGTAAGCGCTCTCCACGTCTTCCAGGAGCAGTCTCCAGGACACGCCGTCAATTGCCAGATGATGCACGGTGAGAAGCAGCCGGGCCTCTTCTTTAGAGCCCATGGAGAAATACATCGCGGCAAGCAAAGGCCCCTGCGTGATGTCCAGAGAGCTTTGCAACTTCACAGCGGCGTCGAGAATTTCTTCTGGCGTGAAGACATGATCCGCGCGCGCAATCGTGACCGGGGCAACGTGGTCGGCGTACGACTGCTGCCAGCCAGATGATGTTTGAACAAATCGCAGGCGGAACGCATCATGATGAGCGACGGCGGCGGAAAGAGCCTGTTGCAGCCGGCCCAGATCAATGTTTGGCGAGACGGTAAACAGGAAAGTCTGATTCCAGTAATTTCGATTTTCGAGTGGTTGCTCAAAGAACCAACGCTGAATGGGAGTGAGCGCGACTTCGCCTGACGCGGCCTCAATCTGGGCGGGCGCTTTGACCACCTGGGGGGCTGATGCTGCGAGTTCAGCAATCGTCGGCGATTGGAACAGTTGCCGCGGTGTAAGGGCCAAGCCAACTTGCCGGGCGCGCGAAATCACCTGAATGCTCAAAATCGAATCGCCGCCGAGCTCAAAGAAATTGTCATGAACGCCCGGTGCTTCCACGCCCAGCACTTCACTCCAAATGCGGGCCAGCGCCTGTTCGGCCGGGGTGCGTGGCGCTACGTAGGTGTCCTTGCGGCTGGCGCGTGACACGTCCGGCGCCGGTAGCGCAACGCGGTCCACTTTGCCGTTGGAAGTCAGCGGCAGAGCGTCCATGGGCATGAACGCCGCCGGGACCATATAGTCCGGCAGAGACGCTTTCATGTGTGCGCGCAAAGCATCAAGGGCGATCTCTTGCGACGCACAGTAATACGCCACTAATTTTTTATCGCCGGGCTTGTCTTCGCGCGCGATGACCACTACCTCACGAATGCCCTGGTACAAGCTCATTACCGATTCGATTTCGCCCAGCTCAATACGGAAGCCGCGGATCTTGACCTGGTGATCGATGCGGCCCAGGTATTCGAGGTCGCCATTCGGCAACCGCCGCGCCAGGTCGCCCGTACGGTAGAGGTATCCTGATGCAAATGGATTTTCGATAAAGCGCTGCGCGGTGAGTTCCGGCCTACGCAAATAGCCGCGGGCCACGCCTGCGCCGCCAACGTACATCTCTCCGGCTACGCCCAGCGGCACTGGTTGCCGTTGCGGATTTAGAACGTACACGGCGAGATCCGGGATTGGTTCGCCAATCAGACTGCCCGATCCGGTGCGTACGTCTTTGAAAGAGATCGGCCGGTAAGTCACATGCACGGTAGTTTCCGTGATGCCGTACATGTTGATCAACGCCGGTTTACTGTCGCCGTATTGCTCCATCCAGGGCAACAGGCTAGCGAGTTCCAGCGCTTCGCCACCGAAGATCACATAGCGTAAGGTTTGGTCCGCGGGACTGGTGCCGGCAAGCACGAACGGAGTTAACTGGCGGAATGCGGAGGGCGTCTGGTTCAGCACGGTGACCCGCTCGCGGCGTAACAGTTCCGCAAATGCTTCCGGCGAACGACTAACCCAGTAGGGAACTACGACTAACTTACCGCCATACAGCAGCGCACCCCACATCTCCCACACGGAAAAATCAAAAGCACAAGAGTGAAACAGGGTCCATACGTCGCTTTGCTGGAAGACGTACCAGTGATCCGTCTGATCAAAGAGACGAACTACGTTGGCATGCGTGATCTGGCATCCTTTGGGCTTACCCGTGGAGCCCGACGTATAAATGACGTATGCCAGACTTTCTGGCTTTGCTCCGCTAGCAGGCGTTTCGTCGAGGCCGTCACCGGTCACATCGTCCAGAAACAAAACTATGCCGTGATGTTTGGGAAGGCTGGCCGCAAGGCTGCGCTGCGAAACCAGCACAGGTACGCCGGCGTCCTCGAGCATGAATGCCACGCGCTCCGGCGGATAGCTTAAATCGATGGGGAGATACGCCGCGCCCGCCTTCAAAATTCCCAGAATGCCTACGACCATGCCGAGGTTGCGTTCGACACACAAGCCAATCAAGACTTCCGGCCCTGCGCCCAGCGAGATTAGCCGTCCGGCCACCGCGTTCGCGCGGCGGTTCAATTCTGCGTAGGTCAATGATTCCCCATCGCAAGTGACTGCGATCAACTCCGGGGTCAGCGCTACCTGGCGTTCGAAGCGTTGATGCAGGCATTCGCTCACCTGGAAAGCAGCCCGGGGAGGCGCGAGAAGCGCGTTTACTTCTGCTTCCGTTAGAAATGGCACCTCTGAGATGGACCGTGCCGCGTTCGTGCAAATTCCTTCCAGAAGGATGCGAAGATGTCCCAGCACCCGCTCGGCGCCCGCGTGGTCAAGCCTTTTCGTGTCGTGTTCCAGGCGCAGAATCATCTCGCGGTCCGCGTAGACAATCAGGGTGAGGGGAAAATTGGTCTGGCCAATGTATTCAAAATGGCGGTTGGCCCACTCTCCACCCTGAGCGCGCAGGGCGGTGTCCAGCAAGTAGTTCTCAAAAACCAGAATGCTGTTGAATAAGCCCACGCCGCCCGGTACTTCACTGGCTTTCTGAATGATCCGCAGGGGGGTCTGCTCGTAGGGGCGAAGGGCCACATGCTGTTCGCGGACCTCGCGCAGCCAGGCACCCACGGTGGCTTCGGGGCGCACAGAGATGCGCATCGGCAGAGTATTGATGAAGAGACCCAGCGGCGCGTCGGCGTCATTCAAGGTCGACGCACGTCCGGCGCGGGTGGCGCCAAACACGATGTCTTGCTCACCGCTGTGATGATGTAGAAGTAACGCCCATGCTGCCTGTAGCAAGGTGTTCACAGTGACGCCAGAGTTTTGCGCAAAGCCGCGCAAATGTGTTGTTAGGTCTTCCGAAAGACAGCATTGCGCTACTCCCCGGACGATTTCCTCGGCTGGGGCCGAGGATGGAATTGGAGTCGGCGCCCGGAATCCTTTTAGCTTTTGCCGAAAGAACTGTTCGGCGTCCCCCAGGTCCTGAGTACGCAGCCACTCGATGTAGTCATAGTAAGGTTTGCGCGAGGCCAGGTCTGGTCCGCCTTGTACACCATCGCGAAAAGCCGTGTATACCGTAAATACTTCCCGCAATACGATAGGGAAAGAACGGCCGTCCAACAGTGCGTGATGGAACGTCCACAGCATTCGGTAAGAGGACTGTCCCAGCTGCACGATGCGCAACCGCATCAAAGGTGCGTGAGACAACTCAAAACCCAGCTTACGGTCAGCCACGAGCAATCGATCCCAGCGTGCCGCCTGCTCCGGGGCATCGACGCCACTCCAATCGAAGATTTCAGAAGGAAGTTGGACGGAGTCGTAGACCTGCTGTAGCGGTTCGGAGATTCCTTCCCAGACAAAAGCGGTCCGCAGAATCGTATGGCGTGAAACGATCAGCTCCCAGGCGCGCAACATGGCCGTTGTGTCGAGCGACTCGTCTAGCTGGCAGACGATCTGCTCTATATCCACACCGGAGCCCAGCTCACCGATTGCATGAAACAGCATCCCCTGCTGCATCGGTGAAAGCTCATATTGACTTGCTGCGGCCTGTGAAGCCTCCGCAATTCCCATCGTCGGCATACTTATCCCTCAACCCTGGGCGCGATCTGGCCTTGCCCGTTCACGCGTTCCAACCAGATTTCCCGCCAGTACATCAATTCACCGCGCGGGCAATCTCCCATTTCTCCATAGCAGAGACACTCTTCACACAATGACGGTTCACCACGAGGGTTTTGCAGCGTCACGGAGTGTTTGAGTTCCCGCATTTTGCCGGACCTTTCCTCAATCAGCCGGGTAACACGGTAGCGAACTTCAGCCACAGTCCCACAGCAGCGGGTCATTTCATGGCAAACGTTCATACCTCGATTGCGCTTTTTTCGATCCAGGGTCTCGACGATCTCATCGAAAGGCTTAATACGAACCAACTCTCCCGGCTTCAGGTCGAGCACCGCGACAGGCGTCCCATTGGTGTGGGGGCCGCGAAGCCTGTCATCTCCTGACATTGCTCGATGAAGCCGAAGCCTGAGCCAGCGCATAAACAACTTCGCAATCTCCCAAGCGGAGCGATCGCCTTGGCGGATCTGGCGAAGAGCAATTCGCACCAGCCAGGGCTTCAGCCTTCCTGGAAAGGCTTCCGTCGCGCGGAGCAGCTCGGTCGACTGGCAGAAATAGCGTTGCTCATCAGCTTTTACCTTGAGGCGCGCCCGCAATTCTGCCAGAGCGGCTGCATCAATAGGCGCTGCTGTTGTCGCGCCTTCTGCTGGGAGTAGCCACGCTTCCTTCCAGTAGATACGGCATCCGCGCTTGCATCCATCGTGGCCGCTGCCATCGCAGCGCAGGCCTTCCAGCGTCACAACATCGTCTTTTGCAAAGCGCCGGTTCGAATCGATCGGTGGCTCAACGTCCACACAAGTTTTCTCTACGCGCCGATGGACGGAGAAAGACTTACCGCAGCAATCCAGCATCTCCGGCATGAAGGGATGTCCGTCCAGGGTGCCGTTGGAATCAAGAGTGAGGAGGATTTCCTGCGGCGAGCGCACCACAACCCTTTCACCAGCCAAGAATTTGCTACGCCTCATATCACAGCCTTCTAAACATTTAAGCCTTTCAATTCAGTATTCGCCCAAACCTATCACCGGGTGCGCGCAAAAACGTTTGTATCCGCCTTTAGCTAACTGGAGGAAAAGTTGTGCGGGTCACTCCGCGACGCGCGCCACAGTACCGATGATTCCGAGATAGGCCGCGCCCATAGCGCCCTTAGCCTTGTGCCCGGCCCAATAGGATTGACGGAAATCACGGCTAAAATCCTTCCAATTGGCGGCATTGGCGCCGTTGATCGAGACCGTGATGGAAGGAGAGAGTATCCGCGCGGTATGCCACCAACCTGAAGGGACAAAGAGCGTCTCTCCGGGAAAGAGCTTGAAGCGGAAGCCGCTTGCTTCACAAAATTTTGGAAAGCGAGACAAATCCGGCGCTTCAATGTTGTCTACGGCCGATTTGTTTTCCTTTTCTCCCGTGCCTGCGTACATCAGAGGTGACTGAGATGGCGGAAATGTCACATATTCCTTAACACCTTCCAGTTGCATCAAGAAGGCGTGCGTGTGCAGCCCATCGTAGTGGAGTATGGGAAATTTGGCTCCCGTGCCGCCGATGTAAAGCTCCACATAGGTGAAATCCTTCCACGCTTTTATCAACCGATGGTCAAACCAATTCGGACTCACGCACTCCGGCATTGGCTGTACATCCAACTGCAGCTCTTTGGGTAAGTCCTTGACGGGGTGGTTCCGCAGGTAGGGCGCCGGACGTTCAGGAGTCGATACCTTGACCTCATCAATCAGGGTGCCCATTTCGAGCTGCCTGCCATCGACAGTCAGGGGGAGGCTGCCATATTTCTGCTGGAAGAAATCAAGTGTCCATTTCTTACGCGCCACCCAGTGCTCGATGCCTTCTGTAATGATGACAGGATTGAGTGGCAGGACATACTCGCGGACGTAACGCTTCCTTCCGAGGTCCGTCCACCGATGCCGGTCGATCCGATCTAGAAGCTGCGGTCCGCTGACTTTTGCCACGATAATGCTCCAAAGCTCGTGTCTTGTCCACGAATGAACTTGTATCCAGTAAGCCCGAATGTTTCACGGTCATGTCAGGCAGTTAGCCTGCCATCTATCTCAAACAGAAAATGTTATTAAGCCATTTTGTTGTATACAGTTATGAAAAGCAGCTCACCGCCACTTGTGACTCGCAGATTAGCATGTGTGCAAACGTTTGCAATTTTCCGGCAAAGGCTAAGCTTAAGGAAATCTTAAAGAGCAGGGGAGAATGTACCAGTTGAAAACACTTGGCTGTTCGTCATCGGACCGGCGAGTGGAACTGCACGAAATTCACTAGGGTCTAATCTGCGTTAGTCATTATTTAATGGTGTAATTTCCATTTATTGTTGCAAGTGACCAGAGCTCGCCCAGGCCGTAATCAGGTTCGGAATGCAGGCCAGTGAAGCAACGGCATCAACAGCTCCGGCTGATATCGCTTCTTTGGGCATGCCAAAGACAACACAGCTCTTTTCATCCTGCGCAATGGTAGTGCTGCCTGCGCGTTTCATATCGAGCATTCCGGACGCGCCATCATTTCCCATTCCCGTAAGAATGATTCCCAGAGCATTTGCGCCAGCGGCAGAAGCGACGGAACGGAAGAGAACGTCAACACTGGGACGATGGCGGGAGACCAAAGGTCCGTCACTCAACTCTACATAGAAAGCTCCGCGCCGCCTCACCACAGACAGATGGCGGTTTCCCGGCGCGATGATGGCGTGTCCCCGGATAATTTGGTCGCCATCTTCGCCTTCCTTTACTTCGATCCGGCACATGGTATTCAAGCGGTTAGCAAATGCTGATGTAAAGAACTCAGGCATGTGCTGGACAACCACGACGCCAGGTGCATCGGCAGACAAGGCCGTGAGCACCTCCGCCAGGGCTTCTGTACCTCCGATCGAGGCGCCTATAGCAACAATTGATCCGGCTTGCCGCGCGGCTACGGAATGTAAAACTGGAACAGCCGCCGGACGTCTGCTTGGAAACGGACGGCTGGTGGGAAAATTGTGGAGCGGCATTCGCGGCCTGAGTTTTGCCTGGGCTGCCTCTCTGACCATATCAATCAGCGCCAAGGCGGACTCGTGAAGGAAATTGCCAACCCCAAGTTTGGGTTTGGTGAGAATGCCTAGCGCTCCTTCATCCAGAGCCACAAGAGCGTTCTCCGTGCCTCTTGCGGCAACTCCTGAACATACCACTGTCGGGATCGGGTCTTCAGCCATGATCTTTCGAAGAAAGGTGAGCCCGTTCATCTTGGGCATTTCCAGGTCAAGAACGATGACGTGCGGGCGCATCTGCTTCATCTTTTGCATCGCGATCAGGGGATCGGAGGCTACAGCGACCGCCATATCGGGTTCCTGGGAAAGGATGCCATGCATGACCTGCCGTACTACGGCGGAGTCATCTACGACTAGGACTTGGATTGGAGAGGGTCTGCTATGATTTTGCATCGCCGATGGCATAGTCTTTTCCGATGTAAACCGTCGGGATGATGCTCCGCAAACGGTCGCTCATGGCGTGCAGGCTTTCAGCATGCCCCAGAAAGAGGTATCCATCAGGGGAAAGGAAACTGGCCAGGCGGCGAACTACTTTTTCACGGCCGCGTTGATCGAAATAGATCAGCACGTTCCGGCAAAAAATCATCTCGAATTTGCCCGTCAGTGGATATGCCGGCTCATTCAGATTCATGCGGAAAAACCGGACAACGGAGCGAATTTCCGGGCCTGCTTTTATCTTGCCGGCCTGGTCTGCGAATCCTTTCAGCATAAAAGCCTTACGATAAGAAAGAGGAATTTCATCTACCTTTGCAGCCGGCCAGATACCTGTGCGGGCAATCTCCAGGGCTCGCGTAGATAGATCCGTAGCGACAATTTCTATCTCCCATCCGGGGAAGCGATCAAGAAGGATCATCGCCAAAGAATAGGGTTCTTGGCCGGTGGAGCAGCCCGCGCTTAACACGCGAATTTTGCGGCTGCGGTAGCCTGTGGCCGCTTCCTCGGCCCACTTTGGAAAAATGACCGACTTCAACAATTCAAAGTGTTGCGGTTCGCGAAAAAAATGGGTCTCATTGGTGGAAAGAGCATCCAGCATCTGAATGCGTTCTTCCGGAGAATTGATGACCAGATCGTAATATTGCTTAAACGATTTCAATCCATGATGGCGAAGGCGTTTGGCAAGCCGTCCGACAAGCAGCGCGGTCTTGGTGTGAGAGAGCCATATGCCCGCCTCGCGATAGACAAGGTCTCGCAGGCGCAGAAACTCTCTTTCAGAAATCTCACGCGAGAACAACTGAAAAGAGGAAAGGGAAGAGGTAGATGAAAGCGCCGAATCGGTCTTCCCGTCCGATCTCAACTCAATGTCTATCGGTTGCATGACCCTCTAAAAACCTTCAAAAAAGATGCAAAGCGCGTGAGACCTGAAAAAAGATTCGAAGCCCCAGCCGATATATTTATTGTTTGCTAGCCCAGATACTTTTTAATTACCGTGGCCAGTTTCTGTTCATTGACAGGCTTGGTCAGGAAATCATTGCAACCGCTGGCATAGCCCTGACGAACAAACGTATCTTCTCCGCGCATGGTCAACAGAACCACGGGAATGTTCTTGGTGGTCTTGTTCTGCTTTAGCAGTCTGCATGCCTCGATTCCATTCATTCGCGGCATTTCGATATCCATCAGGATCATGTCGGGAAGCTCGGCGATGGCCTTCTCTACTCCTTCCTGGCCATCGCAAGCGCTGGTAAGAACATAAGATTCATGGCCGGACAGGAGCATCCTGGCCGTCATACGCGAGGTGGATGAATCATCAACGAGCAGGATCTTCTTGATACCGGCTCCGGGGTTCGGCCTGACAGCATGTTCCTCAAACTTTTGTGTCATTGTCTTTCTCGGAATAACGGATCGCTAATTGTCCCGTTCCAGGTCCTGGCCAACTTCAGTGAAATTGGACATTTGTGGTTCCTCTCCTGGCTCCTGGCTTTCCACGGAGCTTGCAACCACGCTTAGATCATGCAGCTCTTCCGTGGTCAGCACCTTGTCCACGTCCAGCAGAAGAGCGAACTTCCTGCCCGACTGCGCCATGCCGAGCAGGTAATCCATATTCACGCTGGTCCCGAAATCCGGTACCGGTTGAATGTCTTCCTCTGAGAGTTCCATGACCTGGCTCACGGCATCCACAATCAGCCCAACAGTTACTTGCTGATCTTCGAATTTCGCTTCCACGATTACAATGCAGGTTGTCTTTCCCACCGGCTTCTGTTCCATGCCGAACTTCGATGCCAGGTCCACCACCGGCACCACGGAGCCGCGAAGATTAATCACTCCTCGCATCCATGGCGCCATCTTCGGCACGGTCGTGATCGTGTCATACTCAATGATCTCCCTGACTTTGAGGATGCTGATGGCGCATTCCTCATTGACAAGGAAGAAAGTCAAATACTGCTCTCTCTCTATGGCTTCTTTGACGGCGGTATCCATTGTCTTTCTCCCTAGAAACGTGAAAAGCTCATTTCGTCTGACTCGACCTTGCCATTCGGCTTGCTTCCCACGCCTGCAGCCGCATGCATGGCTTTGTGCAGTGGCTGGGATTCGCCCCAGACCGCCTTGGCCCGTGGTCTCGACTGGAAGGAAAAGGCAGAGTCACCGCTCACTTTGAAGTAATTCATCAGTTGCAGCAACGCTTCCGATTGCGACGCTAACTCTTCCGCTGTGCTTGACAGCTCTTCCGCGGAAGAAGCGTTGCGCTGGGTCACCTGGTCCACCTGCGCCATGGCTTTGTTGATCTGTGCCACACCGGCGGACTGCTCGCGTGACGCTGCAGCCACCTCCTGCACCAGTTCGGCGGTCTTCTGAATAGAAGGCACCAGCTCATCGAGTAGTTTGCCGGAGTTCTCCGCCACTTTGACGCTGTCCGTAGCCAGCGAACCGATCTCCTTGGCGGCTGCCTGGCTGCGTTCC
>Ga0206944_1135_pt1 | contig 12690 bp, 6 predicted proteins | sample Alteio_BWOrgHeat_4_FD_152978 | JGI IMG/M metagenome (GOLD analysis project Ga0206944, IMG submission 152978) | Enriched cells from forest soil in Barre Woods Harvard Forest LTER site, Petersham, Massachusetts, United States -... | ecosystem: Environmental > Terrestrial > Soil > Temperate forest > O... | reverse complement strand
CGTGATCTTTACATCTTCTGGTTCTGCTACAACTGCAACAGTTGCCGGCAGCCTTTACACTATTGTACCAAGCGGAGCGACAGGAACCGGTCTGGGAAATTATTCAATAAGCTACGTTAATGGGGCAATGACGGTCAATAAGGCTGCTTTAACTGTAACAGCAAATAATCAAAGCAAAACTTATGGATCAACTTTCGCCTTCGCTGGCACAGAATTTACAACTACAGGATTGGTTAATTCAGACGCTGTAACAAGTGCGACATTAACGAGTGCAGGTTCTGCAGCTACGGCAACAGTTGCTGGCAGTCCTTATTCGATAGTGCCAAGCGCAGCTGCAGGAACCGGCCTGGCAAATTATAATATTTCCTATACCAACGGGACAATGACGGTTAATAAGGCCGCCTTAACTGTTACTGCCAATAATCAGACTAAAACTTACGGATCGACCTTCACTTTTGCAGGCACAGAATTTACGACTACCGGACTAAAGAATACAGATGCTGTATCAAGCGCAACACTGACAAGCGCTGGTTCTGTTGCGACAGCAACAGTTGCCGGAAGCCCCTATTCAATAGTACCAACCGCAGCCACAGGAACTGGTTTGGCTAATTATAATATTAGCTATAACAATGGAACAATGACAGTCAATAAGGCTGCATTAACTGTTACTGCGAATAATCAAACCAAAACCTACGGTGCCACCTTCACTTTCGCAGGTACAGAGTTTACAACAATTGGATTAAAGAATACAGATGCGGTAACAAGTGCAACACTGACGAGCACAGGTTCTGTTGCAACTGCAACGGTTGCAGGAAGCCCTTATTCAATAGTACCAACTGCGGCGACGGGAAGTGGTTTAGCTAACTATAATATTGGCTATACTAATGGAACCATGACAGTTAATAAGGCAGCATTATCGGTTATTGCCAATAATCAAACTAAAACTTACGGAGCAACTTTCACCTTCGCTGGCACAGAGTTTACAACCATCGGATTAAAGAATACGGATGCAGTGACAAGTGCAACCCTAACAAGCACTGGCTCTCCTGCAACAGCAACGGTTGGCGGCAGCCCATACAATATTATACCAACTGCAGCAAACGGCACCGGCTTAGCAAATTACAATATCGGCTATACTAATGGGACAATGACAGTGGGTAAAGCCGTATTAACCATTACAGCAAATAATCAAAGCAAAACCTACGCGACTGCTAATCCAGCTTTGACCGTAAGCTATAGCGGGTTTGTTAATGCTGACAATCAGTTCAGTTTAACAACACAACCTACAGCGACTACTACTGCAGTCACTGGATCAGCAGTTGGTACCTACCCCATCACAGCCAACGGGGCAGTCAGTAGTAACTATTCCTTTAATTATGTCGCAGGGACAATGACGGTAAATAAAGCTGTATTGACTGTTACCGCTAATAATCAAACCAAAACCTACGGAGCGGCTAACCCCGGGCTATCTATAGGCTACGCTGGATTCGTTAATGGTGACAACCAGTTCAGCTTAACTACGCAGCCTACCGCGACAACAACAGCAACAACCGGATCGGCAGCCGGCACTTACCCTATCACTCCAGGCGGTGGGGTTAGTAATAATTATTCATTTAACTATGTAACAGGTACATTGACTGTTAATAAAGCAGCACTGACCATTACTGCAAATAATCAGAGTAAAACATATGGTTCGGCTAACCCGGCATTGACTGTAAGTTATCTTGGATTTGTTAATGGAGATACTAACGTAAGTTTAACCACGCAACCAACGGTAACAACTACAGCTACCACAGGGTCGGCTGTTAATACCTACCCCATTACAGCAATCGGGGCAGCATCTCCAAACTATACCTTTACATATAATGCCGGAACCTTAACCGTGACTAAGGCGACCTTAACCGTTACTGCTAATAATCAAAGCAAGACCTATGGTTCGGCCAACCCAGCATTAACTATAGGTTATCTTGGATTTGTTAATGGCGATACACCGGCAAGCTTAACTACACAACCAACAGCAACAACCACAGCTGTTACAGGGTCGAATGTAGGTTCGTACCCTATCACACCTGCAGGTGGGGTGAGTAATAATTACACGTTTAGCTATAATGGCGGAACATTAACAGTTACCCAGGCAACGTTAACTGTTACCGCTAATAATAAAACTAAAACTTACGGACAAGCAAATCCTGCATTGACAGTGAGTTATGCCGGGTTTGTTAATGGTGATAATCAGTTCAATTTAACTACTCAACCAACGGCAACCACCACAGCAGTTACCGGGTCGAATGCCGGCACATACCCAATCACAGCAGCCGGTGGAGTTAGTAATAATTATGCTTTTTCTTATACTGCTGGAACCCTAACTGTTAATCAGGCTACATTAACTATTACGGCAAATAATCAATCAAAGATACAAGGCTCCCCCAATCCAACACTTACTGTAACTTACACTGGATTTGTTAATGGGGAAACATTTGCAAATTTAACCACACAACCTACTGTAACTACCACCGCTACTACGGGTTCGCCTGTAGGCACCTATCCGATCACTGCAAACGGTGCAGTTGATAATAATTATACTATTTCTTATAATGCAGGAACCTTAACAGTTAATCCACAGGCACCTGTTATAACCTACCCTACACCTGACGTGTTTGTAGTAGGTACATTTGCAACCATAAGCCCAAACAGTACAGGCGGAGCAGTGGCTAGCTATTCCATCAGCCCGGGATTGCCTGCAGGTTTGAATTTTAATACTGGCACTGGTGTAATTTCCGGAACCCCAACCACAGTAACGGCGGGGGCCAATTATACAGTTACCGCAACCAATGTTACGGCCAGCGCTAATTTTGTAGTAAATATTACAGTTAACCCCGCACTGCCGCATATAGCTTATACTACTCCGGATACTTATGGCGTGGGTACTACCATTTCATTAAGCCCTACCAGTACAGGGGGGCCTGTAGCAAGTTATTCAGCACCATCCTTGCCGGCCGGCCTTATCATTAATGCTGCTACAGGGGTTATTTCCGGCACACCAACAACAATAACCGGTACAACGGGTTATGTTGTTACAGCAACGAATGTTACCGGCAGCTTCCCTTTTACAGTAACAATTACAATTAATGCAGCCGGGGCAAATGCTTATGACTGGACCGGGGCAGTTAGCACTGCCTGGGCCAACCCATTGAACTGGCAGGTAAATGGCATTCAGCAAACCACTAATTACCCTGGTTCCTCATCTACAGGTGATGCCGCACGTATCGGGGTTAATACCGCTATTGCAACATTTACTAATCAACCTTTATTAAGTGCAGGCAATATTACCATTGCATCAATGACATTTGGTAACAATAATGCCGCAGTAAATAACAATGCCGGTGGCGTTATCAGTTTAACTGTAAACGGCTTTACCCTGACTGTTACTGGCGCTATCACACAAAATCATAGTGCTACGGGGGGTAATTCAGGCTTTGCCAATGACATAGGCGTTACCACAACTTTATATGGTACCGGTACTATTACCTGCGCCTCTATGACCATTGGGGATAATGTAACACTGCCTACCAATAACCCTGAACTTACTACAACCGTCTTTAATATTGGAAATGCCACCGCATCAACGTTGAATGTAACTGTCACTGGTGACCTCACCATAAATTCGGCAAGTAACCCGGGTAATACTCTCATATTTCAAAACAGTAACGCTTATGTTTCATTAGGTGCAGGTACACTAACTGTTGGTGGAACTATACGCGAAGTTACCGGCACTCCTAACGATTTTTACTTTTTCCCGCAATTCGCCCCAAGTGCACAATTTTCAATAGATCTTAATAACATCAATTCCCCGGTTTTAAACTTATCAGGTGCAACGCCGATAAATATCGGAACCAATGCAAATAATAACGCTAATAACGCAGTCGATTTTTATAACCCTCTTACTTTCCCGCATAAACCAAGTACTGTGAATTACACCGGCGCCAACCAGGAAGTTTATACGTTTAACAACAACACAACAACAAACTCATTGATCGACAACAATGGAGAAGCTAACGGCGATGGCTATGTTTACCAAAATATTGGTTTTTCAGGGTCGGGCACCAAGACATTGGATGGTGGCGCTTTTGATGTTTCAGGCAATTTTATTTTGGCTGCTGGTACGGAAACTGTTAGTTTAACCGCCAATAATCCTACGCTTATCGTGGGGAATGTTGGTGGTGTTGGTGGTAATTTCTCAACAGGCGTAGGTTCAACGTTTACAAATGGTACCGGTACAGTTACTATAGGCGGAGGCTTTAATAATGATGGGACCACGAATTTTGGCACCCCATTAGTTACCTTTAATTCTACAGCGGCAGCCGCATTTACGGGTACAGCACCTGTCACATTTACCAATGTGGCTTTTTCGGGCGGTGGTGCAAAGAATATGACCAGCGGAACCTTCAACGTGGCAACAACGGGTATACTCACCATGAGTGCCAACACTACACTCAATGCGGGCGGCTTTTTAACTCTGGCCTCTGATGCCAACAGTTCGGCAACAGTAGCCGCTGTACCTGCGGGCTGTAAGATACAGGGCAACGTAAATGTACAACGCTATCTGAGCGCGCACAGGGGCTACCGCCTGATATCTTCTCCGGTTTGGACAGCAACCGTTGCCCCTAATAATGTTTATAGTTTAAATTACGTAGGCAATTCGGCTTATCTTACAGGCACAACAGGCACCGCAGGGGGCTTTAACCAGGGCCCAAACCCAACCTTGTATTTATACCGAGAAAATCTGGTTCCCGCATTTACAACATTCTTGAATAGTAATTTCAGGGGGATCAATAATATACTTTCGGCACCAAACTATACGCTGGATACTGATGGGGGCCCATTCAACATACCTGTTGGCAATGGCTTCCTGTTCTTTTTCAGAGGAAATAAGGCAGATGGTTTACTGTCGCAGGAAACAGTACCAACATGGCCTGCTACTACAGCCACGTTAAGTACTACCGGCCAATTAAACCAGGGTAATGTTACTGTACATGATTGGTATACACCAGCTTCTGGTTTCTTAGGAAATACTACTGTTTCAGGTATGGTAACCGTTGAAGGCACTAATCTGGTGGGTAATCCTTATGCTAGCTCAATCGACTGGGATCAATGGAGTACCGGAATTACTGAAACAAATGTCTCCAAGTTTAGTTACAAGCTCGTTACCATGGGCTTGCAGGGATCTGGAAACTATGATGTTTACCAGGCCGGAACAGCAAGTAAAAAAGGCACCCAAAATACAGCCAACGCTAATATTATTGTAAGTGGCGAAGGTTTCTTCGTTCAGGCAATTGGCGCGAACCCGGTATTAACATTTACAGAGGCTGCAAAAACCAATACACAGGTTTCAGGTGGAAGTTTATATATGTCGAGGCTTCCTTTTACTGCTTCCGTTGTTCCTCAATACCTGCGCCTGCAGATCGCATTAGATACTATTAATACAGATGGTACAATTATCAACTTTGACGATAATTCAAAAGCAGCTTTTGATCCTAATGAGGATGCCAGATACAGAGCAGGGACAGGTAAAGTAAACCTGTCAAGCTTTTCAAGTGATCACACCGCGCTGGCGATCAATCAACTTCCGTTAATACACCGGGGGCAAAGAATTGCATTAAATGCAGGCGCCACCAAAGACGGTACATATGCAATAAAGATGACTGACGTACAGGGCATTCCACAACTGCTTAATATCTGGCTTAAGGATAAATACCTGAAGGATTCGGTAAATATGCGTATTGATAGCACATACAGTTTCAGTATACTACATAGCGATACAAGCACATTTGGCGCAAACCGCTTTGAACTTGTGACCGATCAGAACCCTTCATTTGCCTATCATTTGCTCGATTTCAATGCAGAGAAGGTAAAAACAGTTAGACAGGTACAAGTACTCTGGAGCACTGTTTACGAAGAAAATTACACCTACTTTACAGTTGAAAGAAGCACCGACAACGGGAAAACATTTAATGTGATCGGCAGTGTGGCTGCGAACAACCAGGGAATATACAGTCTGCTGGATCCGAAGCCAATTGTGGGTCAAAATCTTTATCGACTGAAACAGGTGGATTACAACAACGTGATCAGCTACTCTAAAGTAGTTCCTATTTCCTATTCTGACCGGAGTAATAACGTTGCTACGAATAACATAAGTGTATTTCCAAACCCAGCAAGCAGCAATATTAACCTGGCTGTGCTGTCGGACATTAACACACCGATCACCTACCAGATATTGGTTACCAATAGTGTAGGGTTTGTAATAAGAAAGGCCACAACCAATCAACCCAACTGGCAGTCGAATGTTTCAGATCTGCTTCCCGGCACTTACCTGGTTAAGGTATTTAATGATAAGGATAAGTCGTTTGTGGGCAGCACCAAATTTGTTAAGCTATAAATGAGATAGTGTTTTGATTGGATAAGTTCATTAGGGCCCGGCTTAAAGCCGGGCCCTTTTGTTTAAAGGTAGTTTTGGGTTAGCGTGTTGTAAAACTTTACAACCCTTCAACATTCAAACATTATAACAAACAAGCACTTTATTTATCTTTGCCTATATAATATGATAATTCATCAATTTTACGACAAGGGTTTGGCGCATGGTTCTTATGCCGTGATCCGTTTAGGGAAAATGATCGTGATCGATCCTGCCCGCGACCCGCAGCCCTACTATGATTTTGCCTCATTTAATAATGCTGATATAGTTGGTGTTATAGAAACGCATCCCCATGCCGATTTTATAAGCTCGCACCTGGAGATCCATTTAACTACCGGGGCGACCATTTATGCAAGCAAATTGCTTGGAGCAGAATACCCGCACGAAACATTTGACGACGGCGATTTTATTCAGTTGGCTGATATAAAATTGAGAGCTTTAAATACGCCCGGCCACTCGCCCGATTCCATTTGTATTTTGGTGCAGGATGAAAATGGGAACGACAAGGCCATTTTTACAGGTGATACTTTATTTGTGGGCGACGTGGGCCGACCCGATCTGCGTGAAAATGTAGGCAACATTACTGCCGAAAAGGAGGAACTGGCCAAACAAATGTATCACTCCACACGCGAAAAGCTGATGACCCTTCCTCCAAATGTCGTTGTTTATCCCGCCCATGGCCCTGGATCATTATGCGGCAAAAACATCAGTCCTGATCTGCAAAGTACCATAGGCCGTGAATTGCGCGAAAACTATGCCCTAAAGTTAATGGATGAGCTAACATTTGTAAAAAAACTGACAGCTGACCAGCCCTTTATGCCGAAGTATTTCGGTTATGACGTGGAGATCAACAAGCAAGGCGCTGAATCACTTGACAAAAGTTTGGAATCGATACCAAAAATTAAGCGGAATGCCCAATTGCAAAGTGGGGTATTAATTGTTGACACACGCCCAAGGGAAGAATTCAGAGCCGGTCACTTAAAAGGTGCGATCAACATACAGGATGGCGATAGATTTGAAACCTGGCTTGGTTCCATTGTGGGACCGGAAGAAAACTTTTATTTAATAGCAGCAACAGAAGATAGCATGGATGTGCTTATCAGGAAGGCAGCAAAGATCGGCTATGAAAAAAATATAAAGGCCGCTCTGTTAGCACCAGATTCGGGCACTGAAAAATTACCAGAAATAGACTCTTCTGATTATAAATTTCACCCCGATCACTATACCATCGTTGATGTACGCAACTGGGGCGAGGTGAGCGAAGGTAAAATTTTTGCCCATGCGATTACCATACCTCTGCCTGAACTGCGTGAGCGGTTAAGTGAGATCCCAACAGATAAGCCCATAGTTGTTCATTGCGCCGCGGGTTACCGTTCGGCAGCAGCTACAAGTATTATTGCAAGCAGAATAAATTCAATACCTGTTTATGATCTTGGGGAAGCTGTTATTGAAGTCGGAAGTCGGAAAGCCGAAGTTGGAAGTTAAATTAAAGAAGTCTTCCCTCTACCAAAGGAGATTTAGAAAAGGCTTATATGCTTGAATTTGTAACCACTGCCGATGGCTCCAAAACGATTTACAATAGTGAAATAGGCGAAAATTATCATTCCAAGCATGGCGCTTTACAGGAAAGCAGGCACGTTTTTCTTAATTCCGGACTAAACTATTTTTTAGGAAGGAAGGGTATTAAAGAAGTATCCATATTAGAAGTAGGATTCGGCACCGGGTTGAACTTTTTATTAAGCGTTGAGTATTGCGCAACAAACAATATTATACTCAAATATACAGGCATTGAAGCCTATCCCCTAAGCTCCGAATTTATCAGTCAAACAGGATATGATCTATATGTTTCTGCATCAGTTTGGGACAGCTTTTTAAAAGCATATCCCCACTCATTAAAACATTCAGTAAGCCTAAATCCAGCTTGCCAACTGCAAACCGCCGATTGCAAACTATCAGACTTCAACAGTGAAAAGCAATACGACGTGATCTACTTTGATGCCTTTGCTTCGGCAAACCAGCCCGAAATGTGGACCGAAGAAGCCATCGCCCATACCATCAAATTTTTAAAGCCCGGAGGGGTGTTTGTCACTTATGCCATCACCGGTAATTTGAAACGGACGTTAAAGAGTAGCGGGCTTAGGGTTGAAAAGGCACCAGGTGCGCCAGGTAAAAGAGAAATGCTGAGAGCGATTAAAGGTACTGATGTGCAATTGGAGTCTTTATAATTTATAGACCGGATTTTTCCTTAGCACCTCAAAAATCTGCACATTTGCACATATGCACATTTTCATAAATAATTATGCCAATAACAGCCCCTATAACAGCAATTACACCAGCATCAGCATTTGAACGCCTGTTGACCATTATGGACGATCTGCGTCTTAACTGCCCCTGGGATAAAAAACAAACGCTTGAAAGTCTGCGGCATTTGACCATTGAAGAAGTTTATGAGCTCTCTGACTCTATACTGGATGCTGATATGCCCGAAATAAAAAAAGAATTGGGCGATATTATGCTTCACCTGGTATTTTATGCCAGGATAGCTTCAGAAACAAATGATTTTAATATTACGGATGTTTTAAACGGAATTTGCGATAAGCTCATCAACAGGCACCCGCATATTTATGGCGATGTTGAAGTAAATGATGAGCAGGATGTAAAACGCAATTGGGAACAAATTAAGTTAAAAGAAGGAAACAAATCTGTTTTGGGTGGTGTGCCTGCATCATTACCTGCACTGGTTAAGGCATCACGTATACAGGAAAAGGCGCGTGGTGTAGGGTTCGACTGGGAAGAAAAAGGCCAGGTTTGGGCCAAGGTGGAAGAAGAATTGAGAGAATTTAAGAATGAATTTAATGTGGAGGATGAAAGCACAATAGACCACGATAAGGCGGAAGGTGAATTTGGCGATCTGCTTTTCTCGCTGATCAATTATGCGCGTTTTATCAATATCAATCCTGAAGATGCATTAGAGAAAACGAATCGGAAATTTATTAAACGCTTCCAATATCTTGAAAATAAAGCTAAGGAAAATGGCAGACAGCTACACGATATGACCCTCGCCGAAATGGATATATTTTGGACTGAGGCAAAAAAATTGTAAAATAAACTTATCCTTGTATCGTTAACACTAAAATTTACGTATCTATTAAAAAAATAATTATGAAGCACAGTTTTACATACATTGTACTATTAGTTACAATCTGCGTGGCCGGTTGTTCGAAAAAAACACCTGTTGAAAATATACCGCTGGTGACGCCAACCGGAACATTCGGAGGGTTCTTCAGGCTTGTACATACTACCGTTGCTACCGGGAAAAATGATACCGTGAAAGCAAATTTAACATTGGTTTTGGATGCACAGGGCAATTTTACAGTTACAGGCGATACCAGCTCAGTACATGCCGGAAGCTTTGGAAAATTCAGCTTAGGATATAGCGACGATTTGTCATTTACAGATAAAACTAATCTCGCTGCGATACCTAAAAAAAGCCACCTGAATGGCGATTACAAATATAAGCTTGAGGGCGCAGTTCTCGGTTTAGATAAAAATGTCGGTGATTCTCTGAGCTATCAATATTATTTTACAAAGGCATCAAATTAGAAAAAACATTTACATCAGGCATATAGCCGGCATCATTGCCGGCTTTTTTTATTTTTTATTTTAAATAATAACGGAAATCCCCGGTTCCGATTCATATTTATAAATATTTTGATTAATTGTAGCGAACTTGTTATTTAGAACGTAAGGGCTTAAAAACAATTAAATAACTAAAACTATTATAGTTTGAATAAAACCATTTAATGCATCCACCCCAACGCATTGCAGAAGATGATATAATAAGGCAATGCAAATCAGGCAACTTAAGGTACCAGGAAATGCTGTATAAGCAATTCTACAGCTATGCCATGGGTATTAGCCTGAGATATAGCCTGAACAGGGATGATGCATTAGAAGTAGTAAACGATGCTTTTATAAAGGCCTTCAATTCGATGGGCAATTATGATATCACTAAACCGTTCAAAGCCTGGCTACGCACAATTGTAGTAAATACCGCTATTGACAGGCGGCGTAAGGATCTGAAATTCCAGTTAAATATTGAACTGGATAACGCTGTTCCATATGCGGGGAGTATGAATACTGCCGACAATTTGCAGGTGCAGGATATTTTAAACCTGATGAAGGAGTTACCCGCTATTCAGCTTGCAATTTTTAATTTATATGAGATAGATGGGTATAATCACGATGAGATCGCAGTTATGTTAAACATTCCGGCGAGTTCATCAAGGGTTTATCTGAGCAGGGCAAAGGAGAAAATGAGAAGATTAATTAAAATAGAAACGCAAAGCAATGGATGACCAGTTGGACGACAACTTAGAAAAGCGCATCCGCGAGGTGTTTGATAATTATCAGGACACTTCCGCCGATGAGGGCTGGTTGCTGCTCAGGGAAAAATTCCCTGAAAAAGCAAAACGGCGCCCTGCTTTTTGGCTTTGGGCCAGCTCGATAGCAGCTTTGCTATTGCTGTTCCTGGGTATTATGCTGTTTAGACCTACTATAGTTGTTAAACAACACCTGATCGTCAATAAAGATCACCCTACAAAAAATCTGATATCAAAAACTCCTGAATCGGGTAGGGATAGTATTAAACGTGGTAATGATTATATTATAACACGTCCGCAGAATGAAAATCTTGCAGATCGGGTATCTCACACTAACCCGGTATCTAAAAACCCACTAAAACAATCGGTTGTAAAACAACAATTATCCGTTCCCGCTCGTTTGACTAAGCAAAGCAATATTGACAAGAATAATTCAAGTGAGTTAGTCGCCATTAATCAGACCAAGGCTCAAAATTCAAGCAAGCAAGTTGACAATCAGGCAATTGTCAAAAAACCCGATACCGGAAATATTTCGTCTGGCAAAGTGCTCGCAACAGTTAACACACCGCCAACTGTTAGTACGCCATCTGCTGTTACTGCCCCCGGATCTAACACCAATCAACAGCCAAATAATACCAACAAACCTGTTTTTGCAAATAATGAATCAAAAAGCAAAAAACGGGAGAAAAACCGGGATTACGACCCTACCGTTCACCTTGGAGTATATGCCACGTCGTTCTTTAACTATGCAAGAGGAAGCAGCAGCCAAGTGAATGTGGGTGCAGGTATCAGTTCAGATATCAGATTGAGTAAAAAATTCAGGCTGTCAACCGGCATTGCCATATCTCATAACTCTTTAAATTACCCCACTTCATCTACGGGTATGGCTGCACCGTCTGCCCGGACTGACGTTTTGCCGCAGGCAAAATATGCCGTGGCAAATACACTTTCTGTGCAAAATAACTTCACTGTCCCTAATTATATCATCAAAAATAACAGTGCTGCCAGTCTTGTTGGTTTAGATATACCTATTAACCTTACCTACACACTTAATCCTCAGAAAAACGATACTTATATATCCGCAGGTTTAAGTTCGGGTACATTTGTCGATGAGAAATACACGTTTAATTATAGCTATCCATCTTCCTTTACATCAAAGATAGTGGGGCTGCCAAATCAATCTACACCCAAAAGTTTCAACAGTTTTTATTTTGCAAAAACGCTGAATTTTTCAGTCGGCAAGGCTGTTAGGATAGGTGGCAACAGGGTAATAGTTGAACCATTTATAAAATATCCTCTGCAGGGCCTTGGTGCACAGCAAATACGTTTTGGGTCGAGCGGTGTGAATTTAAAGTTTAACTTTCTTGGCCATTAAAACACGATTTAGCGATTAATTGATTAAACAAGATATCTGATCTATCTTTCAAATCGTTAAATCGTGTCTTACTTGAACCTGATCGCTTTTACCGGGGAGATTTTTGTGACAAGGGTGGACGGGATTATAAGAACCAGCAGGCAAATTACCAATGTTCCGATATTTAAAAGCACCATGTCCGTCCAGTTAATTTGTATGGGTACAAATTTCATGTAGTAAGATTCCTCATCAAGCTTAAAAAAATGGGTGTGGTATTGAAAAAAACTAATCCCAAGGCCGAATATATTGCCCAATACGAGACCTATTCCTATCAAATAGGTAGCATTATATAGAAATATTTTTTGAATAGTCCAGTTACCGGCACCCATCGCCTTAAATATCCCGATCATGGATGTCCGCTCAAGTATCATGATCAGCAGAGCTGATATCATATTTATTGTAGCCACTATAATCATCAGCAC
>Ga0206944_1134_pt1 | contig 12694 bp, 5 predicted proteins | sample Alteio_BWOrgHeat_4_FD_152978 | JGI IMG/M metagenome (GOLD analysis project Ga0206944, IMG submission 152978) | Enriched cells from forest soil in Barre Woods Harvard Forest LTER site, Petersham, Massachusetts, United States -... | ecosystem: Environmental > Terrestrial > Soil > Temperate forest > O... | reverse complement strand
TCGGAAAGATGCTCTATTGGGATGGGGTAAAACCTTTCCCGGTGGTTGGGGGTTGTTGCAGATTTTCATACCAGGTCGTTTCATGAAGCTATAGCTCCCTTATGCCTGGTAAACAGGCCAGACAGGGAAAGAACGCTCGCCATAAAATTGGTATCAGCCGGAAAGCATTCCAGCGATATTAAAACCACGCTTATTCAAATACAGCAGCTATGGAAGCAAATGTATCCGCAGGGAACTTTTAAATACCAGTTCTATGATGAATCATTGGCGCTGTTATATGAGAAGGACCAACAAACGGCTACACTGGTTAACTCGGCAAGGGCAATTACCATTTTTATTTCCTGTATTGGTCTTTTCGGGCTGGCCTTATTTACTGCTGAAAAAAGAGCTAAGGAGATCAGCATCCGTAAGATACTGGGGGCCAGCGTCACTAATATTGCCGTTATGCTGAGTAAGGATTTTGCCCTGTTGGTGGTTATCGCATTATTTATAGCATCGCCAATAGCCTGGTATTTTATGAGCCGATGGCTGCAAGGATTTGCATATCACATCGATATTACTTTGTGGGTATTTATTCTTGCCGGAATGGCAGCAACATTGATCGCATTAATTACCGTGAGTTTCCAGGCGATAAAGGCAGCATTGGCTAACCCGGTGAAGAGCCTTCGCACGGAGTGAAGCCTCACCCCAGCCCTCTCAAAGGAGAGGGAGGTAAAAGATTGTAACGGTTAATTTTTAAAGGAGTTTACAGTTTAATATTTAGAATTAAACATCATGATAAAAAATTATTTAAAGATTGCCTGGCGCAATATGCTGCGTAACAAGGTTTACAGCGCGCTTAATATTGTTGGTCTTGCTGCCGGGATGGCCGTTGCATTGCTGATAGGTTTGTGGGTAACTAACCAGTACTCCTTTGATAAATTTTTGCCTAATTACAACCAGCTGTACCAGGTGGAGTTGAACTTTACCGACCCGCACGAGGGTGAGCATACACAGCAGGCAGTTTCGTTGCCGATAGCTGATGTATTGCGAAAGGATTACCCTGAGGTGAAATATGTGGCCGAATCGGACTGGATGGGACAGCATGACCTGCTGGTGGGCAATAAAAAACTGTACATGAACGGCGCGGCTATCGGGTCAGATTTTCTGAAGATGTTCCAGTATCCCCTTATCAAAGGGAATGCAAACAGTGTGTTTAAGGATGCGTATTCCATCGTTTTAACGGAATCAACTGCTAAAGCTTTGTTTGGCGATGCCGACCCGATGGATAAAACGGTACGTATCGATAATCAGCATGATTTAAAGGTAACGGGTATTATGCAGGATGTACCCAAAAACTCCTCGTTGCAATTCAACTACCTGCTCCCATTCAGCTATAATGAGCAAACGCAGCCCTGGATGAAGAACGCGCGTACAACTTATTATAACAACTCGTTCCAGATGTTTGTTCAGTTGCAGGACAATGCCGACTACGTAATACTTGCCCCGAAGATCAAAAACATCGTTTATAACGGCGGCCCGAAGATGCGTGTTGCCAAGCCTGTGGTTTTACTGCATCCTTTAAAATACTGGCATTTATATTCGGAGTTTAAAAACGGGAAGGAATGCGGCGGCTTTATTGATTATGTGCGTATGTTCAGCATTATTGGTGTGTTGGTGTTGCTTATCGCCTGTATCAATTTTATGAACTTATCGACTGCGCGGTCTGAGAAACGCGCCCGTGAAGTTGGCGTGCGCAAAGCTATCGGTTCGCAACGCCACGACCTGATATTCCAGTTTTTGACGGAGTCTGTACTGATCACTTTTATGTCGTTCCTGCTATCGGTGCTTTTAGTCCAACTCGTTTTGCCGGCGTTTAATACGCTGACGGGTGATTTTGTGAGTATCCCTTATGGCAACCCGGTTTTTTGGTGCGGCATGATCGGTTATGTGCTAATTACAGGATTACTGGCCGGCAGCCGGCCGGCCTTCTATCTATCGTCATTTAGCCCGGTAAAAGTATTGAAAGGCAGCATACAAATAGGGAAAGCTGCTTCGTTACCGCGCAAAATATTAGTAGTGCTGCAATTTACCTGCTCTATTGCTTTAATCATCAGTACGATCATCGTATACCAGCAAATACAATATGCGAAGAACCGCCCTACCGGTTATAGTTCAGCACGTTTGATGTCGAGCGATATGAGCGATGATTTGAGTAATCATTACGACGCGCTAAAAAATACACTGTTGCAAAGTGGTTTGGTTGAAGGTGTGGCCAAGGCCTCAAGTCCGTTAACCGGCATCTATATGCATACGGGTATTGAAAAATGGCCCGGACAAGGTGCAGGTGAGGCGGGGATCAATGTAGGTGGGATATCAGTGTCTGATAATTACTTTAAAACAATGGGCATGCAGCTATTGCAGGGTCGTGATTTTTCGCCTGACTGGGGCTCTGATACTTCTAATGTGATCATCAATGAAGCTGCTGTGAGGCGTATGGGTTTAAAGAATCCGATCAACCAACTGATAACTTATGATAATATCAAAGGCCCGGCGCGCATTATAGGCGTGGTGAAAGATGCGCTGATGGAATCGCCGTTCACGCCGGTTGAACCGGCTGTGTTCAACCACGGGCGTGGCGGGAATTTTGTGATCTATCGCCTGGCAACGGGTGCAAATACCCACGATGCAGTAGAGAAAATCACCAAAATATTTGATAATTATAACCCGGCTTATCCATATAGTTATCAATTTGTGGATGATGAATATAACCAAAAATTCAATCTGGAAGTGCTGGTGGGTAAACTGGCAGGTGTTTTTGCCGGGCTGGCCATATTCATATCCTGCCTGGGGCTATTCGGGCTTGCCGCTTATGTGGCCGAGCAGCGCACCAAGGAGATCGGTATCCGTAAAGTATTGGGTGCTTCTATTGCGCAGGTGTGGCTGCTGCTATCGAGGGATTTTATCGTACTGGTGTTGATCAGCTGCATCATTGCTTCACCGATAGCTTTGTATTTCCTGAGCAACTGGTTGCAGAAATATGATTACAAGATCAGCATTGGGCCGGGGGTATTTATCCTGTCGGCTATGATGGCGATTATTATCACCCTGTTTACCATCAGTTTCCAGGCGATAAAGGCAGCGTTGAGTAACCCGGTGAAGAGCCTTCGCTCAGAATGAGCTATGGCTCTCGAAGAGAGTTTGAGGAGTGAATAGATAGTGGCAGTTGGCAGTAAGGACAAATGTTTTAGAGTTTAGAAATTAGAATTTGAAACCATGATACGAAACTACATCAAAACAGCATTCAGAAATCTTTGGAGGAACAAAGCTTTCTCGGTTATCAACATTGTAGGTCTTAGCGTGGGGCTGGCCTGTTGCATGCTTATCTTTTTGTATACGATGGACGAGCAGAGTTATGACCGTTTCAATGTAAATAAGGATAAGATATATCACCTCACGGCTACCACTATAAGTGCGACGGGAGAGATCCACCACATATCAAGTACAGGACAAATGCATGGCCCGGGCTTTAAGTCAGAAATACCCGAGCTGGAGGATTTTGTGAGAATTGAAGGCTCCACTTTCACCATAAAGAAAGACGGCGATGTTTTTAACCAGGATGCGCTGTATGCCGATGAAAATTTCTTCTCGGTTTTTACTTTCCCACTTTTGGAAGGTAACCCCAAAACGGCCCTGAAAGATATTCACTCTGTTGTGTTGTCGGAAGAAGTTGCAGAGAAGTATTTTGGTAAAAAAGATGCTGTAGGACAAGTGCTTAACCTGAAAATAAACGACAAATTTCAGCCATTTACAGTATCCGCTGTAATGAAGAGATCGCCGCAAAATTCATCCATCAAGGTAAAGATGCTGTTGCCCATGGCATTTAGGGTCACCTTATGGAAGGATACACAATGGCTAAATTTTTTCCTCAATACTTTCTTTGTAGTAAAACCAGGCTCGGATATTAAAGTGGTAGAAGGAAAGATGGCTAAAGTGTTTGAAACTAATGCAGCTGAACAAATAAAGGATGATGCCAAAAATGGCTTTAAGGATAAAATAACCTTTGGCTTGCAGCCGTTATTAGCTATGCATACCAGCACCGATTTCCCGGCGGATAATGGTCTGTCAGATGCCAGCAGCCCTGTTTACTCCTATATTTTAACAGGTATAGCTTTATTTATCCTGGTTATTGCCTGTATTAATTTCGTAAATCTTACTGTTGCGCGTTCTATCAAAAGGGCCAAAGAGATCGGCATAAGGAAAGTTGTTGGCGGCCAAAGGGGCCAATTGATCATGCAGTTTTTAGGCGAATCTTCTATTTTGAGCTTTATCGCATTCGTGTTCGCTATTGTACTGGTCATTATCGTATTGCCATTCTTTAATGAATTGGCTAATAAATCGCTTGCTTTTTCATACCTGTTAAGTGTAAAATTGGTAGTTGGTTATGTAGCCATATTTCTGCTGACAAGTTTACTGGCAGGTTTTTATCCTGCATTGGTTTTATCTGGTTTCAACCCCGTTCAATCTCTGTATAACAGGAATTCGTTTACGGGTAAGAATTACCTGTCGAAAAGTTTGGTGGTGCTCCAATTCACCCTGTCCACATTTCTTATTATCGCCACGATAACCATTTACTCGCAGTTTAATTACCTGATGCATTTCAATTTGGGGTATAATGATAAAAATGTGGTATCAATATTCTCGTGGGGATTGGATAAACAAAAACTGGCTTTATTTAAAAATGAAATGCTAAATGATCCCTCTGTTAAATCGGTGACGGCCGATCAGGGTGGCAGGCAGGGTACCGTCGCCAATATCAATGGCGGAACCAAAATTACTTTTGATCTGAAGCACATTGATGAGGATTACCTGCCATTATTTGAAGTGCCGATGGTACAGGGTAGGAATTTCTCGAAAAGCATGATCGCAGACAGCGGGACATCGATCCTGGTAAATGAGGAGTTTGTAAAACAAGCCGGTTGGAAAAAACCTATAGGGCAAAAAGTTGATTTTTTTTGGGCCAAGAGAAAATATACCATCATAGGCGTTGTGAAGGATTATCACTTCCTGTCGCTTACGGAAAAATTATCACCTATGCTTTACTCTATGAGTCCGCAATTCCCTTATGGAAATATTTTTATTAAGATCAAAAACGGCGACAAGGCGGCAACTTTAAATCATATTGAAAAGGCATTCAAAAGCTTATACCCGTTTATACCGTATCAATATCACTTTAAGGATGCCGAAAATACTGAGCAATATGACAAGGAGGCTAAATGGAAGCAAATTGTAACCTTCAGCGCCATACTGACCATATTTATCTCATGCATCGGCTTATTCGGACTGGCTACGTTATCCGCAGAGCGGCGCAGGAAGGAGATCGGTATCAGGAAGGTACTGGGGGCCTCTGTTGAATTGATCGTCAGAAAACTTTCTGCCGACTTTTTAAAATTGGTGCTTATTTCGGCCATCATAGCAGCACCGGCAGCATGGTGGGCCATCAACAAATGGTTGCAAAATTATCCTTACCGTATATCAACGAATGTCTGGATATTTTTGCTTGCGACCGTACTTGTGGCGGTGGTGGCCCTTGTAACGGTGAGCTTTCAATCCATTAAAGCAGCGATAGCTAACCCGGTGAAGAGCCTTCGCTCAGAATGAGAGATTAGTTAACTGGAGATTAGAGATTAGGCTTTTCATGCGGCGAGATTCCTAATCTCTAATCTTTAACCTCTAATCTCTAACATCACTGTATCATAACCGCACACCTGCTGTCACGTCTGCGGACAGTTTAGTTTCTGTCTTTATTTGTAAGTTACTAATAATCAATATTATAATTATTGGTACATGTTTTATCTTTAAATAGAAAATTCACAATTAAAAATCCCTTCCGCCAACTGGCGGAGAGGTTAGGAGGGGCTTATGATCAGAAATTACATCAAAACTGCCTGGCGCAATCTGCTTCGCAATAAAAGTTATGCGGCTATTAATGTTGTTGGATTGGCGGTAGGCATTGCTGCCTGTTTGCTTATTTTCCTCATCATTCAGTTTGAAACGAGCTTTGATAATTTTCACTCAAAGAAGGATCACATATACCGGGTGAATACCGTATTCGTTGGGCCTGATGGGGTGCATCCAACCAGCGGCACAGCGCTTCCTATGTCTGAGGGACTGCGGATTGATTTCCCTCAGTTGAAGGAAGTAGCAGCAATATTCAGGAATGATGGGAGCCATTACAGCGTAAGCAATGGCAGCGGACAGCCGGTAAAGAAATTTAAGGAAGATGATGCCTATTACGCAGAACCCCAGTTCTTCAGTATGTTTGATTTTGGTTGGTTGGCCGGAGATAAGAAAACAGCTTTATCTGAACCTAAAACAGTGGTACTTTCTGAGGACGAGGCCACCCGGTTTTTTGGTAACTGGCGCGATGCGATGGGTAAAATCATCAGGTATGAAAATAAGACGGATCTTAAAGTTACCGGTATCCTGAAAAATCCCCCGGCCAATACGGATAACCCACTTAAACTGGTGGTTTCATACGCGACTATGCGGACAAAAGGGAGCGATTTTTATGGAAACCTGCACGACTGGGTAAGCACCTTTGGGGATAACAATATTTATGTGCTTTTACCGGATAATATGACTGCCGATCAGTTCAATAAAAACCTGAAGGTTTTTGTAAAGAAGCATAAACCTGCTGATTATGTGAAAGACGGGTTGCAATTGCAACCATTGGCCGATATGCATTATAATACTGATGTAAATGTTTACAGCGGGCATCCATTCAGCAAGCAACTGATCAAGGTTATCAGTCTTATAGGGATATTCCTGTTGGTTATTGCCTGTGTTAATTTTATCAACCTGGCTACAGCACAAGCTGTTAATAGATCGAAGGAGGTTGGTATACGCAAAGTGCTAGGAAGTAACCGTAATAATCTGTTAATACAGTTCCTGAGCGAAACATTGATCATTACGCTATTTGCGGTGACGCTGGCCGTTATTATTGCTGAGATAGCCCTACCTATGCTGAATAAATTGCTGGAGATACAGCTCAATAGCGGTTTTCTTGCCGATCCGGTACTGCTTTTATTTTTGGCAGGGGTTATTGTTATCGTAACCTTGCTTTCGGGCTTTTATCCCGCGCTGGTATTATCCGGCTTTAACCCGATCACAGCCCTTAAAAACAGGGTAGCTTCTGGCAAATCAAGCGGGGTATTGCTTAGGCGCGGGCTAGTGGTGTTTCAATTCTGCATCGCACAGTTTTTGGTGATCGGTACGCTGGTTATCATTTTCCAGATGGATTACTTCAATAAAAAATCGCTCGGATTTGATAAAGATGCAATTTTGACCGTTCCTTTTCCGGGCGATAGCTTGAGCAAGGCGAAGCTCAACACTTTAAAAGATGAGCTTTTAGCGCAGCCTGGCGTAAAAGATGTCAGCTACAGCTTTGCAAGCCCGTCAGACAATAATGGATGGGGTACTGATTTTAAATATAACAACTCGCCTAAGGTAACCGACTTTAATGCCCAAATGAAATGGGCCGATGCAGAATATTTTAAATTATATAACCTGCAATTTGTCGCCGGGCACCCCTATACTAAAGGAGATACCATAAATGGCTGGGTAGTGAATGAGAGCCTGGTACATAAGCTTGGCGTGCGCGATCCGAAGGATGCAATTGGTAAATACATCAAATTATGGGATGATAAGAAGAAATATGCCCCAATTGTAGGTGTGGTGAAGGATTTTAATATCAGTTCGCTTAAAAATCCTATTCAGCCTGTTCTAATGAGTTCGTGGAAGGATGTGTATCAAAAGATCAACATCAAAATACAACCTGCCAACGTGAACCAAACATTGGCGTCCATTGAAAGATTATGGACCAGTACTTTTCCTGATGGGATGTATGAATACCAGTTCCTGGATGAGAAGATCGCCAACTTTTATAAGAGCGAGAACCAATTGTCAACACTATACAAAATTTTTGCCGGTATAGGTATTTTCATATCCTGCCTTGGATTATATGGGCTGGTATCGTTTATGGCCGTACAGCGCACCAAGGAGGTGGGTATCCGCAAAACATTGGGCGCATCGGTTGCAAGCATCGTTTATCTTTTTTCAAAAGAGTTTACAATCTTAATTATAATTGCGTTTGTTATATCAGGGTCCATAGGCTATTATTTTATGCACCGGTGGCTACAAGATTTCACCTACCGCATACCTTTGAGTCCGGGTATATTTATATTGGCAATAGCAGTTTCGATCGCGATAGCATGGCTAACGGTTGGTTATAAAGCTATCAAAGCCGCGTTGGCTAATCCGGTGAAGAGTCTGCGGAGCGAGTAACCTCACCCCAGCCCTCTCCAAAGGAGAGGGAGTTTGATGAACTGTTTAGACTATTAGGACTTAAAGTTTAGAAATTAGAATTTATAATATTATGATACGAAACTATTTAAAAACCGCCTGGCGTAACCTGGCGCAAAACAAAACCACTTCATTGATCAGCATTGCTGGCCTTGCTGTTGGTATAGGCTGCTTTCTGCTGCTATCTACTTACTTGATCAATGAACTGCGGTACGATAAGTTCAATGTAAAGGCCGACCGCATCATGAGGTTAGGCTATAACTTCCGTTCCGCTGATGACAACGAAGATAAAATACTGGCGATGACTCCTACTGCGCCGGTGCCTGTGTTTAAGCAGGAGTTTTCCGACATAGAGGACGGTGTACGAATCAACAATTATTCGGCGATATGGCCATCGGCTGTGCAATATCAGGATAAGCTGTTCCACGAGAAAAGGCTGATGCTGGCTGATGAATCATTTTTTAAAATATTCACTTTTAAATTTCTGGAAGGCAATCCGGCAACGGCATTCAGCCAGGTAAATACGGTGGTGATCAGCGCCTCAACAGCTAAAAAATACTTTGGCGATGCCAATCCGATGGGTAAGGTACTTCGTCTGGATAATGCCCACGATATGCAGGTGAGTGGGGTAATTGAGGATGTGCCTGAATACTCACAGATCAAATTTGATATGATGGGCAATTTTGCCATGATGGCAAAGTCGAAAACCAGGAAATGGGACTCGGCCAATTATTATTCTTATCTCTTATTGAAACCAGGTACGGATGTGAAGGGCCTGGAGCAAAGGATGAACACTTATGTGGCTAATCTGCTTAAAGATGATTTTAAATCGGGCTTTAAACAATGGTACAGATTGGAACCGCTTACAGAAGTGCATTTGCATTCTGCTGCAAAGTATGGTCTTGAGGCATCAGGTAATATTAAATACATTTATATTCTGTCGGCTGTTGCTGTAATACTTCTTTTGCTGGCTTGTATCAATTTTCTGAACCTGGTAACAGCAAAATCTATTGAAAGAGCACATGAAATAGGTGTTCGTAAGGTAATGGGAGCTTTGCGCGGGCAATTATTCACCCAATTTATTACCGAGGCAGCTATCGTGACGTTTGCTTCATTATTTGCAGGGCTATTACTGGCATGGGTCAGTTTTTCGTGGTTCAGTGACTTTACAGGCAGTAAGTTAGGCTTTCAAACCTGGGACGCACCCCTTCTGATATCTGCTTTGTTTATCCTGTTTGTTGTGGTTACCTTAATTGCGGGTACTTATCCATCATTGTACTTGTCGTCATTTAACCCTGTTTCATCATTGAAAGGCAGATCTACAGGAAGCTCCGGCAGCCGTGTTTTCCGCAAATCACTGGTTGTTTTTCAGTTTACCGTTTCCGTATTTTTTATTATCTGTACTATGATTGCGGGCAGCCAGTTAAAATATATCCAGAACCTGGATACCGGTATCAGCCGTTCGCAGGTGATGGTATTGGATATCGGGGGTATTAAATTTAACAAATTAGAGCCGTTCAGGGATGAAATTGGCCAGCAGCCGGGAGTAAAAAGTGTTAGCGCCTCCTATGATTCCCCGGTGAATGTGGGTGGTGGTTATATTATTAGCGGAGCCGAAGGAAAAACCGGAAAGCTTCAATTATCAGTAACCGCTATTCCTGTTGAACGAAACTTTACCAATACACTTGGTATTAAACTGATAGCAGGCAATAACTTCACCCTGGCTGATGAACAGGGGGTATTGGATACCAGCTATCAAAAACGGAAATACAGCTTTATTATCAACGAATCGGCAGCTAAAGCATTGGGCTGGAAACCTGATGACGCTGTCGGAAAGCGTATCAGTATGAATGGTCGCCAGGGTGAAATCAGGGCCGTGGCAAAGGATTTTAATTTTGCTTCACTTCATCAGGCGATCAACCCAATAGTGATCTTCCCGGAATATGATTATTTTGGTAAGATGCTGATCAAAACATCCGGAAACGATGTGGTAAATACAGTAAACCATATAAAGACTATCTGGAAGTCATTTTATCCGAATGTGCCCTTTGAGTCGCATTTCCTCGACGAGGAGTATGAAAGGATGTACCAGACCGAGCAAAGAACGGGAGGGATCCTGACAGCATTTACTATGGTGACGATCTTCATTTCCTGCCTGGGGCTATTTGGCCTTGCTGTTTTCAGTACCAAGCAACGTATTAAGGAAGTGGGTATCCGCAAAGTTTTGGGTGCGAGTGTGATCAATATCGTTGGCCTTATTTCTTCCGACTTTTTGAAATTGGTGTTCTTCGCCATCCTTATCGCATCGCCGATGGCTTATTATGCAATGAATAAATGGTTACAGGATTTTGTGTATCGCATCCACATGCCCTGGTGGTCGTTTGCTTTGGCAGGAGGGATAGCTGTGCTGATTGCTTTCCTGACAGTAAGTTATCAATCGGTAAAAGCAGCTATGTCAAATCCGGTAAAGAGTTTGAAAAGTGAGTAAATCAGTTTACAGTTCGCCTCACCCTGCCCTCTCCAAAGGAGAGGGTTCTAAAATTGAGTGCTAATAAAGAAATATGAACAACTAAAAATCCCTCCCCAAAGGGGAGGTTAGGAGGGGCATCATGATAAGAAACTATATCAAAATCGCGTGGCGGAATATGATGAAAAGTAAATTTTTCTCATTCGTAAATATTTTTGGCTTGTCGGCAGGGTTGGCCTGCTGTATGCTTATTGCCTTGTATTTAAAATATGAGACGAGCTATGACAGCCATCAAAAGAACATTAGTAACCTTTACCAGGTTGGAACCATATTTGTCAAGGAAGGGACCAAAGATTCCAAAACAGTAAATACCCCCGCGCCACTGGCGCCTGGATTAAAACAGGAGTTCCCGGAAATACTGGAATCGGCACGATTACTTAATTTATTTACAGAAGACAAAACGCTTATCCAATATAAACCCACCTCGGGAGATAAAAAATCCTTTTTGGAGGACAAGGGTTACCTCACCGATCCGTCGTTCTTTAAGATGTTTACCTATAATTTTATTGAAGGATCGCCTGGAAATGCTCTAAATAGGCCAAACACAACAGTTATATCTGAGGATTTAGCAAAGAAGCTTTTTGGGAATGAGCCTGCTCTTAACAAAGTTATTCATATCAATAGCAATACAAATGGCGAGTATGATTACATCATAACCGGCGTTTTCAGGCCAATTACTGCCCCATCGAATATCAACGCGAACTTTTTTATGTCGATTGCCGGTGGCGATATGGAGAAGTACATTAAGGCACGAAGTGCTGATTTTGCCAGTAATAACATGTTTTTTACCTATATTCAGTTAAGACCTGATGCCAATCCCAATCAACTTGAGGCAAAATTCCCTTCATTCATACATAAATATGCAGACAATGACCTGAAACGGATGGGCTTTTATAAAAAGCAATTCCTTATCCCTGTAAAGGATGTTCATCTTACGGACGCGATACGGTCGAACACTACTGCGCCTGCCAGCAAAACCTATTTATACATTCTGGCTTCCATTGCTGCATTTACCCTGCTTATCGCCTGTATCAATTTTATGAACCTTGCCACTGCCCGCTCATCGAAGCGTTCATCCGAAGTGGGTATCCGCAAGGTGCTTGGAGCCGAAAAAAGCTCGCTGATAAGGCAGTTCCTTGGCGAATCCTTTTTAATGACCCTGCTGGCCTTTATACTGGCATTGTCTTTAACTTTCCTGTTGCTTCCTTTATTCAATGCTGTATCAGGAAAGCAGATCAGTTTTTCCTTAGCTAATGACTGGACATTAATGCTGGGTTTTTTGTTATTAGCTCTTATAACGGGCCTCATTGCCGGCAGTTATCCTGCATTTTACCTGTCGTCATTTAACCCGGTGAAGGTACTCAAAGGTAAATTAACCAATTCGCTGGCAGTAACATCCATTCGCAAAGGCCTTGTCGTATTTCAGTTTATGATATCTATTGTGCTGATCATATCCACAGTAGTAATAGCCAGGCAAATGCACTACCTGCGCACTGCTGACCTGGGGTTTGATAAGGATCAGCAAATTGTTATACCACTGCGCAGCACAACTGCTAAAGCAGTTTATGCTTCATTACAGGCAGAGTTGAAAAATAACACCCAGGTTTTATCGGTAGGTGCAAGCCAATACTACCCGGGGATATTTAACCCTGCGGATAACGGTTTTTATAAGGATGGCCAAACCATGAACGAAGCCAAACATACCCGTATGAATTGGGTCGATCCTGATTTCCTGAAAACGCTAAATTTTAAACCTGTGGCAGGTCGACTTTTTTCTGAGCAATTTACTGCTGATACCGGTTTGCGCATCATTGTAAACGAAAG
>Ga0206944_1093_pt1 | contig 12699 bp, 16 predicted proteins | sample Alteio_BWOrgHeat_4_FD_152978 | JGI IMG/M metagenome (GOLD analysis project Ga0206944, IMG submission 152978) | Enriched cells from forest soil in Barre Woods Harvard Forest LTER site, Petersham, Massachusetts, United States -... | ecosystem: Environmental > Terrestrial > Soil > Temperate forest > O... | reverse complement strand
AGGTCCGATGGGGATGTTCGTCACGCTGAGAAACTGGCCGCCGTTTGCGATAAACGTTACTGGCGGGCTTGGGGCCGTTGTATAGCCTTTGCGAGTGATGAAGAATACCTGCATCTGGTGTTGGCCTGGCGCGGCCTGACCGTATGGAGTTGCGGTTTGCCCGGATGCGTATGTCGCGGAATCGTTCGGCCCGTACTGTTGATAGGTGAACGTCGTTGAACTCGGAACGGTTTGGACGTAGAAGATTCCATCCCACGCGAACGTGACACTTCCCGTGGTCCATGTGCCGTCCGCATAATTGAGCGCGACCTGAAACGTCGTCGCTGTTGGCGCGGCGATCACGTTGAAGAATGTTGGAGTCGGAGTGTCCGGAACGGGCCAGTTTACCGCGGTACTCCCTCCGCTTCCGGATGCGTCAACATCGACCTGGGCATAAGTGAACGTGTCGCCAGGATTCGATGTCGTCGTGACATTCAGAACCTGCCAGATGCCATTGAATGTTGATGGCGTAACGCCCGCGATGGTGACGATTGCTCCCGGCGCGAGTCCGGTCGATGCGGTCATCACGACCGTGACGACTTGAGCCGCACGAACGATTGATGCTATTGAAGTCCCTACCGCAGCGGACTGGACCCCGGTGATGCTGACATTGGTATCCTGTCCCGGAACAAGGCCGTGCGCGGTCGATGTCGTGATTGTCGCTATTCCGGGGTTCTGTTCATTGTTCACGACGATGCTGGATATCGAAGTACCGATTACTCCGGCCGCCACGCCTGAAATCTGCACCTGATAGCCGGGCTGCAACCGATGGGCCGATGTCGTCTGGGCCGTGACGACGTTCGACTGACGGACCAGTGACGTTCCCGCGATATTCACCGTCAGCGTTCCGGTTGTCGATCCGGACTGCGAGCCGACGTAGTAGGTTCCGAGAACGATTGCCCCGTCAGGCCCCGGATTTTGGATGACCGTGTAATTTCCGTTGAATACCGCGAATCCACCGGAAAGCCCTGAGATTGTGACGCTCGCCCCTACTGGCGCATTGGTCCCGACTCCAGCCGAGTAGTACACGTTTAAGGCGTAGAACGCCGCTCCTACCCTCTGGTCCGGATAGACTCCGGAAATGGTGAATGTCGGGTTCATCCCGCCAGTGTTCGCAAGTGCGACGGCCGGAAGCGCCACGCTGACGACCGTTGGAGGTGCGCCAGGGCCGTCCTGCGTCACGCGATCCAGATACGTACCGTCGTATTGGAGCGGAATGTCGGTTCCATGCAATCCGTCAGCAGGGGCCAGCCATTCCCTGCCGAAAGCTGTGATCGACTTCATCAGCGAGCCAGCAGGCAGGAATACGGGGTTACCGTTGTTGTCGAGCAGGGCTGTTTCGTTTCCCGGAGTCGTTTGCGGATATTCGACGGTCATTCCGCCGTTCGAATAGAGATACAGATTCCGGATGACGCCTTTCGGGTCAACGAACGATTTTCCGTAGACGAGTGTTTGTCCGGGATAGACTGAGCCGATGATGATTCGCTGGAGGGCTGGCCGCGAGCTTACGCCACCTGGGAGGAACGCAACGTCAGAGCAATCCGGACTCGCGCCCTGGGGAAGGGCAATCGGGTCCATGTTCGTGACTAACCCGGAGAAAACGGTTAAGGCGATCTCGGGGTCTTTACCTGGATTCTGCGCCACGCAAGACGATTGTACCGAAAATCACTACGCCGCTTTGGAGAACAGAGCGCGAATCCGCAATTGTTTGTTATTGAGGGATGGGGTTGCGCTGGAATATGCGCCGGCTGCGATTTCGTTCAAACCGTCTTGTGATGCCGTTGCGCCGCCGAAAATCTGAAGTGCGCCGCCTTGCGGAGTTGGCGCATTCAGGTTCGGCCCATAGGCGTAGCCAAACTGGAATCCAGTTGCCGCCGTGCCGATTACCGCCAGTTCCGTGATGTGAACATCGGAAGGGGCGACGGAGGGAAGTTGGTAGCCGCTTGGGGCTGCGCCCGTGAAGTCCAGCGGATCGCCGCCTGCCGTATAGCTTCCTGACAGCGTGGCGATAAAGTCGAGGATCAGTTCGTTGTTTGTCTGATCCGGCACTCCGCTGCCTTCGGCGGTCGGAGGAGTTCCGGTGGCCGCAACGATACCAGCCGATTTGACGATTCCGTTGAATGTGAGTGCGATAGCCATGCTGTCTCCTGTGAAATAGTGTACCCTAACTCACGGTCCCGTATATGCGGGGATGCCGCCACTCCCGATGTTTCCGCGTCCGCCGCCCCCACCGCCGCCCGCAAAAGGCAGACGCGTATAATTCATCCGCTGCTTCCGTTTCTTGTCCGGGCTGACCAATAATCGCGTTGCGGCCATCGCCTGCTCTTCGAAGTACGGCATTGACTGGCTGAACTGGATCCGCACGTCGGCGTCAAGGCTCGCGTCGTTTGCCTGGGACATGCAGAACTCCCGGCAAAGCCAATGCGAGAGTGCATCCTGACATCGGACAATCGGAACTTTCTGCATAAACCACGGCGTTGTGCCAACGTCCACGATGTCATTGAAAAATGCCTGGTAGTAGATCCAGAAATCCTCAACAACGAGAGAGCCGGGATAGTAGATCACTTCTCCGCGCCACTGCCACGCGCCGTTATACGTTCCCTTGCGGACTTTTGGAATACCATCCGCGCAGCATGTCATGTTCGGAGTCCGCGGACTCGGGAATGCTTGCATCGAGCCATTCCATCGTTCGGAGATCCAGAGCGGCGTCATCAGATTCGACGGAAGGGCCGGAGTCGTGAACTGATTTATTCCATCGCTGCATCCGAACCACGATATCCAGCATTCAGTTGCCGGATCGAGAGCCGATTGAGAGACGGCCGGGATTGCCTGAATCACGATGCTCTGCTCGAACGTTGCGGAGCCCGCATTCGCCATAACTGCCTGACATTTACGAAAGGCATTATTGAAGCCCTGCTGCGTCGATGGTTCCGTCTCGCGCAGGATTGTTCCGCTGAATGGAAGCAGAGACGGCATCTTTTCGTGGAGCCGGAATCTCGTTGCATCAAGGATCGAATAAACCGGGTCCTGAATTGCCGAAGAGGGAGTAGATATTCCGGGCATTTATTCACCGCTCCTGATCTTGGCCGCTACAGTTTCGGACCAATGGGCCGGGTCATCGCGACGGCAATCAAAGTCATCGGCTTCGACGACCATCGCGCACCGTTCGCGCTCTGCCGCTACGAGTCGCAACGCCGCATCAAATTGGGCTGGCGACACTCCAGACTCATGCAGGGCCGTGAACGCTTTGGCGACTTCTACATAAGCCCCCCGCAGGTTTTCGTCCATTTCGCGTGTCTGGATTCCTTCACTCACTGCGTCACCACCTGAGTCTCAGTAGGAAGTTTTGCTCCTGCGACAATAGCGGCTGCTCGCCGTGCTTCTCCGATTGCAAAACTGCACACTGCTGGGTCATCGTTTCTTGCATACGAGAACACGTAGGCAATGTACCACGCCAAGGCATCGGTTGAGCGCATGATCGGTACTACCTGGTTACCCGGAAATGTATTCCCGCTGCCTGTGAAGTCTGCGAGATACGATGCGAAATCGATGCGGAGATCCACTAATCCGGTTGCTCCCGGCATGAATATCGTATCGTTGTTCCAGACCCATATCCGGTTACGGTAGTCTTTTGTGATTGAGGGGAGTCGGGTAGCGCCCTGTTCCGGGCCGCTCATGTCCCAAAACAGATTCGTATTCGGCGTGGTCGCCGACAACCGCTCCATGAGCTTCGTGGGTTTGATAAGCGTCTGCGGGAGCGCGACGTTCGGATAAAGCGTTACTCCGTCGTTGTATCCGGTCCATGACAGTGATGCCTGAATCGAAGTATCGAGATTGGCGATACTCGGGACGTCCAGCAGGATAAATCCCTGCACCAGGAGCCGCACATAACCCATGTTGAGCAATTCCTGCTGGAACATCTGCCAGCCGCGATTCACGTAATAGGGCGTGAATGCAGCGGTGTTTGTGAGCGTCTGGCCGCCATTGCTAACGATGGCGTCGTTGACCTGAATACGCAACGAAGTCATCACATCTGAGAGGACGGGATAGGGCGCGGCGGGCACTGGCCCTATTGTAGCGAAACTACGCCGCTGTCATCTGCTGGCGACGTTTATCGTACTCTTCCTGGGATACCTGGCGCTCTTTGCAGTGGCCGCATGTGAGCGCATCGCCGTCGATGACGAATTTGCAGTTCCAGCATTTTCGCTTGACCGTGTTTTCGGCCGTACCGGAAAGGAAGTTCCAGTCGCGATCCGTTTTTTTGAAGATGCGCGCCAGCACGAAAAGTTCTTCGTCGCGAATGTAGGTTCCGTTCTGGAACGCCAGACATTGCTCTTCGCCGCGCCGTGCGGCCCATCTCGCGAAGCGATCCTGCGCAGCCTTTACGCTTGCTTCCCATTTGAGCCACAGCCGAAAGTCTTCTTCGAACTGGAGCATCAGTTTTTCGTATTCACGAACAGCTACGCGCGTTGCTTTGTCGCCTGGCTCTTTGGGTTCTTTCGGTTCTTTCTGCGCCGGAATCGTGGATACGAAACAGCCCTGCTGATAGGGAGAGGCAGAGTAAATCGGATTGGGGGATTGTTCGTGACCGCCGATGATGCGCAGCCCAAGGTCGATTCCGGGTCGGTCCCTCAACTGAAATACTTCGCCGTCTGCGTCAATCCACGCGAGCTGATCTTTCGGCTCATGGTCGATCCATTGATTACGCGGCTCGCCCGGATATGGCTCCGCGGGCAATCCTGGCACAACGAGCGGGCCGGCAACGGAAAGTCCGACGAGAACGTCTTTCTCGACCAGCCCCGGAATAATCATGACGCCGATCGATCCGAGCGTATCCATCTTTCGCGTGAACGGTCCTACGTTGTAGATGTAGGCTTCCAGTTCTTTCGATGCGCGCTCGACTCCTGGCTGGCGAGGCCGCGACATCTTGCGCCTCTCCATCGACCGATGACGCTCAAGCGTTTCCTGGGTTGCCGGGAAAATAGCGCCGATACCGGGTACTTCCTTAACTCCGAATGCTGGCATGTCTTTTACTTTACCTCGTTTGATTTTGGAAATACGCGATCGAACTGTTCTTGCGTCAAATTCATGAACATCACTTGCCTCCATCGGCAGGCGTCGTCAATCGTATCGAGCACGGTATCCGGGCTGTAGTCCATGACCGCGACGATGCTTCCAGGCTCTGTTTTTATGAAATAGAGACGTTCCCTTTGAGAGATTCCGAATTTCTGGCGATCTTCGAGCGGCAGCGCGAATTCAACGCGCTTCCCCATATTCGGTCGTGGAATTGGGAAGATCATCGAACGAATGGTGTTAGATCGTATCGCGTTCGCGGTTGTCGTTTCGGAATAGATGCCGTACCTGGTTTCGTGGAGATTCCAGCCCGATGCAAATCTGTCTCCGTCCGTTTCGTGCTGATCGTTTTTGTTCCGCGGCCTCCGCCGCCGCCAGCTACGGAATAGGCTTCTCCGCCGCCGATCAGAAATCGGTTTCGGATTCTCGCGTCCCGCTCATCGGCTACGGCTTTGTCTCCGGCTTCGATTTTGTTTCGGATGGCAACGAAGTTTTCCCATGGCGTATGCCGGAACATTCCATCTTCAACCAGCAGGATTTGCTTTTCAACCTGGGATTGCGTTGGTTCGCCGTAGAGAAATGTGTTTTCGCATTTCCAGTAGTATCCGCGCCGCGGGAACGGCCCCATTGCCTGAAGCCGCGTAGCGAGCGCCTGAGTTCCGGGAACTCTGATGCACGGGATCACGTTCCACTCTTCTTCTGAGCAATCCCGATATGGGTTAACCCATTGTTCGAGAATCCAGCATTCGCCGGCCTTGCATTGCGGATTCATCTGTTGCGTCAGCGGTTCTACGCCGTTGCGTCCATACATGGAGACTGGCTCTGCGATCCCGTTGATGAATCTCAGAACTTTCCGCGACGGTGCCCAAATGACACGGTATCGGTTGCCTCCTCCAAATTCAGGCGGTATCTCGCCCAACGTCCGATTGAACTGAGACATGGGAATAAGGGGAAAGTTGACGATGGATTCGGGTGAGGCATCAAGCATTTGATTCGCCTTTGATTGTATCTCCATTCTCCATGCTGGCGGTTACCGCAAACTCTCCGTGATGTTTTGGTTCCGCCGCTCTGCGGGCCGCAATCGCTTCATCCTCCGTTTTGTAGTACCCGAGATACGTCATCTTCCCCGCCACTTTGATGAATGCTGACCACTTCTGATCGCGCTTGTGGAACGTCACGCCGATAGCGCGCGAGCTTTTATTCGAAGCCTTCTTTCGGTTGATCGCATTCTGTACCCTGTTGGCTTTGCGAAGATTTGTACGGCGATTGTCGAGCGTTCGGTGATTGCGATGATCCACGAGGATTGCGGGATCGGTGATGCCGAGAATGAAGCGGCCCATGATGATGATCCTCCGGGTCGGGGCCTCTCCCGGACGACTCATCCTCCCTGCGTAAAATGCCTTTGTGCTTCTGTTCCAGTAGGCAAACCACTTGAACTGATTCACTCGCTCATAATCCTCTGCGGACACAAAGGCTTGCTGTCCCTGTGTGAGCGGAATGATGCGGTACGATGGGTCCGAAGGCTGGGTAACCTGCTCATCCAGGTGCATGTCATTCGCGCTCCAACGCGATTTACAACTCAGTCCTTTTTCATTTTATCGCGGGATGACCGTCTAAGCCATCCAGCGATACATACTGCAAAGTTTTACGTTTCGCTTACTTACCCAGGATATAGCGTGGCGTTGCAAAGCCCGTGATTACACCGGATCGGCGGGCGTTGAGGTTTATAATCTGGCTCACCACGCCGATATAGAATATCGTCGAGGCCGCAAGCCCGCCGTCGTTAGCAATCACCGGAAACTCTGTCTGACCGCCCCATTCCAGGTAGTCCACGGCCTTTGTCTCAAGCCGTTTCCAGTCGGCCATATCGAGGGCATCGATGCGGCCTGGGGTTGCGCGCGGGTTGCCCCATTTGTTGGGTCCGAGGATGGGACGACCGGCCATGTACTGAGGCGGATCGGCCGGAAGCATATCGAGTGATCGGTTGCCGGCTGCTTCGCGGGTTGCGGTGATGACGCCGGTGTAGTTCGATTCCCAGGCTGCTACACCGTCCGGGCCGCAGTGGATCACGGGTTTCGAGTCTTCGTATTCGGAGCCGATAGCGTAAGCGCCTGCTACCTGCATACCGCGCATGACGGATTGGGTGAGGCCCTGGTTGTTCAGTGCTACGCCGTTGGCGACGTAACGGGAGGGGTAGGACGCTCGGGGAATCCCGAGGTAGTTTCCGGTGTCCGTCAGGACGTCGAAGTACTTCAGGCCGAACATTCCGGAGTTTGATGTCGCAGTAGATCCGTGAACGGCGATTGCCATGCCCGCCAGCACCGTGCCGGGAATCGCAGTGGTCATATTCAGCGTGTTTGTGTTCGATGCTTCGGTTGCTACCTGGAGCGTCGTTACGAATGTGCCGTTTACTGCCGTGAAGATGTCAACGAACTGGCCTGACTGAAAGTAGTTGGCGAGGTTTACCGTCAGCGATCCTGAACCAACTGAGACGATGGTATCGACGACGTTCGAGCCGTCGTTTTGGGCCATCACGTCCATGAAGGAGCCGAAGCCCTTGAATGCGAGGTCGTGGGTAATGGCGGTGTAATTTTTGACCGCTTTGGCGTCAGAGTCGGTCGCCCAGTCCGCGAGCAGCGTCCACTCGACGGAGTACAGGTAGCTTGCGCAGGACGCATAGGCTGCGACTTCCTGCGGAGCCTGCCCGCGTCCGAGAGGTCCGCCATCGAAATTCGGGACGCTCGGGTTTGCGCCGATCTGCGGCAAGGTTGGGATTCGGGTAGGACGGGTCCCGACTGGCATCACGCCGTCGAGCACTTCCATCTTTCCCCAGAGAACTGAAGACGTGAGCATCAGCGCGGGCATTTCGGGCCGAATGGCTTCGCGCTGCGCTGCTAATGCGGCTGCGTTGTTTCCTAAAAAGGCCATGTGCACAGACTCCTGGTTGAGAAATTGTGGGATTGGAACTTCTCAGAGTCGTGTGCCCCCATTTCGAGCTTTACGCTCTGCCGGGGTGCGGCTGCTCAGACCATGAAGACGCGAACACTGCTTGCTGCTGTACTCGTTAGGGATTTCAAAGCTTGTCTAGCTCGCAAGGAGCATGGGAGCCTTCCCGAATCCATCAGAACGACTACGATGTGAATTGTAGCACGCTCGTAAATCGGCCAGCAAACTGCATGAAGTGGGTTGGAGGCTTCCATGCCATTTCTGTTTCAACTTCTCGTGATGCTCGTTGTGGTTGGGTTCGGAATCTGGCTCTTGTCCTATCTGCCGATTGCCGAGCCCTACAAGGGATTGATTAAGGGAATTATCCTCTTTGTCGTCATCATCTTTTTGCTCTACGCTTTGTTCGCGTATATGCCGCTCATGCAGTTTCCGCCGCGCAGATGAAAGACGGGCGCACTGTCCGTTAAGGCAATGCGCCCGATTGGTGAGCCGGTTTAGCTTTTTGCGGCTGGCGGAGGAGTCTGGAACGGAGTTCCGAACACTAAGCCGAAGGCGACGGCCGGAGGCGGTGGAGGCGGAGGTGCGGCCGTAACGGTCACGGTATCCGGAGTGAGCGGGATCTGATGGACGGTTCCGTCGAGTTCCGTCGCCGTTGCCGTTCCGGTTACGGTAGCTGTGCCCGGATTGGCGCTGATGATAATTGAGCCGTTGGGCGTGTTCGGGTCTGGAATGACCGTGAACACGTTAACGTCTGAGGTTGAGAGCGATACGTTAGACAGCACTGCGGAACTTGGGGTGCCGTCGCCAAGAATCGGATGCGAACCTACGGCGCTGACCGATTGGCCTGCCTGAAGCGTAACTGACATGTCTTCTCCTGTGAAAGTGAATTTGCCAAGCCTGAAACGCAGCCTGAATGCGACTGCGTGGTGACGGTGATGATGGTGGTGGAAATATTCTGGTATGTTCACTGCCGAATGGACTATAGCACGTCGCCAGCCAAACCCTTAAAACTGGACTATGGTGCCGTCAGGCAGATTCAGCGGATTATTCTTGCGCAACATCTGCTGGCCGCGCTGCATCATTTCGCGGGTCGTTCCCTTGTCTCCGGGGAAGAGCGCCTGCTTTGCCCATCGAGTCCCGTGGCGTCCGCCCAATAGCTCAGCCTGCTGAGGGCTTAGTTTTACGATCTTGCCGGTCTGTGGCTGCGTTCCGGTTGCGGGTTGAGCCTGAGTGCCGGTTGCCGGTGGCTGATTGCCTGTAGCGACTGCTGGTGCCCGCCGTGACGATTTCCGCGCGTATAAGCCAACCGCCTTCTCGACTGCCGATTGCGCGTGATCCTGAACGATTCGCTTGTTGTACGCGATGTAGCCGCTGAGGTTTTGGGCATCGAAAAATGATTTCACCTTCCCGGTGTTGTCGGGCTGCGCCTTGCGGGTGTCGTTGATCGATTTTCGGGCTTTCGCCGTGATGTCGGCGACGATGGTCGAGGAAAGATCCATGCCTTTCGTTTGCTTGCGGACTTCTTCCGCCAGGATGTCGTTGCAGATAGCGTCCCGCTGAACCTTCCAGGAATTCTGGAGCGCGGTGTTGGCTGCGTTTTCGGCTTCTGCGATTCTGGCGGCGCTCGTGTCTTCTTTCGGTGGCGTCAGGTCTTCTGGTGTCGCGTTTGCGAATCCGCGGATCATGTCCAGATACGAGAACATGTAGGACAGGTCCGCCTGGAAAGTCTGCATCTGCTCGGGCGTCACTGTTCCGCCCGTAAACTTGCCGTTCTGATCCTGGGACCAGGGGAGCATCCCGACGATGCGGCGCAGCCGGAACGGGATGTCGATCGGTTCGGTTGCGATTACCGTTCCGTTTTTGTCTTTGATTGAGACTTCCGCTTTTTCGATCGAATGAAGTTGCTGCATCCCGAGCCAGCGGGTGTATGTCAGCGGTGCAAGTTCGCGGAGTTTCGCAACCGAATGAGGAAAGAGTTTAACGAACGCCTGCTTTGCGGCCGGCGTTTCCGTCATCATCGCGATCAATTGCGGATCGGCGCGCTCATAGAGTTCGTCCGATTTAACCAGGTCCTCGTTTGCTTCCCGAAGTGCCTGGAGGCCAGCCATTCCGCCAGCTTCTTTTTCGAATTTGCGAAGTTGGTTGATTTTGTCGAACGGCTTGGGGCCGAACATCCATGTGAGTTTGGCGACCGTGCCGAGTGCGCGTTGCGCGCGGTTGAGAATATTCCGAGCGGTCGGGTTAGCGGTTTCGAGTTGGCGGAACGCCTTAGTGGCCGATTGCGAAAGTTTCCCACCTTCAAATACCGGCTCACTGTCCGCTCCCGTTGTTGTGGTAAGCGCAGCTCCGGAGTCTCCGCCAGTTCCGTCGCCGGTGTCGCCGCCGCCACCGTCAATCGTGGCTACATCGGTTCCGGTTGTGACGGTGAGGGCTGTTGAGCCTCCGCCAGCACCGCCAGCGTCTCCGCCTGATTCTTCCATTAGTATGCCGCGTAAAAACCAGTTAAGTTTCACAGTCTTGCTCCAAATTATCGAAAGTGGCGAAGCCCAGTAAGGGATTGAAACGGAACGCGGACGGGGCGAGTTGCGATTGCGCCCCCTTCCTGTTCCAAGATGCGCTTCCAGAGTACAGACGCTTTCAAGCTATCTTCGAGCCAAATCGGCGCGAATTCACGATAAGATTCACGATAAGCGGTCCGCGGTTGGGGTGCTGGAATGCTGATCGTTTTTGCTCCGCGCACCCAAAGCAGTTTCTCGGGATCGAGAATCGCACCGGACGCGAATGCTGCGAGAGCACCGATAAATCCTCTGCGGTTCATGCGCAATCCTTCAGTTTGAGTCCATGCTGACACCACCAGCACGTTGCGGGATCGTGAGATTCCGCCAGAATCGACTTGGCTGGTATAGCCTTCCATGCCGACAGGTCCATCGTGTCGATATCTCTGGCGCAAAGCGGTCGGCTGACCGCTGCCGCAGGAAACGACTCTAACGGGAGTGGGCATCGAAGCGTAACATGGTCGCCATAACCGCATTTCGCGCAGAATGCTTGCTTACTCTCCACTTGGTTCTGAATCTCCCGGCAGTTTTGTATCGTCGTCTTCTTCGGTCACGATTATTACGATTCTACACCTGGCAGAACATGGTTTGCTCTGCATCCCGTCGTCTTAACAATCCTTCCGATGGTTTCCCGTCGATGATATCCCACTTCGGAAACTCTGCTGCTGCGAGGACGTATGATCCGGCATTCAGAACCTTGAGCATGGTTGATTGCTGAAACCGTTTATAGCCTTCGTTGTAGGTGAAGCTCACAAGCGCGTCGAACTGATTTTTAGAAAGCGGGACGTGAACCAGTCCGTTTACGGCGTCTTCCGCTTCGCTGATGTCAACGCAAAGGGCTAATTGGGCATCGACCAGCGATTCGTATTGTCCGCAATGCACGCCCTGCGTATGCCCATAGCCGATGGTCCAGACTCCGTTCCCGTCCTGATAGGCTTTCAGCCGTTCGCCTTCGAACTGTTCAATTAGAGCCAATCCAGCGGGACTTGTTTTCACTCGTGGGTTTCCCGTTTTTCATGCCCAGGCCCGCTTATTACCTTAGTGGAACTGACAATCGTTTCGACTCCGCCAAGTCCGTCATCTTTCGATACCGAAACGGATTCCAGCTTCTCGACGACCGTAGATGGCTGCTGGCCGCGCCCCGTATACTTTTTTGCTTTCACGAGCACATCCAGAAGTGCCGGGGGAATCGGAATTCCCGCATTCGCACAGTTTTCTGTGATGGAGATCACCTCGTTAACGATGTATGCAACAGCAACGGCCGCGCCGAGATCAAACTGCAACTTCATGGCTTCTGAAATCAGATGGGCGGACCCAACGAGAATCAAGATCAGACTTTTTTTCGCTAACCCAATGAAGCTCTTATGGCTGGCGACCTCGCCCCGTATGAATGCGACCAGCAGGCCAGTAAGGAAGTCCAACCCCATACATCCCACAAGAATCTGAACCGAAAGGGGAATCTGAATCCAGAACGAAATCAGGAAGGCGACAACCCACTTGGCGGCTATCAGTGCGGCCGATTCGGTCTGCACGTCCTGATTATTGGCTATTTGCACCGGGTTTTCGTTGTTCCTTTTGGCGTGTTCTAAATTCGGAAATTGGCAAAATTGCATTTTCTGGAGGTTCACCTCTGTCCAGCCTTCTCACCAGCGTTTTCTCTGCCATTCCCAATTCGCGGGCCACTTCGATAACCAAGCGCGCCTCGCCATTGTATTGCATCATACGATTATTTCTTCGATTGCGATGGTGCTGTTCACGGGTAGCCCAGCGAACGTTTCCCGGTTCGTAGTTCCCGTTGTTATTTGGATATCGGTCAATCGAATACGCCAAGGATGGTCGCGGGCCGACATCGGCTAGGAAATTAGAGAACTTGAACCACCGTTCGCACACGGCAATCCCGCGACCGCCGTAATCCTTCCACGCACCGTCCATTGGATTTCGGCATCGAGATAGCATCATGCGCCAACATGTATATTCGAGCCTTTGCGATGTTCTGTCTTTCACGGTGTTTGACGGCCTAGCGTCATGCGTGCTCTGACTTTCGGACTGCTTCAATCTGTTGCTGACACCATCGAGCAATCGTTTG
>Ga0206944_1133_pt1 | contig 12864 bp, 9 predicted proteins | sample Alteio_BWOrgHeat_4_FD_152978 | JGI IMG/M metagenome (GOLD analysis project Ga0206944, IMG submission 152978) | Enriched cells from forest soil in Barre Woods Harvard Forest LTER site, Petersham, Massachusetts, United States -... | ecosystem: Environmental > Terrestrial > Soil > Temperate forest > O... | reverse complement strand
AATGAGGAGAGGTATCTGAATATGTTTTTTTGAAAAGGTGTTAGCCTCTGTCCACTGTCACGACAGCGGTAAAGCCTGGCGTAAGAGGAACTGGGGTTTTTTTGCCTTTAGAGAACTGATATTCCTTGGAGCTTGGATCTGATTGAAGCTCAATAACAGCTGCAATCACAGGCTTATCTCCCGTTAAAACGCTTGCAAGGTTTGGATTTAAGAGGATTTTTCCTACTGCAGTCGATGAAAGTGGGGCAGGTGATACTTGTACTACTTTGCCAGATAATGTTCCATAAACTGCCGGGTCAAAACTTGGTAAAGCAACCGATGCTGTTTGACCGACTTGGATGAGTTTACCTTCGTTCATGTCAAAGAAAGCGTAGACTCTTAAAGGTGATTTAGGATCACCTTTAGCAGAGATAATCATAAGATCTATGCCGCGCTGGATAATTTGCCCATCGCTTACAAGAACTTCCAAGACTTGTCCATCTTTAGGAGATTCTAACTTATAGTAATGCTCTTGTCTTGTAAGCATTTCATTGTCATCTTGCGCTTGGACTAATTCATTTAGCTTAGCTCTTAAGTCGTCTGTGCGATACCCTTTAAGTAAATTAAAGCGAATATCGGCAGCGCTTGCTTTGACAGTTTCTCTTTCAATTCTAGCTGATGAAATTTGTGTTTCAATATCATCCACAGCCGATGAGCTCACAAGGCCTTTGTTAAAGAGAACATTCTTTTGGTCTAACGCATCTTTTAGTTTGTCAATTTTGCGCGCGATCTGCTCTTGGTTAAACAAGTTTGTAGAAAGCTGGGCTTTCATTGACTTTGTCTCAGCTTCTTCTTCTACAGAAATTTCTTTTTTTAATTTCTCATATTCGGCAGCGACTTTTTTCAACGTCAACTTTGCTTTAGCAAAGCGCGTATCATAGTCATGATCGTAGATGGTGGCAAGGATTTGTCCTTTTTTTACATCTTGGCCCCATTTGACTTCGACTTGGCGAATGATCCCATCCACACGGGTATTCACTGAAAAAGGTCCACCCCCTTCAGACTCAACGACAACTCCTGCCCCTTGAACATCGACAGCAAATAGTCCGCTGTTAGATGTCGAAAGCATGCAGAATATCGCGCTGCTAAAAAGCGTTAACGCTTTTCTTTCTGTCCAAGTTTTCATCTTGTTTCTTGTAGATTGTCCTTGCACGGCTTGTCCTTGCGCGCCTTTTTGGAGGCAGAGTGACCGATTAGGCATATCTTGTTTTTGTGATGTCATAAGGTTGTTACCTCACCTTGAAGTTGATGATTCATAAATTATCTTTTTTTCCACACTTTGTCGCGGCGCTGAAGAAATTTTTCCATTCTTGGAGACATTTTGGGGCGGTCGCTATCGGGTAAATCAAACTCCGGAAGCGTCGTCATATCTAAGATTTCGATGCAGCTAAGATCATCGCCTTGTAGGAATGTCGAGGCAGTTAAAAATCTAATCCGCGCAATGTTTTGCATGTAAGATTGTTTAATACCTGTGCGATCGACAAGAGCGCTTGTTAAGGAGCCCTCATACGAGAGAAGGTCAAATAGGGTAGATATCCCCGCATTAAACTGAAGTAAGCTATTGTCATAGACTGTCTTGCTAATCTCAACGTTTTGGTTGGCTTCTTTTAACCTAAGCGCTAAGATGATTTGCTGTGACAATGTTTTTCTTAAATCTTGCAATTTTTGCTCTTGAAGAAGTTGAGTGTTTAACATCGCCTGCGAATAAGCCGCTTTTTGCTGTCTGTAGGCACCTATTGCTCCGTCGTTGTAAATGGGAAACTCAAGACGAGCGCTTAGTGTCCAATTTTCTTGTGGACGCACCATCCAAAGAGGGGATAGCAACTCTTTTGCATATTTGACAGTAAAATTCGTATCGTTAATTTCCCCTTTAAAATTTAGAACTGGCAGGCAGTCGTTATCGGCCCCTTTTAAATTATAGGCTGCAACGGTTTGCTTTAAAGTTGAAGACTGAATATCGAAGCTGTATTTTAAGGCAAATTCAAAATATTGTTTAAATTGCTTTTGGAATTCACAGATGTTAAGCTCTTGAATTGCAAAGTCATCAGTTAAATCGAACATGATATCGCACATACTTTCAACAGAGACATCGCCCATTGTCAACCTTAAGTCTTGCACTGCATTATAAAGAGAATCTGCAGCCCCTATTAAAGCCAATTTCTGAGTGCTCTCTTGTTGTTGGATTTGATAAAAGGAGCTCCTTGCAAGTTCATCGTTTTTAATAAGTTGATTGACTCTATCTGCAAGATCAACACTTCTTCTTGATGCGACTTCTTGTATTTCTAAAATATTTTGTGCGGCTACGGCTGCCCAATAGGCGTTCGTTGTATCCAAAATACTTTGACTCATCGTTTGAAAGTCATCGTAGTATGCAGCAAAAAGGCTATACTTTGCTGCTTGCTCTTGCATGTAGGGCGAGCTATTTAAAAAGCCTTTTAAAAGCGGCTGATCGATGCTAAAGGTGATATTGCCATTGTTAACTGTTTTTGGATCGTCATTAAGTGGACTGAATGCTTTATTGACATCGGAGGTTAAATTAAAAGCTGTTCCGGGGCGTGTGAGTTTGGTCACACCTGCATTTGCTGCAGTCACACTACCACGCTTGTTCGTTTTTGCTTTAGGGCTATTTAACAAATGGTTTTGATCTTTATAGGAAAAAGCTGATGTCACATAGTAGTCAAATGGACTTGCTGCAGCCTGTAAGCTCCCTTTCTGCGATTCAATCGTCAAGGCAGAAAGTTGAATCGAGATCTGATTGTCAATTGAGAAGGCGATCGCATCGCGAAGAGAAAAAGGAATCCCATCACCACCCATACCTGGCAAATTGACGGTTGGAGAATGAGCCATCTCAGTTAAAGCTTCAAACGGATCTTTTGGATCGATCTCAAGCTCCGGAAATGTGGGTTTTAAATTCAGAATGGTGGAGGCCCCAGCTTTTGCGGCATCGATGGCCATCTCCAATCCGCTCGCTTGAGCTGCAAGAGTGAGCGCTGCACTTAAAACAACGCCTTGAATGAATGAGTGAATGCGCGGGCTTGTTTTCATTAGATCCTTCTCTTATTGATTTGTATCGATCGTTAATGAGCATACTGTCCCAGAAGAGATCTTCTGTGCGGGCGGTGTATTTTGGGGCCAAATCCATTTCTTTGTCTTTGGATCAGCTGCTGGTTCTATCACAACAGTCATGACAGGCTTATTCTCCGTAAGATAGCTGACAAGCTCCCTATTGTAAACCAATTTTTGCATAACTTCAGAAGGAGTTGAGTACTTTGAAACAAATGTCACTTTTCCTTTAATAGTCCCATATTTAGCAGGATCTAAAGATAAAATTTTTATAGTGGCTATTTGTCCGACACTAATTTTTTTTCCATCTTCCACATTAAAGTAAGCAAAAATTTTCGGAGGTGCTTTAGAGTGATCTGGTTCTTCTTCTTCTATAAGTAGTAGGTAATCCCCCTTTCTCACCACTTGACCATCGGAGACAAATAAATCGACAATCTCTCCATTATAGGGGCTATCTACTTTATAGTTTTGATTTTGAATCTCTAAGAGTTGATTATCCTCTGTTGTAGTGGCAATAAGCCCAAGCTTTGCGCCAAGCTCATCTGCTCGATATCCCTTTGCAAGGTTAAATTCCAAATCGGCAAGAGTCGCTTTTACAGATTCGCGCTCAATCCTTGCTGCCACAACCTTTTGCTCGGCATCATTGACAGCAGAGACGCTTATTAAACCTTCAGTAAGGAGGTTGCGCTTAGTTTCAAGATCGTCTTTATAGACCTCAATACGATGGGAAATTTGTTCTATGTTGAAACGGTTCATCGCGATGCGTCTTTCAAAGATTTTCCTTTGCGCTGCTGCTTCTTTGGCAATTGTTTCACTTAAAGATGTATAGCCCTTTTGCATACCTTCTAAGCTCGCAACAGCGCGTTTATATTTTAGAGCAAAATCTCTGTCATAGATTTCTACTAAGCTGTCGCCTGCTTTTACAGTGTCGCCGCGCTTAAAATTGACTTTGCGGATGATCCCATCTACACGGGTGTTGATTCCTTTTAAGTGTCCTGCCGCAGGCAAGATCACTCCCTTTCCTTTGACAATGGCTTGATAAGTCTCTTGTGTAGAAACAGCATCGGCTGCTGCAAGCTGTGCAAACGAAGCAAGCAAGCTAAATGTGGTCAACCCAAAGACAAATAGTTTTTGGACAAATAGTTTTTGGACAAATAGCTTTTTGGGAAAAAACTTTATTTTATAAGAGCGTAAATCTGTTTGTAAGAGCATTTTCATCTTTCTTTGTACCTTATCATTTTTGAAATAGTTTCGGTATGGTTATCTCGCTTTCCATTCCTTACGGCGCCGTTGAAGAAATTCTTGTATTTTTCCAGCACCTTTTGGCCTATCGCTTACTGCTAGGTCAAATTCCGGAAGGGTCGTCACATCGAGAATTTCAATGCAGCTGCCATCTTCACTGCAGCTGCCGCAATCGCCTTGTGCAAATGTCGATGCCGTTAAAAAGCGGATCAACGCTATATTTTGCATATAGCTTGTGCGAAGGGCAGTTCTTGCCAATATAGCACTTGTTAAGCTATTTTCATAAGACAGTAGATCAAACAGTGTGCTAATGCCTGCTTTAAATTGTTTTTCACTGTTGTGGAATACTTTTTGGGCAATCTCAACGTTTTGATCTGCCTCTACAAGCCGCGCTGCGATATTGAGTTGGTCCGAAAGGGCAATGCGCAAGTTTTGTAAGACTTGTTCTGTAAGCAGCTGAGTGTTCAACATACTTTGGGAAAAGGCTGCCCTTCTTTGCTCATAAACACCTAATGCCCCATCGTTGTATAAAGGCACGCTAAAGTTAATGCCAAGACTCCAATCGGATTCAGGTTTTTTCATATCGAGCGGAGAAAAAAGCTCTTTAGCCTTATTTCCTGTCTGAAAATTTTGTTGGGTAAGTTGTCCTACGACATCGAGTTGTGGAAGGCAATCGTTGTCTGCCCCTTTTAAGAGATAGGCAGCAACAGTCTGACGCAATGTCGACGCTTGGATATTGTAGTTGAACTTAAGGGCGTAATCGAAATATTGGTTGAATTGGCTTTGAAACTTATCTTGGTCAATTTTTGTAATGGCAAAGTCGTCAGTGAGGTTCAATTTAATGTCTCTCATATCAGTGACCGAGATATCCCCCATGGCAAGCCTTAAAGCTTGAACAGTGGCAAAGACTTGACGCGACGCAGCTAAAAGAGCCAGCTGCTGGTTACTTTCTTGTTGTGACATTTGGTAAAAGGAGCTTCTTGCGAGAAGATCGTTTTCAATGAGTTTATTGACGCTACTTGCTAAGTCGGTAATGCGCCTTATGCTCATCATCTGCACTTCTAATGCATTTTGTGCTCCAACTGCTGCCCAATAGGCGTTCGTTGTGTTATAGATTGCAAGGCTTATGGCTTGGAAGTCATCATAGTATGTGGCATAGAGCTGATTTTCTGCCGCTCTTTCAGCCATCCATTGCGCGCCGTTTAAAAAGCCTTTCATCAGAGGCTGTTGAACGACAAACGTAAGTGAGCCGACGTTTTTTGTAGGTACTGCAGGAGGCTTTAGAGTGTCTGTATTGAATTTATCGACAGTGCCTCTTGCTGTAAGGACTGCACCAGTGCGAAGTTTTTTCGTAACCCCCATTCCTGCAATAGTGTCTTCATTACTTAAATTCGTTTTTTTAGGATATTGTAACAAGTGGCGACGATTGATGTAAGCAAACGCAAAAGGGGTACCGGCATTAGAGATGACGTAATCAAAGGGTCCACGCGAGGCTCTAAGTGTTCCTTTTTGTGCTTCGATGTTAAGGGAAGATAGTTGAAGCGAAATCTGATTTTCGAGCGCGAAAAAAATGGCGTCACTTAAGGAAAAGGGCACACCATCAGCTTCCATTGCGGGGTTTACAACTGTGCATGTATTGGGGAGCTTGTCTAATACCGCAAAGGGGTGTTCGGGATCAATTTCCGGATCGGGCATGGGAGCTTTACTTTTTACCATAAGTTTGACATTTGCATTGGCTCCCCAAACGGCCATTTCCGAGCACTGTAGCTCGCTAAAAAGCGGTAAGGTCAAAAGAAGGCATTTCAGAAGCTTATCTTGGATTGATCGTTTCATAGGTATTGGAAAATGGCTTTATGTTGCAGTTTATATTTCTTACGCTTCATATTATATTTTTTTGAATTTATTGCAATTTATTTTATCAAAAAAATTTGAATCCCCTTAAGTTTTGGTGTGGCGATATCTGATTTATTTACGATCCCTTAGGATCGAGGGCGTCGCGAAGGGTGTCTCCAACGACAGCAATTGATACAAGCAAAAGTGTGAGTAGCATCGCAGGAGGCCATAACAAGTCGCTTTCAGATGGAAATGAGCTTCTCCCTTCATCCATTAAAACGCCCCAAGAACAAGACCCTTCTTCTCCAAGACCTAGGAATGATAGCCCGGCTTCACTTGTGATAGCGCCCATGACGGCAAATGGAATAAGAGTTAAAATGGGGGGGAGGGCATTTGGCAGGATATGAGAGAAAATAATTCTGCGATCTGAAAAACCAATCGACCTACAAGCTTCAACATAAGGTAGGTGGCGCTGTTTAAAAAATTCTCCTCTAATGTAGCGGCTAAACGATGTCCATCCAAATAATCCAATGATTCCTATAATGAGAAAAATCGATTTGCTTTGCAGCATGGCAATGACCATAAGGAGCATAAAAAAGATCGGCATCGTCTCCCAAATTTCGATAAGACGCGAGGTGATGATATCAAATCTGCCTCCATAATACCCCGCTAGTGCCCCAATTGGAATTCCAATAGCCATTGATAAAAGAATCGAAAGCCCGCCTACAACAAGAGAGATTCTGACTCCAAAGAGAAGGGCTGCAGTGAAACTTTTTCGATTAAGGCGCGTCATATCCCAAATGCTAAGCTTTCGATTTAATGACTGACTTCCTCCCGCATCCTCTTCCCAGTGAAAGCGGGTGATGAGTGGCCATAAGAGATAGCTTATTTTCTTCTTTTGTTCCTCTATCCAAGTTTGATTATCTTCAAGGTATTTTAAAATAGCCTCATTTTCCCTTTGCAGCTCTTGGCTAAGCTTTAAGTTTTTCATTTCATCTTTGAGTCGATCAGTTTCTTCTTGAATGAATTGACGATGTTCATTCCAAAGAGTAGGCAGCATTGAGGAAGAGGAAACGTAACGGCTTAGTTTCTTTGTTTCTTCCTCTTCGTTTATGGATTGCAAGATAGAGTTTAGTTTTTCATAAGGGGTCATGAACTGTAAATATTTATTCCAGTTTGGAAGGGGATTTGTATTTAAGTATTCGTTTTTTTTCAGCTTTAAATTTCGATCAAAGCTAGGATCTTGCATTGGAAATAGTAGTAAAAGTGCAAAGCAGCTGATGTGAATGGCAAGGAGCAACAAAAGTAAATAAACAGCTTTTTTAAGGCGATGCCGAAAGATAAAACAGATTCCAAGGGCTACCGGAAAGGTGAGGATCATGAGATTGAAAAAAAGATCTAATGGCTTAGTGTAAAATCCAACGTAAAAAAGGTAGCGAAAAAGGGGAAAATACCATGACCCCTCATATTGAAGAATGAGCGGTTTACTAGAGGCTAAAAAGGGGGCAAAAATGCTGACAAGGCAAAAGATTGCAATGACCCATAAAGCCAATCTTCCCAAACGGTAGGAGTAAAAGCGCTTCCAAATCATCAGCCAATATGTGTCCATACTTTATTTTACTCCAGTGATACTCTAGGATCTAAAACAGTGTAGGCGATATCTGCTGCTAAAAATCCGGTTAAGGAGAGAAGCGCGCCTGCAAGTGATGAAAACATGATGACATTATAGTCGCGATTGATGACGGCGTCGTAGAAGAATTTGCCAAACCCATTGATTTCAAACAATGTCTCAACGATCAATGAACCTCCAAGGACAATGCCTAAAGAGCTTGCAATGGAGGTGACGATGGTAATACTTGCATTTCTTCCCACGTGTTTAAAAAGAATCATAAGCGGATGCAGTCCTTTCGCGCGCGCAGTTCTGATGTAATCTTGCTTTAATACTTCAAGAACAGCTGTTCTAGAAAGGCGCGCACCCGATGCCAAAGTGCCATAGATAACCGCAATAAGAGGTAAAAAAAGATGCCTTAAAGTATCAAAAAGGCGCTGATACGAATTTAGACCATTATAGACGGCATCAGAACTTGTGAAACCACTGATGGGAATTGCAGAGCTGGTGAAGGGGAAATGGTGGTTCATGGCAACCATTTGGATGAGAAAGGGGACAACGACAAATACCGGCAGCGCATAAAGAAATAGAAATGATAAGCTTAGTGCGTAGTCAATTCCTTTATGTTGATAGTAAGCCATGCAACATCCAAAGAGTTGGCAAAGGACAAATGAGATCCCCATGGGGATAATGGCAAGAGTAAGAGAGTATTTAAATCTTTTTACAACTTCATAGAGTACGGTTTTATTGTCATCGTTTCGAAGGGTTCCAAAGTCTAAAGTCAAAACTTTTTTCATGTAGCGGAAAAATCTATTCTCAAGAAAAAAGATTTTAAACTTTTGCAAAGAACTTGGCTCAAACTGATATAGTGTTTTATTTTCTTGATACCAACTATTTAAACCAGCACTTTTTTCATTGACCGTTTCTGCGCGATCAGATTCTTTGAGGATCAAACGGCGCAAGGCGTTGTTATCTGTTGAGATCTTTTTATTCATTTGGGCTTGCAAAGAGGTGATGTTGGCTCCCAAATAGGTTTGGCGGCTGCCCCCCCTTGCAAAAAATTTGGAAGCAAGAGCGCGTAAAGGCAGCTTTTCCCCTTTATCTTGAATGATAGCCAAAAGTTTTGGCATGATAAAGCGCGCTGTATCTCCAAACGATGTCTTCACCTTGTTGTATTCTTTTGCAGGCATTTCGCGTGTATCGCTTTCTTTATATTTTTTTGTTAGAAGTTGGCTTAATCGAAGGCGCACATCTTTTGCTGTCATCCAAGGTCTAGTATTAAAAAGAGTGGGAAGGGTTAAGCCATAATGCTCTCTAAATTGTAAATACCTTTCATCAGAGCCAAAAGCGATGGTGCCATCGGCATCGCGGCTTGCAGTTCCTTCTGGGGAAATTTGGGTGAGCGTGACAGGATCTCCTGGGGCTTGATTGATGATCAGAAAATTGATGAATAGGATAAAAAATAAGGTGATGGGAAGTAAAAAAAGGCGTCTTAATAGATAGTTGATCATTAATTTTTAGATTTTATCCAAAAAAGGTTTTCCATGGGGCTTGCCACATCGGCGTTTGGAATAAGGTCTTTTCTCTCAACCGGAAGAAAGACGTTTTGCAGCTCCTCTCGATAGAGCAACAAGATCTTAGGCGTGTAAAGGAATGTGTAGGGCTGCTCGTCGTGAAGGATTTCACTAAAGCGGTGATAGAGGTTTAAGCGTTTGCTGGGATCGTATTCAAAGTCGAGTTTTTCGATGATAGAGTCAGCTTCGCTATTGGCAAAGCCGACCATGTTAGAGGAGCCTTTTTCAAGAGCTCCTGCAGATGACCAAAGTTGTCTTAAATTTTCCGGCGGAGTTCCAAAAACCCACATCATAGCGAGGGCATCGAAGCTTTTTTCTTCAAATGTGGCTGAGAGATCGGCGATATCGACCCCTTTTAATCTGCAATCGATTCCAATCGCTTTAAGTGAGGTGGCAATGTATTCGCAGATCGATTTAAACGTCTGGTTTTTGACGAAATAGGTTAAAGTGAATCTAAATGGGGTGATTTTGCCATCAATGACCTTATCGATGATCCCATCGCCATCCATATCAGTCCAACCTTCTTCTTCAAGGATTTTGCTCGCTTTTGATGGATGATAGGGCCAAGGTTCAATTGCATTGTTGTAACTTGGAGAATAGCGGTAAATGGTGCCGTTCGTCTCTACGCCCATCCCTTGTAAGTTTTTTTCTATGATCCTTTTGCGATCGATTCCCATCGTCAACGCTTGGCGGATCCGCTTGTTGCTAAAGAGGGGATTTGCTTGGTTCCATCCTACGTAGGCATATGTGCGATTTGTGTAGCTAATTTGTTGGATCGATTGGCCCATTGCCTTTTGTTTAAGATAGGCTGGGGATTTTAGGTAATCATGATAACTTAATAGCTGTTCTGGCTGCAAAGCGCATTGGGTAAGTTCTAGCGATTTAAACGCTTGCCAGATGTTATCGGGTGTGGCTTTAAAGGAAATTTCTAATTTCTCTACTAAAACGGCTAAAGGGTTGTAAAAGTTTGGATTGCGGATAAACTTAATTTGCCTATCTGTCATCCCATCAAAAATCCAAGCCCCGCAGCTGACGATGATGTTTTTGGCAAAGTGATTCCCAAAGTTTTGCGCCCAAAGAGAACTTGTGCGATAGGTATTGAGGTCTTGGTCCTCTTCGACAATTTTTTTTCCATTGGCAAAGTATTTGTAGACAAAGCTTGCAAGGGGTCTTAAACCACCTGTCCATTGCTTGGCGGTGTATTTTATTTTTTTTGTAGAAGGGGCACTACCCTTTGCAGTAGGTGCGTTTACCTCATCTTCTTTTACATCGTGTGTTTTCCATGTCATTACAAGCGTGAGCTTATCGACCATTTTCATCTCTTCGACATCGTCATAATAGTTTCTAAGCGCAATCGCTCCTCCAACGTCGACATAAGGATTTTTAATGGCGTCAAACCAAAGTATAAAATCCTCTGCCGTGACTTGATGTCTTTTTAAAAAGTGTTCCGCAAGGGTCGTTCCTGAGGGAAAAAAGGAAGGATTTAAAGGTTCCCAAAAGACGTCGTCGCGAAGCTTAATCCAAAATTCTTTGGCAGATGTGGCGGGATTGATTTTTTCTTCGATGCTCTCTGCCATATCTGGAGCATATGTTTCGTAGCGGCCGATCTTTGACTTAGCAGCTGAGACGTTGCAAAACCCCACCCAATCAATTACGTCTTTATATTCAGAAAATGGGTGGAGATTATCGGGTTTGACAATGGTGGCATTTTTTAGTATGCCGTTAGGGGTGAAGTTGTCTCCGAGCAATTTTGGTAAAGTCGTTGTATAAAAGGGATCAGGCGATAATAAATTAGATGTGGCCTTGCCTGTTTCTTCATTTGTAGAATTGGCTTTAGCGCTTGCCTCCTGCTTAAGGAAAGCTTTTTGGGATAGGCTATTCACATTAACTTTAAGCAAAGCAAGCTCTGCTTGTACCAATTGCAGCCTCTCTTCCACGATAGTGGAAGACCAATATAACATCCCAAGGATGGACAAAGTGGCAAAAGAGATAAGGAGGCGCAAGATGCGCAATGTCTTTGGTTCTTGACTCATATACCCTTACTAAAAAATCACAATATGATAATAGGATGGACTATTTGGATTTATTACCCAATGGGAGATTAATCCAATTTCAGCAAGTCCCCGTAAAATGGCAAATGTCCCAACCACTAAAGCAGAAATTCCAATCACCGCTTGATAGTACTTTTTAGCTGATTGCAGGGCGCTTGACGCTTGCATAGCTAGAGCAAGCGATGGGGAGGTGAGAAGCGCGAAAACAGCACCATTAAATGTCCCTTCAAGGATACTGCCTGATAATGCACATGCCGAAAAGACAATAAGCGTTTGACCACAGGGGAGAGCGACAGTGAAAAAGCCAAAGAGAAAAGTAGGCAGGCGCCTTTCTTGCAAGAGAAGCAAAGATAAATTCTGACTGATTTTAAAAAGTTGCTTTGACAAAAAACGATAGCCTGGGTAGCGCCACCCCGTAAAGCTTGAAATGCCGAGCATCATTAAAAGGAAGCCAAAGATTAGTGTCGTTGCAAAGGAGATATGATAGCGCCTAAAGAAGGTGTCAGCAACAGCTCCTATTGCGCCTGCAGTGCCCCCTGCCATGGTGTACGAAAGTGTACGCCCAAGGAAATAATAATAACGGTGGGGGTGTTGTCCCAGCATCATCACTAAAGGTCCACACATCCCAAGGCAGTGTAAGTTGCCAAAGATGTAGATAGGAAGCATTGCAAAAAACAAAGCCATGTCAGTTAATTTTCTTGGGATTGTTCTTGATAAGTAATTTCTTGCACTTTATTTGTTTGCGATTGCGCCTTAGCCATGTCTTGTCTTGTACTTCCAGACGTACGCATGTGAGCGACTACGGTGACCAACACAAGAATCCCCATAAAGGTGGAGAAAATGGCCACGGCCATTTTTTGAAACAGGCGCTTTTTTAAAAACATGATGACCTTTGTTTTCTTAATAGACTTCTTTGAATTTGGTTACATTTGATTCACTATACCGAAAAGATGAACGAGGCCCTCACTGCTTATACAGTAATTCAAGAAAATTAAGCAAGAGCAAGGATGAAACCCAGCAGCTCCCGCTAGCGTCAATTGGTTGTAAAGAGAAAATTTTTTTGAATTACACAGAGGACAGAGAGTAGTCTAAGTGTTACCTATGTCGGTGAACTGGACCCTGAAGGATAGGAAAAACAATGGGGTCAGAAGTCTTTTCCCCGGGGAAAGACTTCTGACCCCATTGGCCCAATCGTCCACTTTTGAGGCGATTTTATCTGTCTTTCCAAAAAAGCAGTATTCCTTGGAGTATTTCGCAGGCATTTTCGAAATATATGACATAAATCTTGGTGATTAAGGCATGAGGGTAGTAGTTCACTGCAAAGCAATGAATTTTTTTAAGAAGAATATTAACCTAGAAACGGCAGTTGGAGACGCTAACTTGACACAATCTCTTGAACCAGAATCATTTGCAATGGGGTGGTCCTTCACCATTTGGGAATGTCCCACCCCAT
>Ga0206944_1132_pt1 | contig 12887 bp, 9 predicted proteins | sample Alteio_BWOrgHeat_4_FD_152978 | JGI IMG/M metagenome (GOLD analysis project Ga0206944, IMG submission 152978) | Enriched cells from forest soil in Barre Woods Harvard Forest LTER site, Petersham, Massachusetts, United States -... | ecosystem: Environmental > Terrestrial > Soil > Temperate forest > O... | reverse complement strand
TCGAACTGGTCAGTCTCAGAGGCAGTAGCTGCTTTATCCCAAATTGCCGATTTACAATTTGAAGCGCGAGATATTTTCCAAGGGAATGTCGAAGGCTTCACTGGTGCCGTTCAAAGTGTGAATACTGCGACACATAAGAGTTGTCCTGTCACGTTTGATATGATGAAATCGATTTTAAAGGTCGTATTGAAATATCTTCGCGAAGTGAATAAGGCAAAGAGTAAAAAAGAGGTTGCCCAAGAAAATATCGAAGGCATTAAGACAATCATGGTGCTTGTAGGTGAAGCTGCTAGAAAGTTAGATGCCGCAGGACCTGTTTTAGAAGGGTCCCATGCAACGAGCATACGCGATATGACCGAATATAAAAAGTTGCAAAATTTTTATTTACACTTCATCGATAAGAAAATTGAGCAAAGATTTGATCAAAATAAGATTGGGCAATGGATTTTAGGGATTTCAAAAGCCCATGAAAAAGATAAGGCAAAATCTTCGAATTTGATTTTGTCCCATACAAGGCACGTTTTTATAGATCTAGATTCTGTCAAAAGCGATTTGGAGTATGAGCTATTTTTAATTAGAAAAGAAAATGGGATGCGGTTTTTTAACACGCGGCTGATGAGAAATTTAACTCTAGTCAATGACTTTAAAGGACATTTTACTCGCGAAAAAAGTGACGATCCATTGATAGACATCAATCTTTGGGTGGATAAGGTAAGTCTTGATTCTGCCAAAAATATCATTCACGCCTCACAAAGGCATATTGAAAGATTTTATAGAGAAATTTATCACTCAAAAGAGTTTGTCTTGGCAGATTACGTGCATAAGGCGTTCATGGCTCTTATGCTTGCCGCAAATCCACACAATTTAATGGCGCAAGAGTTTACTCAGAAAAGCTGTCGCAACTATTTAAAAGACTTTTTTAGATTCTTTCGGGTGGCAATCAATTCAACAGAATACCAAAATCTCGTCGCCTACCCTCCAGCAAAACCAAGTAGTACAGCCAACCTTTTACTCGGCATTATCCATATGATTTGTATGGCCATCTATACGCGAATGAATACGTTCAATGACTTAATGCCTTTGATTGATGAATTGATGGAGAAGGGAAATCAAAGGCTAAACACTTCAAAGACAAACGGAAAAGCTATAAGGAAACCTCTAGCAGAGCTACTCTTAGAAAATTATAAAACGCTTGTTCATGCCTTAAAGACACATCCTAATGGACCGATTCGTAAAATTCTTTCGGCATAACCCTTGTAAGGAGATACTCCACTGACACACTCTATATTTTTAATTATGACATAATTAATAATTTTAATGAAAATATTTATTTATAGTTAGTTAGAAAATTAAATTGACTTTTATTATAAAAAATTATATATTATGTTTTTAAAAACAAAATTGTTTATAGGTAGCTAATGAATATCAGTAATGTTTTATTTGTTTTAGATTCTTTAGACAATTTGCTATGGGGATATATCGCCATGCCCGCGTTGCTGCTGATGGGCATCTATATGTCATATCGAACGAAGTGCATTCAAATACGGAGATTTCCCAAAGTTCTTTCTACTTTTTTTGAGACCCTGACAAGCAAACGATCAGGCGACGGTATCCACCCTTTAAAAGCATTTTTTGTATGTATCGGTGGATGTATGGGGGTTGGTAACGTGGTTGCCGTTTGCACTGCAATTCAAATTGGTGGCCCTGGCGCATTATTTTGGATTTGGGTCACGGCATTAGTGGGAATGATCGTCAAATACTCAGAAGTCTACCTTGGAATACGCTACCGCGTTCCTAATGGGAAAGGGGGCTTTACAGGTGGTCCGATGTACTTTTTGCAAAAAGTATTTAAAAAGGCGTGGGTGCCAAAATTTGCAGCCCTACTTCTTTGCATTTATGGTGTTGAAATCTATCAATTTTCTGTTGTTACCGAAAGCATATCTACAAATTTTGAGCTCAATAAATACGTCGTCGCAACTCTTTTGCTCGCACTCATCATTTTCGTCAGTAGACGGGGCGTACATTACATTGGGAGCATTGTCTCTGTTTCAATTCCCATCTTTATCGTAAGCTACCTTGGGATGGGTGCTTGGGTATTTTATCAAAACTACGATCTTTTGCCTTCAGTCATCCACATGATCTTTTCCTCAGCATTTTCAGGACATGCCGCAATGGGTGGTTTTGCGGGCAGCACTATCTTGCTTACAGCCTCTCAAGGCATTAGAAGAAGCTGCTACGCAGGTGACATCGCTGTCGGCTATGCCTCAGTTATCCATAGCGAATCTAGAGAAGACATTGCAGAAAAGCAAGCCTCTTTAGCGATGATGGAGATTTTCTTAGATAGCTTTATCATTTGCACGACAAGCGTCATGATCATTTTAGCTACTGGCACCTGGTCGCAAGAGATTGAAGCATCAATGCTCGTACAGCAAGCGCTTGCCAATTATTTTCCCGCCATGAACATCTTTATGCCTCTTTTTCTTTTAATGTTAGGAATCACAACGATAATGTCATACTTTTGCGCAGGTATTAAATGCGCTGAATTTGTCGCCCCCAAATATGGGAGAAAAATCTACTATGGGTATGCGCTTTGCATCACGTTAGTTTTTATTAATTATCCCCCACTACAAGCACTTACAGTTCTCTCCATCACAGCAGGAATCCTTCTTTTACTCAATCTGTATGGGATATACAAACTCAAAGACAATATCGAATTCATGCCTGCAACAGCGCCCTCTGCCGGATCTACAGAATCCTTAAGTGAGCCGCAAGAAGAGTATGTGGCCCAGCAAAATTACGCGATTCAAGACAATTATGTACCAGAAAGTTATGTAAGTGAAAATTATTTAACCGACACTTATGCCATTAATGAATCGCCCCAAGCTGCTGCTTTGATTAACTCAACCAATTAATCCTAAAAACGGCAGTTGGAGACGCTAGCTTGACACAATCTCTTGAACCAGAATCATTTGCAGTGGGGCGGTCCTTCACCACTTGGGAATGTCCCGCCCCACTGCGAAGTGATTCTAATTCAAGATCTTGCGCCAATTTAGCATCTCGAACTGCCGTTTCTAGGTTAATTTTGGTTTTTCGCCAATTTAAAAAAAAATATTGCAATCAAATTCCTGTTTAACCAAAATTACCCCTCCTAAGAATGGGGGAAGTTCACATGGCTGCGGCTGCTGTCTCTTTGTCGATGTATCAAGAACCGAATCGGGAATTTGTCGTTGTCAACAATTCTACCCCAGATCTCATGAAAGTGGTGGCAGAGATCTTTCACCGGATCCTTACTCCACTTTATGGAAATCAAGATAAAGCGATTGGACAAATTGCGCTTAGCACCGATCGGGTTTGCCACCTTCTTCTAGAAAACAACACTCCGGTGGGTGTGCTGGTGTATAAAACATCCCCAAGCGATGAGTTTCAGGAATTTGGAGTAGAAAAGAGTATCGAAGTCAAATCGCTTTTCGTCGACGATGCCGGAAAAAATTCAGGTAAAGGCCTTGGCTCAACACTTGTGACCAAATTGATCCAAGAAGTCAGCAAGATCACCGAAACACACTTAGGCACTCACGTTACAGTCAGCGAAACAAAGCAAGAGTCTTTGGTTTTTTTTAGAAAAAAAGGATTTCAGATCGTCCATCAATGGAAAGATCGTTACATCAGAGGTGTTACAGAGTATCTTCTCTCCTGTCCAGAAAAAATTCAGGCAGCTTCTCAAGAGATGGCATCGCTTGCAATTAGAATGGGAAATTTTTGGGCGGGTAGACCCAACTACAAAGGTGTTGGATTGATTCCTCATGTCATCCATGTCATTGAAAAAGCCCACGTGAATGACATTCACGGTCTTATTTTGCTATCAGATGGCACATTTGTAAGCGGTTCAAAGGACCATTCATTAATGCAATGGGATAGGTTTGGACAACTTGTACAGACCATTGATGAACCCTCTCCTATGGGATCTGATCCAAGGGATTGGATTACGGCCATGCAAGTCATCAACCCCTCCTACTGGGTCAGCGGAGAGAGAAATGGACGAGTGAGTCTTTGGAAAAACAATGGAAAGTATATTGCAGATCTTCGTGTTAAATTTCCTTCCAGTCGCCATGTCAGCCATCCCTTTAACGAACACCGCGTCAATTGCCTCGCGGCAGGACTTAACCCAAGTGAGCCGTCGGTCTTTGTCGGTTTTGCCACACAATTTAACGAGTATAACTTGATCGAAAGAAGAGAAATTGGCTCTACAAAAGCCCACAAAAACGACTGGGTCTATTGCATAGAACCTCTCACAGAAGATAGGATGCTCATCGTCACAGGTTGCACTCTTGACGTTTGGACAAAGCAAGACAAAAAGTGGACAAAGACGGCCCCGCTAATCAAAGAGCCTCCAAGAGACACAGGAATGAAGCGAGAAAGAGGAACCAAACGCCCCTTTATTTCTGCACTCAAAAAATTACAAAACCAAGAGACGCAATTTGCCGTTGCCTCTTTTGATGGAACAGTTAAGGTGATCGATATCGCAATAGGTGCTACACAAGCTCAATGGGGAGAGCATCTTGGGCAAATATGGTCTATTGAATCGATTCGGGAAAATCTACTCGTATCAGCTAGCGAAGATAAATCCTTACAATTTTATGATCCAAGAGAGAAAGAACCAGTTGTCACCATTAAAGATCACGTTGGGCCAGTCTCTGCGACCCTTAGGTACAATGATGATCTACTACTGGCTAGCACTTGTCCTCCTAATGCCCTATTGACACACCAATCAGCAGAAATCAGATTTTACGACATAAGGAGAAATACATCATGGCCAGTTACAACTTTGTAACATTTTCTGCAAACTCTAGCTATCGAAGTATAGTGGAAAAAGTATTCAGCGTCCCCTTGCAGCAAATATATTATCAATCCAGCGAATATCTCAACCGCGTTTATACAGGAGAGTACAGATCAGAAATTCTCATCGATCAAGACAAACCAGTAGGTATACTGATCTATAGACCCCCGACGTCTTCCTCAAGTACATTTAAACTTAAAGCATTAACAACGCCTATGACTGAGGAGACCCGTGGCAAGGGGTATTCTCAAGTGTTGTTAGATCGAGTCATGAAGGTTGCCCAAACACATTTAGTAAGCTCCATTTTTACTGAAATCAATGCGAGTGAAGCAAAAGTCTTTGCTCCTTTTTTTGAGGCGGCGGGTTTCAAAAGACAAATACTTAAAGACCACGAAACATTTACCTTCCATTTGCCATCCGTTAGCACTAATCGAAAAAGAGCTAGAGAAGAAGGAGGGCGAGAAGAAGGAGGGAGGCAAGAAGAAAGAGTGCGAGAAGAAGGAGCTTCTTTTGTATTTCCTCAAGAAAAAAGAATGAGGATGACAAATACAATCAATCATTCATGCCCACTAAAACAACAATACCTTGCACAGATTGCAAGCGGCCAAAAAACAGTTGAGGGGCGCATTAATACGGGAGTGTTCAAAAAATTTAACGCAGGAGATACCGTTTCATTCTATAGTGGATCCTCCAAAGTCTCATGCCAAATTACCAAAATAGAAACATTTAACAGTTTCAAAGCCATGCTAGAAACTTGTGGGGTGCAAAAGTGTTTAGCTGATGTCAGATCTTTAGAAACAGCAGTGCAAATTTATGACAACATTCCCGGATACAGGGAAAAAGCCTCAAAATTTGGGGTTTTAGCCATTCATATTGCCCTATTAAAGGAAACTACATGAGCGCTACACCTAGTGTAAAGACAGATTCCACACCCAAAGGGTATCTGTGTACCCTATCCCTACGTATCATGGAAGAGCCAAGGATTTCAGTTCGCTGTGGGCACCTATTTGACGCATCGGTTATAGGACTTAATCGATTGTGCCCTATTGATCAAAAAGCACTTGACGATACAGTCCCTTGCGCCGAGTTAAAAGACAGAATCTCGGCATATACCAAGTCTATTAAAATAAATGTAGTTGCAGCAACATCCTCCTTGGCAAGCGGTAGTTCTTCTAGGCCAAGAAATGCAGCGGTAGAAAACATCAGACGCATTGAAAATGCGCATCAAGATGATATTCATGGATTTCTCGCTTTAAGTCCTGAGTGTTTTGTCAGCGGTTCAAAAGATACTTCCATCAAAATGTGGGATCATCAAGGATCGCAAAAAAATGATCTCAGACCCAAGTCATTAAGTGGATTTAGCTATAAGTATTGGGTGACAGCGCTTGGCACTTTAGAGTCAGGTAATTGGGCATCAGGATCAAGAGATGGATATATTAATCTTTGGGATGCGCAAGGTAAAGAGCTGACAGAATTCCAGTACGTGGCAAAAGACCCAAGTATCGCTAAACAACGAAACCTATCTAGAATCAACTGCATAGCAGCAAAAGCACACGGAGGCTTTTATGTCGGAACTCCAAAATATGTGCATGTGTACGATGAACAAACAGGATTGGTAAAATCTTATCAAGCCCATGCAAATGACTGGGTGTACTGCATTGAAGAATTAACACCAGAGCAGCTGATTGTGGTCATTGGCTCATCGCTGCAACATTGGCAAATGGACTGGGAGCCAAAGCCTCAAAAGACAGATCTGATCCAAGAAACAAAGAACAATTGGTTAGGCAACCAAAGGCCCCATATCTCTTGCATTACTCGTCTTGACCATCGCCCCAATTATCTTTTGGCGGCGCTTTTCAATGCCACCGTCCTATGTATTGATATCTCTCGTGAAGGAAAACTGCTCAATGAATTTTGTGAGCATAAGCCCATAAAAGACCATTCAAGAGTATGGTCGGTCATCCAATTAAAAGGGGATCTTTTTGCCAGCAGCGCCGATGATGGAATGATTAAAATCTGGGACGTCCATCAAAAAAAATCAGTGGCTACTTTAGGGAATAATCCTGGAAGGGTTTCTTCTTTGCTGAAGTTGAGCGACAATGTGTTTATTTCCGGGTCATGCCCCGACAATTTCTCAAGCGGTCAAACGAGGGCGTCTATTACATTTTGGGATATCCGAAACCTTAAGTCAGATATACTTTTCAATGGATTACTCCTTATTTAGCGGGCTTTAATAATAACGATTTAATACAAATTCTTCTTTGGGCAAAAGCCATACTTAAGATATGGGCGCCATTAAAATCGAAAAGAAAAGCCGGTCGTATTGCCTCTTGCGTACTTGCATATAAGTGAACGGCTTGCATGCTTTTCGCATTTGCAAAGATATTATTTTTTACCTCTTCTATCTTGTCAACAAGTCCAACCATTTCTGGCAGAAACTTAGATCTTTTCACACAGGCCAAATCGGCATTTTCTTCGTAGAGCTTCGGTGGAGATAAATTTTGGCTATCTCTTTCATATTCAAAGAGCAAAAACCATCTTGCGTACCAAGCATCTTCTACGCTATTCATATTCGTCTCAAATGAATAGCTGTTACCCCAAATTGGGCTGCCTTTTCACTATATTTGGGAATGGAGTCATACGCCTTGACCCCATCTTCAACGCTATTTACATTAGGTAAACAGTTTTTCACACCCGCATCCACCAGCATATCTTTAAAACTTGCAAAACATTTGATAGCCACAATCTGACATGTCACATCATCTGATGCATTGCTGAAATAATAAAACCGTATTTTATCTCCCGGAAGATATTTGAGGACTGCCCCTTTTGATATTCTCCCCTCCACAGTTTTTTCACCATTTCTGATTTGATGAATATACATTTTCCTCATTGTGAGGTGATGTAGGTCTTTTCTTTGTTTTTTTTTCGGGGGCCCTTCAGATAAACGCGTATCTTTCTCAAAATCACTTCTGTCTCTTTTCCTCGCAATGGCACTCACCTGCTATCTCCTAGGTAGTAATTCAAGCTGAATCGCTGCTACCCCATTTTGCGCAGCTCTATTAGCATATCCTGGAATCTGATCGTATACATCGACAGCCCGTTCAAAAGAAGTAACATCGGTTAAACACTTTTGATACCCTTCCCTTTCTAACATTTCTTTGAAATCTCTATACTTTCGAATGGCAATAATTTTACATACCGCATCATCGGCAGGGTTTTGTTGGTAGAAAAATCGAATCTTATCTCCATGGCGATATTTTAATACAATACCGCTATTGATTCTCCCTTCTATTGTTTTGTGTCCACTTTGAATTTGATGGATATATTTTGCCTTTAAGGTGAGCTCGTGCTGTTTTTCTGTGTTGGAGTAAAGGGGAAATTTTGGTGTGCGGTTCACAAGCGAATTACATTGGGAATTGCTTTGGACATTACTTTGATTTTTGTGTCTCCAATAATCTTCTTCGGTTTCTCTTCTTTTTGCAGAGGGACATTCATCAAAGCTGGCATGCGAGTTTCGCACTGGGCTCTCCTCTCTTCGCCTTTTTCTTGAATCAACAGTCTGAATTGGCTCTTGTTTGCGGCTTTCAACGACTTTTTCTGGAATTTTTTCTGGGATGTTGAAACGAGCAGAATATCGCTTTGCTCCTTGCACATTCTCATCTGTCTCCTGAATGCTAAAGTCTTTTTTTCTCAAGAAGTCGATAGTTTTTTGATTTCTTGCAGACAAAGACATGTGAACGCCTTGTGCAAAATTTTTCTCTGCCAATTTGATCACACGTCTTACCAAAATACTCCCATAAGCTTCTATTGGTTTACCATCCATTACACCAAAATGTTTAACCTTAAAGCTCTCCATTGTTTTGCTGCCGAGAGATAAACGCTCGTTTGCTTTTTTATAGACAATGAAAGCAACGGGATCGCCGTAATTGAGCAACACCTCGCATCTTCTTTTTCCATTCTTTTTTATTTCTTCTAGTTCAGCATCTTGGTTTCCGTAAATAGGCTCAATATCAGATCTAAAGGTCTGCTCTAATTTTTTAAAATAGGGAGAAGCCCCATCCACATAGGCAAATTTTAAATCGGCAGGCGCTCCGCCTGTATGATGGTTTATGGCAGACATATTTTTCTCCTAAAAAGTTTCTAAATCTCTATACGCCCTGGCACCTTGCCGTGAAATTTCAAAAGATCAGCTTTCACGTAGACGATGTTGCTTTGCTGGCACCATTCATCTGGGTAATAATTTTCAATGCGATTCATCTGAAATCTAACAGGTGTGCCGATATACTGCGCTTGCTGCGCTCTTGTATAGTACCAAAAGCTATTGCTATTGTAAAAGCTAATGTGCGTTGGATCTTGAAAAGCGCCGCGTCCATCAGTACTTGGTGTTTTTGTTAAAAACCATCCATTGGGAGCTAAACAGCGATACGCTTCTTTCATCACATGAAGAGGGCTTTTTAAATGCTCAAGGGCGTCATGCGCTCTAAACACCCCTACTGATCCATCTTCAAATGGCCAGCGCTCATTTAAATCTGCAATAATGTCGCCGTTAGCTAAATCGATACTTTCATAGCCAGCAGGTTTGGTAAAGCCGCCGCAAAGGTCTATTTTTCTTAAAGAGTGAGTGTCGCACCACTTCTCAACAAGTGGATAAATATATTTGTCGTGCAGGTGTAAACAAAGAGTTTGGATTTTTTCATTCTTCTCTCCATAGCTTGTATTGCCAGGGTGGACATGATAAACGTAAAGAGGTTTATCAATATGGTGCATCTTGCCGTGAATATATGTTCTGCATAAAAGGTCTTGATCATCGAGGACATCCATTGTTTCATCATGGCCGCCAATTTTATCATAAAAGCTTTTACGCCAAGCCCTAAAATGATTAGGAGCATACCAAATCTTACTTACAGATGCGGGAGTGGGTGGGAATGAAACCATTTCGATAAGCTCACGCCCTTCATATTTGCAAGCTCTTCTCTCCCAACCATATTCTTCACTAAAAAACCTTGGCTTATACCCTTCTTCTACATCGCAAAAGTTTGAGTAAGCAAAATCGACAGTCTGGTCTTTAAAAGCTTCTGCGCACTCAGCAAGGGCATCTGGAAACAGTTCATCGTCGTGGTCGACTTCTAAAAGAATATCACCTGATGCCTTATTGCAAGCAAACTTTTTTAAAAATCCGATATGAGAAGAAGATTCAAAGCATGGATGAATTTTAATTTTTGGGTCGTTTTTTAAATCGACCGTGGCGCCATTATTGGGACAAATGATCCACTCCCAATTTTTATAACTTTGCTTTTTTAATGACTGATACAGCCGATTTAAATGTTTAGTATTATGTGTGGGAGTAAATATTGATATACGCATATGACCTCTTATGAAGTTAAAGACAACCATTGTTTTTTTTGAAATTTAAGAGCAAAATTAAATAAAATGCCATTTTTTTTGCAATCATTTTCTCTAATAGGTAACTCATGGAAATCGTTTTTCTTGATTCCGTGAGGTGAATATGCTAGAGTGTCATGTTTTAAACGCTTGACATGAAAGAATCAATAAACAAATTTATGGAGCACCTCGCTCTTACAAAGAATGCCTCCCCTCATACCGTTCGAAATTATAAGACCGATCTTTGCTCGTTTTATCAATTTTTAGAAAGTGATGACGCTTTTATCTTTGAAATAAAAATTACAAGACAAGATATCCGAAATTACTTGGCCCATTTGCATAAAAATGAAATGAGCAAAAAAACGATTGTGCGCCATCTATCTTCGATTCGAACCTATTTTAAATACCTTTTTTCAAATCAACTCATCCAAACTAATCCTGCAGAGCTGCTTGAGACCCCTAAAATCAATAAAACAATTCCCAATTCACTTAGCTACGAGCAGCTCTTGCAGCTATTTGCGATGCCGGATTTAAATACGCTACTCGGCTTTCGCGATAGGGTAATGATGGAGCTATTTTATAGCTCAGCGCTGCGCTTAAATGAACTTGTATTATTAGATAGGAAAGACGTTGACCTAAGCGCCTTGCTCATAAAACTTAAAGGGAAAGGAAAAAAAGAGCGCCTCGTCCCCATTACAGAAAATGCGGCCGATTGGATTAAAAGATACTTAGACCATAGCGAGCGCTATCATTCGATGGATGGCCACCAAGCTGAAAAAGACCTCCAAGCCATTTTTTTAAATAAGTTTGGTAAACGAATTACGGCAAGATCGATCGATCGCAACTTTAATAACTATTTAAAAAAAAGTGGACTTGCTGGTAAAATCACTCCTCATACGATTAGACATACTATTGCGACACATTGGCTTGAAAATGGAATGGATCTAAAGACAATTCAAGTCCTATTAGGGCATAGCTGTCTTGCGGCCACCACGATCTATACTAAGGTGTCAAATCAGTTAAAACAAAAAGTCTATAATAGCGCGCATCCAAGAGCTAAATTTAAAGCGAGCGAAATTTAAAAAAGCGGAATATATCATGAATAAAAAAGCCACCACCAATCGAATCACCCTTAACGAAGTCTCCAAAAACTTTGGCACCAAAATCCTCTTTGAAAATGTGACCGCCACATTTAATCCCGGCAACAGATACGGACTGACAGGGCCAAATGGGGCAGGAAAGTCGACTCTATTGAAAATCATTACAGGACAAGAAGAGCCTACAACTGGATCTGTCATCCTGCCAAACCGCGTCGGTATTTTGCGTCAAAATATCGAAGACTTCCGCGATGCAATCGTCTTAGATGTGGTGATCATGGGCAGTAAACGCCTTTGGGATGCGTTGCAAGAAAGAGATGCCCTTTATAATGTCGAGATGACAGATGCAGTCGGCATGCGATTTGGCGATCTTGAAAGTATTATTGCAGAAGAAAATGGGTATTCGGCCGATACTGACGCCGAAATCCTTTTGCAGGGGATGGGAATTGCAAAAGAGTACTTTAAATTACCGATGCACTCTATCCCTTTGGATATGCAGTTTAGAGTGCTTCTTTGCCAAGCGCTCTTTGGCGACCCTGACGCCTTGCTCCTCGATGAGCCGACAAATCACCTTGACTTAGAGTCGATCAATTGGCTTGAAAAATTCCTTTTTGATTATAAAGGGACACTTGTTGTGATCAGCCACAATCGCCACTTTTTAAACTCCGTCACTACACACATCGCCGATATCGACTATGAAACTATCATCCTCTACACGGGCAATTACGACGATATGGTCATGGCAAAAACTTCTGTGCGCGATAGAGCTGAGCACGATGCAAAATCAAAAGAAAAAAAGATCGCGCAGCTTAAAGAATTCATTGCAAAATTTGGCGCGGGAACAAGAGCTAGTCAAGTGCAATCAAGAGCCAAAGAAATTGGGCGTTTGCAGCCCCAAGAGCTAAAACAATCTAATATTCAACGTCCCTATATCCGCTTGTTAACCACAGAAAAGCAACCCGGAAAGATCGTCATAAGTGCAGAGTCTATTTCCATGGCTTATGAAGACAATTCCGTAATCAAGAACTTTTCTATCGAAATTTCAAGGGGTGATAAAGTTGGAATCATCGGCAACAACGGCCGCGGTAAAACCACATTGCTAAAGATGCTAAGCTTTAATTTACAGCCAACTAAGGGCAAAGTGGAATTAGGGCACCAAGCCATCATCAGCTATTTTCCACAAAATCACGCTGAGATGGTCCTTAAACAACCAAAAGAGACCTCTTTTGAATGGCTTAAAGAGAGAAGACCTGGGATCTACGACCAAGACATCAGAAGTGTCATGGGAAAAATGCTCTTTGGGGGCGATGATGCCTTTAAACAAGTCTCTACCCTTTCAGGGGGAGAAACAGCTCGCCTTATCATCGCCGGAATGATGCTAGCTGATCACAATGTCATCATCTTAGATGAGCCGGACAATCACCTTGATCTAGAGGCTGTCTCAGCACTAGGAGCTGGACTTTCCGATTATAAGGGCACTGTCTTATTAGCCTCTCACGATAGAGACCTCATCGATAGCGTCGCCACAAAAATCATCGCCTTTGAGCCGGAAGGAATTGTCATTCACGATG
>Ga0206944_1131_pt1 | contig 13003 bp, 10 predicted proteins | sample Alteio_BWOrgHeat_4_FD_152978 | JGI IMG/M metagenome (GOLD analysis project Ga0206944, IMG submission 152978) | Enriched cells from forest soil in Barre Woods Harvard Forest LTER site, Petersham, Massachusetts, United States -... | ecosystem: Environmental > Terrestrial > Soil > Temperate forest > O... | reverse complement strand
TGATTGAAAGAAATCTCATCCAAACTGAGTTTAACTTGCATCACTCCCTTCGATCAATAGACATTATGTTTTTTTTCATTAGAACATATTAACCTTAATATGCTATGATGCTAATTTAATTAAGAAGGAGGTTTTTTATGGGAGAAAGCAACTCCACCCCAATCGTTGAAATTTTAAATGAAGCTGTAAATAAAACCGAGCAAAGACCTGATTCTAGGCAACTTTCAGTAGAAGCGCTCGCTTTACTCATCAATGCAGAGCGCTTAAAACAACTTGAAACTTCCATCACCAAAGAATTTACCGAACTAAAGGCGCGCCAAGAGAAAGTCTCTCACCTTCTTAAAGCCATTAAAGCCGTCAATGCAGCGACTGAAAACGATGAATTAGACATTTCTAAAAACCAAGAGCTGCAATCTTTTATCGCAAAAGCGAAAGAATATGGCGCAGAAATTAAAGATGGAAAAGTCAAATACAACAAACAAGAGCGCGATCGCCTGATCGAAAATATTCGGATCACAGCTGATGAGATGAATATCTTAAATGACATGCAGCTACAGACCATCACCCGCATGACAACAGAGCGCTATGAATCTTATCAATTGGCAAGAAGCATCATGAAGCCGCTGCACGATGATAAAATCAATAAAGCAAGAGCTATAGGCGGCAGGTAAACGCTATGCAAACACTTTCTTTAGATTCCATTCCAGCAGTATACACTATGGCTTCAGAGCTATATAAAAGCGGCAAATACGAAGACGCTAAAGACCTTTTTTCCCTGCTCACAGCTTCCGAGATTAAAAATACAAAGCACTGGATGGGCCTTGCGGCATGTTATCAGATGACGCGTGAGTATCCAAAAGCAATCGAATGCTATAGCATGGCAGCTATTCAAAACAAAAACGCGCCGCTCGCCCACTGGCATGCTGCTGAGTGCTATTTTGCAAATGGCAACGTCAAACTTGCCCTTACAGCGCTATCCTCTGCCATAAAACTAGCAACACCCGTTGTAACACTTCAGCCACTTGTGCAAAAAATGCTTGGCACCAAAGCAATTTGGGAAAGGAGCAAAACATGACAGTCAGTACAATAGGCTCGAAGGGTTCCTCACAAGGTTCTCTGACCATTCTAGAAGACATTGAGATAGAGAAAAGAAAAATGGCAGAAAAAAATGCCTCGCCATTTCATCAAGACACTATCAGTTCCGCTTTGCCCCCAACTATTGTGATGCAAACAAGCGATGTGCCAAAACTTGAGGACTTACCCTCCGATCCCTCCTATTATCAAAGGCTTGCCAACTGGTTGACAAGTTTTCGCAAAAGACCACCCATACAAGACAATACGCAAAACAATGGCACATGGCAGATATCAACACCTACCATTGAAGCTTTTAATGTGGATAAAACAACGCTTGATAAGAGCTTTATACACCTTAATCAAGAAAGGTCTCTTATTGATGCGACACTCACTGCAAGAAAACATAATCAAGAGGCCATTGCCTTAAAAAACGAAGACATTAGACGAGCTCTTGAGCGCAATCGCAATTTAAAAGAAACTTATGCAGCGCTAAACGAAGGCGTTGAAACCCGCGATAAATATGTGACGATGCTTGAATGGGCAACGACTGGTATTACCGCGGGGACCATACTTCTAATGGGAGGTGCCTGGCTGCTTGGAGCTCCGCCAGGAGCAGAACTTTTATTTGGCGGCGCTTCAGGAATTAGCGCAGGCCTTACAGCCGCTGTCAAAAGTTATCTAAAGAAAAAGATTGACGAGATGAAAGGCGATATCTTCTTAGCCGGACATGAAAAGGGAAATAACCATCGAAAAGCGCTTAACTCTTTGGAATTTTGTTCAAACGTCGATCAAGAAAATTACAGATTATTAGAAAGTCTTTTGCGTGTGACAAAACGTGCGCATGAAACCACACGCGACGTCACACATTAACATTATTAAATTTGGAGGTCTACAATGACAAACACAAAACTTGACACCCGCTTTAACAAAACAGGTCAACATGAGATTGACGAAACTGTTTATGATCAGAATAAAAAAGATGGGATCAATCCTCAAAATGTTCCCTTTAACCCATGGAAATTTGACACCATTGCGACGGCAACCCCTCCTGATACACTCACAAAAATTAGCTCCAATGAAAAAATTAATCTTTTAGAAGCTAAACTTGCAGAAGTCAATCAAAAGATCAACAGACTAATTGAAATGCAAAATAAAATGCTTCTCGAAGCACAAAAAAAAGATAAAAAAATTGAGATTAATTTCGACCATTTTCAAAATGAAATGACAAATTACAACCACGCTGTCTTTTCTTTGATCCTTCGCCTTTCCTCTTCTCAGCAACAAGCGCGCATTCACCAATTAGAAGATCAGGCAAGCGAAATTGCTACAAAAGTGAATAAGACTTTCCGACATAAAGGACAAATGGTGCAATGTGTGGCAGCAGGTCTTAAGATTGGCGCAGGAGTTGCAGCAGTAGCTGGCGGATTGGTTGATCCGACGTCTATGGCTAATGGTTACGGAAAGGCTTTCTTAACATTTACTGTAGAAGGAGCTAAGCTTGTCTCTCCATTCCTGGATTCTCAAAGCAAAGCCGGTGAGCTCATCGGAAGCGTCCTTACAAATAGAGTTGAAGGCACTCGCCAAAAGGAAGAGTTCTATCTTCAAACAACGAGAACGCATGATTCTACAGCAAGAGAAGGCAAGCAGCAAAACGATGGACTTGCCACTCGTAAAGACCAAGCAAGAGAAGCAGCTGATAAGGCCAGAGGAGATCTTGTAAGCAATTTGACAAGAACTTAAAATGCATAAGCCTTTGGCTGAAATTTTTGGACATGTTGAGAGGATCACCTTTCAAAACGCTGAAAATGGGTTCACTGTCGCTCAGCTAAAAGAAGCTTCTAAAAAGGATCTCACCTGTATCGTCGGCTGCTTGCCGACGATAAAGCCAGGTGAGTCCTTGCACCTTGAAGGAGAGTGGAAGCAAAATAGCGACTACGGCTTACAGTTTCTTGTCAAAAATTACACGACAAAAGCGCCTGCCGATGTGTTGGGGATCAAAAAATACTTAGGATCAGGCCTTATCAAAGGCATTGGTCCCACCTATGCCAAAAGAATCGTCGATACCTTTGGAGAAGATACTCTTATCGTCATCGACAAGCACCCAGAAAAACTTGAATTCATCGATGGCCTAGGCAAAAAGCGGATCGCCAGCATCACAAGCAGCTGGCAAGAGCAAAAGTCAATCCGCGATGTGATGATTTTTTTGCAATCGCATGACATTAGCCCCTCTTTTGCACAAAAAATATTTAAAGAATACGGCAATGCAAGCATCCAAATAGTCTCTTCCAACCCTTACTCTTTAGCTAAAAATATTCGCGGCATTGGGTTTAAGTCGGCAGATCAAATTGCCCAAAAGATGGGAGTGCCAAAAGATTCGGTGGATCGATTTGATGCCGGAATCGAGTATGCCTTATCAGAGGCCACAAACGATGGGCACATGTGTTTGCCCGTTTCAGAGCTTTTGCTTATTGCAGGAGAGCTCTTAGAAACCACTCCAAATGTTATTGAAGAAAGACTCATCCACCTGCAAAAGGACAATCGCATTGAGATCTCCCAAATGGTCTATTTAGCGACTTTAGAGCGTTTTGTGTGGCTGAGAATGTTTTTTAAAGCCGAAACAGGCATCTGTCGCCAACTCACGCGCATCAAATTTGGCAGATCCTTGTTAAGGCAAATAGATACGGGCAAGGCCATTGCCTGGGCAGAAGAGCTTTTAAACATTAGACTTGCAGAGCATCAAAAAGAGGCTGTCTCAAAGGCTTTAACCGATAAGATTCACATTATTACAGGTGGCCCGGGTACTGGAAAAAGCACCATCACTAAAGCCATACTAAAAGTTACCGAAAAGCTCACGGATAAAATCATTCTTGCCGCCCCCACTGGCAGGGCTGCCAAAAGGATGACGGAGATCACGCAAAAAAAAGCCTTTACCATTCACGCCCTTTTAGAATTTGATTTTAAAAAGGGAGGCTTTAAAAGAGGGTTTGATAACCCGCTTGAGTGCGATCTCATCATCGTCGATGAAGCGAGTATGATCGATACTTTACTGATGAATAGCCTCTTAAAAGCCATACCCGATCATTGCCGCCTAATTCTGGTTGGCGATGTCAATCAGCTGCCAAGTGTTGGGCCAGGCAACGTGCTAAAAGACATGATCGAATCGCACATCATTGCAGTCACTGGACTAACAGAAATCTTTCGGCAAGCGCGAGGCTCTCGGATCACCATCAATGCCCACCGCATTAACAAGGGGACATTTCCTGAAATTAAAAATGAAGAAGATAGCGATTTTTTCTTTATTAAGGTCGATGACACAGCAGATGTCCTTCGCGATATCGTCGCGCTCGTCGGAGAGCGCCTTCCCAAAAAATATGGCCTTAATCCTTTTACCGAGATCCAAGTCTTAAGCCCCATGCGGCGCGGCATCATCGGCACAGAAAACCTAAACACCGTCTTGCAAGAGCACCTTAATCCAAGAGGCACCCCCTTGACATGGGGAGGAAGAAAGTATTTGGTAGGCGATAAGGTGATGCAAATTCGAAATAATTATAAACGCGCAGTATTTAACGGCGATATCGGCTGCATTCAATCGATTAGTGCAATCAACCATGAAGTAGTCGTTAAAATAGATGAAAACGATGTTGTCTACGATTTTAAAGACCTAGATGAGTTGGTGCTTGCCTACGCCGTTTCAATACATAAATATCAAGGGAGCGAGTGCCCATGCGTTGTGATGCCCATTCACACTACGCACTTTAAACTCCTCCATCGCAACCTTCTATACACAGGGGTGACAAGAGGCAAAAGACTCGTCGTACTAGTCGGCACAACGCAGGCGATCGCTTTAGCTGTTAAAAACGATGAAGTTAAAAGAAGGCACACAGGCCTAAAGCAAGCGCTTATTAGCGCCTTCTCCACAAACTTAAATCTGGCCTTATGAAAAGGCAAAAAAACTTAAAAGTTCCAAAAAAGTTTGTTAGATTTATTTTGAGTCTTCTCGTTTCATGTTTTGTTGCAATTGTGGTCTTAGCAACTGAAGACCGGACCCTCACTCCATCGTTTGCAAAAAGTGTTGAGGAAGATGGCTCAATTGCACTTTTGTCCAATCAATTAAATGATGACTTATCTGCCCTTTATACCGATGCCATAGATAAGGCGAACTCGTCCATCACTCTCATTGTCTACTCTCTTTTAGATAAAGCAATCATCAAAAGTTTAAATAGGGCCGCCTTAAAAGGTGTACGCGTTAAAATCATCTGCGATGCAAAGACATCTCCTGGTATTGATAGCAAACTAAATCCCAATATCGATCTCATGCGCCGCTTTGGCCCAGGACTTATGCATCTTAAAATCCTTGTTATAGATCGCGCCCAAGTTTTTCTTGGCTCTGCCAATATGACATATGAATCTTTGCATCTGCATGGCAATTTAGTGATGTCCTTAAAAGATGCGCAAGTGGCAGACATGATCCAAAAAAAGGCAAACACATTAACTATCGATACCTTAAGTTGCGCTTTTCCTTTACCCCCATTCACAGTGGGTGGTCAACGACTTACGCTTACCTTTCTCCCAGATAAAAATGGGGTGGAAGAGGTCAAAAACCTCTTACAAAGTGCTAAAAAAACCATTAAAATTGCCATGTTCACATGGACGCGCCACGACTTTGCAGAAGAATTAATCGCTGCAAAAAAAAGAGGGGTGAAATCACAGGTAGTTATTGATAACACGGCCGGAAAAGGGGCAGGAGCTGCAGTTTATAAAATATTGCAACTTCAAGGGATTAACGTTTTTTTAAGTGAGCCGGGACCGCTTTTACACCACAAATTCGCCTATATCGACCAAAAGATCTTAATCAACGGATCTGCCAACTGGACAAAGGCTGCCTTTACCCAAAATGACGATTGCTTTCTTATCCTTTACAACCTCACAGCGTCTCAAAAACAAACGATGGATAAACTCTTCAAAAAAATTTTAAATGAGACTGTACATTAAAATAATGCTTTGATACAACAGGAGATTAAGACTATAAGGAGCTCAAAAATGATCCATTTCTTTAAAAAAAACCCCCTTTCCTTACTTATCGGCGTCACAATCGCAACGATTGTCCTTTCTGCATATACGAAACATTTAAGCGATGTCGCCATCATCAATCAAGGTAAACTCAAAGCAATGCATGATGTCGAAGAGATTATCCATGAAAATATCAAGATGCAAGGGGAAAAAGCCACTGGTAAAGCCTCTATGATCGCCCGTTTTCCAAATGTAAAAGAAGCGTTGAAAAAACAAGATCGCGACTACCTCATTACAGAGCTTCAAAAGACCTTCCTCTTGCAAAAAGAGCAATATGGGGTAGTGGAAGGGACTTTTTGGCTTCCCTCCGGTATTCAATTCCTCCACCTATTTGACATCAAGCATTTTGGCGATAAAGTAGGCGCAGATCTAAAAATTGTCTCCACAACTCTAAAAGGAAAGAAGGGAATCCAAGGAATTGATATTGATCGCTATGGAATAAGCATTAAAGGGTCGGATGTCTCTTTAAACGAGCAAGGAGAAGAGCTTGGAGCTTTTTTCGTTGGGATGAACTTTAATACAATCTTGGCCAATATCCATCAAGATACGGGATTTGAAGCGGCAGTCTTTGGCGATGACGAATGGATGACGAAGATTAAGGTCGTTGATGAAAAACCTGACGCTGAAAAAGTGATCGGAGGCTTTCGCCTTATTGGCGTCACAAATTGGAAAAAAATACGCTCAGTCCTAAACGCCAAACTGCTCACCCCTTCAACCAAAAGCAATTTCCTAATTGAAACCGTCAATGGAATTGATTATGGTGTGATTAACGTGCCCCTTAACAACTTTGAAGGTAAACAAATCGGATCAATTGTGGCGGTTAAAAACTTTGATAGCTATAAAGCGCTCCTAAGAGCCGGAATGGTCAAAAGCACAGCGTTTGCCATCTTGCAAGGAATCCTTGTCATTGGAGCTATTTTGCTGATTTACAACGGCATGTTGATTCGCCCTCTTGAGCATCTTAATGACCATATTAATGCTCTCATAGATGGTACACCTGATGTGGATATTAGCCCGATCTTAGGTCAACATGATGAAGTCGGATCTCTTGCAAAAGAAATTGAGACATTAAGAAAGATGTACCCGAAAGCACTTGCATCAAAGTAAAGATTTTAAAAGACAAGAGAGATCACATGCTATTTTTTACCCGAAACAGACCTTTTACTCACCTTGCTTTATTTTGTCTTCTACTATCTAGTCCATTGGCAGGAACTGATGTAGAACCTAAAAACAGTCAATTACAAAAAAGTCAATTGCTCAAGACGAAAGCTACCGCAGAAAACGGGTCTAAAGTCACAAGCTCTCAAATGCCTACTCAACTTGAAAAACCATTGCCAGTTGGGGTGAGCCTACACCTAATTAAAGTCTATAAAATCAGCGAAGCCACGGGATCATTTGATGCAAAAATCGATCTTGTACTTAAGTGGCATGACCAGGCGTTAAGCTTTGATCCGAAATTGCATGGCACTGATCATTTGATCTTTAAAATGGATGAAGCAACGAAAAAATTAAATGGGATATGGAATCCAAAAATCGTCATTTCTAATCTTCATGACAATCCAAACATTTTAGAATCTTCCCTTAAAATTAGCTCGCAAGGCTTTGTCACATTCACCCAGCGTATTAAAGGAACATTTCAAACTCACTTTTCATTAATTTCTTTTCCTTTTGATTCCCATAAACTTACAATTATGCTTAGGTCTTCTCTTTACAACAACATGTTGGTAGAATTTAAACAATCGCAAAAAGAGAGCGATCAATCCGGAATAAGTGAAGATGCCTTACCCGATGGATGGACATTTAAATATATCGATTTTTCAGGCGAGAATATAAAGGGTCTTGAAGGGTATTTCTACAACACCTTCTCTGCAAACATTAACATCAAAAGAGTTCCAACTGGCCACCTTTTTGCCATTTCGCCACTCCTTTTAATCATTTTTGTCCCTACAATCTTAACTCTTTATAGCTCAATCGATATTGTCCCTCGCCTTGGTGCATGGTCGGGAGCTCTTCTTGCACTTATTGCCATGAGCTTCACACTCAATATTCGCTATCCAAGTCTTGAGTCTAATAGTATCCTTAGCGAAATCATCGGGATTGTGGCAAGTTATGAGTTCATCATGATTCTCATCACGATGACAATTTTCAACCCCTCCTTTAGCCTTTGTAAAAGGTATACATACCTTATTGATGAATTGAAAGTCATCTTTCGCTGGGCTATACCTTGCCTTTTGATTTTATTGATTCTCTTTGTCACCTTAATCACTTCAATTTTGGATGTCTTATGAAACTAAAATACAAAGCACCCCTCATCGTCTTTGTCGTCACTCTCTTAACTTCTGCAATTGCCACTTACGTCGATTATTCTTTCCATCGAAATTTAGTCGAAAATGCCGAGCAAAAAGAACTTAAAGAGGTGGCCTCATTCATCCAAAACGATATTGTAAGAGAGTCGCACAAAGTGATGGGGATCACATCCCTAATTACGACTCAACCATGGATAATCAAGGCCTTTAAAGAAGGCAACAAAGACCTATTGACCTCTTCTTTAACGGAAAGTTTTGCCTTGCAAAAAAACTCAAATCACATCAATACGGCAAAATTTTGGCATTCACCGGCTACTGTTTTTTTGAATCTGTATAATCCTAAAGACTCTGACAAAGATGAAAGCTCTTATAGGAGTATGGTGCTGGCCGCAAATCTTCAAAAACAAGCGGCAAGGGGGATTGAAGTCGGCTCAACTTCACTTGCTATTCGAGGTGTAGAGCCCATAGTAGATGGCGATGAATTTATAGGATCCTTTGAAGTTGGAACAAGTTTTGCATTGGTATTAAAGGCAGTGCAACAAAATCTTAAATTTCATGCTGCAGTCTTTGTCGAAGATGACGTCTTATCCAATAGAGGTATTATGGCTAATATAAATGCTCCTGAAGATCAAATTGCAGGTTATCGCCTCTTACAAGCGACAGATTCGAATTTCATAAAAAATGTGGTAAGCTCAGATCTTCTTTCTTCTGTAAATGACATCATCACCAAAACGACAAAAATTCAAGGGAAAAATTACGGCATCGTTTTGGTTCCCCTTCTTGATTACACAGGGGTTCAAATAGGCTCAATTGTCGCTGCAAGAAATTTTAGCGAATTGAGCTCAAGTTTTAATAAAAGCATTGTGGCGGATGTGCTCTTTTGCCTTGTGCAATCGGCGCTCCTATCATTTATTACCTTCGTCACGTTTAGTACATTAGTGATCTCCCCGTTACAAAAAATAAGAAACAATATGAAGAAGCTAATCAATGGAGACATGAACGCACAAGACTCCGTATCACAAAGAAAAGACACAATTGGAAAACTTGAAAGAACATATTTTAAGCTAAAAAATCATCTAAAAACGGGAAGAAGTGATGCAGCAAACACAACCAAATCGTAAATCCCTAGTTTTTACGGGCCTTTTTTGGGGATCCATCATCACGTGGATTTTACTTTTTAACTTCTCCCCTACACCCTCTAGTTCATTAAGTGAGCTTCCCCTTTTTCAGCTCGTTGCTGAAAATAAGCAGCCAACAGATAAACCTGCAGCTGTTATAAATGGGGATCTTGATAAAAAAAAAAACACCCTTGAATTTGTAAAGGAAGAAAAAGTCGTAAAGGAAGAAAAAAAATCGCCTACTAAAGTAGAAACAGATCCAAAAAATGGTAATCTAAAAAAAGGAGATGCTGAGCCATTAACGCAAGGAAAGGTCGGTCAGAAAGAGGTTACCTCTTTTAAAATGCCTGAAAACTTTCAAAAGCCCCTTCGCATTGGGGTGATTGTAACGGCAAATGAGATCACAAAAATCAATGAAGTGACTAACACATTTGAAGGTAGCATCGATATCACACTCACCTGGCACGACCCAAATGAAACATTTGATCCCAAAATAACAGGAACTAATAGACTTACATTTAACGAAGATGCTGCAGTAGAGAAATTAAAAAAAATTTGGAACCCTGATATTGCAATTGCCAATATTGATAAAGTGGCAATTAAACAACACCCATCCTTAATGATCAACGCTGATGGTTTAGTGCATTATCTGCAAAGGGTAAATGGGACCTTTGAAAGTACTTACCACTTAGAGCCTTTTCCTTTTGACAACCAATTTCTTAACATAAATCTTATTAGCAGAAGCTACGACATTTCACAGTTGCAGTTTGAACAAACACAAGATGAAATTAATCACTCAGGGATAAGAGAAGGAGCTAGAATAAGTGGCTGGGATTTAAGAGATCTAAACTTCTTTGTGACGAATGAAAAAGGGCTTAATGGAAATTATTTTTCTGAATTTCAAGCTAATATTCTTGTACGTAGAATACCTCTTAGTCACCTTTTTTACTTAGCTCCTCTTTTGCTTATTATTATTGTCCCCACAATTATCACTTTTTTTTCCAAATCAGATGTCCCCACAAGACTTAATAACTGGGCCGGATCAATGCTAGCTCTTATTGCCTTAAGCTTTACTTTAACGCTTCGCTATCCAGCACTTCCTTCTAATGGAATTTTAGCGCAGCTTATCGCCATTATTTTTGGCTACCAATTCATGATGATTTTACTTTCTAAAACACTGCTAGATCCAACATTGCAAGAAAATTCAAAGTATCGCTACCTTTTAGAGGAGCTGGTCTTGTTTTTGCGTTGGGGTATTCCCTTAGGCGTCGTGACCTTAATCGTGGCACGGGTGCTACTTGTCTCTTTAACCTAGAAACGGCAGTGTACCTAAGAAATGTGCTATTCTCTTGCAGCTTGAGCAACTGATTCTATGGCAATAGCACAAATGGCTGAGCCATAGTCAAGATCAATGTTTTCCATGGTATCAAATTTATCATGGTAGCCATGGCGATTAATATCGTAGTGCTCCATGAAAAGGACCACGGGAATGCCAGCATCAGAGAAGATAATCCCATCGGTATTAAAGAGAGTGCTGCGAGGGTCATAATAGGGGCGGATCTCACCTGAAAGTTTTGGAAATGCCGCGATCTCAGGAATCTTTTTACTATCAGCACTCCTCTTTGGATGTGGTTTTAAATGGCGCTCCGGATCATTATTCCATTTTTCGATAAGCTCATTCCAGGTTTGACTAGCCACATGCGCTTGCTTTGCAAGCCACATTGACGAAAGGCCGTTTCCCGGCGCGATTTGAAAAACGTTTTTGTTATGATCATTATTATGAGCAATCATGTCTAAGACATATACTCCCTCAATCGATACTTTAGAAAGATCATGATAGACATCTGCTTTCCCTCTCTCATCATAAAGGCGCATCTGTAGACTACCTTCAACAATCCACTGTGCTAGATGGCGTGCTCCTAAGCAGTCAGAAGGAAATTCTTCTCCTGTTAGGTGAATAAGCCAAACATCACAACCTAAGCGCCCTTGTTTGCTTAGTTCCATAAAAACTTCAGCTCCAAGCATGAGCGCAGCTGTAGCAGAATGATTGTCATCAGCCCCTGCAGCAGCAAGACGGGCGCCATCTCCCCCTTTAATTTTTTCATATTGATCCTCCATGTACGCTGTATCGTAATGGTCGGCCATGATCACTGCACGGCTGCGATCTTTTCCTGGAATCACGGTGATGAGGTTTCTCTCATGTGTTTTTCCTTTAGCATTCTTTGACCACCCTGCCATCCAAGGGTAATCGAAATCTGTTTCCCAACAAAAAGGAAGATCGCCGACTAGCACTTTATCTTGAACACCTTTTTCCTTGGCAAGCTTTTGGTAGTAGCTTAAAATATAATTTGCCAATAAATCGAGATCTCTTTGCTGATGAGTTAAATCATTTTGGGTGATTGCATCTTGGATACAGTCCGCATTGTTTTTAGTGGAATATGTGCCTTCGGCAAGTTTTGCAATCATGTTCCAATAACGGATCTCAAAATTGCGGTTTGCAGTATATTCATAGGTAAGAGAACCCGTTTGAAGAACTTTTGGCTTTTGATCAATCACACTTTTGATAAAGGCAATGACTTTATCGACCTCGCTTAAATCATTTGCTTTTTCTCTTAAAGATTCAAGCCATTGATCCAACGTCTGCTCTTTAGCAATTGTGAGCAGCTGCCTTGCCATAGCATTTGAGAGAGGTTTTTTTTCACATAATTCCCAAGTATCGAGTAATTTTCTTACGTTTCGACATGTTTGATGAGGGCGCTTATCTTGAATCGTCCCAAAAAGGCGTATTGCAAGAAGATGCTCCTCTCTTTTTTGCACTCTTGGCCAAAGTTCTAAAGCGTCTTTAGGATCTGGATTTTCTGAATTATAAGCTGTAAGATATCCCAAAGGGGCACTATCAAAGGGGGCACTATCAAGGGGGGCATTATCAAGGACTTTTACTTCTACACCATCAGGCGCTAGATAACTCACTAAGGGGCGATGCCAATAGACTTCATAATTTCCTACTCGCATCGCAGGAAAAAGGAATCTATAGCCAAACAAACCGCCAGCGCACAGCGTTTTTTTTGCCAAGTGCAATTCATCTTTAGAGGCTCTTGGTCCATCGAGAATTTTGTGGTAATCTTTGGACCAAATTTGAACGTTTCTTGCCATCGGTTTTCCATACAATCCGACATCATCAGGCTGGCTGCTAAATAAGACATGGAGGAGTTTTTCTTTCCCTTCTTCTTGATGGATATGTTCATCTTCATCTCGATGAATTTTGGCAAATCGATGGGTCCGAACAAAATTGTTGCGAATTTTTCCATGGAGAAGTTCATCTTCCAATAATTGCTGGTGAGATTTCGGCGCTCCATTTTTTGTATGCGGTTCATGCAGCCAACCCGATTGCGGCACTCGAATGCCGTCCCAACCCACGTGTCTATGAACTAAATT
>Ga0206944_1130_pt1 | contig 13071 bp, 11 predicted proteins | sample Alteio_BWOrgHeat_4_FD_152978 | JGI IMG/M metagenome (GOLD analysis project Ga0206944, IMG submission 152978) | Enriched cells from forest soil in Barre Woods Harvard Forest LTER site, Petersham, Massachusetts, United States -... | ecosystem: Environmental > Terrestrial > Soil > Temperate forest > O... | reverse complement strand
TGTGAAATGAGCGCATCACTTGCGCCTGAGGCACTGATCAAAAGCTTTTCAATGGTCTTATTTCCTTTATTGGAAAGCTGTCTTAGCTTGTCTTCGAAGTCTTCTATGACTTCCAAACCTGTTTTTGCAAGCGTGTATTTAATTTCGCAAACAGTAAGCACATGATCTGCACGATCAAAGATCAGATCAATTTGAAAACCGGCTTGGGTCTTCATTGTCTTGCGGTTGAAAAAGGTCCCGGATTGATATCGAACGGCAGAAAAGCCAATGATTTTAGCAATCAATTGACTATTTTTGCGGCAAAAGCGTTCAAATGAAAACCCCAACCATTTATTATACGACTCTTTATTAAGAGCATGCATGGACGTACGGTTAAAATCACCTTGGAGAATCCTGTCTGAGAGAGGGGCAATGAATTTAAAGTAAAATCTTAGGTAACTATCTGCAATGCAATAGCGGACCAAATGACTACTTTCATCCGCTTGAAAAGGGACATATCGCTCAATAAACCCGCACATTTCTAAGTCTTGGAGTAAATTGGTTAAATTGCCTCCCCCCTTTATGCCGAGATATTTCTCGATTTCTTGTTTACTTGCAAATTTCGTTCTGCTTAAATAGTTGACAATCTCCTCGTAATGGACATTCGTAGCAAAGCTACTGATGAAGATCCGCTCCTTTTCATTGCTGAAATAACTGTCTTTTTTAAAACTTTCTTCACAAATGCCAATTTGAATGGAAGAGTGTTGATTTAAATGTTTTAAGTATTCAGGGATCCCGCCTATGCTTAAGTATGCATCCATGATTTCCCGGTGCGAGCGCCCTGCGAGATAATCACTCACTTCATATAGAGAAAACTCATTCAAATGCATTTCGTGGATCGATCGATTGTAAAGCGCTTTTGAATGGACCACCTGATTTCGCATAAATGAAGGGGAAGAGCCGCATAAAACCAAAAGTAAATCCGGATTATGTCTTAATTTGTTGTCCCAAACATACTTTAAATCGGCGATGAGCTCATTTTTATATTCAGCTAGCCACTGGACTTCTTCAAGATAAAGAGTCCATTTGCCTACCGCAATTTTATCTCCAATAAAGTCAAAGAGCTCCATCCAGGTGTTAAATTTTAAGTTGTTGATGTATAGGTCATTAAATGCCTTGGAAAGTTGATAAAGGACTCGGACCATTTGAGCTTGCGTATCGCCATTTTCTACCCCTTCCAGTTTTAATAAATTGCGATGCTTTAAAGCGTGTTCGATCAGCTCTGTTTTGCCAACGCGTCGCCTCCCATATACGACGAGAATGCTCGCCTCTTTAGCGTTTGCGGCCTTTTTGATCCGATTTATTTCATCAATTCTACCTACAAAACGATACATTGTTCTCCTTATAGCCAGATATGCTTTTATTTTTATGTATCTGGCTATAAATTGTCAATGATTTCAGGCCAGATAACCAATAATAGATAGTTATCTGGCTAAACGAACCTCTTTCATGGCGAGATGGCATTCTCCTTTTTTTGAGCGCGTATCTGCATCAGAGGTTTTTAATAAACTCGCCAGTCTAATCTCTATTTTTTTTTAGCTTCAATGATAGAAAACTCTGTAGACGTTGGGGTTATATGTTCAATGACAAAGCCAGCTTTATCTAGCATCTTAGAAAACGAGTCAAGTGACCTCTCTTTGCCTCCAGTGATGGCGAGCATCAAGACATCCATGCAATTGGCATAAAGTGATTGATCTTTAGGAAGGAGTACAACTTCTACAATCAACAGACGGCTGCTTTGATCCATTGCAAGATAGCAGTTTTTTAATATTTGCTCGGCCTTAGCATCGTCCCAATCGTGCAGCACTGACTTAAGTAGATAAGCATCGGCGCCTTTTGGAATAGCGTCAAAAAAATCTCCAGCATATAGCTTAGAAGGTGTTTGCAAAATTTGCCCATTTTTTTGCGGGATGGCATCGATGACTTCTGGCACATCAAATACCATCCCATTTAAATGGGGATACTTGCTTAAAAGCGCCAACATGAAATGCCCATATCCCCCTCCAATGTCATAAATGGTATTAAACTTACCAAAATTATAGGCAAGAAGCGATGACTTCACAACAGCTGTCGACTTTTCTTTCATGGCCTCTTGGAAAAGGGCGGCTCTTTCCGGATGTTCTTTGAAATAGGCAAACACAGGCTGCTTAAACGCATGTTGAAAAGCAGGAGTCCCCGAATTGACCGACTTTAAGAGTTGATCTAACGCTGTATGAATATCTTCTCCATAAAAAAGGGAGAGTGCGTACAATGAATCGGGATGCGATTTAGATAAAAGAGCGCTTGCCTCATTATTCGTAAAAGTGCCAACGTCTTGCTCTTCAAATATACCAAAACCAGCAAGCATGTGCAAAACGCGTTGCAACGAATCAGAACTTGCCCCTGTAAAGTTTGCAATTTCTTGGCTAGTCTTTGGGCCTTTTTGTAAAAAATCTGCAATTTCAAGTTTTGTCACCACATACAATGCGCGCGACACCCACTCACCGGATAATAGCATGAGAAGATTTTCTCGCGCTTTTTCAGTCGCTTGAGGCGCTGCTGCATGCGCACTAAGTAGCCCTGTTAAAAAAGTGCAAAAGCACAAGACAAATGACAAATGTCGATATACCGAAAATTGCTTCATAAATATTCCCTAACGTTTACAGAAACTAACAAACTATCGCACTTGCCGTTTTTTAGTCCATTAGACTTCTTTCGAAACTCCATTTGGTCACTAAAATTGTGCTTTTTGGCATCTTTGCTGCAAAATTTTTGTCTTGATAGAGCGCTTAGCCTTAGATGAATTTGCGTATCATCTAAACGCCAATTTTTTTACAGCAGCATGAAAGAGGTCTTTTGTCCAACCTTCTACATAGGCCTGATCTTTGATAAATGGTAAAACATCTTCTTTGGCAAGCTCTAGATCAAGTTTTTCAATTTTATGATGAATAAGTTCTTGAAGTTCTTCTAAGGAAAGTTTTTTATCTGAAGGCCATTTCTCAATTTGAACCATACGCGCTTGAAGATGATCTAAATTAACAAAAATATTTTGACTTATAAACCACAAAAAATCATACCAGTCGCGTCCCTTAACTCTTCTTTGCCATTGTCGAAAAAGAAGCGCTGACAATTTACCTGCAAACATATCTGTCATACAATATGTTCGCACTGAGAACATAACTGGAGAATAGACTGGAATTGCTTCTGTGCAAAATCGAGGAGGAGGATCTGTGTCTACTTCGAATTTTATCTTAACTTTTTCTTGAGGATGAAAATACTTGCTCTCTTTTCCCGGCATTCCTATCAACAAAAGGTGTTCTAAGGTGTTCCCTTTCAAAAAAGCCGACTGAACCGCTGTTTCCATATTCTTTTTCTTTACCTCAACTTCCATCGTAAACCCAAAGGCCTCAAGCTCTTTTTGGACCGCATTTTCGTACTTGCTAAGATCATAGGATGGATCTGATATAAGGAGAGAAAAGTCTAGATCTTCACTGAAACGATTGAGTCCATGAATAATTTTAAGAGCTGTCCCGCCGTAAAAGGCAGCATGTTCAAAAAACTTACCTCTCCAAAGACCGTAAAGAGCAAGCTGTTGAATAATCTCTTTTAATGCATTCCTGTATTCTGCACTTGTTGTGCATGTATATTTTTTAAGCATTTGGGCGATGGCGTCATTCATTTTTCTCATAGCTCCTTGATAAATTGTACGGCTTTTGTCAAACGGGAATTGGAGAAGACTCTTGTAATTTCTTCTAGATGGGTTAAGGAAAGAGATTTTAAAGAGCTCTCATCAACACGTAAATCATCGAAAAAGTACTCGTCAAATTTAATTTTACCTCTCAATTCTTTAGTAAAATAGAGTTGATCCAATAAAGCTTTTTCAGGATTTGCCATAAGAACAGAATGGTAATCATCCAATTTTGTCAATGTATAGCCAATGCAATATTTGTCTTTTGGTAAGTGACGATAGGAAAATGCCCCGATGGGGGTCTTAAATTTCTTATTTGCTCCTGTAGTCACAGAAGTTAACGTTTCTACACGCTCAGGGATCAACCCGTAAAATGACAGAGCATATTCTAAGCTAATATAAGAGGGTCCATACAGTTCATTAGCAAGAGCTTCCTTGCACACTAACCCCTTTCTGTAATCGGGTCCGAAAACATAAAATCCCTTTTTCACTCGAACAATCTTTTCACTCTTGATAAGGCCAGTGATTTTTTCACGCTTGTTCGCGTACTCATCAAGGTAGGTAACTAATACTTGATAGTCAAATTCCTCTACCGATATATCTCGCCTTAGCTGTTGGTATCCCATAAAATCTCTTTCGTTCAGTATGTCTTATATTTTAGGACATACTGATCTTTTTTGCAAGAATAAAATATCAGTTTAATCCTAGATCCGGCAGTTCGAGATGGCAAATTAATGCAAGATCTTGAATTAGAATCACTTTGCAATGGGGTGGGACATTCCCAAATGGTGAAGGACCACCCCATTGCAAATGATTCTGGTTCAAGAGATTGCGTTAAGTTGCCGTCTCCAACTGCCGGATTTAGGTTAATCTTAGCAGAGGAGGGGCCGTGTTGTTTTTAGCACTTTAAATGAGCGTCTGCTAAATTTGCTTGCAAAAATTGGGAATGCAAGATATGATTTCTGTTTTATTGAAACCAAAATATCAACCCTAACCAAGGAGAGAGACATTATGACTCAAACAAAACAACATACAGATCATTCTTGCTGCCAATCTAAAAAGGCCCCCAATTTCCGGCCACTTGGCAACCGCGTTCTTTTACGCCGCTTAGCTGCAGAAGAAAAGAAAGGAGGTATCATCCTTCCTGAAAACGCAAAGAAAAAACAAGAGCAGGCTGAAGTCATTGCAATTGGAACAGGTGCTAAAGATAAAAACGGTAACCTTATTCCCATCCAAGTCAAAGTATGCGACATTGTCCTTATCGAAAAATACTCAGGACAAGAGGTCACATTAAACGATGAGGAATATATCATTGCAAAAGCTGACGATCTAATCGCTATTATCGAAAAATAAATCTTAAGATTCAATATAAGGAGTAAAAATCATGGCTGCTAAAAATATCATCTTCAAAGAAGAAGCCCGTCAAAAAATCCTAAAAGGGGTAAGAACACTTGCTGACGCAGTAAAAGTCACCCTAGGTCCAAAGGGCAGAAACGTCATCATCGATAAATCCTACGGAACCCCACACATCACAAAAGACGGCGTAACCGTTGCAAAAGAGATCAGCCTAGAAGATAAGCATGAAAATATGGGCGCTCAGATGGTCAAAGAAGTTGCAAGCAAAACAGCTGATAAAGCTGGCGATGGGACAACGACTGCGACTGTCCTTGCTGAAGCAATCTATAGCGAAGGCCTTCGCAATGTAGCTGCCGGCGCAAATCCTCTCGATCTAAAAAGAGGTATGGAAAAAGCTGTACGTGCTGTCGTTCAAGAATTACAAAGATGCTCTAAGAAGATCCAAAATAAATCAGAAATCGAACAAGTAGCCACAATTTCTGCCAATAATGATAAAGAGATCGGAAAGATCATCGCCGATGCCATGGACAAAGTCGGAAAAGATGGCACCATCACTGTCGAAGAAGCAAAGGGCTTTGAGACAACTCTTGAAGTGGTAGAAGGGATGAACTTTGATAGAGGCTATCTTTCCGCTTACTTCATGACAAATCCTGAGACACAAGAGTGTATCTTAGAAGATGCCTACATCTTGATCCACGAGAAAAAGGTCAGCGCGATCAAAGATATGATTCCTTTGCTTCAAGCCGTAGCTGAAACAGGAAGACCGCTTCTTATCATCGCAGAAGATGTAGAAGGCGAAGCCCTTGCAACGCTTGTCGTCAATCGCTTAAGAGCTGGACTTAAAGTGTGTGCCGTAAAAGCCCCAGGCTTTGGCGATCGCCGCAAAGCAATTCTTGAAGATATCGCCGCAATCACTGGCGCTCAAGTCGTAAGCGAAGAACTTGGCCATAAGCTTGAAAATGTCACAATCGATATGCTTGGAAAAGTCAAAAAGGTAAGTGTCAACAAAGACGACACAACACTTGTGGAAGGTGCTGGTCAAAAAGAGATCATCAAAGCTCGCATTGCAATGATCAGACGTCAAATTGATGAAACTGAATCCACATACGACAAAGAGAAGTTGCAAGAGCGTTTAGCTAAGCTCTCTGGCGGCGTTGGAGTGATTCGCGTTGGCGCAGCCACTGAAGTGGAAATGAAAGAGAAAAAAGATCGCGTCGATGACGCGCAGCACGCCACAGCTGCAGCTGTTGAAGAGGGAATTCTTCCTGGCGGCGGCGTTGCCTATATTAGATGTATCCCAATCGTAACTAAGCTCGCAGAGTCCCTTGAAGGTGATGAAAGAACGGGAGCAAAACTTATTGCAAGAGCTTTAAGTGCGCCGCTTCGCCAAATCGTAGAAAATGCGGGATTAGAAGGGGTTATCGTCTTACAACAAGTGGAAAAACTCTCAGCAACCCATGGCTATAATGCATTGACAGATGAATATGTAGACATGATCAAAGCTGGAATTTTAGATCCAACAAAAGTCACAAGATGCGCCCTTGAAAATGCAGCCTCAATTGCTGCAATGCTTCTTACAACAGAGGCCATCATCGCTGATGTCCCTGAAGAAAAGGATGCTGCGCCTGCTATGCAAGGCGGAATGGACTACTAGTTTTTCGTTCAGATGCCCCATCGAAGATGGGGCATCTGAAATTTTAAAAGGATGAAACGCACTTGAAAATCGCTGTCGTGGGAGCAGGAATCGCCGGCCTTGCAGCCGCTTCCAAATTACATAAAAAAGGCCATGACGTCTATGTTTACGAGTCTTCCAAAGAAATTGGAGGACATGTAAAAACAGTATCCATTCCCTCTTCTTCCAATGATAGACCCGATATTTTAGAACTTGGCGTCTTTATGCACGACCCGGTGGCCATCCACCCCACCATGTGTAGATTGGCCAAAGAATTTGGCATTACAAGTCAGCCATTTTCGCTTACCACAACGGTTGAACAAGAGAAAAGCCATATCTTTTGGACTACTTGCCAAAAGATCCCCCGCTTTCTTGCCTCCTATCCCACACTTTCTGAATATTGCCTTCATAGCAAAATGGGCTTTGATGCGCTAAAAAATGGGTGGCAAAGCTTTTCACATCTTATTGAGCTGAGCCGTTTTTTTAGGGCTATCAAAAACGATAAAAATTGCTACGGCAATATCAGCGTCCAAGAGGCTTTAAATCAAAATCTATTTTCTCAAAAGTTCATCAATGGATGGCTCCTTCCTCAGATGTTTTGCTGGTGGGGAGTCCCTAAGCTTTACGCCATGCAATGCAGCTTAAAGTTAGTTGTCGATTCAATTGCAAAAGTGGCTAAATACCCACAATATATCTTCCCGAATGGATGGAATCAGCTCATCAAGGCGATTGCCTGTAGCCTACCGCAAAATAATATTTACCTAAATACTGAAGTACAAGCCATTTCAAGGTCACCAAAAGCTGTGGAAGTGACAACAAAGAGTGGGAAAACAAATTATGGCGCCGTCATTTTCGCAACCCCCCCATCGATTACAAGAAAGATTCTTAAAGACAAAGACTTAAACGAAGAGAGAATTTTAAACTCCTTTCAAACAACGACAACAGAGGTTTATCTACACAAAGATACCTCCTGGCTGCCAAAACGGCAAAAAAAAGCCATTATCAATCTTATCTCCAACGAAAGGGGCGATTTTTGTACATTTTGGTGCGGCGGACTTCTTAAGGGGCGTCCAGACCTTTTCATCAGTTGGGGCGATCAGCTTCAACATTTGCCAAAAAATTCTCTTGTTTTATCTAAAGGCTCTTTTGAAAGAACATTGCCGACAATGTCTTATCTATCATCATGTAAAGAGATACAAAAAATACAGGGAAATGGCAATATTTGGCATGCGGGGGCACATGTTCATGCCTTAAAAGAAAATGAAACACCCTCACTATGGCATGAAAACGCTCTTTTAAGTGGCTTTTTAGTTTCAAACCAAGAGGTTTAAAGGGCATCACATGACACATTATCTTGTTTTAGGAAGCGGTCTTTCCGCTTTGTCTTTTAGCGCTTTAATGGCAAAAAAGGGGGAAAAGGTCACCATCCTTGAAGCCCATGAGCACTTTGGCGGATATGCCCATACCTTTACAGTAGGTAAGCATTCCTTTAACGCCCAGCTTCATTACGTTGCAGGGTGCGGCGAAGGGGGCACAGTTAATGAGTTCTTAAAAAGGATAGATCTCGATCAAAAAGTCACATTTGAGCCCCTTCATAAGGATGGGTATGACCGCATCTTTTGCGACGGCGTGCAGCTCAACATCCCTTACGGCCTAGATAACTTAGCCAAGAATATGCTCGCAATTGATCCAAATGCATCAATTGCAATTGGGTCCTTTATCTCCCTTTTAAAGGAATGTGAAAAGGCCCTTGCCGCTTTTCCAAGCAGTTTTGCAGATATGTGGAAAGTGATAAAATCATTAGCAAGCTTTGCAAAACTTTGGCCTTACCGAACGGCCACATTGCAAGATGTCTTTGATGAATGCAAATTGCCAAAGCAGCTGCAAACTCTTGTCTCAGGACAGCTCATCGACTACATGCTTCCTCCAAATAAGCTCTCTTTCTTCGTTTGGACAGCTCTTTTTTTAGCCTACGATAAAGGTGCCTACTACCCCACAAATCACTATAGCCATGTGATTAACTCCATTTGCGATGTGATTACCTCACATGATGGAGAACTGATTGCCAATCAAAAAGTGGTCGAATTTATTCGTGAAGGTAAGAGCATTAAAGGAGTGTATGCACAGCAAGTCGATCCGGAAACAGGCGCTGCAGTGGGAGAGCGTAAAGTTTATACAGGTGATGTGGTCATCTGTAACTTTGATCCTAAAGAAGCAGCTGAAATGATTGGTAAAGAGCACTTTTCAAGCAGTGTGAATAAAACCTTAAACTACGATTACTCATGGTCAAGCTTTGTGCTTTATGGGATTGTCGAAGGAATTGATTTAAAAGACTTTGGCTTTGGCAACTGGAATATTTGGCACTGTCAGCCCGATCATAACGCAGCCTTTCATGCCATGTATGAAAATAGCGATTACTCAAACCCCTATTTTGCGATGAACTGTCGCAGTTTACATACACAAGCTCTTAATAAAAACGCGGATGGGGAAAATGAAAAGGGGCAAATTTTTCAAATATGCACCGTTGCCAATTACGACTATTGGGAGATGCTGCGCCTAGGAAGTTATCCAGCTTATAACAAAAAAAAACTACAAGTGCTTAACTCTTTATTAGATGTCGTTGAAAAACACTATGTTCCAAATATTAGGGGTCACCTCTCAATCAAGATGACAGGGAGTCCTACGACAAACAGACGCTACGTCTTTTCGCCAAAAGGAGGCTCTTACGGCGTTAATCTTACCCCCCATAATTTCCAATATCGAACAAAGCTTGGGGCAAAGACATCGCTTAGCAACTTTTACTTTTGCTCTGCTGCAGCGGGTTTTGGGGGCTTTTCTGGAACGATCTATACCGGCTTAAATCTATATGAATCCTTGATACCAAAATAGACGTCTGGTAAACTTTTTAAATGCAAAACCTTCAAGAAGATCAAAAACTTACTCCTATGATGGCGCAATGGCAAAGCTGTAAAAAAATGGCAACAGATGCCTTGCTCCTTTTTAGGATGGGGGACTTTTACGAAGCCTTCTACGATGACGCCGTCACCTTATCTAAAGAGCTTGAGCTAACGCTCACCAAAAGGCAAGATATCCCGATGAGCGGGATTCCCCATCATACGAGTGAAAACTATATCGATCGCCTTGTCAGTAAAGGGTATCGCGTCGCCGTTGCCGAACAGACAGAAGACCCTAAAAAAGCAAAGGGGCTGGTTAAAAGAGAAGTCGTGCGCATTGTCACAGCCGGCACTGTCATTAATTCTTCTTTAATTAAGGATAAAACAAATAATTTTGTGGCCTCTATTGCTCAAGTAGGAAAATTGTTTGGGATCGCGCTATTGGATCTTACAACTGCAGATTTTACTGTCATCGAGGTCGATAATGAACAAGATCTTCTCAACGAAATCTACCGCGCCTCCCCTTCAGAAATTGTGATTTCACCAAAGTTGCACGAAAGGCAAGAAGCGTTAATTGAAGACTTTCGCAAAAGTAAAGAAATAAGCGTTGCCCATCACGATGAATGGCGCTTTGACCATAAAGTTACGTATGCGTATTTAACAAGTCACTTTAAAGTGCAAACGCTTGATGGCTTCGGTCTTAAAGGTAATATTTGCGCAATTAATGCAGCGGGCGCCCTTTTAAGCTATCTAAAAGAGATTCTTTGCCTTAACATCGACCATATTCAAGAAATTAGCACCTATTCTACTTCCCAATACATGTCCATTGATAAGGCGACAGCCCGCCATTTGGAACTTACAGAATCTATTCAAGACGGCACCTCAAAAAATACACTTTTAAGCATTTTAGATCGCACCCTTACCCCAATGGGCGCGCGCCTCCTTAGGCAATGGGTCAAACAGCCCTTAATCGATATAACGGCTATCATTGCAAGACAAGATGCAATTGAAGCCTTCATCCAAAGCGCCCATTTGCAAAAAGAGATATCACAGATGCTTAACTTAGTGCGCGACATTGAAAGACTGATGACAAGAATTGTAACGGGATTTGCATCGCCAAGAGATCTCATCGCACTAAAAAACTCATATGAGCCTATCCCCTATCTGAAAGATATTATCAGAAGACTCTACAGCCAATCTAACTTACTTATCACTTTGGAAAACTCTCTTGAGCCATTGCCAGAGCTCGTTTCTCTGATTAAAGAGGCCTTAGTCGATGAGCCTCCCGCGCGCCTTTCGGATGGAAGAGTTTTTCGGGATGGCTTTAATCAAGAACTAGATGAGCTGAGGGCGATTAGCAAAGACAGTAAGGCGTGGCTTTTGGCTTATCAAGAAGAAGTAAGAGTTGTGACCGGCATTAAGACCTTAAGAGTAAATTTCAATAAGCTTTCAGGCTATTTCATCGAGGTGAGCAAGGGGCAGACGGAAAAGATGGGAGAGGGTTTTCAAAGAAGGCAAACGCTTACCAATGCAGAGCGCTATACGAGCCCAAAACTTAAAAGTTATGAAAGCAAGGTGCTGCATGCAGAAGAGAGGATCTCTTCCATTGAAATAGAGCTCTTCAATGCGCTGCGCCTTGAAATTGCCAAATACGCCAAAAGCGTGCAGAAAACTGCAGAGGCCATTGCCCATATCGACACCTTACAAAGCCTTGGGGCTATTGCAAGGGATAAAAACTACTGCCGTCCAATCATCGATGCCTCATCAAAACTTGAAATTGCAGAAGGAAGACATCCCGTCATCGAAGCCTACAACCACACTGAGAGGTTTATTCCGAATGACACTCTCCTTGGAGATGAAAGTAGGCGTTTAATGTTAATCACAGGGCCTAATATGGCGGGTAAATCGACATATATAAGGCAGGTGGCTCTCATTGTGATCTTAGCCCAAATGGGAAGTTTTGTCCCCGCTAAAAGCGCCCATATTGGACTTATCGATAAAGTCTTTTCACGCATAGGGGCAAGCGATGATCTATCGCGCGGCCAATCGACTTTTATGGTGGAGATGACGGAGACTGCCAATATTTTAAATAATGCCACTTCAAAATCTTTAGTGATTTTAGATGAAATTGGACGGGGAACAAGCACTTACGATGGGATCTCAATTGCCTGGTCAGTAGCTGAATATCTGCTCACAACTGAAGGGAGCTCTCCAAAGACCCTTTTTGCTACGCACTACTTTGAGCTAACCAAACTCGAAGAAAAGGTAAGGGGCGCTATTAACTATAACATTGCCGTACACGAATCGGCAGGTTCTATCATTTTCCTTCGCAAAATAGTGCCAGGAGGGACAGATAAAAGCTACGGCATTCATGTGGCAAGCCTTGCCGGACTTCCAAATAGGGTGTTAAGCCGCGCTAAAGAGATTTTGATCCATCTTGAGGAAAATGCAAATCGAAAAAGTGCCTTTGAACCTACTCCTGCAAAGCAAAAGCCCCAAAAGCCAAAACAAAGCGAATCAATGCAAGATGCGATGCAAAACATTCAGCTCACATTCTTTTAAAAATCATTTCATATTCCACTAAAAACCAAACGTTTATAAATTATTTTCTTACATGAGATTTTTTTTATTGACAGAGAGAATCTAAAGTGAGAAATATAGAGACGTCCCTTAAGGAAAGTTCGCGAAGTGCTGATTTTGAAAGCCAAATCTGATGATTTGAGTCCCAAATTACGTTTTTTACGAACAACCCTCAAAAAGTTAACATTTTTAACGTCTCTATAAAAGGAGTTTATCATGGACAAAAAACCACAACCTAAAAATCAACCTTCAAAAGACCAAGGCAAGTCTAAAACATCGCAACCGCAAAAACCAGCGCCTAAAAAGTAAGATAATCTTAAGAAACGACAATCGTTTCTAAGATAGCAAAGGCAATAGCTATCGTTGTTGCCTTTGCATAAATTTTTTTCTTCTTTATTTTTTCTAAATAGTTCTTCCTCATAATTCCCTAATATATATATACTTCACTATCAGATTAATTTCGTGAAATTTTAACAAGGGGATAATAATGAAAAATAAAATATTTACTGCGACGCTTGCTTTAACATGCTGCGCTGGAATGGTTTTCAGCAGCATTAAGGATGAGCTTTATTTGCTTGAAAAGCAGATTAACTTGATCCAATCTGAATTTAATCCAAGCGGCAGTGGAAGTGCTCGTATCGACACTGCGATTAAAGCTCTTAATTCAATAGAAAAAAAGGTTCTTAAAGAAATTGCAAGCTATCAAGCAAAATTGCAAAAATACAAAGAAGAAATTGAAAACGAACATAAGGACGAGGTCCTTAAAAAAATCGCTTCCGCTGAAAAGAAAATTCGAAGTTTAAACGAATCTTTAGTCACGATTCAATCGCTAAGAGGCAAAATGAACGGCTAGCCCTTTATAC
>Ga0206944_1122_pt2 | contig 13075 bp, 8 predicted proteins | sample Alteio_BWOrgHeat_4_FD_152978 | JGI IMG/M metagenome (GOLD analysis project Ga0206944, IMG submission 152978) | Enriched cells from forest soil in Barre Woods Harvard Forest LTER site, Petersham, Massachusetts, United States -... | ecosystem: Environmental > Terrestrial > Soil > Temperate forest > O... | reverse complement strand
GTCTGTTGTGATGGTTATTCTGCAAATGAAAAAGTGTATTCCAGTTCCAATGGAGGAAGCACCTGGAATAATATTTCGACGGGCTTGCCCAATACAGGGATGATGAGCATCGTATATGAAAATGGAAGTCAGGATGGATTGTATGTAAGCGGAAGAATTGGTGTTTATTATAAGAACAATACCATGACGCAATGGCAAAACTATTCCACGGGACTCATTAACACCGAAATTACTGATCTTTCCATTCAGTATTCTTCCAAAAAGATAAGAGCCGGTAGTTATGGAAGGGGCCTGTGGCAATCCGATTTGTACTCAACTGCTCTTGGCGTTGCTGAAAAAACATTAAACAATCAGGTATTGATTTATCCAAACCCTTCCGACGGAAACCTGAATGTGGAGATCAATTCAGGGAAAGCAATTAACCTGTTGATCAGTGTATATAATTTAATAGGTCAGCAGGTGTTGTCACTGCAACAAAACAACATGCAGGCAGGAATTGTTAAGCTGGATTTATCCGGTCAGGTTAATGGTGTTTATCTGGTGCAGGTAAAGAGTGATCAGAACGTGATCACTCAAAAAGTGATCCTGAACAGGTAACGTCGGCAAAAGATTAATTACTAATTCACCATTTAAATTAAAAACACCATGAAGAACGTATCTGCTTTTATTATCCTGTATGCTGCGGCAAGCTTGTTGCTTTTTTCCTGCAGTCAAACCCCGGGTTTGTCAATTACTAAACGTCTATATAGAAACGGTTATGCGGTTGATTTTAATTCGGGTAAACCCATCCAACATGAAAAGCAAGAGGCTATAGTTGCGGATGATCAAACCAAGGAGCTGCCCGTATCTGCCTTATTGCAAACATCCAAGGTGGATAATGATGCTATTCAAGTTGAATCCCAATTGGTAAATGGTACAATTATAAAGAATTCGGAAGAGGGGAGTGGCCAGGTGTTACTAAAAGTGGAGAACGATGCAGCCAATGATATACATTGGGTTAAACCTGCATTGGCAAGTGCCGAAAACGTAATTCATTCTACTAAAAAGACTTTTGTGAATTCTGTTTTTAGTAAGGACCAGCCCGTTAATGAAAGTAGGAAAGCGTTTCGTCACCATCATTCTGATGTTGGCAATATTTTATGGACCATCATTAGCATACTCATTATATTATGGATCATATCCTTCCTCATTGCAGGAGGGGGGGTAGGTGGTTTAATTTACCTGTTGTTGATTGCGATTTTAGCGCTCTTGCTTTTCAGGTTGTTTTGTAGGAGATGAGATGGCGGCATTATCGGTTTTTCTGGCCGCATTCACATCCAGGTATTCCAGACGTCGGTAGTGTTGTTTCATCCTTTCCGTGAAACTGGCCAGGTTCCTTTCCTGTTTTGGGCTCCACACCACTTCCGATAAGGCGCAGGCCCTGGGAAAAACCATGTGCTCTACCTGTTTACCGTTTAGCATGTACTCTGTCCATACATTTCCCTGTGCACCTAAAATGTGTTTGGCTTGTTCGGCATTCAACGAATCGGGGGTGGGTTCAAATTGATACACCTTTTCAAGGTCGGTATACCCGCCAATGGCAAGCGGTTCTTTTTTCGGGTCGGCCTGATAGTGATCGAAATAGCAATAAGCGCTTGGTGTCATAATTACATCGTGTCCTTCGCGTGCCGCTTCCAATCCACCCGCGGTTCCTCTCCAGGACATCACAGTGGCCTGGGGAGACAATCCTCCTTCAAGTATCTCATCCCAGCCAATTAGTTTTCGGCCTTTTGATGAAAGAAATTGTTCTATCCTTTTTATGAAATAGCTTTGAAGTTCATGTTCATTCTTTAAGCTCTGGTTCTTTATCAGTTGCTGGCAAAACGCACTTTTCTTCCAGCTTTCTTTCGGACATTCATCACCGCCAATATGAATATAGGTTCCGGGAAAAAGGTCGATCACTTCCTGTAATACATTGTCCAAAAATTCAAACGTTTTTTCTGTTGGGCAATATACATCGGTAAAGACGCCCCATTTACAGGCCACTTCGAAAGGACCCGATGTACAGGCCAATTCAGGATAGGCAGCCAGGGCTGCAAGTGAGTGTCCTGGTAATTCTATTTCCGGAATGATGGTGATAAAGCGATCGCGTGCATAGCTGACAATTTCTTTGATTTCCGCCTGGGTATAAAATCCTGAGTACTCTTTGCCGTCGTACTTTTCAGGAACAGTTGCAGCATGACCTATTAAGGTTTCTTTTCGTTTACTTCCGATTATAGTGAGCCTAGGGTATTTTTTGATTTCGATCCTCCATCCCTGGTCCTCTGTTAAATGCCAGTGGAAGGTATTCATTTTATGAAGTGCCATCAGATCGAGGTATTTTTTGATGAAGGATACTGGAAAGAAATGTCTGCAAACATCCAGTTGCATGCCCCTGTATATGTATCGGGGTGCATCTTCGATGGAGCAGCAAGGAACAATCCAATGGATGTTGCCCTGAACTTTAATGGGACTGAATACTTCGGCGGGCATCAGCTGCAGGAGAGTTTGAATGGCATAGTAAAAGCCCTCTTCGCCGGAAGAAGAAAGATTGATTTTATCTTTTTCTACCTCCATGCGATAAGCTTCGCGTTGATTTAACGCGGAAACAGTGGGCGTATCCAATTTAAAAAGAATGTAATCTGTGGTGGGAAGGAAGCTATCTTTATTTAGAACAGAAATGTATATCCCGCTGGATCTGAAAACCTGCTGAACAAAAACACCTGCAATTCGTTTCTGTTCTTTATCCTTAAATGAAACGAGGAACCTGGTTTTGTTGTCGATGTGGAACTCACCTGTGTGCTCCTCCAGATGCGAAGGCAAGGGGATAACGTCGTATGTGTTTTTTGAAAGTCCGGTAGCAACGATAAAAAAAACACAAACCGAAAGATAGATTCGTGTTGTAAACTGCATGATGGAAAGGTTTAATGGTTAAGTTTTATTATAATAATCAGCTTCATATATGTTATTTTGTCCATCCTGAAAGAGGGTATAGGAAAAGCCCTTTTGAACTGAGTAGGCTCCATGTTCGCCTTTCTTATTGATGGCCAGGTAACCCACCTGAAAGGTTTTGTAATCGTATCGTTTAGCAATTCTTCCGATGGCTTCTTCACAAGCTTGTTGAGGGGTTTTACCCTGGCGCATTAATTCAACAATCAGGTAGGAACCCAATGTTTTCAACACAAATTCACCTAAGCCTGTTGCGCAGGCACCGCCTACTTCATTGTCTACATACATGCCGGCTCCCAAAACAGGAGAATCACCTATACGGCCATGCATTTTATAGGCCATGCCGCTGGTAGAGCAGGCACCTGCAATGTTAACCGATTGGTCGATGGCCAACATGCCGATCGTATCATGTCGTTCAATGTTGATTACCGGTTCGTATTTGGAGTTAATCTTCCATTCCTCCCAGGCTTTTTTCGATTTCTCCGTAAGGAGATTCATTTTCTGAAAGCCTTCTGACAGAGCAAACTGTAAGGCACCCTCTCCACAAAGCATCACATGCGGTGTTTTTTCCATCACCCTCCTGGCCACAGAGGTGGGGTGCATGATGTGTTCGAGAAAAGAAACAGATCCTGCATTTCCATGATGATCCATGATGCAGGCATCCAGGGTAACATGGCCATCGCGGTCAGGTGCCCCGCCATAACCTACGGTGGTTTCTTCCGGGTCGGCTTCGGGTACTTTGGCGCAGGCTTCCACAGCATCCAATGCCTTGCCCTCTTTCTCCAGCAATACCTTCATGCCCGCTTCGTTGGCAGGCAGGTTTCTCCAGGTAGAAATAATAAGGGGAAGTGCGTTTGTTGAGTTGGGATTTTTTATGATTAGGTTTTCGTTTTGAGCTTTCAGTAGCTCAAGTCCCAAGCCTCCGGCAAGTGTAGCAACGGCAGTTTTTTTAATGAACTCTTTTCTTGAAACCATGGGTATGATATTAATAAGTATCTACTATTGACTTATAGGTTACGTTCAATTCTGAAACGGCATGTTCAGGGGTAAAACGTATAATGTATTTTTTATTTGGTAACATGTCAAAATAATTATCGCTAAACCATCCTGGTTCGGCCGCATCCAAATCGATGTTCTTCACCAGTTTGGTTGCAGTGAGGCTCAATTCAAAACCATCTTTAACTGGTTTAACATGGCACTGTAGATGGATTTTCTCCAAAGGTAAATCTTTTGTTTTGGCTGTATAATATATCTTATCTGCGATCAGGTTTTTTCCATCTGTTAATTCCATGTATATGATTCCGTCCTTTAATAAGGTATCAATGCGGATGGTTTTTATCTTTTGGGAAGAGCTAGATGGAATGGATACTTCCCAAAATTCCTTTTTGCTCTCTTTCCCGGAAAGATTCATCCAGGTCAGTGCAAGTTTCCCCTTACAGGGAACAAAGTTGTCGTTGATCAAATAGATTTGGAGCGAATCTTTTTTTACTGCGCTGGAGATCAGGATAGGTTCAAAACTTTTTTTGACAAAATAGTGCAGAGCTTTCCATTTTCCATAATAATCGATGCCCGACCAGGATGCTGCCGGCCAGCAGTCGTTTAATTGCCAGTATATTGAGCCCATGCAATAGGGTTTGCTTCGACGATGGGCTTCAATGCCTTTCATAATTCCACCGGCCTGCAGCACCTGGTTGAGGTAGATGAAATTTTCGAAATCCGAAGGAAGCTTGAACTCCTTTTTCATGTAATCATAAATAGTGGAATCTCCTTTTGTTTGTTTTTGATGTGCCATGAGGAGATTTGTATTCAGTTGCAGGCCTGCTTTAGGAGCGATTTGTTCGAGGGTTTTGACATCAGGATAGGATTCGAAACCAAACTCAGTCATAAACCGGGGTACTTTCTTTTCGAACATGTCAAAGGGTTCGCCATCGTGCCATATTCCCCAGTAATGGGAATCGCCCTCAAATTGATGACGGGGATCGCCCCTTCCTAATTTAGGAGAACTTTCCCAATAAGTGGTGGTTGAATTGGCGGCTACTTCCTCTGGCAACAGTTGGTTGAATAGCTTTTGGTATCCATTCCATATTTCTTTGCGTTGGTCTGTTGAAAAGGCATCCTGCCAATCCCAATGATGCCATCCTTCTGATATTTCATTGTTTCCGCACCAAAGTGCCATACAGGGGTGGTTGCACAATCGCCTTACCTGGTATTGGGCTTCCTTTCGTACATTGTTTAAAAACGAGGTGTCGAAGGGGTACATCCCGCAGGCAAACATAAAGTCCTGCCATACCATTATCCCATTTTCATCGCAAAGCTCATAAAACAGGTCAGGCTGGTAAATGCCGCCTCCCCAAACGCGGAGCATGTTAAAGTTTGATTTCTTTGCGTTGTCCACGAGGTGCTTGTAGTTTTCATCCGTTACCCTATTTTGAAAAACATCCATCGGCACAAGGTTGGCTCCTTTCATGAATATCGGTAATCCATTTAGTTTAAAGTAGAAACCTGTTCCCATACTATCAGGTTGTTGTATGAGTTCGATGCTGCGTAAACCTGTTTTTACAACGGTCTCATCCATTTCTGTGCCTTCCACCAGCACCTTGCCTGAAAAGGAATACATAAAAGCATCACCCAATCCATTGCACCACCATAGTTTAGGCTTTTTCACTGTAAAGTCAAGCGACTTTGTGGTGATTCCTTTACCGAGTTTGAATTTTTGTTGCGTATCTTCAATGGATAAAGTAATCTCTTGCTCTTTGTCGGACTCCAAGGTAAAACAGGCTCTTAAGGAGGCATTTTCCTTTTCCAGTTTTTTTTGATCGATCCGCAAATGAGTTATTCTTACCCCGTTCCATGTTTCCAGAAATACGGGTTGCCATATACCGCAAGTAGCAAACCGGGGGGCAAAATCCCATCCGAAATGAAACTGTGCCTTTCTTACCATAACTCTTTCTTCTCCAGGTAATGCGTAAGGAGATGCTTTGACTAATGAGTCGGCTAGGGAAGCAGCCGGGAAAAATACGATTCGCAATTGGTTCTGGCCGGGTTGTAGAATGGCTTTGCAGTCCACCCTCCATTCCCTGAACATGTTTTGGGCTTGCAGGATCAATTGCTCATTTAAGTATACGGCTGCATAGGTATCCAATCCTTTAAACACGAGTTCTATATGATCCTGGTCAAGCGTTTTTTGATCCATGATAAAGTTGGTTCTGTATTCCCAGGATTGTTGTTCTATCCATTGCAGTTTCTTTTCATTATCCCCATAATAAGGATCGTCAATTAATTTATAGGAGAATAAGTCGGTGTGAATGGAGGAAGGAATGTGAGTGGCCAGCCATTGGTCTTTGTATTTAAATTGCCAATGATCAGTTAATGGAATGTGTTCGTTGGCCTTGCAATAGAAAGTGTCAGATGTAAAAAGGGAAAGCCAGATAATCACCCAAGCGTTAAGCCATTTCATTCAATAAAGATTTGATCCTTTTAATTTTATCCTCATCCACAGCGATTCTTTCGTATGGACCCATTTCAATTTCTTTGTTCCTGAATTGCATCGGGCTTTCAGTGCTTTTCTTTGCCGAAAGGTGGAACCATTTGGCTTTAGTAGTAAAGGCCAGTTGTTGAATGTTATGCTCATTAATTCCACTGCCGGGCATAATTTCAATTCTGTTGCCTGCTTTTTGAATGAGTTCTTTTATTAGTTCAGCTCCATCAATGGCCTGTTTTTTTTGCCCTGAGGTAAGAAGGGTGTGTGCCCCGCATTGGATAATGTCTTCCAGCGCTTCGATGGGATTTATGCACATGTCGAATGCGCGATGAAATGTTGTTTTTAGGGGTTTGGCAGATTCAATCAATTCTTTGGTTCTGATTTTGTCAATTCTTCCATCCGGGAGGAGGATACCCAATGCAATTCCATTTGCCCCTAATTGTTTTGCCATTTGAATGTCTTTTTTCATAGTGATAAACTCCTCAGGACTGTAAATAAAATCTCCTCCTCTTGGACGAATCATGACAACTAAACTACACAGTGTTGATTTTCGAACTAATGCAATTGTTCCATAGCTGGGAGTAATACCCCCTTCATAAAAACCAGCACAAAGTTCAATTCGGTCAGCTAGTGAAAGTTCATCATTAATAGCTGATTCAGCGGAATAAATGCAAACTTCTAATTTCATATGTGTATGACTATTAAGCTTCCTGTAAAGGTATTAAAAATTATTAATATGTTAAAAAAGTTTGACAATAAAATAAAATAATTGCAGCTTTGAATATCGAAAAAGAATTAATTTTGTTTTAACCTTTTAATAAAATTCAAGTCACATTTGAAAATTGAATTATGCAGAATGAAAACAGGAGTTATACTGCTCCAATTGCCTTATTGACGATGTTGTTTTTTATGTGGGGCTTTATTACTGTATTAAACGACATCCTGATTCCTCATTTGAAGAAGCTTTTCGATTTAAACAATGCCCAGGCGATGTTGGTTCAATTTACCTTTTTTGGGGCTTACTTTACGATGTCTCTTCCTGCAGGATGGATCATTGGAAGGATTGGTTATCAAAAGGGAATTATGTTAGGGTTAGCCACTACAGGACTGGGTGCGCTGTTGTTTTATCCTTCCTCCATCTTCGCTTCCTATGCGTTTTTTCTTTTTTCTTTTTTTGTATTGGCTTCCGGCATCACGTTTTTGCAGGTGGCCGCCAATCCCTTTGTTACCTTTTTGGGAAAACCTGAACATGCTTCCAGTCGCTTAAGCCTTACCCAGGGATTTAACTCCCTGGGTACTGCTATCGCTCCATCCTTTGGAGCATTTTTGATATTGAAGAATGATTTTGCCTCTCCTCTGGAAGAAGCACGTTCGGTGCAACTTCCTTACATTGCCATCGCTTGTGTTCTCTTTTTACTAGCTGCTCTTTTTTTTTATGTGAAGCTACCTGTTATCGTTGCTGAAAATAAAAAAGTGAATACTGGGATGTCTCTTTGGCGCGATAAGAAATTAATGTTGGGGGCTTTGGGCATTTTTATGTATGTAGGTGCTGAAGTGGCCATTGGAAGTTTCCTGGTGCTTTTTCTGAAGGAAAAAAACATTGCGAACTTGGCCGAACAAGAGGCCGGATTTTATGTTTCACTCTATTGGGGAGGTGCCATGATCGGAAGATTTATTGGTTTCATTGCGCAAAAATTTATTCTTCCCACACGGGTTCTTGCATTTAATGCGTTGATGGTAATTATCCTGATTTTAATTACGATATTCATGGAGGGCAAAATAAGTATGTGGGCACTTCTGGCTGTAGGGATATTTAATTCGATCATGTTTCCTACACTTTTTTCTATTTCGATAGAGGGACTGGGTGAAAACACATCTAAAGGTTCAGGGATATTGGTGATGGCCATTGTGGGAGGAGCGGTTGTTCCTTTTTTAATGGGACTTGTTTCTGATCAGGTTGGTATTCAATCTGCCTTTTTCGTGACGTTGATTTGTTATTTTTACATTTTAATTTTGGCTTTGCTAGGAAATAAAATAAACGTATAAAACAACCATAACCTATGAGAGTAGTTGCAGGAATTGATATCGGGGGAACAAACACCGATTTTGGATTAGTTGATGAACTTGGTAATTGTTTAAAAACAGAAACGGTTCCCACAAAGAAATTTAAAGTGCCAAAGGACCTGGTGAATGAAGTTTCCACGAGGATATTGGAAATGTGTAAATCTCATCAACTACTTGGAATTGGTATTGGTGCTCCCAATGGAAATTATTACAAGGGCACCATCGAGTTTGCTCCGAATCTTCCCTGGAAAGGGATTATCCCCCTGGCTAAGCTATTTGAAAAGGCAACTCATGCTCCTTGTTTGCTTACAAATGATGCAAACGCTGCGGCTATTGGCGAAATGACTTTTGGCGGTGCAAAAAAGATGAAAGATTTTATTTTTATTACCCTGGGCACTGGCTTAGGTAGTGGGTTGGTCGCTAACGGACAAATGATTTATGGCCATGATGGTTTAGCAGGTGAATTGGGACATGTTATTGTGATTAAGGATGGAAGATTATGTGGTTGTGGCCGTAAAGGGTGTTTGGAAACATACGCTTCTGCAACGGGTCTTAAAAGAACCATTAATGAATGGATTGAACAAGGGAAGAAAACGATTTTATCAGGCAAGAAAGAACCTATTGTTTCTGCAGATATTTTTATGGCCGCAAAAAAGGGGGATGCTCTCGCGTTGAAAGCGTTTGAATTTACCGGAGAGATTCTTGGATTGGCTTTGGCCAATAGTGTTAATTATACAAGTCCGAAGACCATTTTTCTCTTTGGAGGATTGGCAAATGCAAAGGAATTATTATTCGAACCTACCATACGTCATTTTGAAGAAAATCTACTCAATATATATAAGAATAAAATTAAAATAGTTCCATCTAAGTTAAAGGAGAATCAAGCTGCCATTTTAGGTGCTGCTTCTTTAGCATGGAATCAAAAAAGTAGATTATGAAACATTTATTGAATAAGCACATTACAAGTCTTTCCTTTTTTTTGTTCTTTCTTCCTGTGTGTATAGTTGCACAGACTCAGTTTGTTGATCCTTTTATTGGGACAGGTGGTCACGGACATACTTATCCTGGTGCCACCATGCCTTTTGGAATGGTTCAATTGAGTCCCGATACGAGGCTGGATGGATGGGATGGTTGCGGAGGCTACCATTACTCGGATAGCCTGATTTATGGTTTCAGTCATACTCATTTAAGTGGAACTGGAGTGAGTGATTATGGTGATATTCTGGTGATGCCATCAATAGGGAAGCCTTCTTTTAATAACAGTGAATACGCTTCTCATTTTTCACATGCCAATGAAAAGGCGAGTCCTGGTTATTATTCTGTTAAATTGGATAAGGATCATATTCAGGCTGAATTAACAGCAACCACCAGGGTGGGGTTTCATAAATATACGTTCCCTAAAACGAATGATGCCTGGATGTTGTTTGATTTGATTCATCGTGATAAAGTAACCGAGTCTGCCATGACCATTGTAAGTAATAAGGAAGTTGAAGGTTTTAGAAGGAGTGAAGCCTGGGCAAAAGATCAGGTGGTTTATTTTGTGGCGGAGTTTTCAAAGCCCTTCGATTCGTTTATCATGAAACACGACGATAAGTTGACGAAGGTGAAAATGGATTCCCTGAAAACGAAGCTCTCTGAAAATTCGAAAAACATACAAACGTATTTTCATTTTGTTACTAATCAGGGGGAGGCGCTATTGGTTAAGGTTGGGATTTCTGCCGTGAGTATTGAAGGAGCAAGAGAAAATCTTCATGCTGAATTGAATAATTGGGATTTTGAGAAAGTGAGAAGGGAAGCTGACCGGGCATGGGGTGATGAGCTGTCGAAAATTAAAGTTGAAGGGGGAACTCCTGAGCAACTTAAAATTTTTTATACCTCACTTTATCATACCCTTATTGTTCCGAATGTATTTATGGATGTGGATGGACAATATCGGGGAATGGATAAAAAAATTCATACGGCACAAGGATTTACCTATTATTCTGTATTCTCTCTTTGGGATACCTTTCGTGCAGCAGATCCTCTTTATACCATTATAGAACCGAAGCGGAGCCTTGATTTTATTAAAACATTTTTAGCCCAATACGATCAGGGAGGGAGGCTTCCCGTATGGGAGCTGGCTTCCAATGAAACGGATTGCATGATAGGTTACCATGCTGTTTCTGTGATTACCGATGCCGTTTGCAAAGGCATTACTGATTTCGATCAGCAAAAAGCTTTTGAAGCCATGAAAAAAAGTGCAACCTGGGATCATTTCGGACTTTCCGCTTACATGGATCATGGATTTTTAGAAATGGAAGATGAACACGAGTCGGTATCTAAGACGCTTGAATACGCTTATGATGATTGGTGCATAGCTCAAATGGCCAAAAAGCTAGGTTATCAAAGTGATTACGAGTATTACATCCATCGAGCGCAAAATTACAAGAACGTATTTGATCCTGTTTCCACTTTTATGCGCCCTAAAAAAAATGGCAACTGGTTTTCACCTTTTGATCCCCGTGAAGTGAATAACAGTTATACAGAGGCTAATTCCTGGCAGTATACCTTTTTTGTTCCGCAAGATATCTCCGGGTTAATTAACCTGATGGGCGGGGAGAAAAAATTTGAGTTAAAACTGGATGAATTGTTTTCTACTGAAACAAAAACTACTGGTCGCAGTCAAGCCGATATCACCGGCCTCGTTGGACAATATGCACATGGTAATGAACCTAGTCATCACATGGCCTATCTATATGACTATGTGCATAAGCCTTCTAAAACGCAACAAAGAATAAGTCAATTACTTACTACCATGTATCATGCTGATCCGGATGGCCTAATTGGGAATGAAGATTGTGGGCAGATGAGTGCCTGGTACGTGTTAAGTGCTTTGGGTATTTATGCCGTAACTCCCGGCATTCCTCAATATGAAATTGGTTCTCCCATTTTCAAGGAAGTGAAGATCAGCCTTGATAATAAAAAAGTATTTACCATTAAGGCGGATCATGTGTCTCCCCAAGCCTGCTACATTCAATCCATGTCTTTAAATAATATGGAATATAAAAAGATGTTCCTCAATCACGAGGACCTACTTAAGGGAGGTGAGCTGACTTTTGAAATGGGGACTAAGATGAATGATGATGTTTTCGAAGCTCCGATAAGTTCGATAAAAGAAAAGGAATACATCTCCGTCCCGGTTTTAAATGCGCTATCCCAATCATTCAGGGACAGCATGTTGATTAGCATTCAAAATTATAACCCGGGAACTTTTGTTTATTATACGTTGGATGGGAAGGAGCCCAATGAAAAATCCATTATGTATTCGAAGCCTTTTTATATTCATAATAATACAACGTTGAAAGCAAAATCCATTTTTAAAGATTCGAATGGAAACAATGAAAGTTACATCGCTACAGGTAAATATTATAAGATTCCAAATAATTGGACGATTTCAATTGCTTCAAACTATAATCCACAATACACAGCCGGTGGGCCGAATGGGATTATTGATGGTATAAGAGGCGATGTGAATTGGCGTAAAGGTGAGTGGCAGGGATATCAGGGGCAGGACTTTGAAGCGGTAATCGATCTGGGGAAAACACAAGCGATCACCAAATTAGGTGCAGGATTTTTGCAGGATACACGTGCCTGGATACTGATGCCTAAGCGTATTGAATTCGAGATTTCAACGGATGGTAAGAATTTTACAAAAGCGCTCCAATTGCAAAATACCCTTGCCGATTCCAATCTAACTCCTCAGGTTAAGGATTATTCAGGGACTGTAAAAGGCAAAACCGCACGCTATATAAAAGTAAAAGCATTTAACTACGGAAAACTTCCTGAGTGGCACGAAGGAAAAGGAGGGGAGGCCTATATTTTTATTGATGAAATCTTTATTGAATAATTTACAAGGGTATTTTCTCTTTAACATAAGTACCTGGTGCAGGAGTTAGAGGTGGATATTGTTTGCTTCCAAGTTGTTTTCTTGCGGGGATTTTCTTTCCTGATCTTTTGTCCAGCCATTGAATCCAAGGGGTCCACCAACTTCCATCTTGTTGTTTAGCTGTTCTTTTCCATTCATCAAAGCCTTCATCATAATCTCCATCTATTTTATACCCATATTTACCATCCGGTGGATGAGCAACTCCCATGACATGACCTGAACCACCTAAAACAAATTCAATAGGGCCACCCACTAATTCGGTTGTGGTAAATGCCGTTTGGCAGGGAGAGATTCGATCTTCCTGTAAGCCGATTACAAAAACAGGTATTTTTATTTTTCTGAGGTTAATGGATACATCACACACTTTTAAGCCGTTTCTTTTACTTAGTTTATTGGCAAAAATCATTTGACTCATGTAAAACAGGTACATTTTACCGGGAAGATTGGTGTTGTAGTTGGTCCAATAAATAACGTCAATAGGAGGTGGGGTTTGCCCTTGTAAATAATTATGAATAACATATTTCCAAATAAGATCCTTGGCGCGGATTAGGTTGAAAGCCCACTCCATATCGCTACCACGAATCAAACCCTGATGAAGAAATTCTCCGCTTTGTAGCTTTCTAATTAAGGACTCGCTA
>Ga0206944_1128_pt1 | contig 13142 bp, 9 predicted proteins | sample Alteio_BWOrgHeat_4_FD_152978 | JGI IMG/M metagenome (GOLD analysis project Ga0206944, IMG submission 152978) | Enriched cells from forest soil in Barre Woods Harvard Forest LTER site, Petersham, Massachusetts, United States -... | ecosystem: Environmental > Terrestrial > Soil > Temperate forest > O... | reverse complement strand
GCAAATGATTCTGGTTCAAGAGATTCATGTCAAGTTAGCGTCTCCAACTGCCGTTTCTAGGATTATTCTGGTTAATTGAGGGTTAGTTGATTGACAGCTAAGACATCTCTTGCGATTTGAAGTTTTAGGTCGTCGAGATTATCAAAGCGCTTTTCAGGGCGAATGAACTGCATAAATTGGATAGAGACAAAGTGGCCGTGAAGATCGAGGTGAGGGTCTAATAAATGGACTTCGATGACCGGGACAAAGGCAGCTTTTGGCGGAGCCGGATGGCTTAAATTTGCAACCCCCCTGTAGATCGTATTTTGACTTTCAACAGAAACAGCATATACCCCAGCAGGTGGGGTGGATAAGGAGTCTAAGGGGACATCGATTGTGGGAAATCCCATGGCAACTCCTCTTCCACTTCCTATAAGGACCGGCCCAAAGATTGTATAAGGCCTTCCAAGAAGATGTTTTGCCTCGTCAAATTTTCCTGAGGCAATCGATCTGCGAATGGTGCCACTTGAAACTTTGCTGCCATCAACGGTATAATCTGGAAAGTATTCCACGTTAAAGTTTAAACGTTTGGCAATCTCTTCAATTAATGGGCGATCTCCTTTGCGATCTTTTCCAAGATGGGCATCGGCCCCCAAGATTAGATTAGAGAAGGGCATGTGTGCTTGCAGATACTGCAAAAAATCTTCAGCCGATTGTAAGGAAAACTCTTGGGTAAAATCGAGGATATATAGCTCATCGATTCCACTATTGGATAGCAGTTTAATTTTTTGCTCAGTCGTACAAAGAAGGGGAATGGGGCAACTGGGGTTTAATGTCGCTTGAGGATGTGAAGAAAACGTGATAAGCGCAGATTTTTCTTTAGCCTGCTTTGCAACGGCAATTGTGTGATTGATAAGCGCCTGATGACCTAGGTGGACGCCGTCGAAGTTGCCGATAGTTAACGTGACGGGCGCTTCGTTAGACGACAGTATGGGAAGGGTTTTATAAATTTCCATAAGAAGCTCAAATTCTTTGCAGCCGCTGCTTGATGCTATCAGCAGGATAGCTTGGTTCAAACAACAACGATCCATCCATACATTCCTCAAGGCAATAGGTGCCGCTTTTAGTTCTCCTAAGAGCAATGAGGTGAGATCCGCATTGTAACATTTGTCCTAAATCATGCGCAATGGTTCTTATATAGGTTCCTTTGCTGCAAAGAACCTTGATGGTAAGATGGGGATAGGTGTAGTTTAGTAGTGTTGTTTGTAAAAATATTTGGACTGAAGCGCGCTCTATCGTCTCTCCCTTTCGAGCGAGCTCGTAGAGCTTTTTACCGCCAATTTTTTTGGCTGAATACATAGGAGGTGTTTGGCTAATTTCCCCTTGAAAGTTTGCAACGGCGCTCTTTATCTCTTGCAAAGAGGGAATATAATCGCTACTTGCAAGCCTTTGACCGTCGCAATCATAGGTGTCTGTTTCAACGCCAAGAAGAAGCGTTGCGATATACTCCTTATCCTTATTGAGAAAAGTATCTGATAGCCGTGTATATTTTTTGCCGATAAGAAGGACCATGACACCTGTTGCAAACGGATCTAAAGTACCTGCATGGCCAATCTTTTGCACTTTAAGATGACGTCTTAAGGCTCCTACTAAGCTAAATGAAGTTTTACCTGCTGGCTTGTCTACTAAAAGAATGCCTTCTGCTAGTGGAACATCTGGTTCGCTATGATTCATCGTCAACGGAAGTCACTCTTAAAGCTTTCTCTTCTGCGATTTTTTGTAATAGATCTTCAATTCGCATGTGTCTATCGACGCTATCGTCTAGCTTAAAAGTAAGGGCCGGGAAGTAGCGCAGTACAACCTTTTTAGATGCATTGACAGCGATAAATCCGGCTGCATTATTTAAGGCATCGATAGTCGCTTTCTTTTGCAACTCCTCTCCAATTACACTGACGTATACTTTAGCGTAATGCAGATCCTTTGTGATGTCGACGCGCGTGACCGTAAGTAGTTCGTTGACATTGGGATCTCGAACCTCTTTTCGAATTGTCTCAGAGATGACTTCTTTTAATAAAGAGTTGAGTCGATCTGTTCGTTTAATTGCCATGGGATACCTTAAAGCTCTTGTGTGATATATGTCACTTCATACGATTCGATGATATCGCCAACGCTTACATCGTTATAGTTATTTAAGAGCACACCGCACTCAAGGCCCTTTGTCACTTCTCGAACGTCTTCTTTTACGCGTTTAAGTGAGGCAATAGAGCCTTTCCATACAATTTCATTTCCACGTCTAATCCTAACTGGATCCTTGCGCTTAACTGTGCCCTCTGATACTTGACAACCGGCGATCATTCCATGGTGTGAAGATTTAAATACCGCCTTCACCTCCAGGCGCCCATGTTCAGTTTCAGTTGCAATCTTATCAAGAAGGCCTGAAAGAATTGACTTCACATCATCGATTGCATGATAAATGATATCGTGAATGCGCGTTTGCACACCTAATTGTTTGATTAAATCTTCTGCATGGCTTTCAATTTGAGAGTGAAAGCCCACGATCAATGCCTTAGAAGCTGCTGCAAGCTGCACATCAGATTCTGAAATTTCTCCAACACCTGTAAAGATGATATTGAGTTCTGCCTTTTTAGATTCAATCTTCATAAGAGCCGCTTTTAAGGCTTCTAATGTGCCCTGAACGTCTGCGCGAAGAATCACATTTAATATTTTCTTGTTTGTCTCAGAGGCCTGTTGAAAGAGATTTTCCATCGATAGCTTCTTCGTTTGCAAAAGATTAAACTGGCGCATTCCAAGCATGCGCGCCTCTGCAATCTCTCTTGCTTCTTTTTCATTTTTCACGACGATAAACTCTTGTCCTGCTTCTGGCAAGCCAGAAAGGCCTGTGACCTCAACTGGAGTAGATGGCCCAGCTTCTGTTAGCTCTTGTCCAAATTCGTTGCGCATGGTTTTTATGCGGCCCCAAAGTTGACTAAAGACTACGGCATCGCCAAGGCGCAATGTGCCGTTTTGCACCAAAACAGTTGCAATTGCTCCCATTCCTTTATGCATTTCAGACTCTAAAACTGTGCCTCTTGCTCTTGTCTCTTTATCAGCTTTTAGCTCTAAGACTTCCGCTTGGATGGCGAGCATCTCCAAAAGTTCTGAGATTCCTTGGCCAGTGACTGCTGAGCAGTTAATGGTAATTGTTTGCCCACCCCAAGCTTCTGGTAGTAACTCATTATCAGCAAGCTGTCTATAGACATTTTCAGCATTGAAATTGGGTTTATCACATTTATTGATCGCAACGACGATCGTGACTTTTGCAGCTTTTGCGTGTTGCAAGGCTTCAAGCGTTTGTTGTCTGACCCCTTCATCACCTGCAACGACAAGCACGACAATATCGGTGACATCAGCACCTCTTGCGCGCATAGCAGAAAAAGCCTCGTGACCCGGAGTGTCGAGTATAGTAATGTCACCAACTGCTGTATGGCAGCTAAATGCTCCCATATGCTGAGTAATTGCGCCGGCTTCTCCTGCTGCTCGATTACTTTTTCTAATTGCATCGATTAAGCTTGTTTTTCCGTGGTCGACGTGTCCCATGAATGTCACTACAGGGGGTCTAATGATTAAACTCTCAGGTTTTGCTCCCGCCACTTCATCTTTGATTGTTTTGTCTGTGATGCGGATACGCTCTTCTTCTCTTGTATCGATTGTAATCTCACAACCAAACTCATGGCCCAGTAGTTGAATTGTTGTCTCATCTTCTAATAGATCATTTAAAGTCACTGCAAGACCTTGTGCAAACAATTTTGCAACAAGCTGTGAGGCTTTCAACTTCATTTCACTTGCTAAATCTTTCAATGAGATAGGGATGTGCACTTGAAGACTTGTCGGTCTGATGACCTCTTCTTGAATTTGCCTTTGTTTAGGCATTTTGCGCTTGCGCCAGTGAGACTCTTCATCACCTTCACGAAGGCCTTGCCGATCTCTTGCATCGAATTTAGATGAAGCTGTTTGTTTCGTTGGCTTGATATCGCGAAATTCTTTGTATTTGGAACCTTTTACTGCCTTTTTATCATCATCGGTTGCACTTGTTGGGCCTGCCGGTTCAAGACCTTTTTTAAATCGATCAGCACGCTCTACATCACTTAAGGGTTTGCCTGTGGTCGATTGTGCATGCGTTGTTCTTTGTCTCTCTTGTCCGGTAGCACCGGATCTTGCTGTAGAAGAGGGCTCTTGTGGGCGCTCTTTTGGAGCAAGTTCGCTTACGTGGCGACCTGTTGGACCGAGTTTTGGCGGTGGAGGAGTACTTTCATCTCTTGCATATGGGTTTTGAGTGCGGCTAGACTGAGCAATTGAAGGAAGTAGTTTTGGAGGAGGACCTAAGGGCCTTGTCTGTTTAAAAGGTTTTTTTATCTCAGGCTTGGATTCTGCTTTTTCATCTTTTGCGATAGGCTTAAGGGGCTGTTTTTCGACTAAAGGTTTTTCTACTATAGACTTTGCCGGCGATACATCATGCGTTTGCTCTTTTTCGATTGGCGCAAGTAACGGATTTTTGTGCAAGGCGTGCTGCTGTTCTAATTTTTGTTCTTTGATCTCCTCGCCAAATATTTCCTGGCGAAGCTCATGACTTGATTTTCTTCTTCCACCTAAAGCGCTCTCATCATCAAATGCCGTTTGCTCTTGAAGAGGTGACTCGCTTAAGTATTGTGTCTTTGCATGATCACCAAGATAGTCGTCTTCTCCTTGCATGGAGTGAGGGGAGATGTCTTCTACATAGTCTTCCACATGTTCTTCTTCTACCTGTTCACCCCCAATAGGTTCTCCAGGAAGAGGTTCTGCAAAGGCAGACCTTGATCTTGCTTTAATGCGGGGTGCTTCCGGCTTAACTTCCCCTATTGGAGCCGCCTCTTTTGATAGAGGTAAAGGCTTGCTCTTTAGCGTCTTTGACTTGGTGAGCTTTTCTTTTTCTAATGCTTGCTTTTCAATAGTTTGCGCCTGTTCAACAGGCTCTTCTGGTTGTCCAGCTTTTTTACTTGCCAGCTTACTTTTAAGGCTACTGAGGTTAACAGCTTGGGCTATTTGAGTGTTTTTAATAGTTAATTTAAGGTTTTTGGCCAAGGGATTATATCCTCTGTTTTCTTATTTGTTCTAAAATTTTATCAGCCATTTCTATGCTGATTCCAGGCGTTTTGGCAAGCTGTTCAGTAGACGCTAAAAGTAGGGAGCGGATTGTGGTATATCCTTCTGCCTGAAGGTGTTGGAATATCATGGAGTGCACTCCATCTATTCCACTTAAAGGCTCATCAAGCGATGGATCGTCAGATTCAGCAAGTTCACTGCGCTGTAAAGCTGTTGTCATATTGTAATCGTGCATTCTTTGAACTTCAAGTTCATAGCCGATGAGTTGGCTATTGAGCCTTGCATTCATCCCTTTTTTACCGATCACTGCTGCAAAATCGTCATCATCGACAACAATTGAGATGGTTCTTTCATCTTCACTTAAACTCACCTTTCGAATTTCAATTGGAGATAAGGCATTTTGAAGAAGCTCTATAGGGTCTTGAGCAAATGGAATAATATCGATTTTTTCGTTATTGAGTTCTCTGATGACATTTTTAACTCTAGTGCCTCTCATCCCCACACATGCACCAACCGGATCCACTTTGAGGTCTGTAGAGCGGACTGTTAGTTTGGTGCGATATCCAGCGTCGCGGACAATTTTGTCAATCACGACAGTGCCGTCGGCAACTTCAGGGACTTCTTGGATCATCAATTGTTTGACAAATTCAGGGTCGCTTCGAGATAAGATGACTTCAGCGCCCCCATTTTCTGTATCTTGTACATCTAAAAGTACGGCAAGAACTCTATCGCCTATATTATATTTTTCTGTTTTAGGGTATTGCCTTGTCGGCATCATCGCCTCGACTTTCCCAAGATCGATGACAGCGTTGGAACCTCTTACAAATCGTTTGACAGTCCCAGAAATAAGTTCATTTATGCGGTGTCTATACTCTTCGTATATAACGCCTCTTTCAGCCGAGCGAAGCTTTTGACTAATGATTTGCCTAGCTTTTTGCGCCGCAATCCGCCCAAAATCCTTTGGCGTTGTGACAACATCGATGAATTGACCGATGTCACAATCAGGATCAATTTCGCGGGCATCTAGTAGTGAAATCTCTTGAGCTGGGACTTCGACATCATCGACAATCTCTTTTTCCGAAAAGACCTGAATGTCTCCTGTCCTAGGATGTATTTTAACTGTGACATTAGACGCTCCGGAAATACTTTTGCGCGCTGCGGCACGCAAGGACTCTTCAATAGCCTCGGTTACGAGTTCTCGTTTGATACCTTTTTCACGTTCAAGATATTCAAAGATTGCAATGAGATCTTTGTTCATTTATTTATGCCTCTAAAATTAGCTTAATTGATATGCAGATTGTAGGATGCTTTATTGTTGGGAGGGGACTTTGTTAAATGGGCAATATAGGAAGGGGCTCTTCCCCCTTCCTACAAGGCTATTTAAGAGCGCTCCGCCTCTTCAGTTTCTTCTTCATCAGCAGTCTCATGCAATTGCTTACAAGCTTTTGCACATTCTGGCTCTTTAGCATTATCTTGTTTTTTGCGCTTTGTCGTGACCACGATGTCATCTCGATTACACTGATTTTTTTCTACTATGTAATCCTTAATAGAAAGTGCAATTTTTTTGTGTTCGGGGTCTAGCTTAATGACTTTAGCTGTCACTGTATCGCCTTTTGATACGATATCTTCTACTTTGCCAAAGGCTTGATCTGAGAGCTCAGTCACATGGATCAATCCTTCGATGCCGCTATCTAATTCTACAAAGGCGCCAAAGGCTGTGATTTTACTGACAGTGCCTTTCACTAAAGTGCCAACGGGCATTGTCTTTTCAATTGATTCCCAAGGGTTGCAGCTTAGCTGTTTTACGCCAAGAGTGATCTTTTTGCTTTCTTTATCTACTGACAAGATCACAGCATCGACGATATCGCCTTTTTTAAGCACTTCAGAAGGGTGCGAGACTTTCTTAATCCAGCTTAAGTCTGAAATGTGAATAAGTCCTTCAACACCAGGTTCTAGCTCTACAAAAGCACCATAGTTAGTTAAACTTCTAATTTCAGCTTTAACGCCACTTTCAAGTGGGTACCTCTTTTCAATATCATCCCAAGGGTTATGTTCGGCTTGTTTCAAACCAAGCGATATTTTACCCTCTTCTTTTTGCACGGATAAGACGATTGCTTCAACTTCATCGCCTTTTTTAACCACTTCATTTGGATCGGTGACATTTTTCACCCAAGACATTTCAGAGACGTGGATGAGCCCTTCAATTCCGGATTCAATCTCAATAAAGGCGCCATATGGGAGTAAGTTGACAATTTTACCTTTAACACGTGTGCCCGGTGGGTATTTTTGCTCAATTTGGTCCCATGGATTAGATTCTTTTTGTTTTAATCCTAAGGCAACTCTTCCTTTATCGCGATCAACGCCAAGGATCATAACCTGCAGTTTTTCGCCGATATGGACCATTTCAGATGGATGCTTGATTCTCTTCCATGTCATATCAGTGATATGCAACAGACCATCTATTCCATCAAGGTCTAAGAATACGCCAAAGTCAGTGATGTTTTTGACGATCCCTTCTCTAATGTCGCCTTCTTTGATGTTTTCAAGAAGTTCTGCTTTTTTAGATACTTTTTCAGCTTCTAACAACTCGCGGCGAGAGACGACAACGTTTTTGCGGTCGATGTTGATTTTAAGGATCTTAAATTCATACGTCTTGTCGATATAATCGTCCAAGTTTTTAATGCGCTTATTGTCGATTTGCGATCCGGGAAGAAATGCTTCCATCCCGATGTCGACCATCAGGCCACCTTTCACTTTTCTTAAGACTTTTCCTTTAACAATAGACCCCTCCTCACAATGCTCGATAATGTATTCCCATTGGCGGAGGCGCTCTGCTTTTTCTCTAGATAAGACAATCTGTCCGTTGTCATCTTCAGCTTGATCTAAGAAGACTTCGACTTCACAGTCTAAAGTGAGAGAGGAAGGATCTGAAAATTCTTGGATAGGCACAAGTCCTTCCGACTTTAAACCTACGTCGATAACAACATGGTCTTTGGTGAATTCGACGATGCGTCCTTTTAAAATAGTACCGGGTGTAAAATTTGTGCTTTGCTGGGGGACTTTACTACTTTTGTGTTCTAAAAGGCTTTTAAAAAGTTCAGCATCTGCTCCTAAAAATGAGACATCATCTACGATATTGTCTTCATCCCAGGTGGTTTTGTGTTTATGTGACATTAAAGGGTTCTCCTGTTTTCTGCTAATGTTGACAGGATATCAGCCATAAAGAAAAATTGCAACAAAATTATAAAGAGATTATCATGGTTCTCATCTAATATGCAGACAGTAGTCATGAAATTTGGCGGGGCGGCCGTTAAAACGCCAGAGCACTTTTCTAAGGTAGCAGAGATTATTCTCGCAAGAAAAAAGGAAATTCCGCGCATCGCGGTTGTTGTAAGTGCGATGGGGGATACAACAGATCAGCTGATTGCATTAGCTAAAGAAGTAAACCCAAACCCTCCTCGCCGCGAGTATGACATGTTAGTAAGTGTAGGAGAGCGAGTGAGCATCTCTTTGCTCGCCATGGCTCTTGCCGCAAAGGGGCATAATGCTGTCAGTTTTACGGGAAGCCAGTCGGGCATTATAACCTGTGAAGAGCATTCAGAGGCAAAAATTCTCGACGTGCGCCCATGGCGGATTGCCAAAGAGCTTGATAAAGGATCTGTTGTCATCGTTGCAGGCTTTCAAGGCGTGAGTTTGCAAGGGCAAATTACAACTCTTGGAAGAGGGGGATCTGATACGTCAGCAGTCGCAGTCGCCATTGCTTTAGGTGCTGATGTCGTGGAGTTTTATAAGGATGTCGATGGCATTTATTCCCATGATCCCAAAGTACACCCAAAAGCTGCAAAATATTATCATATGACTTATGATGAAGCTTTGTATGTTATTGAAAAAGGCGCTAAGGTATTGCACGGTAGAAGTGTTGAACTCGCCAAACGAAATGGACTGCCCATGCACGTGCGCTCGTTTCATAATTTGGAAAAGGATGTGGGCACAATGATTGGCATAAAATTAGAAACAGCAGTTAAAGATGCTAACTTGACAAAACTTTCTTATGAGTTAGTATAAGGCCGTTTTTATGGAAAATCCAGTAATTATCGAACCCTTAATTATCGAACCCTTAATCGTCGAGGAAGCGGCGTTGCCTCATGCAGCGCTATATAAAGAGATTATCTGCAATGTCTTATCGAGCCATCGGTCCTTTTACAAGACTCTTCCATTTGTCATTTTAAGGCCCTGTTCTTCAGCTCCTGGTAACTTATCCTTCATCATGGTGAATAAACTTCGTCCCAATGCGTTTAAGTTTTTCTATAACATGATAAGTTATTGGCTAACACCCGGACAAAAGGCCAATGTTGTTCTCCTTTATGCTGTTGATTTTAAAATTCCGATGGTCAATAACGAAGTGTATACGTTTTGTGAAATTGTCGTGCGCGTTGAGACAGGGCAAGAGCTTGACCTTATTATCGATCATTTTCCGATGATCGAATCGGAGCTTCGCCTTGGGATATTGTCAAGTTATAAGGCCGCAAGTATTTTGGAGGCCAAGGGCCTTGCGCAAGATTTTAAGCCGGCACTTATTCACGAGTGTATTGCGCAGTTAATCGAGCGTTTTCCTAAGGCATTTAACCAAGAGATCATCACAGAGATGCAATATTTGCTTGTCACGAGTAAAGCATCCTTTAAAGAAGAGCGCACGTGTCGCCATTTATGCAAAATCATTGCCTTACTTTATCTTTTTCGCAAAGGAATAAAAGAGGGGATCAAGCAAAAACCTAAAAAAAGACACCTGAATATTAAGTTTTTTCAAAGTAAAGTAGGTCCACTTAAAAAATCCTCTCTTTCAGTTATTGTGGCTTTGAATTTGCACGATAAGGAAGTTTTTGATCAAAGACATCTTTTAAAAGCTATTCAACACTTTGTTCCAAGCGCCGTTGCGGTTGAAAATTCATTTTTTGTCAGTCGTATAAGGCAAGAGATTGGCCAAGAGCAAATCAGCGCGCTTTATTTGGAGATTGAAAAATCAAATGGCGATCGCTTTACAGTGCATGAGTTAACAAGGCTTAAAGTCAAACTTGCAAGCGATCTTAAAACGCGCATAGAATCTTTAGTGCATCCCGTATTTATGCCGCGCAACGAAGAAGAGGTGATGCGAAATATTTTAAGTCTAAGTGAGCAGATTAAATACTTAAGCGATATTCCACAAAGCTTTGTGTCTTTTGAAGAGCAAACTCGGCAAGATCTTTTTTTTACGGTAATTTTTGTCCGGGTGTTACGTGAAGAAAATCAATCGCTGCAGCAGATGTTTAAAGAATCAAATACGCTTTTAGAATATATTCATGATAGAGTGCAATATGCGGGGGTTCTTAGGCGTAAGTTTAAAAAGGAAGCGACGGTATTTCGAGTAAAACTTGCCAAGGAACCCTTTTTAAGGGCCGATCATTCCATCGATTTAAATCTGGCCCGTCAGACAGTGATTGGGGAACTTACTCGCGTTGCAGGGAAGTTTAGAGATTTTAATGGGGGTATGATTTCCAAGCAAAATGAGGTCTTAAGTTTAGTGCGCGCTTTGGTAAAAGATGCGTCAAAATATAAAGATTTACTTTTGGAAAACTTTTTTTATTCACTTATTCCTGTTGTCACGAGAAGTGTGGTAGAGCCAAAGTTGCTTGGCGATTTATTTCTTTTGCTTTTAGAATCTATGGATCACCCTTTGCCAAAAGGGATGCTTTCACATCTGGATTTTAGGTTTGAAGATACCGCCACATATGCTGTTCTTAAGTCGGAGCTTAAAACAATAAAAGAGGATATGAGACAAGCGATTGCAAATCTTTGTCTTGATCCATCAAAACTTGTGCACTCATCTGTTGTTGTAAACGAAATGCACTACATTGCCTACCTTTACCGGGGAGAGTCAAAAGAGCAGCAAATGGCGTTGATTAACGCTCTTAAGCCTTAAGTCTAAAAGTCTAATCAACCGTGGAGGAGACAGTATGGCGTCAGCAGAAGTCAGTGGTAATTGGAAACCCCACTACTTCTTTACGCAATCTTCCTCATGCTGATTTTTGAAGGGCAAAAGCTAAGGAATCGAGTATCTCTGTGATGATATTGTTAGATTGTTCTTCTGAAAATTTTAACTCTTTGCCTCCATGTGGCCTTACTAAGGTTGTGCTAGAAGCTCCTTCGATATGGACAGTGGTATGAGAGCCCTTTATTGAAAAATATCCTTGTATATCAGGAGTTGATTTGATGATGCGTGTGATCAAATTTATAAGCGAAGCGTAATTTTGTTTTCCATTGATACGCAGCTCTTTTAATTTTGTTTGAATAAAGGCTTGTCTTTGCACGGATGTATCCTCTACTTGTCTATCTTCAACGATTGACGCTTCCTTGCCCTTTTTCTTCTTCTTTTTAACTTTAGGAGCATTTTCTTGCTCTCTTTGACGTGCAAGTCCTTCCCATTCCTCGTCATATTTTTGAGCCATGATTTTTTCAAGTGTCGATAATGTCTTTTGTTTCATTTCGGCCAAAATAGTTTTAGAAAGTGGAGGGGTCAGAGAAACTTCTTGGGTGCCGCTTTCTTCTTGCACATTCGATTTTGCTTCAAAAACCTCTTCCAGTGCCTCTAAACAAAGTAAACTTACAATATGTCTATCCTCTTCATCTGAGGGAAGTGGAATAAAGAGATAATCATCTTCCCTCTCAACAAAAATTTGCTCAATTTGAGGTCTTAGGGCCTGTATAACTAGATCAAGGACATCGTAACCATTGGTATAAAATAAAATACCTGCAGTAGGGTCAAGAACATTGTGACTCTGTGTACAGTTCAAAATACAGTCAGCAGTGCTGGCAATAGTTCTAGGAACTATTAACGAAATATGATAAGGGAAGTCGGCACCTTGTCCAAAAACCCCCATAATAGAAACCGAATAGGGCCTATCTTTTGTTTGTATCCAACGACTTCCACTCCTATCTGAGGAAACATGGACTAAACAGCCCCAGCGCTTTTCTTGCACTCCCTGATTAAAGAGAAATGTTTGTTCTCCCACCCCTTCTGCTGCAGCTGCATGTGTTTGTCTTCCATAGGCCATGTTTAAAACCTCAAGCCCTGGAGTTATTGGGTTTGAAGCAACGGGAATAAATCCCTCCTGATCTGGATAAAAAAAGAGAATGCCCCCAAATTCGCATTGGATAGCGTATCTTTCATTATCAAATAAGCCACATTTTTGCGAGGCCTCTATCAAATGATGGATCATCTGCTGAAAGAGGCTAAAATAGGGATCCACATGCTCAAGATAATACCTATATTTAATCGTCCCATTCTCTAAAGAGGCAAATGGATATTTTTCAGACAACTCACATTTTACAATTTCATTAAACCAGGAAGTTAGCTGAAAACATTGATAAGCATAATCTTTAACGATTTGCATGGTTTTGATATTTTTTGTACACCTAGTGCCTAGGCTCTTTTCAAAATAGTGTTGTTTTATTATTGTTATAATAACTGTAATACAATCTAAAGTATAGGCAGCCGAATCCATTTTAATTATTGCTCTTGCTCCTTCAACTCTTTTTATTGTAAAAAACCCTTGCATTTTTTCAAAAGCCTCTTCTGAAAGTCTCTTTGTTTTATCTTTCAAATGAGCAACCGGATCAAAAGATGGACTAGTCCTTAAAAATGCTCCTGTGCTGTTGAAAGGAACAATAGGGATAGGACCTGTTGAAAAATTCGCCATAAAACACAACCTTTGATAGATAACTAAAAACAAACAATTTAAACAATATTAAATTAATTATCAATCAAAAAAACACAGAAAAAGCAAGCAATTCCTGCTGGCACTCTATACCCAAGTAAATTCAAAAGTTTGCCAAAGACCATGATAGAAACAAAGTTATCTCTTACGGCAAGATCAACGATGGTAACGATAAGGTTTTTTTGGATGGTCAAAACGATACAGGTTCGTCAACCATTTCCATCGTTAATCTTACTTTTACAACTCCGCTATATACCGAAAGTGTTTCAAAAG
>Ga0206944_1127_pt1 | contig 13266 bp, 12 predicted proteins | sample Alteio_BWOrgHeat_4_FD_152978 | JGI IMG/M metagenome (GOLD analysis project Ga0206944, IMG submission 152978) | Enriched cells from forest soil in Barre Woods Harvard Forest LTER site, Petersham, Massachusetts, United States -... | ecosystem: Environmental > Terrestrial > Soil > Temperate forest > O... | reverse complement strand
CTCAAATTTCTTAAGAAAATTTTATGATGTAAAGATATACTGATAATTTTTCGATATATTAATATATCGAAAAATTATCAGTATATCTTTACATTTAATTTCTCTCGATGTACCATGCTATGTAAGAGTGAAGGAGATGGGTATGACTAGTGCTAATCTATGCTATTTTTGTCGAGAAGTTCTTTTAGAGGCGAATACAATTTATGAAGGTTTACACAAAGCTTGTTTCTGTAGGTGGTTTGGGTTAGATATGCCGCAGGAATTTGTAGATGTATTTGCTCGCAGTTCTGAAAAAATTTCCAATGAGTGGGCTCATATTACTTCTAGTTTTTTTCATGGAAAGTTTCGCAAATATTCGGCTCGACTAGGTCAAAAGAATTATCTACTTAAGGTCCAACAAGCAGAACTTCCTGAGTTACCAGGCACTGAATTCTTATGTAATCAGCTTGCTCGGCAGCTGGGGCTGATAGTGCCAAATTTTTTTTATATTCGATTTCAGAATACATTAGACACCTTTGTTTGTGAAAATTTTATGAAGGAATTTTCCGGAACAAATTTAATTCACATCTACAGATTTTTGGGGTCTCCTGATGAGTATACTTGCAAAGGTATTTTAAAGGTGATTGAAAGAGAAGTAGGGAGAGCTGATGAAATGAATAGGTTTATCCATCTTACTCTATTTGATGCCTTAATCGGAAACCACGATAGGCATGGTAGGAATTTAGCTCTTATTCAATCTTCGACGGGATTGATTCTTTCTCCCTTTTACGACAATCCCTCTTACTTAGCGCTTGAAGATCCTCTACTTCTTGCGGCCCATCATGAGCCGCGCGGTGCAATTGCAACTAGCCAAACTATGGAACCTACAATGCGCGATTACGTCAATGAATGGAATAGACTTGGGTTTAGCGAGACAGTAACGGAGTTTAAAAATCGGATAAATTTGGTTGATATTTTTGAAATTATAGAGCTGAGTTTTATCTCTGAAAAAAGAAAAAAAGCTTTCAACAGATTAATAACAAGGCGATATGAGGAATTTTGTCATGCGTCCTAAGCAATATGGAAAGATCATTGGCGTTCAGGTTTATTTAGAGCTAAAAAAAAGCCGACTTTTTGTGGGAGTTCTCAAAAAAGTCGGTGAAAAATTTATCTTTTGCTATGAACAAAAGTACTTAAGGGAAAGGAATGCCATTCCATTAGGACCTGAAATGCCATTAACACGTCTGAAATATGAATCAGAAAGATTATTTGTTCCCTTTACCGATCGGATTCCTACCAGAGAAAACCCGGCATATCCCGATTATTGCCGCACTATGGGGATTGATGTAAATGAAGATGATCCCATGGTTGTGTTGTCAACGATAGCCAGAAGGGGTCCTTCATCATTTATTTTTGAACCTATCTACAAAGATACTTTTACTGCGGAAGATTTATTAGCATTTAGGCATAGTCTCAAACTTTCAGTTAAAGAATTTGCCGAAGTTTTTGATTTTTCATCGGCAGCCATTACTCGGGTGGAAAGAAAGCAGTCATCCGGGCGAGAGATCTTAAAAAGGGCCGAAATTTATGCCCATTATCCCGAAGTTACATTAGATCAAATTCGATATAGAAGTTGGAGTCTTCATTCGACAAAGCAAATGCATATCGAATCTCTTCTTAAAAATATGATCCAAAAGGAAGAGACGGGTGCATTTTAAGGTTAGGGACTGTATAAAAAATAACTTTTACGATCGTAAAGAAATTTTAGAAAAAGAAAGGGAAACGTTTCGCTGTATAGCTTATAGGTATACTTCTCGCTTTTCTTGAGAGTGTTTGAAGAAGAAGTGAGCTTGTTCGTCGTTTTGGAATTCATAAAAAAAAGCAGAAATAACGCAAGTTATTTCTGCCTAAAGTTGGCCAGAACTGGAATCGAACCAGCGACACAAGGATTTTCAGTCCTCTGCTCTACCATCTGAGCTATCTGGCCATATTATTTCGACATAATGAACATACTTTAGGATCTAATTATTTTGCAAATACAATCCGAATCTAATGCTGTTTTTCCTCTAGCACGATCATATCCTTCATGACGTTAATGGTTTCTGTGAGCTGCAAATGTTGCGGTAGTTTGAAGGAATCTGTTTCATTGAATTTTATAAAGGCTTGATAGTCTTTATTTGCGAGTATTCTCTTTTGACTATTTTGCCTTAATGTTTGCAACATCGTTTGAGGCACCTCTTTTTTAGTCTGTAAAGTCGGCATATAATAATGAATGTACCACGACTTTAAGCTGGAGGGTACGTCTGCAAGGGTGTCTTTAAAATCTTCTGCAATATTGTCCTTTGGAAGAGGGTTTTGTAAAAATTCTTCGCCTATCTTTTCATGCAGATACTCACTTGGAACGACAATGTCTGCTTGCACGCCTTGCAGCTGAGGGGTTTTACCAGAAACAGTATAGTATTTTCCTACAGTCACTTTAAAATAGGCAGAAGATTGGTTTCCTGTGACCGTCTGTGTTTGGATGGTCCCTTTGCCGTAGGTATGTTCATCACCCACAATCAGTGCTACGCCATAGTCTTGCAGCGCTTCTGCGACAATTTCAGCAGCTGACGCTGTGACCTTAGAAGTTAAGACAATTAAAGGTCCATCGTAAGTCACTGCGCTATCTACATCTCTATAAAAGTGCTCTTCTCCATTAAAATACTTGGAGATAACGACAATGCCATTTGTAATGAATAACCCTGTCACCTTGATCGCTTGGGATAAAAACCCGCCGCTATTTTCTCTAAAATCTAAAATAAGTCCACGCAAATTGCCTTGCGAGCGTAATTTTTTAATTTCATTTACCACATCCATCTCGCTTGTGATGTTATCCCCCCCTTGATAAAAGGTGTCTAGGCGAATCGTTCCTATAATCCCATTGCCAAAGGGGATAAAAGAGGATTTAGCTCTATTTTCATTAACTGAAATGGCAGCGCGAGTCAGCTCAACTTGATAAGGCTTATCGCTTCCACGCTGTAAACTTAAAGTCACCTTCGTTCCGGACTTGCCATTTACAATCTCCATGAGCTCATCGATAGACTTATTGGCCACACTTTGTCCATCAATTGCTAAGAGGGTATCGTCGATTTTAATTGATCTACTATTTGCCGCCGGCCCTTTTTCGAGCATCTTAAACACAAAAAAGCGCCCATCTTTTTCTTGCTTAAATAAAATGCCAATCCCTTGTATCCCCTTTTCAAGGCGAAGACGCATCTCATACGCTTCTGTCGGATTCAAAATTGTGGTATGGGCATCTAAGCTATTAGATAAAGCCTTTAACACGTGCACTGCAAATAGGCTATCCTTTTCTAAATCGCCCATCGGCTTACCATTTTCTTCTTGATACAGGTATTGCCTTTCGTGAGTATTTGCCTTTTTATCGAATAGCTTTAAAACATTGTCTTCCCTACCAGATATCTGGGAGTGTCCATAGCGCTGCCTTTCAAAAGCGATGAATTTTTTAATGGCAAGGCGAATGCGCGAACCTAATTCTGAAGACATTTTAGCAAATGATCTCTTCAAATCGGAATCTTTCCAGTCCTCATAGCTATCGGCAAGCCCTGTTTCATCTTTTGCAAAAAGAAATGACCTATCGGTACTTAAAATAGATTGCCTTAATTTCTTAGCTCGTAGAATGGATTTTTGGATAACTGCGTTTAAATCGACAAATTCTTGAAATGTGCCTTGACTGTATTGTTGCATAAACCTGTCGATATCGCCGCTTTTAAAGTTAAGAAAAGGTTGTACCTCTTCCTCTAAAAGATAAATGCGGCCCGGATCAAATTGGTCTATAAAGACTTTAAATGCGTTGTTAATCACCTTTTGGGTCATCTCTTTATCATGACCTTGACTATCTAATACCTGCTTCATCACCTTGACGATATCTTTTGTTTGCAGAAGCTGTCCCTGCTGAGCGGCTAAGGGGATCCAAAGTGCAATCGCAATGCAGATAAATGGAATACAAATTTTAAAAAAGCGGTTCATTTTGGACATTTCCTTTTTTCGATATCTTTTGAGGGATACTGCTTGAAAATCGCAAAGCAATTTTTTGATAAATTTGAAGAGCTTATAAAAGCATAAGTTCTCCAAATTTAGCAACAGACTTCTTGCAAAACTAAAGAACAACATCATATAATATCCCCATGAAACAAACTGCATCCGATACTTTTACACTCGATAATTTTGAAGGACCTTTAGATCTGCTGTGGTACCTCGTCACAAGTGAGGAGATCGATATCTATGAAGTGCCGGTACATAAACTCACAAATCAATATCTTCTTTTACTACAAGACCCAAATGTCAAACTTAACGCCCATTATCTCGATAAGGGCGCTGAATTTATCGGCATCGCAACGGCACTTCTTTGGTTAAAAAGTAAAACTTTACTTCCAAAAGAAGAAGAGGATAAAGAGTCTCTTGGTTTTGATGAAGATAACGATCCCAATTTTTCCATTATTCACCACTTAATCGATTACTGCCGCTATAAACAGGCAGCAAAACTATTAAAAGAAAAAGAATACTCACAAGCTGCCTTCTACCCTCGAGGAAAAGAGGAAAGCGAAATTAAAAAAAGCCTTGGGATCCATCACCTCTCTTTAGATGATTTAGCTCTATTATTTAAGCAGATTCTCGCTAAAGCTGCCCCTGCAAGAGGTGTGATATACGAAGATACTTGGAAAGTGTCGGATAAGATTTCAGCCATAAGCCACCTCTTAAATATGCAAAATAAAATTCAATTTTATGATATCTTCAAAGAAGCATCTTCTCGCGAAGAGCTCATCACCATTTTTCTTGCGCTTCTTGAGCTCATGAAGCTTGGAATTGCTCACGTGATCTATCACCCTTCACAAAACATTGTTTTTGTACAAAAAGTATAAATTTTACTCACATGACACAAAAAGAAATTAATCTCTTCGACCTAGAAATAGCAAATGAAGCAGTGCCAAATAAAGCGACAAAGCTCATTGCAGAGCAACCTTCTCTTCCCGGCATAGCCGAAAATCAGGAAAGCGCAAAACGAGAGCTGCAGCAAGATAAATTCATGAAGCAACATGCCAAAAAGATCATCGAGGCAGTTCTTTTTGCAAGCGATCAACCCCTTTCTTTCAATAAAATTCGAGAAATTGTCGATACGTTCCAACAACTTAAGCCATCGCAACTTCGCAACTTAATCTTAGAACTGCAACAAGACTATCTATCTCAACAAAGGGCCTTTCGACTCGAAGAGATTGCAGAAGGTTTTTTGATTCGCACTTGCGAAGAATATGCACCATTTATCGATACCCTTTTTCATAATAAGCGCACCGAAAAGCTATCTCAAGCTTCCGCCGAAGTTTTAGCCATCATCGCCTATAAACATCCCATCACCCGCCCCCAAATCGAGGCCATACGAGGTGTCGATTGCTCAGGTGTTATGCAAAATCTTTTAGAAAGACAACTCATTGAAGCCATCGGCAAGTTAGAAGCGCCGGGAAGACCCACTCTTTATGGGATCACCAAGCACTTTTTAGAACACTATGGCCTTCGCAATCTGCAGGATCTTCCGGCTATTTCCTAATAAACCCCCTAGTTAATAAACATAAACCGGAGTAAAGTCGACATAATCGCAAGAAGAGAAGATGTAGCGAATGCCATCTTTTTCGCCAAACGGCAAGGTATTTGCCCGCACATTATGAAGGTGACCAAAGGCCACTTTACAAACTTCATATTTACTGAGTATAGCGGATGTTCTAGATGGCGCAAGATCTGCTCCAATCGGTGGATAATGCGTCATGACAATGCGCGTTTTAACATGGCTTGGAATTGATTTTAAACTAAGTTCAAGACGGCTTAGTTCTCGCACGAATATTTTTTCTGCAGCTTCTGGATTATTTTCTTTTTCTAGCAAAAGGTTAGCTTTTGGATTGTCCTGATAGACGACGTATGGGTCGAAGGAATATTCAGGAGTATCCCAAAGCCTTGCGCCGGCAATGGCAATCCCTTCCCAAAGAAAACAATTATTTTGCACGAGGTGAATGGAAGGGGGTAAAATTTTTTCAACCTTGCTAATCGAATGCCACCAATAATCGTGATTGCCGCGAATCATGACCTTAGTCCCCGGCAAAGTATCTATCCAGAGCAGATCTAAAGCCGCATCTTCAATATGCATCGCCCATGAAATATCTCCAGGGATTAGGACTAAATCACTTGGAGAAACGAGTTTTCTCCAATTGGCCTCTATTTTTTGGGGATGGTCTTTCCATTTTTCACCAAAAAGATCCATCTCTTTTCCCGGTACCCCAAAAGATAAATGTAAATCTGCAATTGTCCAAATTGTCATATTTTATAAGATAAATCCTTCTGGAATATTGGCGCCGCGAGGCACAACGATGATCCCATCGCGAATGTAGACATGCTCGCTATCGTATTCAGTTAAACCATTTTTATTGATGAGTTGCACCCCATCCCCTATCCATACATGTTTATCGATAATGGCCTTTTTAATAAGGCAATTTTCACCTATGGCAAATCTCTCATTAGGTAAAGTAGAAAAAGTGTGGGTTTTAAAATAATCACTTCCCATGACATATGAGTCTTGTATGATTGATCCTTTGCCGATGAAAGACCTTGGTCCAATAATGCTATGCGTAATCTCATCTGCTTCAAGCACACCCCCCTCACATAAGATTGAACGCCTAATCGCAGTATCACCAATAAGCGCGCCTGGCAGCGTTGTTTGATGTGAATAGATGGGCCATGTTTCGCTATAGTAATCAAGTGGTGGCACCGGATTGATTAAAGCCATATTTGCCTCATAAAATGAGGCAATCGTGCCAATATCTTCCCAATATCCTTCAAAAACATAAGCAAAGGTCCCCCCTTGCGCTACCTTCGTTGGGATGATGTGTTTGCCAAAGTCTTCTCTTTCATCCTTGGCTAAAAGATCGACTAACGCATTTCTTTTAAAAAGATAGATCCCCATCGAACCTAAAAACTGGTTTAAAGATCCTTTCATTCTCTTTAAATCTCTTACTCTTTGAGGTTTTTCGTGAAAATCTGTGATTTGAAAGTGTTCATCAACGGTGAGCACTCCCATTCTCTTGGCTTTTTCCTCATCGATTTTAATGGCGGCCACAACGAGATCGGCATTGGTCTTCTTCGCAAAATCGGTGAGCTTTGAAAAATCAAATTGATAAAGCTGATCGCCAGACAAGATAAGAAAATATTCTGCAGGAGTTTCAAGCATATAGTGCAAGTGGTGTCTTACTGCATCAGCTGTCCCTTTAAACCAACTTTTTCCCTTTACGTTTTCTTCAGCAGGAAGCACTTCGACAAATCCCCTGGAAAAAGAATCCATGCGATATGTGGAAAGAACATGTTGATGGAGCGTGCGTGCGAGAAATTGCGAGAGCACATAGATCTGCCTTGAGCCGGAATTGATGGCATTTGAAATGGGAATGTCGATTAAACGATAGTGTCCACCAAAACACATCGCTGGCTTACATCGAAACTTTGTCAAAGGGAAAAGACGCGTGCCTTGTCCTCCACCCATAATAACGGTTGCAACGCGCGCCATGTCGACTCCTTCCCTTTGAGGTGAGTTTTTGACAACCCTAGATTCGCTAGAGGTAAACTCCTCTACAGTTTCTTCAAGGTCTAATGTACTTTGATCAAAATGCATGCATACCATAAAAATAAAATTCAGTTATATATGATACACTTACAATCGATCAAGGTTATATCTCACGTGACTCAAAAATTATTTGTGCTTCTACTTCTTAAGGCATTTGCAATCGCATTGGTATTATTTTATGCCGGGCTGGGATTATCTCCAGATGAGGCACAGTATTGGACGTGGAGCCAAAAACTTGACTTTGGCTACTATAGTAAGCCCCCCGCCATCGCTTGGCAAATTTGGCTTGGGACAACTCTTTTTGGCAATACAGAATTGGGCGTAAGGGCTTTATCTTTAGTTATCGGAACAATCTTGCCTTTACTTTTATTTAAACTCGCAAAGGACTTAAAAACTTCCTCAATAGGGGCATACCTTGCAGCTGTTGCTTTTGCCTTCTCTCCTATTGGCATTTTTTCCTCAATCCTCGCCATTACTGACGGAGGGATGATCTTGTTTTGGACCGTTGCCCTTTATTTTCTCTTGCGCGATATGAACAAGAATAAATGCCCAAATTATCTACTTATAGGGGGCTCAATCGCGATAGGCGCCCTCTTTAAATGGCCGATCTATTTTTTTTGGGTATTAATTATCCCAAGCGCTTTGTACTTTAAAGTTTTAAGGTCGTGGAAGATCCTTTCTGGGATTTTATTCTCTTTATTAGGCCTTATCCCAAGTCTTTATTGGAATATCAAACATGACTTTGCCACATTTAAACATGTGCAAGCGACTCTCTTAAAAGATGCCTATTCCACATCAAGTGGTAACTTCTTCGATTTTTTAGGCGCAGAAGTGGCGCTTGTTTCCCCTGTTTTATTTATCCTTATTTTATTAACCCTTTGGCACTTAAAGAAAAGTCAGGCTGCCAAGTTTTCTGCGTATATGACAAGCGCTATTTTTACCTTTGGCGCTTTCCTTTCTATTTTTACAAAAGTGCAGGGCAACTGGATTATCTTTGCATACCCTTCGGCTTTTCTTTTACTAGCCTATGCATCCCCTTATCAAAAATTCATCAAATTTGGAGTGATCGTTTCTCTTGTGCTGACTTCATTTGTACTAAGCATTCCCTCACTTCCTTCTTTCCCTTACAAAATAAATCCTTTTAAACACAATGTGGGGTGGGACAACGTTAAGAGCGCCTTGCAAAAAGCGGGATATAACCCGGAAAAAGATCTCCTATTTTCCGACACCTACCAAGGAGCAAGTATCCTTAGCTTTTACGGACAAAAGCAGCATCTTGCCTATTTTTTCAACTTGAAGAGGTGTCGCAAAAACCAATTTTCCTATTGGCCTAAGATGCCCGTCATCGATGAAGATGCCAATTTTGGAAAAGCCTATTTTGTTGTATTTGAAAATAAACAGCCCCAAGAGCTTATCACGCTTATACAATTTTACGAAAAACAGCTGACGCCCTATTTTGATGAAGTTAAAACAGTTGGAATCTTTCCTTTATTTAAGGTAAAAGAAATCGCCGAAAAAAATGCTCTTATCATCAAATGCGAAAGATATAACGGCAAAGTGCCGGCCGAGTCGAATAAATTTTGAATAGAAAATCTTAAAAATTCAATGAAATGGAAAGGAATGGAAAGAGAGGGATTCGAACCCTCGATACCCGTAAGGGTATGCGTCCTTAGCAGGGACGTGCTTTCGGCCACTCAGCCATCTTTCCAGTCCATTAGATCATAAGGATAAGTCATCTATTTTTGCAAGCGTTGATTTTTCCTTTTAAAGTTTGGGGAAATTCTGCTAATATTTAGCCCGAGTTTAGATTTAATCGTTTTACAGGATACCTTATGAAAGCAACAAGATACTTACTACTCTTATATGTCGCCGCACTTAGCTTATCATCTGCAAGCTGTCGCAGATCGAGCGATGAGGTGTGGGATGATAGTAAATCAGCCTCTCGCCATATGTCAAGAGGACTTCGGACGATGGGAGGCAAGCATGGAGATTCGCGCGCCGTGAGATATAAAGACGAATTTATGCCTGAAGATCAAGGATATACTGCAAATCGATCTGCCGGCTCATCTGCCCAAGAATTTGTCCCATTAAGCGATCAGCCCTATGATTCCCAAGTGGCAATGGCCGATTTTGTGTCGCAGCAGCCAAGAGAAACTCCGGGCGATCCAGGTAGCTCACTTCCAGGCATTTCCGCTTTTAAAGATCCAAGTACTAACCAAACGTGGGCCAATGTCTTCCAAAATATCCACTTTGACTACAACAGCAACTTAATCAAAGGACAAGCTAACTTAGACATTATCAGAGAAGTAGCTGCCTATATGCGCTCAAATCCTGCCGTATACGTGTTTATCGAAGGACATTGCGATGAAAGAGGACCTGAAGCTTATAACTTAGCACTTGGCTCTAGACGAAGCAATTCCGTGCGCAATCAGCTTATCCAAGAAGGCGTCAACCCTGACAATCTATTTACGATCTCTTACGGAAAAGAAAGACCTCTCATGTACGATCACAACGAAAGTGCCTGGTCACAAAATAGACGCGCAGAATTTAAAATTTATGAACGCTATTAATGATTCATCAATTGTCTATGTACTTAATTTTTATAAAGAAGCCTCAAAATATAATTTGGGGCTTCTTTTGCTGTCTACTCGTCTATTTTTCCACAGCCTCTAACATAGGCTTTTCTGCCCCAGCGATGCGCAACCAAAACTATTATGAGAGCGATCAAGCTCTTTTAATCAAAGAACTTAAAATTTCGCTTGAAAACTTGCGATCGCTTGTCAACAACCATGAAACCGAAATTCGGATGTATGATGAAAAATTAAAAAATGTCGATTCGATCATAGAAGGAGTTCGAGATCAGTGTAGCGATACAGCTAAGGGTCAAAAAGAACAACTTAAAGGCTCAACGTCAGCTTTAGAGGAAAGAATCGGCGCATTAGAAGAGATTACAAGAGGACTTTTGACAGATTTAAAGCAGTTTAAAACTTTTACCTCAGAAACCACCTCTTTCCTTACGCAATATAAACAGCGAATGACGGATTTAGAGCGCTCTTTAGATCTGCAAAATAAAAATATCCAGCATCTTCAAACTGCACTGAAGGCCATGATGAGCGCCTTGCAAGTGAAAGGCTCTTTAGAAATTACCACAAGCGATGATTCAACAAGTGCAACAGATACAATTTTATATCGAGTAAAACCTGGCGATAGCCTTGAAAAAATTGCGCGCAATCTTAATACAGATGTTCAGGTGATTAAGCGCTTAAACAATATGACAAATGATAAAATCATCGTCGGTAAGCAAATCAAAGTCCCAGATAACAAAGTCCCAGATAACTCGAAAAAATGATATCTGCCAATCACTCTCCAATTGCCTTACCGTTATGCAGGTGCAGCTTGACAAAAAAATATCCTGTTGGTACAATGATAGTTGGTGAGTGATATGCAGCCCAAACCCTTTATTTTACCTTTAGCCAATACTTCTTGGCAAAAGTTAGTCAATATCGTTGCCCTTCTTTTAGGTCTCGTAGTTTTATTGACTCTTTCTGTGACAGCCTTTGTCAATCCTATCATCTTTTGTTTCTTTCTTCTCCATGGCACACTCTGCATCTTCTTCCATAGCAGTATGCTGCATCGCTATGGCGCTCATGGACAGTTCACCTTTACGAATGAGAAAATGGAGAAAGTATTTTATGTAATGACCTGGCTTTCGATGGGGCCTTCTTATCTACACGCTTACGGCTATGCGCTTTTGCATTTAACTCACCATAAATTCAGCGACAAGGAAAAAGACGTTCATAGCCCTTGTATATTTAAAGACATCTTATACCTTATGTCGCATACGACAAAAGTTTACAGGGGGATCGTGCAAGCTGGCAACGATATAGAAAAAACTGAATTTCAAATCATCATCGATGAGTATCGACAAAAACATGGGAAAGACATTCCAAATTGGTCATTAGATGGATTTGCAAATCATCCAATCACTAAGCTAACGTTTGTCGCCATCTTTTTATCTATATACATTATTTGCGGCGCTAAGTGGTATATGTACCTTTTTCTTTTCCCAACTCAATGTGTGATGGGCCCTGTGCAAGGCGCTTTAGTCAATTGGTTTGGCCATCATACTGGCTTTAGGAATTATGACACTGACGATGAATCGAGAAATACACCGCTACTCAATGTTATGCTAGGGGGCGAAGTCAATCAAAATAATCACCACAACAATCCAGATAACGCCAATTTTGGGGAAAAACTGCATGAATTCGATTGGATTTATTGGATTTTGCGAATATTCCATAAAGCTAACATCATTGTACTTAAAAATACGCAACTAGACAAAAAATTGTCCTATCGGTAAGATAGGTATGTTCTATGCAATCCAAACCACTCATTTTACCTCTGGCGAATACATTTTGGCAAAAGCTGTTAAATCTCGCCGCCCTTTTTTTAGGTCTAGTCATCATCTTAATCCTTGCAGTAACAGCTTTTGTCAATCCCGTCATTTTTTGCTTTTTTCTCGTTCATGGTTTCGTTTCCATATTCTGGCATAGCAGTATGCTGCATCGCTACGGCGCTCATGGACAGTTCACATTTACGAATAAAAAAGTCGAACAGGTATGTTATGTGATGACCTGGCTTTCAATGGGACCTTCCTATCTTCATGCTTATGGATATGCACTTTTACACTTAGCACACCATAAATTCAGCGATCAAGAAAAAGATATTCATAGCCCGTGCATATTGCAAGATGTCTTCTACCTAATGTTACATACTAGAAATGTATATAATCAACTCATCGTAGAAGGAAAAAATATAACAAATTCAGAATTTAAAATAATCGTTGAAGAATATCGCCAAAAACATGGAAAAGACATTCCTCATTGGTCGCTAGATTGGGTGGCAGATCATGTGATGACAAAAATTGGATTTGGCATCATCTTTTTATCTATATATCTTCTTTGCGGCGCTACATGGTATATGTACCTTTTTCTTTGGCCAACCCAATTCCTTATGGGATCTGTGCAAGGAGCTTTAGTCAATTGGTTTGGTCATCATACCGGCTTTAGGAATTATGACACTGACGATGAATCCAGAAATACGCCGCTGCTCAATATTCTATTAGGGGGTGAAGTCAATCAAAATAATCACCACCACAATCCCGATAAGGCCAATTTTGGGGAAAAGCTGCATGAATTCGATTGGATTTATTGGATTTTGCGAATATTCCATAAAGCCAAGATCATTGTACTTAAATCACCACAACCATAGCATCGCTTAAAAAATAGCCAAACCCATGTGGACCATCGCCATCTGGCAACACGCTTAAATTCCCTTCAAGAAGGATCGCATTTTGCGCTTTAAGTGTTTCTTCTAGAGACTGAGGCTCTCTTAAACGCACTAAAATTTGCCTTGCTATCTTTTGCGACGAGGCCACACAACAGCTTTTAAGGCTCGGCTCTTCTGCAAGAATTAAATGGCCCTCTGTTGTTTTGTAAAGAAAACCTCTTATCCTCACTTTTTCAGATGGAGAAATCTTTGGCAAATCGTAAAAATATATGGTCTTCAAATCATTTTCTGATGATAACGGCTTTTGATACAAATAAAAAGCTGTCAAAAGCAGAAGACCTGTA
>Ga0206944_1047_pt1 | contig 13276 bp, 10 predicted proteins | sample Alteio_BWOrgHeat_4_FD_152978 | JGI IMG/M metagenome (GOLD analysis project Ga0206944, IMG submission 152978) | Enriched cells from forest soil in Barre Woods Harvard Forest LTER site, Petersham, Massachusetts, United States -... | ecosystem: Environmental > Terrestrial > Soil > Temperate forest > O... | reverse complement strand
CGGAAATTATCACCTAAAAGATAAAAACTAACTCATGGCACAAACGGACGATGAAATACAGGAGAGTGAGGGCCGTTTCCGGTTTTTAGCCGATACCATTCCGCATAAAATGTGGACGTCAGGGCCTGATGGGAAGGCTACCTATTACAATAAGGGTTGGTACGACTACACAGGCGCAAAAACTTTGGAAGAATTAAGGATGAGAGCATGGGAAATCATGCATCCTGAGGATAGAAAGGTAGCCGAATTGCAGTGGCCAAAATCAATAGCTGCAGGTGAAAACGTTGAAATTGAACAACGATTCATGGATCGCGATGGTGAATATTTGTGGCATTTGACCAGGGTTTACCCGCATAAGGATAAAAATAACAAAGTTATTTTGTGGGTTGGCACCTGTACCAACATTCACGAGCAAAAAATGGCCATTGAAGCGTTGAAGATAAGCGAGGAACATTTTAAAGCTCTATCAAACAATAATTCGCTCATGATATGGCAGGTAAATGAAATAGGGGTAATGACCTATGTGAATGATACCTGGAAGAAATTTACCGGCCTGGAGATGAATGAGCAAATGATGCAGAATACACTTGCCGGTGTTCATCCGGATGATCTCCAGGATGTAGTTACGAAGCTTCGTGCCGAATTTATGCAACATGTCCCAATGCAGGTCAAATTCAGGCTCAGGCGGCATGATGGGCAGTTCCGCTGGGTGCTTACTTATGCCAATCCACTATTTAACCCGCATTTCGCAGGATATATTGGCAGCGTGATTGATATAGATGAGCAGGAACATTCCCAAAGGGCAACCCGGCAATTGCTAAAAAAACGGGATGAATTTTTGGGAATAGCCAGTCATGAATTGAAGACGCCGATAACCAGCATGAAAGCGTCGCTCCAGATCATGGAAAAACTGTCGGCAACCAATTTCGACCCCACCAAAATACGCCCTTTCATCGCCATGGCCAATAAGCAGGTAAGAAAACTCACTGAGATAGTGGACGACCTGCTTGACGTAACCCGGATACAAACCGGTAAAATGCAATTGAATTGTACCGAATATCTTTTCCAGGACTCAGTGCAGGATTGCATCCACGAAATGATGCAGCATACGCCAAAGCATGAATTTATCATTAAAAAAAACGATCCGATAACTGTTTATGCCGACCGCACCAGGGTAGAGCAGGTAATTGTAAACCTGTTATCAAATGCCATCAAATACTCACCGGATAAGGATAAGGTGATCATCAATATTGAAAAAATTGACCGCGACCTGAAATTTTCGGTAACTGATTTTGGCATCGGAATACCCCAGGATAAACAATCGTATATATTCGACCGCTTCTTCAGGGTACATGAATCTTCTCAAAACTTCTCTGGTTTGGGGCTTGGCTTGTATATCTCTGCCGAAATTATCAATCGCCATAAAGGAAAAGTGGGCATGGAAAGCGAAGAGGGCAGGGGATCGACCTTTTGGTTTAAGATACCGATTGATTGAAGGTACTAATTAATAAAATATTGAACACTGAATTTTGAATGCCGAATAACGAAACGTTGGAGTCGATATTGGATATTCGAAATTCAGTGTTCGATTTTTTTATTTCTTCTTCCCCGGGCCATTCGTAATCACATATTCCGCCACCTGGCGTCCCAGCTTTTGTGCGGCATCATTTTCAAACGGATAATGTATACCACCATATACCCGGCTCCATCCATTTTCCCACTCGCCATTGCTTAATGATTTGATCGTTCTTGCAGGTTCGCCCGGCGTAGTGGTATGCAGTTGAATGGTATCCTTATCGCCATAAAAAGTTTTTAATACCTCAAAGCCTGCCGTAACTGTGCCACAATGCCCGCATGGATAAGATGGGTGTGGTGGGGTAGCTAACAACGGCGTCCATTTTGCATAATTATTAGTAACGCCGCCATCAGCATCAGCATTGAGCGCGGTAACTGGTCGCCATAATAAATAATAATATTTTGCATCCCATATGGCGATGCGTGCGTCGGCTTCGGCAATATCAGCCAAAACAAATGCAAGCGCATTTATCTCGATAGGCGTTTTATGGGCGATGGCTAATGCCCGTGCGGCTTCGTTTACAGTCAGTTCTGCGTCCTGTTTATAGAATTGCGCAATATGGGTTTGATCTTCCGTCCTTTTTGTGCTTTTTATCGAGCCTAACTCTTCAACTATCGCCAGCGCCTTTTTGAAATCATAGCCGCCAACTGCAGGAGGGGCGATAGGGCGAAACTGCGTGTTCGATTTCAGCAGAAACGGTTTAACAGTTCCCCATTGCTGGTTAATGCCTGGTACAAAACCCGCAGGTGTGGGGCGGTACTGGCCCACGCCGGGTTTTGCCGGGCCCGGGTAACCAATATTAGGTTCAGAGCCATCATTAGCGCGCAGCGCAATAATATCAGCGGCGGATGCAGCGCCCACTGCGCGGCCTTTATCAACTGGTCCGTCATTCACCAAACTGAGGCTGTTATTTAAGGCCGAATCAATTGAAGATTTTTGTTTTGGAAAATAATTGACCAGCACATCATGAGCAGCCTGCGCCACAGCAGCCTGCAGCGAAGCGGGCCCTGGTACAGGCACATAATAATGATAAGGCGTACCGATATGCTTAATAGAGTTTATGGCATCATAAACGGCTATAGCTTCAATAGCCTCAATACGGCTGCCCAGGTTGCTGTTATAGCCTGCCACCTTGGTGGCTTTAACGGTAATGAGGTTCCAATCGGTAACTACATCTGCTGATGCAGATTTTGAAAGGTTGAGCAGCGCCAAGGTGATGACTGCTGTTGTGATGAGTTTGTATGGCATATCTTTCTTTGTTTCTAAAATGGCTGAGGTTATTGTCATCAAAGCTATAGTAAATATTTTATATCTACAAATTCCATGTATTAAGTAGTAATTAATTATATATTTTGAAAATCGCCCATCAATAATGTTCATTTAGTTATTATCGCTTTTGTCAATAAGTGCGATTATTTTTTGCGATTGTTTGACAGCGGTGTTATAGCGCTCAACTTCCTGATCAACATAGCTGATGCTGCTGCAAATATTTTTTGCTTCGTTACTTGATAGCACAACTGTCAGGTTATCCATGTTATTCGGAAATTTTTCGTTTTGAATCAGGTATTGAAATAATTGTTTCTTTCCCTCCAGGTATTCATTTGATATAAGCAAAAGTGATGGGATCAATCTCTGATAATAGTTAGTGATTTCATATTGTAAGTCAGCATTCTCAATGTTCCCTATTTTACCGCTGGATTTGAAAGCTTCATATCTTCCATTGTTTGAGATGAAAGTGGTGGTATTGTAAATATAGTCGATGTGACTCTTTATAGAATCCTTATTTAATTTAAATCCAGGAGTTGGATTGCTGATGTACTTGTAGGCTTTTCCTGTCAACACAAACGCTTGCCGGTCGCCCTGCATCTCCACTATATCACTGGTCAAGTCTTGCTTTAACCCGCGCAAAAATTGATTTACCTCGGCCTGCTGATGATTATGCTCGCTTTTGTCGTGCAGCCATATAGAAAGTGTTACCGCAAAAACGATAATCAATATCTCGACAGCAATCTCCCTGAACTTATGCCACCAGGCAATATTGGGGTCTTTAACGGTTTTGTAAACTTTTAACGCATGCTTTACTTCGTGTTCCATGATTATACTATCTGAAAGCCAAATTTATGGTTATGGGCCTTATTATTTTGATTTGCGCCTCAAAATAATAAAAAAGGATTGAAACCTATATTCCAAAAGCAGGAATAAAGGCTCAACCCTTTCGGAGAACAGTAATGAAAAACTAAAAATACATATACCTGTCATCCATCATGAAATCATTAACATTATTTAACTTATCGGAAATTGTGGCAAAAGGATTTTAATCAGGAATATTATATTTGATCAGCCAAAATTATAGACCGGTATGCCACATTATTTTCTGAAATTAAATCCGAGACGGCCCACCTTTTCGCAGGATATGACTGATGAGGAAAGAGCCATTATGCATCAGCACGTTGCTTATTGGGGCGATTTGATGAACAAAGGTTTTGTTGTGGTTTATGGCCCTGTGATGGATCCAAAGGCTGTTTATGGTATGGGCGTAGTTGAGGTTGAAAATGAAGAGCAATTAAATGAGTTTATTAAAAACGATCCCGCCGCAACAATCAATAATTATGAGCATTATCCGATGAGAGCGGTTGTCCCCAAAAAATAGGACAAAAAAATGCGTTCCGTATCTCACCCCGGAACGCACGTCAACATCACATTAAATGATGTTGAATCAACTAAATCTCAGATAATATTTGAATATTGATCCAAGCTCTTATATGATCGTATCGACCGTTATACTATTTAAAACCAACGGAGCCTTTAGTACCGGCATTCATATGGTTATATATCTTTGTAAATCAATTAATTGAAAATTTGTTTTACTAAAAATGCTTTTAAACATTAGTATCAACAGTTGTTTGCTCAAAAAATTGTGTTAATGCTTAATCAATTATTTGTGCCAAGCCAGTTATTGTGTTTAAATGACACACAAAGCTATTTTTATTTAAACGGTAAACAGCTTTAGGATGCCTACTGCAATTAAATTGTTACTGTAAAAATTTTGTTACAATGAAAATGTTTTTTCTATACATTCTGCTTATTTCCCCGGTATTTTGCTTTGCACAAAAAATCAATAGGAAGGATCTCGAACGGTTGCGTGCTGAAGCAAAGGCGGTAACTATTATCAGGGACAATTGGGGAGTACCGCATATTTATGGCAAAACAGACGCCGATGCTGTTTTTGGGTTGATGTATGCCCAATGCGAGGAGAATTTTAAAGGGATAGAGCAAAATTACCTTTATCAGCTAGGGCGACAGACAGAGGTAGATGGCGAAAAAAGCTTGTATACCGATATACAACTGCAATTGATAGCTGATAGCACAGATGCTATAAAGGATTATAAAAACAGCGCCCCGTGGTTTAAAAAGCTGATGGATGCCTTTGCCGACGGTGTCAACTACTACTTATACAAGCATCCCGAAGTAAAGCCTCTTGTTTTTCGTCACTTTGAGCCCTGGTATGCCCTGATGTTTACTGATGGCAGCGTGGGAGCAACCGAAACAGGAGGAATAGACCTGGGTGAAACAATGCACTTATACGGAGGTAATGGAACGGAGCGGAACGGTCTTATTAATCAGCGTCACACAATTGAAAATATAATCACTGAGCGGGAAACGGGCTCAAACGGCTTTGCGCTTTCACCATCAAAAACAGCCTCCAAACATGCTATGCTGTATATTAACCCCCATGTGCCCTTTTATTTCCGCGACGAGGTGCAGATAGTGAGCAATGAGGGCCTGGATGTTTACGGTGCTGTTACCTGGGGGCAATTTTTTGTTTACCAGGGATTTAACCCGCATTGCGGATGGATGCATACCTCAAGCTATGCTGATGTGGCCGATGCTTATGCTGAAAAGGTGACTAAAAAGGATGGTAAATGGTATTATGAATACGATGGACAACTAAAACCGGTTACTACCCGGCAACTGGTTTTCAATGTAAAAAGAGGCGATAAAACCGAGCAGCGTACCATTACGGGTTATTATACCCATCACGGACCGGTGCTTGGCAGTTCGGGAGATAAATGGCTTTCCTTAAGGGCGAATAACCGCTCGTATAATGCTCTGCTGGAGTCGTGGCTCATCACAAAGGCCAATACTTTTGCTGAGTATAAAAAAGCGATGAGTCTGCTCTCCAACGGCAGCAATAATACAGTTTATGCTGATGACCAGGGCAATATCGCGTTCTGGTATGGGAACTATATGCCAAAACGCGATTCAAAACTGGATTGGACACGACCTGTTGATGGAACCACCCCGGCAACCGAATGGCAGGGTATACATTCTTTGGATGAGGTGATACATGTATACAATCCGGCTACCGGATGGATTGAGAATTGCAATTCAACACCTTTTACTTCATCGGGGGCAAGCAGTCCGGATAAAAGCAAATATCCGGCCTATATGGCTCCCGACGGGCAAAATTACCGGGCAATTAATGCTATTCAGTTATTGAAGGATGCGAGGGGTGTAACACTTGATGACCTGATCAGCAAGGGATATAACCATTATCTTTCTTTTTTTGATGCGGCGCTGCCTGCGCTTTTTGAGGCATATAAATCGGCTAATGATTCTGTGAAAAATTCACTTACCGAGCCTTTATTGATAATGCAACAATGGGACAGGCTTTCGGCAGCAAATTCAGTGGCTACAACCCTTGCAGTAGAGTGGGGCACGCATTTGCTGGCATCATTGCCACATGTACAAACTGTGGAAGAATCTACCTATCAAACGGATCGTGTAAGTGCGACGCTTAAAAATACTGACCCGCAAAAACAATTGGAATATTTTAGTGACGCCATAAAAAGCCTTCAGAAGCGTTATGGGACATGGAAAATAGAATGGGGCGACATAAACCGGTACCAGCGCCCCGCTGATGGCACTACATTTGACGATAAATTACCAAGCACACCGGTTGGGTTGGTGGGATCGCAATTTGGGCAGTTAGCATCGTTCCAAAGCCATACCATGAAAACCGAGAAGCGATATGGTTATAGTGGTAACAGTTTTATAGCCGCGGTGGAGTTTGGGCCGCGGGTGAAGGCCAAAAGTATCATAACAGGTGGTGTATCTTTTGATCCATCTTCTAAGCATTTTACAGACCAGGCCGATGGTTATCTTAACGGTCATTTTAAGGATGTGCTGTTTTATAAAACTGACGTGTTGAAACATGCCGAAAGAAGCTACCACCCTGGAGAGTGAATTTAATACTGGAATAATATATATGATGCAGGAATAATATATATTTGAAAATAACCACAAAGATGAGAAGACCCCTACTTACTGTTCTTTTATTGCTTGCCTGCACATTCACTTTTGCCCAAACCCTGTCATTCGAGGACCTGCAGAACCTGACCAACATGAGCAGCACCCAGGCACATGATTTTTTAACCTCATCAAAAGGCTTTAAAGCTGATGGCAATCAAATGCTGAACGGCAAAAGCATGGAACAATATAAAATTGTGCATGGCACGCCTGATAAAACAGAAACGATACTGATCGGTGCCAGCGTTAAGAGCCTTGCCGGTACCTCTTCAAGGCCCGTCACTTATCTCACTTACCAGGAATCGGACATTAATAACCTGCTTGTACAGGCCAAAAAATCCACAATGACACTGGTTTTTCAGGGTGCTGACCTTAAAAGTAGTATTTACCGCTTTGATAATTCCCTGTTCAGGGCCAGTATTTCCATAAGTTTCGACAAAAAATCAGGCAGTGTTGATGTACAGCAGAAAGAGTGATTGATGTGCAGATATAAGGATTTCAAATGTGCAAATGATAAAAAGGATACGTTATTTGTGTTTTTACGCCTCAATGCTTAAATTTGCATCACAATTTTGTTCTGAAGTATTATATTTTCCTATGGTGCAATGGTAACATGTCTGATTCTGGTTCAGAAGATCGTGGTTCGAGTCCATGTAGGAAAACTTAACAAATGCTTTTTTTAGATTTAACCTGAATTAAGCAACTTCCTGTAATTTCGCTGTTTACTATATCAATCCCGCACAGCAATAGTTCGTTTCCGAACAGTTTATAAAATAATTTTAATCCTATTTTGCTGTTAATAAATAAGTTATATGTTTGGCTTAAAATATGAGGTAAATTTCAATACAGCCATATAAAAGCAAGTTTATTCTAATAAACTGATGGAAGAACATATCTGGTATTTAGTCGAGTTGTTTATTTCAGGAAGCGCATCGATAAAGGATATTGATGAGCTGCAATATCTATTGAGCAGAGACCCTGAGATATTTGAGGCTGTAAAAGAGTTTTTGTTATCCTATAAAGATCCCGACCCCCAACTAACTGAGCTTGATAAATATTTTTTCTTAAAAAAGGTTAATGAGTTATCTGTTATCAATTTCAGGAAACAGCAAAGCTATATCCTGAAAAACAAATATTATTATGCTCCTGCTGAAGTCTTCGGCGCATCCGTCAGCAAGAAAAAATTAACAGGTTTAGCCCGTGAACTGCTGATGGTTAAACAGTATTTTAAGATAACTGTAAGGAACCTTCGGCGCAATAAGAGCATATCATTTGTTAATATAACAGGGTTGGCAGCCGGTATTGCGAGCGCAACGCTTATTTTTTTGTGGATACAGAACCAATTGAGTTATGATCAGTTCCACGAAAAGAAGGACAGGGTTTACCAGGTGTTTAACCGCAGCACGGTGGATGGCAAGGTAGAAGCATGGTCACGAACCCCAATTGTAATGGGCCCGGCACTGCAAACTGAATATCCCCAGGTAGAAAAGGCCGTACGCATGAACTGGGTGGGTGCTTTTGTGTTGAAAACAAAGCAGAAGAAGCTGCTTACGCAGGGCTTTTTTACCGACCCCGGTTTCTTCGACATGTTTAGCTTCCAATTGATCAGCGGCGATAAAAAAACAGCCCTGGCAAATACCCATTCCATTATCCTTACAGAAAAATTGGCACATAAGCTTTTTGGAGATGCAGATCCGGTAGGAAAATCCATTAAGGTGGATAGCACAAGCAATTTTATGGTGACAGGCGTTTTAAAGGACCTGCCTAACAATACCATGTTTAGGTTTGAATATCTTGTGCCTTGGAGCTATATGAAGGAAGTAGGTTGGGATAATTCCAATTGGGACAATTACGCTGTGCAAACCTTCGTGTTATTAAAAAAAGGCGCGACCGAAGCAGGTGCTAATGCAGCGATCCGCAACATATACAGGTCGCATAGCGGTGATAAGCTGAATGAAGCCTTTCTGCACCCAATGGCAAAGTGGTGGTTATACAACGACTTTGAGAACGGACATTTTACCGGCGGACAAATTGAAACTGTTAGGTTATTTGGGGTGATTGCCATATTGATTATCCTTATCGCATGCATTAATTATATGAATCTCGGTACCGCTCGCACCGCCCGGCGGGCAAGGGAAGTAGGGATACGTAAAGTGGCTGGCGCAGGCAAAAACTCATTGATAAAACAGTTCCTTGGTGAATCGGTATTTGTTGCATTTATAGCCGGTTTAATCGGCCTTGCGATGGTTCAGTTAAGCTTGCCATGGTTCAATACACTTGTAAGCAGCCAATTGGTTATTCCATTCAAAAGCCCGTATTTCTGGTTAACGGGCATCGGTTTTTTATTATTTACAGGAATAATAGCAGGTTCATACCCCGCTTTTTACTTATCGTCTTATAAGCCAATTAATGTATTAAGAGGTACATTTAAGGGTATTAACACGTTGATCACACCGCGAAAAGTATTTGTAGTGGTTCAATTTACCTTTGCCATCGTCTTTATTATTGCTACAGTGGTAATCTACCGGCAGATCAAATATACCCAGGAAAGGGATACAGGTTATAGTAAGGACGGCCGGATATTTATTTATATGCAGGGCGACATTCAGAAAAAATATCAATTGATAAAGAATGACCTGTTAGCCAGTGATGCCATAACAAGCATTACGCGTACCAATTCACCAATAACCGATATCTGGACTACCAATGGCACTTATCAATGGAAGGGAAAAGACCCGGCCTCCCGCCGAACATTTATACAGTTCGTTACTGATCAGGACCTAATAAAAACTACTGGTATAAAATTAATTGCAGGCCGCGATATCGACATTAAAGCATACCCAACTGACACGGCCGCATTACTTTTGAACGAATCGGCAGCAAAGACAATGGGCATCAGGCAGCCACTCGGGCAAACTGTAAAAAGCTGGCAAGGCAACCTGCATGTTGTTGGCATTGTAAAGGATTTTGTAGCCGGATGGCCTTACCAGGTTGATCTGCCAGCTGTTATCCAGGGAGCTAACAAAACGTTTGGAACTGTTACTTTAAAATTAAATACCAATCATCCGTCGGAAGTGAATATTCAAAAAATAGCCACAGTTTTTAATAAGTATAATCCTGATTATCCCTTTGATTATAAATTTGTAGATAAGTTTTACAAAATAAAATTACAGGACGACAGGTATACCGGGATATTAGCAGCCGTGTTCTCCGGTTTAACTATCCTGATCTCTTGTATGGGATTATTTGCGCTGGCCGCCTGCATGGCAGAAACAAGGATGAAGGAGATAGGCATACGCAAAGTACTTGGCGCTTCTGTGGCACGCATCACTGCTTTGCTATCAAAAGATTTCCTGGTACTCGTTGCCATATCATTTGTGATAGCCACGCCGGTAGCATGGTGGCTGATGAGCAAATGGCTGCAGAATTTCCCTTACCGAATTCAAATAGGCTGGCTCATGTTTGCCCTGGTGGGCTTTGTTTCCTTATTAATTGCATTATCAACAGTAAGTTACCAATCCATAAAGGCAGCCATTGCTAACCCGGTAAAGAGCTTGAGATCGGAATAGGGATTCACCGAAGCTGGTTCGTAAATTGATTTCCGGATTGGCAAGTTGATTTGATCGCATCTTTATTCACTATCCTCATTCTTCACACCCTTAAGCAGGGCAAATATCGCCATAGCGTGCCCGTGTCCAAGTTCAAAATCTTCTTTGAGCCATTTAATGATTTCCCCTGCCTTTACGGTTAGTTCTCCGTTTTTAGTAAAGCCCTTTTGTTCCGCAAGCTGCCTGAAGTCTGCCGGGCCCTTGCCAGTTTTTGCTTTGATAGTATTTAAATATCCCTGGAATGACATAATGCCACATTTTAATTTATTAATACTGACATCCAAATATACTTGCGAAAACTTGCTCCCGTAAGAGGTACAAACGACAAAATAGGAAGCTGATTGCAACAATATTTATAATCGGGATACTTCAACGGCTCGCTTAACTCCCTTAAGTATTATTGGCCCAAACAGAAAATTACGTAAAACTACGCAACAAATAAGGTGTTTACACTTATTTGAAAATCAGCAATTTACAGTAACTTCATATCGTATTTTTTAAGGAGATACCTCAAATCTGTAACCTTTAAAACTTATGAGATCACAATCTTACTCGCTGCATTACGCGAAACTGCTGTTAGCATTGTCATTCACGCTCATATTCAGTAGTTGCTACACCACCAGGGTTGCCACCCACGCTCAGCCAGGTGCTGAAGTTTCGGGTCAAACCGTTAATCACTTTTTTTGGGGACTGGTTCAAAGCCCGAAACGGGTAACCACGCCCATTTGCGACTCGCTTGGCTCCAACGGCCTGGCGGAGGTAACGGTCAAAAATAACCTTGGCTATTCACTCATTACCGTGGTCACCCTGGGCATATGGAGCCCAACCCGGATAGAATGGAAATGCGGTAAACCTTGTCAGAAGGTAGGATCACTTTAAAATCAGCGAAGATGAAAGTAGTTAAAACCGGCGATACCACATGGGAAAATCGTCATGAAACATTCGTAGAAACTATTAAGGACCTGTATGAGTTGGGGAATGAAGATGCCATGGATGCGTTAAGCAGCTATAATGATGCAACGGCAGGTTTCCAGGCATTGATAGGTGATGCCATAGCTTCACAAACACCCATGCGGTCGCTCGGTGGGGGATGGTCGTGGATGAAGATAGCCACTGTGAACAACGGTATAATGCTGGATACCAAGCCGCTGAATACGGTATTCGATATTACCGCAAACAGTGTGTCGGCATCATACCAGGGAAGCTCTAATCACCTTCTTTTTGCCCAGAGCGGAAATGGTATATGGGAACTAAGCAGGCACCTGGAACCAATGAACCTTTCAATAAAAACCTCGGGCGCCAGTAACGGCCAAACTCTGGCGGGGGCGGTAAGCACAGGCACTCATGGGTCGGCATTTGATTTTGGGGCCACGCCAGAGTTTGTGGTGGGTATTCATCTCATTGTTGGCGCAAACCGGCACGTATGGCTCGAAAGGGCCTCTTATCCTGTGGTATCTGATGCCTTTATCCAAAGGCTGCAAACCGAATTGATACAGGATGATGATCTTTTTAATGCTGCCCTGGTGAGTTTCGGAAGCTTTGGTATCATCCACGGTATGATGATAGAAACGGAGGACCTGTTTTTGCTGGAAACCTATATGCGCCGCATGCCTTATGATGATTCATTAAGGGCGATAATGCAAACGCTAGACTTTAGCACCGCTAATCTCCCCTGCGGCAATGAACGCCCTTTCCACTTTTCGGTATTGCTTAACCCGTACGATATGGATAATGGCGCCTATGTTACTACTATGTACAAGCGCCCTTATCAGCCAAATTATCAGCCCCCGGTAGATAACGCAGCAGGTATTGGCCCTGGTGATGATGCCGCAGCCTTTATGGGTACCTTGACCCAGGTAATCCCAGCATTGGTGCCGGCATTGGTTAATAAGGTACTTGGGGCAAGCCTTACACTTTTTGAAAAGCAATTCGGCGTCCATAGCCAGATCTTTAATAACACTACGCTCCGCGGCAAGCTGTTGAGTGCCGCTGTAGGTTTTTCTATTGATAATGTGAACCAGGTAGCCGACCTGATGCTGAGCATAAATAAAACCATTGGTCCGTTTACCGGCATATTCTCGTTCAGGTTTGTGAAGCAATCAACCGCGACTATGGGATTTACCCGTTTCCCCCATACCAGTATAATGGAATTGGATGCCCCGTATTCTGATACTACCTATAGTTTTTATACCCAGGTTTGGCAGCAATTAGAGCAAGCCAATATTCCCTTTACTTTCCATTGGGGAAAGGTGAATGAATTGAATCCCGGCAGGATAGCAAACATGTATGGCGATGCTGCTACCCAATGGATAGCAACCCGCAACAAACTGCTTGACGCGGATACCCTGGCGATCTTTACCAATCCACTTTTACAGCAATGGGGATTAGACACGGTATTAGCATAATTAATAGTCGTTTGCTATTGGCTAGGCTATCAATGCTGATTGCCTGTTGTTTTGCCATGACCTTTGCCAAAGCACAAACCTCAACACAAATTATCGCTGAATTAAAGACCATTAACAGCAAAGTAACCAACACCCCCTGCACTACAGGCAAGGGCATGCTGATCTCCCATAAGGCGATGAACATTTTCCTTTCCAATAAAGTAAGCTCTTATTTGTCTGACAATACCGATCTTTCACTTTATAAAAATTACGTAACTCTTAATGCCGCTGAAGGCAGCATAATCATCAACCATAATTTCCATCAGCCGGTGGATAGCGATGATTGGGTACGGTCATTTGCCATCATCGGTGCGAGAGTGAATGTAGCCAATGCCTAT
>Ga0206944_1126_pt1 | contig 13417 bp, 16 predicted proteins | sample Alteio_BWOrgHeat_4_FD_152978 | JGI IMG/M metagenome (GOLD analysis project Ga0206944, IMG submission 152978) | Enriched cells from forest soil in Barre Woods Harvard Forest LTER site, Petersham, Massachusetts, United States -... | ecosystem: Environmental > Terrestrial > Soil > Temperate forest > O... | reverse complement strand
AAAAGGTGATCTCAATCAGGCTAACGGTTACCAGGATCACTCCGCCAAAAAATGTCATCCAGCCAGAAAATCTTGTTTCGGCGCCTGCAAGATGAACAATTCCAATGGCGAAAATAACGATCATGGGGGCGCTTACAGCCTGTAGCCAGCCACCCCAAATAATGGAGCCGCGATGCTGATTGCCGAATTCTATAAACTGGGCAAGAGTGGGGTTAGGCGGCGGCCCGGGATTGATCACAAACGAGGTGATCAGCATAACAACCCCCAAAATACCCGATAAGGCAGCCATGATACAAAATGATTTTTTTTTCATTTGAAGGAATTTAATATCGGTTTAATGATTTGGTAAGGATGCCAATTTGTAAGATACAATTAATCAATAAATTAAGCATATATATGCTGTATTAGCAAATGATTTCCCTTTTCGTTTCCCCGCCCATTCAAGCGTCCACGCTTGAATGATAAAAGTGGCAAGCGTCTACGCTTGCGGTTTATTTATACTATTACGCCCATAAGCGTAAACGCTTACAAATATTTTAGTTCAAGTGTGGACACTTGAACTGGCGATGGTGGTCCTTTTTTTGGGAAGCCGGTTGTAAGGGTTGAAGTGGTTGGGATGACGAGCTACAAACAAAAAATATTACCCCAGGCAACCCTTGCCGGGCAGATGGCGGTATTGGTTATAAAACTTTTGCGATACCATGAAAAACTTTGTACTTGCGGCCCTTGGAGGCATTATGGCGATTGGTGTGATAGCGTCGTGCAAGAAGGAGAAGCACAACCCGGCGCCGGTGTTGGCTGCTACAAGGAGGATCAGATTTATTCTTTATACCAATAAGGATTTTTCAACAGTTGAGGATAGTATTACCTTCTCGCTGCATATTGCTAATAAGAACAGGGCCTTCGGTTTTGATTCGGTAGTGGCCAGGATGAAAGTAAAAGATATACCGCATAAAGTAAATGAGTTGGTTTTTGAAAGGACGGCCCCTTTGGATACTACTGTGCTAACTGCCGGATTTTATTATACCATTAAAAATGTTGGCATGTCGTGGCACCTGGATACGGTGGGTTCGAATGAAAGATTTAAGGTGATCGAATACCCGTTTGAATAAGCGCATTGCGGTACATCAGTCTGCAAGAGTATAGTGCGGCAGTGTTTTGTATTTAAGATAATCTTGCTATCTTAGTATTAACCACTTAGCCTCACATGAAACCAAAATTATTACTCAGGATAGCAGCTGTATTAATGCTGATCCACGCGGTATTGCATACCATCGGCTTCGGCAGCTGGAAAAGCGACCCTGACCCTGCCAAGCACCAGGTGATATTGCTGATGACGGGTGGCAAGTTCCCCTTTATGGGTGTATCGCGCAATATGGGTGAGTTTTATGATGGCTTTGGCTATGCAAGTTCGGTAGCACTATTGCTTATTGCCACGCTGCTTTGGTTTACCTCTGGCGAACTGACCTCAAACACCTCCCTTGCCAGGAAAATAGTTATGATACTTGCTTTTGCCTTATTTTTTTGGGGCCTGGATGAGCTCATCTACTTCTTTCCGTTTGCTGTTACTATCACCTGGTTGTCCTGCTTGTGTTGTTTTTTGTCGTTGCCGGGCTTACGCAAGCTGTCTGCTTAATCTTCGTCATTTTTGTTTACTGGGGATATTGTTTGTTAATGCCTTGTTTATGGCAGAGATTATTTCGGTATTTCCGCATCAAAGCGGAACGGAAAAATACCTGCACTGCCCCCGCGTAAACTAAACCTGATAGCATAGTCCAAAGGACTCCTTCGGAGCGGGGCTACCGGTGCATAGCAGCAGGGGTGGTGCTTTTCAATAAATATTATTGTTTATTGATTTGCTTAAGTAGAGATTGCTTTCCCGAAGCAAGTGCGGGACAGGCTGTTCCTCAATGACGGAGGGGGAGATATTTCGCCCAGAAAAACTTTTTGCACCAACCTCTTGAAAATCAAAAAATAAGTCCGTACTTTTGCAGTCCTTAAAATAAGTCCGCCGGGTTGGTGGGCGAGGGATAAAAACAAAAAGCAAAAAAAGCAAGAATGCCTACTATTCAACAATTAGTTAGAAAAGGTAGAGTAGCTCTGGTTGACAAGAGTAAGTCGCCAGCGTTGGACAGCTGTCCACAGCGAAGAGGAGTGTGCACGAGAGTGTATACCACTACCCCTAAGAAACCAAACTCAGCAATGCGTAAAGTGGCCCGTGTGCGCTTAACAAACGGTAAGGAAGTGAATGCCTACATCCCGGGAGAAGGCCACAACTTGCAGGAACACTCTATCGTGTTGATCCGTGGCGGTCGTGTTAAGGATTTACCGGGTGTACGTTACCACATCATACGTGGTGCACTGGATACCTCGGGTGTTGCCGGCCGTAACCAACGCAGAAGTAAATATGGTACTAAGCGCCCTAAACCAGGACAGGCAGCTGCTCCGGCTAAAGGTGCTGCAAAAGGTAAAAAGAAATAACTAAAGGAGGATAGAAAAAATGAGAAAGTCGAAACCAAAAAAGAGAATCCTTCTGCCTGATCCAAAGTTCAATGATATTTTGGTAACCAGGTTTGTAAACAACATGATGTTTGACGGTAAGAAATCAACCGCATACGCCATATTTTACAATGCAGTTGAAATAGTTGAAAAGAAAACCAGCGAAAACGGTTTAGATACCTGGAAAAAAGCGCTGAACAATGTAATGCCTGCCGTAGAAGTAAAGAGCCGCCGTGTGGGTGGTGCCAACTTCCAGGTGCCTACAGAAGTAAGGCCCGAGCGTAAGGTTGCCTTAGGTATGAAATGGCTGATCAGCTATGCCCGCCGTCGTGGAGAAAAAACCATGATGGAGAAATTAGCCGGCGAGATCATATCAGCAGCTAAAGGCGAAGGTGCAGCAGTGAAGAAGAAAGAAGATACGCATAAAATGGCTGAGGCTAACAAGGCGTTCTCGCACTTTAGATTTTAATTATCGAATGACTGAATTATTGAATTATTGATTTGGTAATGTTATACTAATCAATAAACCGGTAATTCGTAAATTCATTAAATAAGAAATTGAGGTATTGGAATTCAATAATTCAATAATTCAATAAATCAATAATTAACAATGTCAAGAGATCTAAAATATACAAGAAATATAGGTATTGCCGCTCACATTGATGCCGGTAAAACTACTACTACCGAGCGTATTCTTTACTACTCTGGCTTTAGCCATAAGATAGGTGAGGTACACGAAGGTGCAGCTACCATGGACTGGATGGCGCAGGAGCAGGAGCGTGGGATCACCATTACTTCGGCTGCCACTACCATTGATTGGAAATATCGTGGCCAAAGCTACCACATCAACATTATTGATACACCCGGGCACGTGGATTTTACCGTTGAGGTGAACCGCTCGCTGCGCGTATTGGATGGTTTGGTGTTCTTATTTTCAGCTGTTGACGGTGTTGAGCCGCAATCTGAAACCAACTGGAGGCTTGCAAACAACTACAACGTGGCCCGTATAGGCTTCGTTAATAAGATGGACCGCTCTGGCGCCGACTTCTTAAACGTTGTAAAACAGGTAAAAACCATGCTGGGCAGCAATGCTGTACCTTTGCAATTGCCAATAGGTGCCGAAGAGCATTTTAAAGGTGTTGTGGATTTGATCAACTGGAAAGGTATTGTTTGGAATGAGCATGATAAAGGAATGACCTTTACTGAAGTGCCTATCCCTGAGGATATGATTGAGGAAGCTACCGAGTGGAGAGAAAAATTACTGGAATCAGTAGCAGAATATGATGAAGGTTTGATGGAGAAATTCTTTGACGCTCCTGAAACCATCACTGAGCGCGAAGTGCTTGACGCTTTGCGCCAGGCTGTGCTTGATGCCAAGATCGTACCGATGGTATGCGGTTCGTCGTTCAAAAACAAGGGTGTGCAAACCATGCTTGATTATGTGATGGAACTGTTGCCTTCGCCAATGGATGTTAAAGGTATCGTTGGTCATAACCCTGATACAGGTGAGGAAATTGTTCGTCAGCCATCAGAAAAAGAACCTTTTGCAGCATTAGCGTTTAAAATTGCAACCGACCCGTTTGTAGGCCGCTTGTGCTTTATACGCGTGTACTCAGGTAATTTGGAAGCAGGTTCGTATGTGTACAACATGCGTTCAGAAAATAAAGAGCGTATCAGCCGTATATTCCAGATGCATGCTAACAAGCAAAACCCTATCCCTAATGTTGGGGCAGGTGATATTGCTGCGGTAGTAGGCTTTAAGGATATCAAAACAGGTGATACCCTTTGTGATGAGAAGCACCAGATCGTACTGGAATCAATGAACTTCCCTGAGCCGGTTATCGGTTTAGCTATCGAGCCTAAAACACAGGCTGACGTAGATAAATTAGGTATGGCATTGGGTAAGCTGTCAGAAGAAGATCCAACCTTCCGTGTGAAGACAGATGAAGAAACCGGACAGACCGTAATATCTGGTATGGGCGAGCTTCACCTGGATATCATCATGGACCGCCTGAAACGTGAGTTTAAGGTTGAGGTTAACCAGGGTGCACCGCAAGTTGCTTATAAAGAAGCTATCACAGGTACTGTACAGCACCGTGAAACTTATAAGAAACAAACCGGTGGTCGTGGTAAATTTGCTGATATACAGGTTGTTATTTCGCCAAGTGATGATAATGCACCAGGTTTACAGTTTGTGAACGAAATTTCAGGTGGTTCAATACCACGTGAGTTTATACCATCTGTTGAAAAAGGCTTTAAAGCCGCTATGGACAATGGTGTACTGGCAGGCTATCCATTGCAGAACATGAAGGTTCGTTTAATTGACGGGTCGTTCCACGCAGTCGATTCAGATGCTTTATCATTCGAAATTTGTGCACGCAGCTGTTACCGCGAAGCATTGCCAAAATGTAAACCGGTATTGCTGGAGCCGATCATGAAAATAGAAATATTGACCCCTGAAGAAAACATGGGTGATGTGATAGGTGATATGAACCGTCGCCGTGGCCAGCTTTTGGGTATGGATTCACGTGCAGGTGCACAGGTAATTAAAGCTACTGTACCACTTTCTGAAATGTTTGGTTATGTAACCCAGTTACGTACCATCAGCTCGGGCCGTGCTACCTCAACCATGGAGTTTGATCACTATGCTGAAGCACCACGCAACGTACAGGAAGAAGTAGTAGCGAAAGCAAAAGGTAAGAAAGCTGCAGCTAACGCGTAAAAAGGATTACACTGATTGGAAAAATGATTTCACCGATTAATCTGTGGAATCAAAACAAAATCGGTGTAATCATAATGATAAATCAGGTTACACCTAACAAATAGCTCTTAGGGTAATCAATTAACAAATCGGTGAAATCACCCCAAAATCGGTGAAATCCCACAATCAAAAACAAAATGAGCCAAAGAATCAGAATCAAATTAAAATCGTACGATTACAACCTGGTTGACAAGTCAGCTGAGAAGATCGTAAAAACAGTAAAGCCTACGGGCGCTGTAGTTAGCGGACCACTGCCGCTGCCAACTGAAAAGAAAATCTTTACAGTACTGCGTTCACCGCACGTAAACAAGAAGGCACGTGAGCAATTCCAGTTATGCTCTTACAAGAGGTTACTGGACATCTACAGCTCCAACTCAAAAACTGTTGACGCTTTAATGAAGCTTGAATTGCCAAGCGGGGTTGAAGTAGAGATCAAGGTTTAAGTTTTTAGAATCAAGAGTCAAGAACCAAGAGTCAAGACAATATATCAAGCCATTCGGAAACGGGTGGCTTTTTTGTTGGATAAGTTTTTTTAGCTAAATTTGATGTATGACAGCTTATGTGATATACCCTACAGATGAACAGGAAAAAGTTGTAAAGGCTTTTTTAGAGGCTCAGGATATCTCTTTTACTAAAGAAGAGAAAACGGAAACTCTTCCTCCCCATGTATTGGAGGGGATTGCCAGGGGGCTTGCCGATGTAGAGGCCGGAAGGTTTATTACACACGAGGAATTCGTAAAAAGAATCGGCGTTGCAAAGTGACTTATTCTATAATATACTCACCAGTTGCGCTGGAAACATTTGATGAAATAACAGAACAAATAAAACAAAAATGGGGCAGTAGGCATGCTGACAAGTTTAAGCTGCGTGCCGTAAAAGTTATAGAAACTATTCAGATGTCTCCATTTATTTTTCAATCCATCGAATCAAATGCTGATGTTCGAAAGGGTTTTATCCACAAAAATTGCTCGGTTTTTTATAAGGTAACAAATACGCATATTTCAATTCTTTTGGGATAACAGACAAGATCCAATCTTTTTATAGTTAATCCATTGATTTTAGTAATTCCGCACTATTCCGGTATTCTCGCATCCAAAGCGGAAGGAATAATAAAATCAAAAGCAAATCACCCGCTAAATCATTAGCTTTATTGCTGACAGGTCAATCTGCTACCCAACCAACATTAGTGAGCTATTTGAAGGATTTTAAAACCAGGCTATTTGCAGATATTACCGAAGTACCCGCAATATTGCAGGGCGCTCATTACCCGTCGTTAGATGGGCTTCGTGGTATTGCAATCCTGATGGTGATCATCTACCATTTTGGCGCTAACCATTTTTTCAGACCGTATTACTTTCTTTTTAGTGGCGAACTGGGTGTCAATATCTTCTTTGTTATCAGCGGGTTTTTAATAACCACCTTGTTGCTCAAGGAAAAATTGAAATATGGCAACGTTTCGTTGAAGTGGTTTTATACCAGGAGGGCATTAAGGATTATACCGGTTGCTTACCTGTTTCTGCTTGTCATGATCGTGCTTAATTCGATTTATAAACTGGGGCTGTCGGGGTCAAATTTTGCAGCTTCATTTTTATTTTATAAGAACCTGCCTTATCAAAGTGACTTTTACACCGGGCATTTTTGGTCGCTTGCAGCAGAGGTGCAGTTTTATTTGATCACCCCGGCGTTATTGCTATCAAGTACCAACAGATACACCATAGCCGCCATTTTTGTAGTAATTGCAGTGACTGTAATATCGGCCTTAGGTTTTTATTGCCCGGATATGATGCATGGGAACCCGGCGATCCATTACATCACTAAAGCAAGCATGTATTTTTTCTGGAACGGGCCATTTATAGTTCTGATAGGTTCACTATTGGCTATCTTTTTATTTAAAGGGGTAATTAATGTGAATAAGACAAAAGGGAGTTACCTGCTTAGTTTTTTGCTACTAATAATTGTCCTGGTCATCAACAACCGGCTCTCCCTATTTTACTTTAAATACGCATCTGAATTTATAGCCACCCTATTAACCGCCTGGATCATATTACTCAATTTAAGAACTAAGAACCTGTTATCAGTTATCCTTGAAAGCCGGGTTTTAGTTAAGATTGGTGTTATATCTTACAGTTTGTACATCTGGCAACAACTGTTTATAGGCAGCCGGTCGTTCCTGCCCTGGGTGAAGCCCTTTAATGATCACCCACTGGGGTTGTTTATTGTAATAAAGCTGATCAGCGTTTTCATCATAGCCTTTGTATCCTATTACTTTTTTGAAACGAGGTTTCTTAAGATCAAAAACAGGTATAAATGAAATCGCTTTTTAGATCACTCTGCTTTAACATACATGTAGGCAAAGTTGTAGACGATTTTGTTAAACTTGTTTGTAAAATCCTGACCAATATTTCCATAGAATTTCTCTCCGGGAACGATCTTTTTCGTAAGTACGCTAACACTATCGATATTCACGGTTTGCTTGCCGATAGTTAAAGAGACAGTTGGTAATATATATACTTCCTTTTTTTGTACCCCACCTGCACCGCCAAAACCAAGAGTCTTTTTAATCCCAATGTTTTGAACTGATGGTCTATATCTTTCAAAGTATGCTTCATAAAAGTCTGAACTTGCAGCGCCGGTGTCAAAATTAAAAGTAAGGGTATCGTTGCCCATTTTTAAGGCAATCACAGGGTCAAGGCCATTTAATGCGAAATTATGCAGATCGCCTGGCTCGGGCTTTTGCGGGATGGTCATTTTACCATCCTTATACACATCAACCTCCTTCATCTGCTCAATAACAGGGAAACCGATAATGATATTCAATTGGAATTTTACAGGTGCAATGTATAATATGGAATCGGGCATTACCTGGAAAACAACGTTTTTTACCAGCACATCGCCAATGTAAAGACTATCGGCAATGCCAACACCAGTTTTAAATTGTATGCCGGTGGCACCACTACCCTCATTATAAGAAACATCTAATATGCGAAGACCCAGTTTTTTAGCATAGGTTTTTGTGATGGAAGATATATTTGCCCTGGTGTCAAATACCCCGTTAAAAGTTTGTGCATTGCACTTAAATGGAATCTCCATCAGCCCCAATTTATCTCTCGACCATGGTATGGTAGTGGTTTTGCTGATAATGGTATGCTGCTCAGCTACGTTTTTCAATGCATTGCGCATCAAGAAATCGTTCCCGATGCCGTCGATAGCTTCTTTGCGAAGTGCCTTTGAATAATGCTTCAATATGTTGCTATCGCTTTGGGCCGCCTTTGCATACTGGTAAGTTTTAAAATAACTATCACTTTGCAACCTGCTTAAAGTTGATTTTATTGAGTCGGGTAGGTCTGCCGGGTACATTTTTAAGAGTGAATCAACCTCCCTTATACAGGCATCATTCCGGTTAAATGCGTTACTGAGAAACGAAGCGAAATACAATTTTTTTTCATCAGTTAAACTGTGATCATACAATTTCAACCGCGCTTCCAGTTTGAAATAGTCCTTATCGTCCAGTAGCGTCTGCAATTGTTTATTTGCCTCAGCCTGGTTTATACTGGTCGTTTTGCAGCCGACTATAAATGCCAGAAAAAAGCACAGGAGCAGCTGATAATTAAACTTTGAAATAACAAGATCTAGTTTCATCTTAAATATACATGACGGTTATCATCAGCAAAGAAATGCGATTATATTGAAGTGAAATTGTAAAAAAGCGAAATTTTAAACGCTGAAGTAAGCTTTGGCGTTGATATTATTCAGCGTATTCTTTTCTTTCAGAAAACCACCAGGATTGATCCCTGCAAATGATTTGAATTCATGGATAAAGTGCGACTGGTCATAATAACCTGAACTCAAGGCTAAATCGGTGAGGTTTAAGTTTGAATTTAACTGGCTTATAGTGTGATGAAATCTTTTCAGCTGGCAGTATTTCTTTGGCGACATCCCAACAGCTGTATTGAAAATCTGCTGAAGCCTTCTTTCGGAAATATGATATCGTTTATAAAGAGTATCTATATCAACCGCGCCATTTTTTTGATCAATAAAACTAATAGCATCCGTAATAAGCGTGCTCCCTTTATTATCGAGGATGCTTAGCAGGTAGCTCTGCATCAATTGAATAATATCATGATGATTTGTTTTACCATTTAATTGCTCTGTTAATTTATAATAAGGAGTGCTCAGAATGTCGTACAGGGATAACTTACTGTCAGTTATTTCTGATTGAGGAATATTGAATAATTTATTCAGGGCCCAGGGTTGCAAGCATACGCCGATAACATTACTCAATGCTTTGGGTTTAACAAAGTATGCTTTGGTGGCAGGGTTGTTAATATAGATATTTCTGTCCCCGTTGTTTAAAGATACAGTGATCTCTGTAGTTCCAATTGGCAAGATTCGCTCCGGGCGTGTATCATCACTATGGAAATAATAAAAGAATTTTACGTAATTCTCCAGCGATTTCGCAGGCTGGTATTGCCGGTAATAGTATCTATATCCCGATTCTTCTTTCATGCAAAGGGATTGTATTTACTGCGAAGATAAAAAATCCATCCAAACACCCTCCAATTCATCAACCAATTGCGGCTTGATGGATATTCACGATGCCTGCGGCGTCCAGTTTTGCCAGGCAAGGTTCCCGGTTTTAAGAATGTCCATAGTAAGTATGGCTTCCTTATTTGGATTGAGCAATACATCAAGCGTAATGTTGATGCGATGATAAATGCGGCCTTTACGCGATGCCAGGTACGGCTCTGACGAAATATAGCCTGATGCAAAGATGCCTTTAGGTTCTACTCCCAGTCTTACTATGTAAGCTCTGTCGCCGGGTTGTATAGTTTTATGACTCGCTACACTCCAGGCTTCTTCCAATTTCTCATCCTTTGCCAGCTTTTTGATATCATCATCGATATCACTCCAGGGCCATTTATCAGGGTTCCAGCCAAAAAGATATGCTTTCATTTTAAATTAAAGAAGTGGCGATCATGGAAGCTCTTCGCCAAATATCAGCTGGTTGCCAAACGGATCATGAACAGTCATGTTGATAGTTTTTGGGTTCCAATCAGGTGTTTCCAATCCAGGCCGGCCATATTTATATTTCTTGTCCTTCAACGTCTTATTGTATTCGGCCAAACCTTTGAAATCATCGATATTGATATGCGTGCCGGGACTACCGTCGCCATGATGCTCTGATAAATGCAGAATGATATCCCTCAATGAGATTTGGATGTATTTAGGCGTACCGGGCTCAAATTCATGCTCCCAGTCAATTTTAAAGCCAAGCCAGTTCACGTAAAACTCGACGGCTTTATCATAATCAAAAATGCGAAGTATAGGTTTTATTATAGACATGGTAAAATCAGCGGGATCGTTCAACAAATAAAATCAACGATTAAAACATTATGACCTGCCCAACAACTCATCTACTTTATTGCGCTCGGTTTGTAGTTCACGAGCCAGCTTCTTTTCTTTTTCGTTGGCTTTGGCTTTGAAGTTTTTATATTCTTCATCAATCTCGTCGTATAGCTCGATGCGGTGCCTGGCCTCGTGCTTGTATTTAGCAGTAGTAACAATCACAATAACCAGGGCAAGGGCTAAACCACCTACCAGGCCAAACATCACCAGGTTATAAGTGGCTTTTGGCAGCAGTATACCAAACACACTGATGTTATCAACCTTGGCATTTGATTCGGTAAGCGATTGCTCTTTATTATTTACGTCGGTTTTTAAGCTGCTTACGGTTTGGGTTTCCTTAGTAACCTTAGCCCTCAGCTCAACTATTTTGCGTCGTTCCACATTCAGCGTATCCATCATGTTTCTATAGAACGCGGTTAATAATGGCTGCTGATAATCGTACGTTTTTGTCAGGAAGTAATCATATTGACCCCTAAGGCTCTTGTCTTTTATTTGATTGACATCTATTTGCTTTACCGGGTTTATCTTCCGCTTGGCAACAACAGGGGCTTGTTGTTGCTGTACGCTATGCGCGAAAACATTACACAAAGCAGCCGATAAAAATAGTGTCAAAACTCCAGTGAATAAGTACTTCATCATTAGTTAAATGTTTTGGTGGGCAAGTTAATTAATAATTAAACCCTTGCAAAAATGTTTTTATTACCCCAAAGTTTAATTTTTTAATGGGAATATACTAATTTATTGAAAAACCGGTGGCTGTAAAAAGGAAGTTATTCACTAACTAACAAATTATGCCGCGCATCCCTATATTAGCAAAATGAATATTGGTATTATCGGTTTAGGCGATATGGGTAGAATGTATGCCAAAGCCTTCGCAAAGGCAGGTTATACGGTTTGCGGCTGCGATTTGCCTGAGAATAGAGAAAGACTTGAGCAGGAGCTCAACCCCTTAGGCATAAAGGTATTGGATAATGGGGGAGATGTAGCGAGAGCAAATGATCTCATTATTTATTCTGTTGAGGCTGACAGACTGGAGCAAGTAGTAGCTGCTTACGGCCCATCGACCAAATATGGTGCAATTGTGGCGGGGCAAACATCAGTTAAACACCCTGAGATAGCCATATTTGAAAAATATCTGCCTGCCGATTCGCAGATCATTACCTTTCATGCCATGCACGGCCCGGGCTTTGAGCCTAAAGGTCAAAAGCTCATATTGATACGGCATAGGGGGGATGATGATGCCTATCAACGAATGCTGGATCTGTTTACCGATGTGAAAACTGACATTGTGGAAATCGCAGATTATCACGAGCACGACAAGATTGTTGCCGATACCCAGGCAGTAACCCACGTAGGTTTTGAAAGCATGGGAACCGCCTGGAAGGAAGCCGGATTTTTTCCCTGGGATAATGGTTCGTATGTAGGCGGGATAGATAATGTGAAAATACTCACCACCCTGCGCATCTTCAGCTATAAGGCACACGTGTATGCTGGCCTTGCCATCTTAAACCCTTATGCCCGGCAGCAGGTAAAACGTTATGCCATATCCGAATCGGAATTGTTTAAGCTGATGATAAAAGAGGAGGAAAAAGCTTTCCGTGATAGAATTTATAAAGCCCGCGAATTTGTATTCCACGAAAGCCGCAAACCAATTATGTTGAGCGATAAGGTGATGAAGGAATTTTCCCTTTCACAAAAACCCGAACAACAAAAGCCAAATTCGCACCTGAGCATATTAAGTATGGTTGATGCCTGGTACCATCTCGGCGTAAACCCTTATGATAATCTGATTTGCCAGACACCGCCTTTCAGATTAAGGTTAGGCATAGCCGAATACTTATTTAAGAACGAGGAACTGCTTGAAGAATCCATCGAAACCGCCCTCTATGACAAAACCATACGCGGTGATGATCTGGAGTTTCATTCAGCTGTAAGGGAATGGTCGGCCATTATAGGTTATGGCGATATGGAAGGATATAAAAAGCACTTTAATGAGGTGCAAGCCTTTTTTAGCGATCGTTTAGAAGAAGGCAAAACTCAAAGCGCGGAACTGATCCGGAGATTGATGATGGAGTAGGTTAAAAAGGTAATTTTTTAAATCGGATCTTATGTTCCTGTATTGTAATAATGGCATATCCTTCATTCAATTGCACGGAAAATTTACCCATTGTTATTTCGAGCTTAGATATAATATTCTCAGGAGATAGGTCGAAAAGTCTGAATTGAATTATAGAAACATCATTTGATTTATTAAATGCCAGTATTTGGCCAAAATCCATGTCTGCTGTAAGAATTACCCTACTTTCATTTATAGCCTTTTTTACAATAAGATGATCCTCCATTTCATGCAATCCTTCAGCACTCAAATGAATAGCATCGTGCCCATTATCATTTAGCCACGACGATACTTTATAAGACACACCCATATCTAGTAAAAAGCGCAAAGCAATCCTATTTATATCGTGAATAATTCTTCTTCTGCCAGATAGGCAGCATATTGGAGACACTGATCAATATCTTCAGGCTCTAGGTAAGGATATAATTCAATGATCTTTTTCTTATCCATACCGTTAGCAAGCAAATTGAGTACAATAGAAACAGTTATGCGCATGCCTCTGATGCATGCTTTACCATTCATTATATTAGGGTGGGACGTAATACGATCAAGAGCCAGCATATCAAAATTTTATGTAAAAATACTGAATTTTATTAATTCATATTATTTTAATCACTTCGCACTAAACAACGTCC
>Ga0206944_1125_pt1 | contig 13422 bp, 8 predicted proteins | sample Alteio_BWOrgHeat_4_FD_152978 | JGI IMG/M metagenome (GOLD analysis project Ga0206944, IMG submission 152978) | Enriched cells from forest soil in Barre Woods Harvard Forest LTER site, Petersham, Massachusetts, United States -... | ecosystem: Environmental > Terrestrial > Soil > Temperate forest > O... | reverse complement strand
CTTGAGGTACCCGTGAACTGTCATCCAAGTGGCGCATCGCAGCCAATACATGGCGGCTTTAGAGGCTGCAAGTGCTGAAGGAGATATCCTTCCGTTCACAAAATTTATTGCTTCTGAATTATTTTTGGACACATAAACAAGATAAGGGACTTGAATAAGTCGGAGTGTACTCCGAGAATGCTTGCGTTTTCCGGAGTGTATTCCGAAAATACTATAAAACACCAGCAGCTCCCTCTAAAAGATTTATTTTTTTAGCAGGAACTGCTGAGAATTTCTCTTCAGGGCAACGCATTTGGTAATCGCATTTTTTGAATGAAGTCGACGTCTCGGGCTACCGTTTCTTGAATTATAGTTGCAGTAGAATGTGTGAAAAGCTACAATATTCCATAGATCTTTTGTGGAAGGGTGTCTGAGTGGCTTAAGGAGCACGCTTGGAAAGCGTGTGTACGTTTTTAGCGTACCGTGGGTTCGAATCCCACCTCTTCCATTTTTTTTGGATGTTGGATATCTATAAATTTTTATAGACTTCTCGCCGATGATCCACTGTCACAATAAGCACTAACAATTTATCATCATAAATTTTATACAAAATTCGATAGTTACCTTGCCTTACTCGGTAAAGATTATCATCTAATTTTTCTACGCCATAGGGACGCGGCTCCATCGCTAATTGTCTTATCCGATTTCTGATACGAATCAGATCGTCTTTCGGGATTTTCTTAAGAATTTTATCAAAGTGGTTGGGTATTTCGATGTGGTATTTCATTCGCGATCAATTCCAAGACGCTTTTCCATTTCCTCCCAAGATACAGTTCCATGTTTGCAAATATCAGCTTCCGCTTTGTTAGCTAATTCCAAATCTCTTTGATTTTCTAATGTTTGTAAAACTTCTAAATCTTCCATAGAAATCATGGCCATAAGTTCTCGCCCATTGCGTGTTACCACATATCTCTCTCCTCGAAAGGCAACTTCATCGGAGATGTGCGTAAATTCTAGCCTTGCTTGTTTTGCCGGGATATGATGCATTTTCACCTTACAGTTATAACAGTTAAACTTATTATAACAATTAAACCTTTTTATGTCAAATTCAGCATTATCCATTGTTCAACTAATCTTCATTCTCCTTTGGTAAAGAGCTCTTTAAAGCCTTGAAGCGTCGCATCGCGCCCTACACTTGCAATGGCGTCAAGCAAAGGCACATCCTTTGGGCACACCTTTTGACAGTTTTGCGCGTTGCCGCAATCGGCAATTCCCCCTTCCTCCATCATCACTTTCGTTCTGACTTTCTTTTTTAATGCGCCTGTTGGGTGGATATTAAACAAATGAGCCTGGGCCACCACTTGCGGCCCAATGAAGGATGAGTGAGCGTTCACCTGCGGGCAAGCTTCCAAGCAACAGCCGCACGTCATGCATTTTGAAAGGGAATACATCACCTCTTGCGTTGTTTGAGTGATGTTAGGTCCAGATCCTTCGTTTTCTTGCACATCGACCCATGCATTGACTTGCTTTAAGCGCTCAAACATGATCGATCGATCGACGATAAGATCCCTTACAAGAGGAAATTTTGTAAAAGGGGCAAGGTTAATCACGTTAGAGCCGCTCTCTTCGATGATCCGATTAATAATGGCAGCGCACGCTTGCCTTGGGCGGCTATTGATCAACATCGAACAAGACCCGCACACCTCTTCAAGGCACCCCGATTCCCAGACAACTGGCGCAACTCTTTTGCCCTTCCGATTGATTGGCTTTCTTTGTATCTCCATTAAAGCGGCGATGATATTCATGGATGGGGATCTTTTAAGCTCAAATTCTTCCCAATACTGCTCTCCTGGATTGCCACGTAAAATATTTAAAATAAATGTCTCTTGCATAATAGACCCTTTCTAAAGCGGCAAATTGATCTGGTTTGGCATGTTTTCAAATGTGGGCTTCACCTTATGCGCCGTAGAATAATCGCGCAAGAATGGTTTAAGATGGCGCAAGTCAACCGGTTCATAGGTAATATCTGGCTCATTGGTCTTTTCGTTAAACGTAGCAATTGTCGTCTTCAACCAATTTGCATCGTCGCGCTTTGGAAACTCTGCCTTAAAGTGGGATCCGCGCGATTCATCGCGAAGGAATGCGCCTTTCGCAATGGCAATAGCAAGATCTAGCATCGGCTTAAACTGCATCGCAAAGATTAACGACTGATTGGCAAAGAGGGATCGATCATCAAGAGAAATGTGAGCACATCTTTCTTTAATCTCTTTAAGTTTATCCAATGTCTTTGCCAGATCTTTGTTGTTGCGCATGACCGTCACATTTGCAATGAGCCAATTAGACATTTCATCGTGCAGGGCAAAAACATTTTCATTTCCCTGATTTAAAAGCATCGCGTCGCGCTCTTTTTTCACATGCTGCACGGCCTCATCAAAGATTGCTTCTTTTACATTTGCTCTTGGCTGAGCCTCGATATACCTTGGCACTTCAACGCCTGCAACAAGGCCTGAAAAAATACAAGAAAGTAGCGAATTTGCCCCTAGGCGATTGGCCCCATGGTATTGATAATCGGACTCTCCAATGTTAAAGCACCCTTTTAGGTTAGTCATCTGTCTATAGCGCTGCCACCTGTCAGGATCGCCCGTAGCTGGCCAATCGACCCAGCCGCCCCCCATGGTATAATGCACGGCAGGAAAAATCCGCATGGGGACTTTAGAAGGGTCTTCCCCTGTAAATTTTTCATATATCTCAAGCACTGAGGCAATTTTTTTTCTTTTTTCATCAGAAAGGGCTGATACATCGAGATAGACCTGCATTTGGCCATCTACTCCCATCCCCATTTCACATATCCTAAGAAGCTCCCTTGCGCCGATATCCCTTGGGACAAGATTGCCAAAGGCAGGGTACATTTCTTCAAGAAAGTACCAAGGCTTTCCCGTTTCACCGCAAGGAATTATCTTGCCATCTGGAAGAGCAATTGTCTTGGAGGAATCCCCGTACACCCAAATTCTTCCCCCTTCTCCCCGAATCGATTCCGACATCAGGCGCATCTTATCATCGCCTGGGATTGCAGTCGGATGTATCTGGATAAATTCTCCATTGGCATATTTCATCCCCTGTTGATAGAGGCGTCCATTGGCAGCGCCTGTACAAGAAGTGGAATTTGTCGAGCGTTTAAAGATAAGCCCGCACCCTCCTGTTGCAATGACGACGGCATCGCCTTTAAGCACTTGCATCTTAAGATTAAAAAGATCCATGATCACAACGCCCCGCGCCATCCCCTCATCGTCTAAAATAAGGCGCATAAATTCGTGGTGCTCGAATTTTTCGACTAATCCATTTGCTTCATGGCGTCTGACTTGTTCATCTAGGGAATAAAGAAGCTGCTGACCAGTCGAAGCGCCGCAAAAGGCTGTACGATTGTAAAGAGTGCCTCCAAATCTTCGAAAATCGAGAGTTCCATCAGCCGTTCTATTAAAAGGGCAGCCAAAGCGAGCGAGCATATTGATGATGGAAGGGCCTGCCATACACATCTCAAGTACGGGAGGTTGATTGGCTAAAAAGTCCCCCCCCTTGATTGTATCGTAGGCGTGAATGATGGGAGAATCCTCTTCTCCATGCTGATTCATTGCGGCATTAATTCCCCCTTGCGCGCATACGGAATGAGATCTTTTGACTTTTGTGACAGAGATGATTTGTACATGGCAACCACTATCTGCAAGCTTCATAGCCGCTGATAACCCCGCAAGACCGCCCCCCACAACAATAACTTTCTTTTCCACAATTACCCTGTGTTAATTATTTAAATTGACCCAATACGTGAGCCAGATCGCTGCAAGACCTAATAGCGTAAAGGCAATTGTCAAAAGGATCGAAACAAAACTCATGAGGCGCTGCGATTTTGATTTAAGCGTGATTCCAAAGCTTATTAAGAAGATGCTAAGGCCATTGAAGGCATGAAAGCAAGAGGAGGCGACAAGCAGCGAATATAAAAATGCTGTAATAGGACTTTTAAAGGCGTCTCTTACGACAAGAAGATCTGCTGTGCCAAAATCGAGTGTTTTGGCAGTGAGCAATTGCTCATTACTTTCGCCTTTCGCCTCACTACTTTTTTCCGATAATTGCACATTTAAACGCGTTGCAAGAGAGGCAAGGCCGGCATCGTGAGTAATTTTCACTTGAAATTGCTTTCCCTCTACAGCTTCTGGATAGCGAATAAAGCGCATATGAACGACATGGGCAATCACCCCCACCACTAAAATCCAAGACGTGATCCTTTGCCAAGAGTAGGCGTAATTCCTTGGATAGTGAAGAATGGGCTTTGTGGGGTCTTTTCCGTAAGCATTTGGCTCAGATGTTCTTAAGTATTTAATCCCTAGCACAAGGTGTAAAAGAATCGGGATAGCAAGCGCTAGCACCTCAATAATTTTAAGTCCTGGAATTGCCTGAATGGCATTAACAGCGCCGATAAATCCACTTCCATCATTTCCCAAAGGAAGAGCTGCCCTTGCATTCGTCACAAGATGAGAGCACAAAAAAATGACGATCCCAAGCCCTGTCAAGGAGTGCACTTTCCGAAAGATAAATGCGTTTGGGGTATTGGTGTTAGAAAATATACGCATAAATTTTCGTTATAGCACCGATTTGACGAAAAATCAATAGGCATTTTCAGCAATTCCCGCTAAAAAATTCAGTAACCCCAGAATGGGGTGACAGAAGTTAGCCCAGGGTAAGGCAACCCCGGTAGGGGTAACGCAACCCTGGGAAATAGCGGGAATTACTGAGCCATTTTTTGAACGGTTGAAAGATATTACATGATCGCTTATGTTGAAATTATCCACACCTTAAACGAAGAGAAATTGCAATGACATCTGGAATAACAAGTTTACCCCCTTCTCCCCCCCCCACTTCTGCAGTGATGGCAATAAGACCTTTAGAGGACCCAAATCAACCTCCTCTTGTCCCTATTGGCAGTCCACGCGTCCATACGCGTATGCCTCGCCCCCCATTACTTCCCGTATCACCTCAACGACCTTCTGAAAGACGTGAAGTCAGTGTACCGGCATCTGATGATGCCGCAAATGCGCCTCTTTTGGGCGCATCAAGTGGCAATCGCCCTATCGTTTACTACTCTCCTGTACCTGCGGAAGTGGTAAACGGATCTGAAGCCCCCTACTCCATTAACGCAACGCGTGTAAGAGAGGGCGAAACAAATCGACTTGTGAAAATTTCAAAAATCGCTCTTCTTGCCTTAAATATAGCCGTATTTGGAGTCAGTACTGGCTTTATCGTAAAGGGCGCCATCGAAATGGACGCTTTGATCTTAACGTGGGCAGAGCTTTTTAGTGGATGCTCTGTAGCAATCTTTGGCTACTACATTACCCCCGAACGTTTTCGAAAAAAAATTAGTATCCTTTTAGACTCTTGGTCCTACGAAATCCTTTTTACTTATTCTCAGTTTGTTTTAAATTTGGTGCCGGAAGTAAAGAGAAAACTTGTCGATTCTATCTGCGCCTTTGTCTTAGGTGCTTTTTCAGTCAAAGACAGCGTCAACGTTCTTTTTTCAAAGCTCTCAGAGCTACCGACAATCTCATATCCGGTCACTCAAGCAAGCCTTCGCCCCTCTCTTGAATTTGCCTCAAGAGATAGTTCAGGGCTTGCCACACTCCAAAGAACTGTAAGTTTTGTGTGTGCCGTTGGATTGACCACCTTTTGTTTTGCTTTTCCCGAATACGTCAATACAACTGAGCTTGGCAAAAGAAAAATCCTTCACGCCGCTGCATTATTTAACCTCGGTAGGATCGTAAGCCGCCTTGCATCGCGTTTACTTTTCCTTAAAACAGAAGCAATCAAAACAGCATACGAACGCAACGCAGATCCTTTTGTAGAGATGCCCTTACAAAATAGAATCATTAATCGAATGGAAGCGATGATAAACCTCATCGATATACGGCTAGCAAGTCTTGCCATTGCCTTGCCGGTAACGGCGGAAAGCTTTGGTGCTTTCGTTATAGCGGCTCTTGCTGGAGGGGCCTATGGACATTGGGTGGAAGGAAAGCGCTTTTACCATGAAACGTCAAACTCATCTTTGCATCACAAAAGCTCATCTTCTGAATCTGTTTCAGAGGCCACTGCCACATCTCAACAAGTTGAAGCACCAGAGTTTGCAGAATCCGAAGTGGCAGAATCAGAAGTCGATGAAGCAGCAACTGGCATATGGCAAAGGCTCAAAGCAAAAGTAAAAGCCACAGCCCAAAAAGTCAAAGAAACTGTAAAAGAATATTGGCCATCGATCACAGCATTTACCCTTCTTGTCGGTTATATGTCAGCTGCCGTTATAACCAACCCCGACTTACCTAAGGTAGATGGTTGTATTGCCACACTTAGCATCTCGGCTCTTGCCTCTTTTATATTTAGCGATCGCATCCATGCTGTGAAAAATCGCAATCTCAATACGCGCCTATACAATGAGGCAAAATTTTGGGCAGCGACAGGGGCGCCTGCCCTTGCTTTAGCTTATCAGTTCGGTCGAAATTTCTTCAAAATTGACGATATTCATATCATAAAGACAACTCCCTCTATGTATTTAGGGAGTTTATTTACTTGGGGTCTTTGGGGAGTCTGCTTTGGCGTTAACCGCGCAAACAATCATCATTATGAAAAGCTTCCAGAGCCCCGTCAAACACCCGGAATTACTGCTATCGAGCTTACACTTGCAGTAGTGCCGACGGTGTTTCCAAAACATCTACCATCGACTTAAAAGATGGCAATCAATAGTTATTTTCGCATACTGCACAATCCGGCAGATGAAGATCAGACGCAATATGCTTTGAGTGAACTGATTAAACTTAGCGTTAATCGCCAAACACCAAGAGAAGATCGACTTAAAACGCTTGGTCTTTTAATTAAAGAATTTGGAGAGCACAATCTTTGTAAAATACGATCCTTAAATAATGACCGACCTTTACAACATACATTTACTTCTACCTTAATCAAGCATCTGGAGCAGCAAAAGGAGCGCGTGACAAGTGTTCTATTCACCTGCTTGCGAGATTGGGTAAATGGACACCCGCCAAATCTTGAAAATTTAGGCAAGATTTATGACCCCTCATTTTCGCTGCTTTCCGGAGAAAATTTATACGCGCGCTCTCGGCTGGACGTCTCGGCGTACCTTCTCTCCCATCCAATGCCTCCACAAGAGGCATTGCGGCTTGGTTGCTGCGAGTATTCCCATTTTAAAGAAAAAATCGACGCGTATCAAGAAAGCGTAGAAAGCGCACTTGCCCATCTTTTTGACCTCACTAATAAAAAAGAGCGCGCCCCTTCTCTTACTATTTCGGAACAATCTCTTCTTTTTAGAAATATCGCGATACAGCATCTCGTCATATATCCAGTAGCGGTGCAAAGGCCCCAAGCTCAGATGAGCATACATCTCATTTCTTGGGCAAGATTATATGCCTATTGGCAATCATCTTCTGCGCAAGCGTTAAAGGGGCAAGACCCCTTTTATCTACTCACTAATCTATTTGAAATAGAGAGCCTTCCCCTTTTCGAAACGAAAAATTATTTAACTTTTGGGGAATATGTGATAGAAGCTACGGTCCTATCTTTATTTAAGACCCTTCTATCCCCATATTCTTTTATTCCCGCAAATAGTGCTTCTAACGAAATCAGAAGGCTTTTAAACCAATTTGATGCAAATCCTATCCAAGCGTTTAAAATGCAGCAAGTGATCGTCTATTTTCTTGCAGACGTCTACGAGTGTCTTCTGATGAATGAATTTTCATTTTCAGATGCATATCTAACGCTTGCGCTTTTAATTCCTGATAAAAGGAGCCCACATCTTAAAGAGACATTTCACTTTCTTTTGAGCTGCATTTGCTTTATCGATTGCAAACCGAAGTTAAATGTGCGTGCAGGACATGAGGAGGAGGCGCTTTTTACCTTTATCCTATCCTTAAAATGTGAAGGGATTAAAGAGCCTTTTGCAAGGAATGAGCAAAATCATAAACTCTATATCGATTTGATTAAACAAAAGCGCCTCTCCTTATTTGACTGCGCGGCAATCGCCATCAAATTTGCATGCACGAGCGCCATTCTCCCTGAAGATCAAACAGCACTTCCTCTCTGCCCTTATCTGGATTCAAATGGACATTGGACACTGGTTCAAAAAATCGAAGAAATTATAGGTATGCAGCTGCCCGCTGCCATCCTAAAGGATCTGCTTTTATTTCAGCTTGTAAAACCTAGCGCTTTCCACCATCTTGTGCCTTTCATGCAGATCAGACAAGATATCATTGCTAAACAGCTACATTCCATTGCGATCCCAAAGAAGTTATACGATTATTGGTCCACTCACGCTAAAACCCTATTATTAAGCTCTATGACAATTGCTCCCCAGGAGGCATTCCCAAATTTTGTTATCGAAAGGATGGAAATTCACCCCACCTATCCAGAGCACATGAACGCCATGATCAGCCTGCTTCAGATGGCTGCTTATCCCCTTCCCTTTTGCCCCCCAATTGGTCCTTTGATCCCCATTAACTTATTTAAAAAGGGTTTACAGTTTACTCATGAGCAAATCCATAACGGCTCCTTTACAAATTTTGTTTCCTTTTCAGAGGAATCTCCCTTGGCTCTTAAAAGATTTTGCGCATGGACATACGACCCCAACCGTTTCAATCACTTTCTTGCTGTCGCTCTTTTAGGGGGAAGATCTACCCGTTTTACTTCTAATGTAAGAGTTGCCTCCATTTTTTATGTGCCGACTTTTGCGCCATTTCTCGAGAAGCACTTTCCCCTTTATTTTAAAACATTAAGCGCTATAGTCGATCGTTTAGGAAACGAAAAATTAACAGATGAAGATGATGCAAGGTTCAGGCAAAGCTCAAACGACCCTTATGAAATTCCAAATGAAGTCTTCCAAATCGAAAACGAAAAACACCTCACCGAACAGGAAAAAATTTTTGATGCCCTAATCGATTGCGCCCCTCACCTTGCAGAATATAAAAACATCGACAAGGCGATAAAGGCCTCTATCTACCTTTTCATTTGCAGATACCGCTACTATTTAAAAATGGCCATCTATTCCATTTCACTAGCAAGTGATGATGACCTAAGTCGATGGAGAATAGATCAAAAACAAGATCTCTTTAAAGTATTACTTTTCAATGCTGAAGAAAGTGAAGAGGGGATCGAAAATGCGCTTCGAAGAGCGACTCTTTCCACTGCTCAAAATCTCATGAAAGAGAAGGCCTCCCCTGCAGCACTCCAGTATTTTTACGGTCAGCGCGGAGTGCTCGATGTATCTCCTTTTTAAGTGTAGGTTTTATGCCGGCCCTCCTTGGAGAACGGGGGCCTTAGATCGGTTTTTGATGCGTCTTATTTCCTTGTTAAGGCCGTCAACTAATTTAAGATATCCTTTATCGGAACGTAGAAGTTGTCGAACTTCTTCTTCCACTTTTTGATAGTCGAGCAAAGCCTTTTCGTAATTCTCTTTATAGGGAATTGCATCTAATGCCCGTTTACAATGTTCATAGGCAATAAGAGCGTCTTGCATCTCTTTTGCCCGTTGCGCGCTTTGGTCAAGACTTTCTTCTGGAGCTGGGTATTTTAATTCTTCAAATTTTTGAAGCAAAGCATCGTGCTCATTAACCAGATCGTTATGTTCCTTTACAATAGTTTGAAAAACTTTATATGTGTGTTTTAATTGCTCTTTTGTCTTTTCCAATGCTTTAATCGCCGCTTTCTCATTATCATTAAGAATAGTCGGTGGTTTTTGGGTGGCGGGAGCAGCTTTTGCTTGTATTTTCACTTCTTCAAGGCTTTCAATATCGGTAAAGAATATTTCTATGACTATCTGAATGAGTGCATTGCTTAACGCTTCAACATTTCCAATGTGTTGCTTTGCGTCGTCATGCACAAGATGAAGGTTTGGGTGTAAAGGAAATAAAAGTGTTTGCAAGGTGCTCTTTGCTCTGCGCAAGGTTTGTTCTGCTACAGCGGTCCTTGCGATCAATATATTGGTTTGAGAGGCTGTTTTAGGCGTTAGAAGCTTTGCCAAGAAGTTTGGCTTTTTTGCTGTACTATTTGGCGGAGGTGGCGGAGGTGGCGTATGTGTATTTCCTGCAGCCGGAGAAGATTTCACGGGAGTGGGTGCGTGTGAGGTTTGTGCGTGCCTTGCTAGACTTAGAGCTTTGCCAGCCTCTACAAAAGCATCGTACGCTGTCAATATCTCGTCTTTCCATAGATGAAGGCTATTTATAGTGGCTAGTTTAATCTGCTTAGCCCTTTCCCATTTTGGGTCTTTCAGATTGCTTCTTTCTTCCTTGCTTAAGTGTTGATAGTTACCATTTGATAGTACATCATCGACAAAATAAGGATGGTGATAGGAAAAAGGATCTGGAAGGGAGGCTCCCACAGGAGGTACATAGTTGAAAGAACTAGAAAAAATGATACTTGTAGAATCAACTTCTGCGATAGAGGCTTCACGGGGATGTTGCAAGGGAGTGGAAGGTTCTGCTGCTTGCTGACGGAGTGCTTCTGTAAAAGGGGTACTTGGGGGCAAAAGTCTTGTGTCACCTTCTGGAAGAGGACGAGCATGTATGATAAAGGAAGCCTCTTCTTTAGGAGTAGCTTGTCCAGAACCTTTTGAAGGGCTCTCTTTCGGTAGTTGAGCGCCTAAAATGGGGGTTGCGCCCACTTTTGCTGAAGATAAGACCTTGTCTTGTTCTATTGCTAAATCTTTTCTCTCTTCAGTTTGTGCTTGAACTTGATACCCGTTTAATCTTTCTTGGATGTTTTGGATATAGCGCTTGATATAAGGAGATTTTGTATTTTGTTTCAAAGCGTTTAACTGTTGTAATAACGCATTAAACTTATCTTGAGTGGCTGTTTGATTGAAATTGACAATCGCAACTATTTGCACTTTACAAGTTTCAAAATTTTCGTAGTCTGATTTGATTGTTCTTTGAAAGATACTGCGATTTGGCAAGACAGAAACTTTGATAATGTAAATAATGTTTTTAATGTGAAAAATAGCAATTTTTAAACGATTAGCAGCAATTTTTTTAAAATCTTTTTCCGTTAATAGGGTGTGAGAACCAAGAGATCCTCTCCCATTTTGAAGAATATTATGTGGAATAGAAGATCCAACAGGTGAATCCATACCGCTTTGAGAGCTACTTGGAACAAATGCCATAACAGATGACCTTAAAATTTTTAGTTAACGAGCAAATACGATTATATAACTATAACGTATTTATGTCTAAGCATAGCAAAATTTTTAAAATCACTTGTTTATAAATGATCACACACCGATATATGATTTTCAGGCGCGCAGAGTGAGGCATGGAAAATGATATCGAGCCGATTACCCAATACTTACCCTTGACAACAAGAGCAAGAGCCGTTTTCCACGTTCATCCCGTTCCAGGTCTCTGTTCCTGAAGATTTATCTGAAAACCCATTGTATTTAGAAGCGGTATAGTACAAGCTGAATTTCCTTTGTCCTTAATTGTTAAAGATACTACAGTGACATTTTAAGAATGAGGTATAGTTATGTTTAGATGTTCCGATTTTTCTCGCGAGGACCCCTTTTTGTCGATAGCAGATTTCTGCCATCAGCTACCGCTTTTAGACACCAAGGAAACGACCCGCTATGTACATGCTGCGCTCCAATTCTTCACAGACATGGCTTATTTTGACACAAAAGTCGACTTACCTCAAGGGTTCCAAGAACGGTTTTCTAAGATTGACCTCCCAACTCTCCTCGGAGTCCAAGGACTATCCAGAGCAGATAAAACAAGACTCGTAGACAATATTAAAATGGTCGTCGGAGATAAATTCTCTACAAAAGACATTTCTTTTTCTCAATACCCTGAAGAGCCACCTGCAATTCAAGAAGCTTTTACAGAGCCCTCCTCCAGATTCGAATCTGCCAATCCCATTAAGTCGACAAATCGTTTTGCTGACCGTGTTGCTGTCTTAGGCAAATCAGAGCAAGACCACCTCTATTGTACAATCGAACACTTTTTCATCCAAGCAGCCACGCAAAACAAAACGTTTACGGACGAAGAAGAAGTGCTTACCCGCTTTGCCAAAAAAGCCATTCCTTTCCTCGTCTCTTTTGTTCCAAACAGAGATTCTTCTACCTTAAGCAAGCATCGTCTTATCGCTGCCATCCAAAGCGTGACAAGGTGCCGCTTTGCTTCCCTTTCGCAGCTAGATAGAGTCTATCCTGTCCAAATGGTCTATAGAGCCACTGTGCAAACACCCCAAAATCGCTTTTTATGTTGGCTGCGAGACTCTCCTAAACCTGAGCTTGAAATTGCCGATCCTTTTTCAGCTGACGATCTTGCAAAAGGGTATCAACCTTATGTTCCAGTCGAACTCGATGGGATGAATCCGCTTCTTGCACGCACCTTAGAATGGTTTCAATATAGCTCAAAGGAGCTGGATATCAATGACTCTTTACATCGCGTCTCCTCTGCTGTTGAATTGCTCTCTTTTGCCAAAAGATGGAAACTCAAACCTCTTGAAAAGGCGATAGCTGGCTGGCTGGGAAAACATGCAAAATCTCATCCTGCGCAATTAGTCGAGGCCATCGCCCCTTTGCTTATACAGGAGGAATCTTATCAAGCAATCAGAAAAGCTGCCTTAGATGAAAACTTTGCTCCTTTTGAGTTTTATAAATTCCCCTTCCCCATGCAAGAAGATGTGATCATTGCCCTTCTTAAGCTAAACACTGAAGCTTCCAACTCTTGCAACTTAGGGCTGACATATATCAGTAGTAATAGAGCATTATCTGGATTTTTTCCCTTTGCCTCTGATGCGCACAAAAATGAGATTAATGCCATTTTTCTGAAACGTTGTCAAAAGCTTCTCAATCAACATTTTGCCTCCCATGAAGCAGAAGAAGAAGAGTTAAAAGCAGCCAAAGCGCGACGACGCACATTCTTACAAGAGATCAGTATCTCAATTTTTGAAGGCACATCGCTTGATTTAGGTGTGCAGCTAGGACTTTTGGACAGTTCCGATATCAATCCATTATTAGTTGAACTTGATGGCAAGCAGGGAACTGTTGGTTCCTTCTTCCGTGAAACCGGTCACCTTGAGGAGATCGAAAAGCTCATCCAAGATAAACGCCTTAAAGCCAAATCCAATTGGAAGCTCTTAGGACCGTGTTGGACAGCCTTTGGAGGCGTATCAGCAGAGATATATCCAAAAGAGCGTGTCGAGTACCAACTCCTAAATAGTTTACTCGTTAAATTTTTAGAGGCAATAGAGGTGACATTTGATCGACTTGCCTTTTTATCTTCAAGGATCGTGACACCTACCCTCTTTTTAGACCCCATCCCCCATTTCTGGGGGGTGCTCGGGGAAACCAGGCGCTGGCTCTATCTCTTCATCACCCTCAAGATTAGCCCAACACAAAAAAAAGAA
>Ga0206944_1124_pt1 | contig 13438 bp, 10 predicted proteins | sample Alteio_BWOrgHeat_4_FD_152978 | JGI IMG/M metagenome (GOLD analysis project Ga0206944, IMG submission 152978) | Enriched cells from forest soil in Barre Woods Harvard Forest LTER site, Petersham, Massachusetts, United States -... | ecosystem: Environmental > Terrestrial > Soil > Temperate forest > O... | reverse complement strand
GACATCGATTGACATTGATTGACATAGATGATACAATATGACATATGAAAAAACGCAAAAAAATCAATACTGTTCTTCCGTTAGCTATTGAACTTTTGCAAAAAGGCCATTTTGTTATTAGCGAGCATGCTCTTTTGAGACAGCAAGAGCGACAACTTTCTCTAGGAGACATAAGAAATATCTTATTTACAGGATATCATGAAAAGAAAAAAGATGAGTACAATGATCAATATAAGGACTGGAACTATGCGGTATGTGGGCAAACATTAGACCGTGAAAAGGCGCGTATTTGTTTAGCATTTGACCACACAAAACTTTTAATTATTATTACTGTAATAAGATTGGAGAAATCACAATGAAAGATTTTATATATAATGGCTTAGGGTTTCCTATCCATTTAAAAGGAATAAAAACACGAGAATTTCGTGGGGAGATTTTACCTGACATTAATCATCGAAAACTTGAAGATGCTGCTTTTAAATTGCTTTTATGGAACCCTTTTCATTTTTCTGGTGCTCATTTAACCTTTGTTAGAGGATATATGGGATTATCTCAAAAGGCATTCGCAACGGCTTTGGGACTTAGTACTCACGCTACTATTTCCGGTTGGGAAAAAAAAAAAGATGAAGCCACTGGCATGCCTGGTACCGCTGAGCTTGTAATTCGATTATTGATGGCGGATTTTATTAAAGAAAATGATTTTGCATCGCATTTTAAAGAATTTTTAGATATCGAGAGTGAACCACAAGATCTTGAGCTATTGATGTCTTAAAAATAGAAATACACTTTGGTCACTGCCTTGACCAGCGGCGGCAGCCGCTTTCAGTGCAGCAGCCCCGCATGAAACGGAGCGAAGCGACGTGGAATGTGGGGTAGAAGCGAAATAAAATTAGAGCTGCGGTAGCAGCGATAGAAAAGATATGGGCAATAGGATGGAGGCACGGGCACAGGCAGAGGCAAGGGATTTTAGTTTCGAAAGAGGTCATTATCCTAAATCCGGCAGTTGGAGACGGCAACTTAACGCAATCTATTGAACCAGAATCATTTGCAGTGGGGCGGTCCAACACCCTTTGGGAATGTCCCGCCCCACTGCAAAGTGATTCTAATTCAAGATCTTCATGCCAATTTAGCATCTCGAACTGCCGTTTCTAGGATTATACCAAAAGCATTTCAAAATTTGGTTTTTTGGGATAAAATTATGATTTGACATATTGTGGACAAGGCTGTTATGAGTTTAGAGAACTCTAAAAAAAGGAGAGAGAGATGAGATTTTCAAACATTGGGATGCTTTTGTTGGCCATTTATTTAATTTTGGTTGGAGTTATCAGTATCGCAGCTGTTGCAATCCCCTCGATTGTAATGGGCGTCTTGGCGTTAATTGCAGGGATCTTTATTCTCATTGGAAGATAGACCTTTATGCCGAAACAGCCTCAAAACCATGAGGTTTTGAGACTGTTTTGGTCTATTGTAAAGCGGCTTTACACTTATCTTCTACACCCTATCTTCTATGGATATGAAACCGTCTGTACACAAAACCCCTCCAAAGTTAGATTTTTGGCAAGAAAATCTAACCACTCTATTGGAACACTTCAAATCAACTGCAGCCGGATTGACGAGCAGCGAGGCAAAAGAGCGTTTGGTGCTCTATGGCCCTAATGTATTTCATCCTCAGCGAAAAAATGTATTGCTTTTGCAGTTTTTAGCAAAGTTTAGCAATCCTCTCGTTATCATCCTTTTAGTAGCTAGCGTCATATCAGCACTTACAGGCGATGTGGCAAGCTTTACCATTATTTCACTTATTGTCTTGATGAGCGTGACGCTTGATTTTATTCAGGAATTTAGGGCCGGTAAAGAGGCGGAAAAATTGCGCCAATCGGTCAGCGTACATGTGCAGGCGTTGCGAGATGGAAAATCACGAGATGGAAAATCAATAGAGATCCCGCTTTCTGCGCTAGTTCCAGGCGATGTCGTAATGCTTGCTGCCGGTGACTTGGTTCCTGGCGATGGGCGCATATTGGACGCAAAAGATTTTTTTGTGAACCAAGCCCTTTTAACTGGAGAGCCGTACCCTGTTGAGAAAAAACCTGCTGAATTACCAGATGTCGCAGAAGGTTTATCGGCGTGCAATAGTGTGCTAAGGGGGACTTCTGTAATCAGCGGAACTGCAAGCGTGTTGATTTGTCATACAGGCGCAAATACAGTACTTGGCGATATTGCAGACAGCCTAATGGCAAAAGCTCCTAGGACAGCATTTGAACAAGGGACGCGCAGCTTTGGGTTGCTTATTATGCGCCTTACAGTTTTCCTTGTGCTGTTTGTGCTTTTAGTCAATGCCTTCTTCCATAGGCCCTGGCTTGAATCTTTTATCTTTGCCGTTGCACTTGCTGTTGGACTAACACCTGAGCTGCTCCCTATGATTATGTCGGTAACTCTTGCTAAGGGCGCCAAGCGGATGGCGGAAAAAAGAGTCATTGTCAAGCAGCTTGCATCGATACAAAATCTTGGAAGTATGCAAGTGCTTTGTACGGATAAGACCGGAACGCTTACTGAAGCGCATATCCATTTGGAGCGCCACATTGACGGATTTGGACGCGACAGCAAAAGAGTGTTAGAGCTTGCCTTTTTGAATAGCTACTTTGAAACCGGTTTGAAAAGTCCTTTGGATGATGCGATTTTAGAGCATAAAGAAATCGATGTCACCAGTTGGCGTAAAATTGATGAGGTGCCTTTTGATTTTGAACGTCGCAGGGTTTCGGTGTTAGTTGATAATGGACAAATGAGAATGCTTGTGGTCAAGGGTGCACCTGAAGATATTTTGCGCCTTTGTACAAGTTATGAAGGGGATAGCGATACTGACTTGCACCCTTTAGATGATGCCGCAATGGCCCGCCTCAACGCCCTATTTGACTCCTTAGGGAAGGAAGGATTTCGAGTGCTCGGCATTGCAAAGCGTAAAGTCGATGGCGGTTATCCTCATGCTGTAGTCGGCGATGAGACAAAACTTAGCTTTGCAGGATTTGCCGCATTTTTTGATCCCCCTAAAAAAAGTGCTAAGAAGGCATTAACAGATCTTGCAGCTGCCGGGGTCTTAGTCAAAATCGTGACCGGTGATAATGAACTTGTAACAGAACATGTTTGCAGCCAATTGGGGTTGCAGATTACAGGAATTTTAACAGGAGCAGATATCCTGAAAATGGACGATCAGGCTTTGGTTGCACAGGTAGAAAATGTCAACCTCTTTTGCCGTGTTACGCCGGCCCAGAAAAACCGGATTATACTCGCTTTAAAAAAACGCGGAGTTACTGTAGGCTATTTGGGAGATGGAATTAATGATGCCCCATCGCTTCATTCGGCAGATATCGGGATTTCCGTAGATAGCGCCGTTGACGTTGCTAAAGATGCCGCGGAAATGATTCTTTTAGAGCAAGATTTAGGTGTCATCTTAAGCGGGGTCATTGAGGGGCGCCGCACTTTTGGCAATATCATGAAGTACATCATGATGGGGACAAGCTCTAATTTTGGCAATATGTTCAGCATGGCGGGCGGCGCATTGTTTCTACCCTTTCTTCCCATGCTTCCCACGCAAATTTTACTTAACAATATGCTTTATGACATATCCGAAATCCCTATCCCATTGGACAATGTCGATGAAGAATACCTTGTGCGCCCAAGACAGTGGGACATGCATTTTGTGCGCAAGTTTATGCTGATCGTGGGCCCCATCAGTTCCATTTTTGATTTTCTCACATTTTTTGTGATGATAAAAGTGTTTCAAGCGAGTGAATCTCTTTTTCATACCGGCTGGTTCATCGAGTCCTTGGCTACTCAAGTGCTCGTCATCTTTATCATCCGCACGCGTAATAACCCTTTAAAGAGCCGCCCCAATCTTTGGCTTACGATCTGCTCTTTGTCGGTCGTAGCATCAGCCATTTTGCTCCCCTTTACTCCATTAGGGCTCTACCTTGGATTCGTTGCTCCTCCATTGTTATTTTTCCTTATTCTGGCATGCATGGTGCTTGTATACCTATTAATAGTGGAAGCGGTAAAACAATGGTTTTACCGCTATTATATCTATGATGAAAAAACAAACTAGGATTTCATGGTGGCGATAGCAGAGAAAAAAGATGGGGGTGGGATAGAGGGGTATATTGCCATTTTAGCGGTCATTAGCATAGTTGTGCATATAGTCCTTCGATATTTTACTCTTGATTTTCAAGCCTATTCCCTTTATCCCCTGTATGTGACTCTTGCGATAGGGGGAGGCTTTCTCGTCTTAGATCTTGCATACAAGTTGCTGCGTTTTCAATTTGGCGCAGATTTGCTGGCTGGTATGTCGATTGTGACGGCTGTTTTGCTTGGAGAGTATTTAGCAGGCTCATTAGTTGTGCTCATGTTATCAGGCGGAAAAACACTAGAAACTTACGCCATTAAGACAGCATCAAAAATGCTTGAAGTGCTTGCCAAGAGGGCACCTAGCATCGCGCATCGCAAGACTTGCGACTTGATCGAAGAGATTGCAGTCGATGAGATTATGATCGGCGATGCCATCGTCATCTTTCCCCACGAAATTTGCCCAGTCGATGGGGAGGTTATTGCTGGAAATGGGGTGATGGATGAGTCGTACTTAACGGGCGAGCCCTTTCTCATCTCAAAAGCCCCAGGTTCTTCCGTTCTTTCCGGTTCCATCAACGGAGAGGCCTCCATTACGATTAAGGCGAGTAAATTAGCAGAAGATTCTCGCTATGCTAAGATCATGCAGGTGATGTCTGAATCGGAGCAAAAGAGACCGCACTTAAGACGCCTTGCCGATCAATTAGGTGCATGGTATACGCCGATTGCCATGGGGGTTGCCATTTTTGCTTGGATGATGAGTGGCGATCCCATCCGCTTTTTGGCAGTGCTCGTGATTGCAACGCCATGTCCACTTCTGATCGCAATCCCCGTTGCGATCATTGGATCTATTTCCCTATGTGCAAGGCGAGGTATTTTAATCAAAAATCCAATTGTGCTTGAACAAATAGATCGATGTCAAACGATGATTTTTGATAAGACAGGGACGCTTACCTACGGCAAACCGACCCTTACAGATCAAACTGTTTATCAGAAATTCAATCCCATGGAAATTTTAAAATTAGTCGCTAGCATGGAAAGGTATTCTAAGCACCCTTTGGCAAGCGCTGTCCTTGAAAAAGCTAAAGAAGAAAACATCGAATTAATCGATGCCAAACACATAAGTGAGCCTAAAGGGGCTGGACTAAAAGGCATTGTCGATGGACATGAAGTAGTGATCACTAGCCGCAAAGAGCTTATTAAATTAGGTTTAAGAAGTGATGTGGAGAGGCTTCCAAATGGAGCAGGTCTTGAATGTGTGATTTTAATCGATCAAAAGTTAGCCGCCCATTATCGCTTTAGAGACTCTCCTCGAGCTGACAGCCAACCGTTCGTGCAGCATTTACTGCCAAGGCACGGGATCACAAAAGTCATGATTATCTCAGGAGATCGGGAGGAAGAGGTGAAGTATTTGGCAGGTTCTGTCGGGATAACGGATGTGTATGCAGGCAAAAGCCCGGAGGAAAAAGTCGAGATAGTGGCAAGAGAGACCAAAGCTGCAAAGACAGCGTACCTTGGTGACGGCATTAACGATGCGCCAGCACTTCTTGCCGCAACTGTCGGCATTGCATTTGGGCGCAATAGCGACATTACAGCTGAGGCTGCAGGGATTGTGATTATGGATAGCACGTTAGAAAAGGTCGATGAGTTTTTTCATATCAGTGAGAGAATGAGAAAAGTCGCCATGCAAAGCGCACTTGGTGGGATGGCTCTTTCAATTCTTGGCATGGGCGTTGCAGCTTTTGGGTACCTTCCTCCGGTCGCAGGAGCGATAAGTCAAGAGGTGATCGATATCATCGCGATTGTCAATGCATTAAGAACACTCCGCAAGCCCGCCGTGATGAGCGATATACCAAAACAAAAGTAGACTCTTTTCTAAGAGTTGAGTTATGTTTGGCAATAAAAAATAAAACAAATGCGCCTCTCTTCCATGAAACCAGCTAATCCACATATTCTGACGATAAATGGTGGTTCGTCGAGCATTAAATTTGCAGTGTTCGAAGTTGCTGACTCGCTTAATCGGATTTTGGGAGGCAGTATTGAACAAATTGGATTGCCAAATACTACCTTGCATGTGAAAGGGGTAAGCCAGGGGGACAACTTTTCAGGGCCCGTGGAGGCTAAGAACCATACATTGGCGGTGGGTATCCTGATGGACTGGGTCGTAGAACGCTTTCGAAAAGATGGATTGGCAGCTGTCGGACATCGCGTGGTGCATGGCGGACCGAAATATCACAAGCCAGAGCGAATTACTGTGGAAATGATGGAAGAGTTGCGCCATCTTCAGTCTTTCGATCCTGAGCATCTACCGGAAGAAATTCTTTTAATCGAGGCGTTTCATCGCAGGTTTCCTGACTTGCCCCAAGTGGCGTGTTTTGATACAGCTTTTCATCATGACCTGCCGCGCGTCGCTAAGTTATTACCGATTCCGCGTCGCTACGAAGCACTTGGAGTGCGGCGATACGGGTTTCATGGATTGTCATATGAGTTTTTAATGGGAGAATTGGCCCGCTTGGACGGATCAAAAGCTGCACAAGAAGCTGCACAAGGACGAGTCATCCTCGCCCATCTAGGCAATGGGGCAAGCCTTGCGGCGGTGCGACATGGCAAATCCCAAGACACAAGTATGAGTTTCACCCCGGCAGCAGGGGTGCCAATGGGAACCCGCTCAGGAGATCTTGATCCAGGACTTGCTTGGTATTTAGAGCGCATAGATGGTGTCGATGCAAAACGATTCAATGAGATGGTCAATTTTAAGTCTGGTCTGCTCGGAATATCTGAAATTAGTTCTGACATGCGTGAATTGCTAGGTCGTGAGACTCAGGATGTAAGAGCAGCCGATGCGGTTGCGCTGTTTTGTTATCAAGTTAAGAAATGGATCGGGGCGCTTGCTGCGACGCTCGGCGGACTAGATACGCTGGTATTTGCCGGCGGCATCGGAGAGAATGCCCCCACAGTTCGTTCCCGGATTTGTGAGGGACTCGGATTCCTTGGAATAAAGCTTGATGAAAAACAAAACGCCACAAATGAAGGCTTGATCTCCACGAATGAAAGCCAAGTTGCAGTTCGAGTCATTCATACGGACGAAGAAATTATGATAGCCAAGACTGTTTGTCGCATTCTTGGACTTGCCTAAAAAGGAGAAAACAATGAACTCAAAATTTCTTTCTCCAGAACTACTTCAAAAGATGAATGCCTATTGGCGAGCCGCAAACTATCTATCGGTTGGTCAGATTTATCTATATGATAATCCCCTGTTAAAAGAGCCGCTGAAATTATCCCACGTGAAGCCTTTAGTGGTAGGACACTGGGGCACAACGCCTGGCCAAAACTTTATTTATGTACACCTCAACCGGGTGATCAAAAAGTATGACTTAAATATGTTCTATATCGCAGGTCCCGGGCACGGCGGTCCTGCACTCGTCGGCAATGTCTACCTCGAAGGCACCTATACCGAGATTTATCCAGACATCACGCAGGACGAAGCCGGGCTAAAAAAACTGTTCAAACAATTTTCGTTTCCAGGAGGGATTTCCAGCCATGTTGCGCCGACAACTCCTGGCTCGATTCATGAAGGGGGCGAGCTTGGTTATTCACTCAGCCACGCATTCGGTGCCGCGTTTGATAATCCCGATCTGATTGTGGCTTGTATCATCGGCGACGGTGAAGCAGAAACTGCCTCTTTGGCGACCGCATGGCAGTCCAATAAATTTCTCAACCCAATTAGCGATGGCGCCGTGCTGCCAATTTTGCACCTTAATGGGTATAAGATCAGCAATCCAACTGTTTTGGCTCGAATTGAACCTGAGGAATTGGAGCAATTCTTTAGAGGCTGCGGATGGACCCCTTATTTTGTCGAAGGCGATGACCCGGAAAAGATGCACCAACTCATGGCCTCTACCTTGGAAAAAGCGATTGAAGATATCCGGCAAATCCAAGGTAATGCACGGAGCAGGAATGACACCACTCGAGGGCGATGGCCTATGATCGTTCTCAAATCACCAAAGGGTTGGACGGGACCGAAAGTGATCGACGGTTTGCAAATCGAAGACACCTTCCGAGCACACCAGGTGCCGCTTATAGTGGATGCTGAGCATCCAGGTCACGTCGCGCTACTTGAAGAATGGATGAAAAGCTACAAGCCCGAGGAGCTGTTCGATGAAAATGGGCGTTTGCGAGCGGAATTGGCCGAACTTGCACCCAATGGGGAGCAACGCATGGGGGCAAATCCCCACGCCAATGGTGGAATTTTGTTGCGCGATTTGAAAATGCCAGACTTCCACGATCACGCAGTGAAGGTGTCATCGCCGGGCGTTGTTGTTAGCCAAGACACAATCGTGCTGGGAAAGTTCCTTCGCGACGTGGCCAAGCTGAACCAGGATAAGCGCAATTTCCGCATCTTTGGTCCTGATGAGACACTCTCAAATCTCTTAGGGGCTGTTTTTGAAGTCACCAACCGGCAGTGGGACGCAAGGGTTGTAAAAAATGATGAGTTTCTTGCGGCAAGCGGTGGCGTTGTGGATTCGATGCTCAGTGAAAACCAGTGCGAGGGTTGGTTGGAAGGGTATCTATTGACCGGACGGCATGGGATTTTCAACAGCTATGAGGCATTCATTCGTATCGTCGATTCCATGTTTAGTCAACACGCAAAGTGGCTGAAGGTATGTTTGGAGCTACCCTGGCGTCGGAAAATTTCATCCTTAAACTACCTGCTTACTTCTCACGTTTGGCAGCAAGACCACAACGGCTTTACCCACCAAGATCCAGGGTTTATTGACCATGTGATTAATAAAAAAGCCGATATCGTGCGCGTTTACCTGCCTCCGGATGCTAACTGTCTATTGTCGGTGTTTGATCACTGTTTGCGCAGCCGCAATTACGTCAATGTGGTTGTTGCAGGTAAACACCCCCTCCCGCAATGGCTGAACATGGATGCAGCAGTTGTGCATTGCACGGAAGGTATCGGCATTTGGCAATGGGCCAGCAACGATCAGGACGATGAGCCAGACATTGTAATGGGCTGCTCAGGAGATATTCCAACGCTTGAAACATTGGCAGCTGTTTCTATCCTTCGAAAAGCACTGCCAAATTTGAAAATTCGCGTCGTTAATGTCGTCGATTTGATGAAGATGCAGCCTAAGAGCGACCATCCTCATGGACTAAGCGATGTGGATTATGATTCACTCTTTACAAAAGACAAACACATCATCTTTAACTTTCACGGTTATCCCTGGCTAATCCATCGGCTGACCTATCGCAGAACAAACCAAAATCTACACGTTCGGGGATACAAGGAAGAGGGGACGATCACGACACCCTTTGACATACGGGTGCAAAACGATATTGACCGATTTCACCTGGTGCAAGATGTGGTTGATCGGCTGACCTATCTAGGATCTAAAGGTGCCTATCTAAAGCAAGTGATGCAAGACAAGCTCATCGAACACAAACATTACATTGAAAAACATGGTCAAGACATGCCGGAAATCCGAAACTGGAAATGGGGTGATCCAATTTAACCTAAAAGCGGCAGTTCGAGATGCTAAATTCTCCCATTTCGTTGAGTAACCAGCGGTAAGATATAAAAAAGTTATTGTAATGCATATTGGCTAATTTCAAAAAATCGAAGCTCTTATCAGCCATATTCTGGTTTTGATTAAAGCACCAAAGCGCTGAACGCATGCTATAAAGCATACACATCATTTCCAGATGGGTTTTGTGTTGTGAAGTGGCCAGGCCAAAATAGCTAGTAAGGGCTATTTCTTTTTCTTCACGATCAAATTGGTTTTGAACACAAAGTGAAGCCAAATCGTAAAAGGGATCGCTCCAATGCGCATATTCCCAATCGATAAGGTAAAGTTTTTCCCCGTCATAGATAAAATTTGTGGGAAAGAGATCTTGATGACATAGCACTTTTGGTTGTGAAGGTAAAGATAGCTTAATCTTTTGAACAATATTAATGACTTCATCCATATCTTGTGGCAAGGCGACAGATAGCTGATGCGCTTTTTCTAAATACTTTTGAATGATCTCAAACGGGTAATCGATCTCTTCTTCAAGAGAACTAGTGTGCTTGTGGTATTTTTTCATTAAGTTTATCATATTCGCAATCGAACTCTCTTTTTCATAGAGCCATTTTCCGCGCACCTTTCCATAATGGGTGCCAGAGATAAATGAGGAAATTAAATTTCCATTAACGCAATCAAAGTAGATCAGTTCAGGAGTGATTTTATCTTCTTTAAGGCGCTGATAAATCGCATACTCTTTGACTCTATCAATTCCCAAACTCGAAGAAAAATTTTCACCACCTAACCTTACGAAAAATTCTCCAAGGCTTGATGAAACACGATAATTATAATTGGATAACCCTTTCATCAAAGTCATTTCCCAAGTCTTTGATTCGTTTATTTCTTGGGTAAAGAGGTGATCTTGAATTAGCTTGGCTGCTAAATTATATTTTTCATCTTGCTCAGGAGGTTTTTCTGCCTTTCCTGCAAGTGGGAATTTAAGGCATAGCGCGAAAACGAAGATACTCATGATTAAGCGGCAAAGAGGTATATTCATATTGACAAACCCGATTTAAACTTGTAATATTTTCATTCATCATTTACTTTTTATTCTTTCTAAATCAAGAAAAAAACAAAAGGAGTTATTAAAAATGAGTGCAACATCTGTTTTTGGGGCTTCTCAAGTTTGTCCTATTGACCCTCTTGCAAAAGAGGTGTTAAGCGTGATTAAGACGATTAGCTCGATTGAAGAACTCCCCGTTGCGCATCCTCAAGGGACTGTTTTATTAACAGACCTCGATGACGTCGCGATACATACAGCCTATGATCTTGGATCAAGGGGGTGGAAGAATTACATATATAAAGCTACCGATAAATGTTGGCCCGGCATTTTAAGTATATATCTAGCGCGCATTCTTCCTCATATACTTGTAGAAAGTAAAATAAATGAGGTGGTCGCAACACTTAAAGAAAACGGTCATCCAACTGCTGGCCTTACCGCTAAAAAACGCAACCAATGGTATTCGACAGAGCACCTTAACGTTGACCAAATTACAATTGCACAACTAAAAAGGGCAGGATTTAAAATAGATGATGGATTAATTAATGTTTATCCAGGACTAAATAGTGCTGAATATTATGGCGGCGTATTTTTTTGTCCTTATGATCTAAAAGGGGATTATTTGATTGATCTTTTAGAAAAAGTTTCACCCTCTAATCGGCCTAAAAAAGTGCTCTTTATTGATGATCGATCAGGGCAGGTAAAGTCAGTTGCAGCTGCCTTGCAAAAACTTGGCATTGATCATGAATGTTATCACTATAAAGCTGTAGAGGAAAAAGAAAAGCGATTTTCTCCAGTGATTGCAAATATTCAACTTCTTTATTTATTGATGTCAGAAGGTAAAGAAATTCCTTCTGATGAAGAAGCTTTCATAATTGCGCAAAAAGATACGACACGCGATGAGACTTACTATCTTAATGCAGCTTTAGAAAAAGCTGAAGAATTAGAAAAAGCAGGAAAATTAAATGAAAAGCAAGAGCTAAAAGAGGAAAAGCTTCCAGCTACTAGCGTTCGTGTTTAGTCTAGGGATGTTTATAAGTAATTCCTGTTGTATCTTTTTTTGGAATTGGAAGCTTACACCTAATTGGCAGTGGAAACAACATGATCAAACAACTTGAAGCTAAAGGGTGGACGATTGAGCGCGTGACAGGCATATAATAGACTTCTTTCGAAACTCCATTTGGTCGCTAAAATTGTGCTTTTTGGCATCTTTGCTGCAAAATTTTTCAACCAGGTGTATGCACATGCTTTCAAAATTTTGCAGCAAATCTGCACAAAAATCCCAAATTTTATCAACCAAAGCGAGTTTCGAAAGAAGTCTAATCTTCTCTTACGATCTTATTTGTAAAGGAAAACGACTGATTGCATAGAGTGGGTAATTAATCAAATTCCCATCATGAGCAAAATTGCGTAAAGAGGCTCTTGATAGAACGGGGGGGGGAAATTCTTCACGAGAAAATTTTTCGTTGTAGACAAGCAAACTTTTTTTTTGCTTAGAATTTCCTGACTTTACTTCTAGTGGATAAATGTTTTGCCCTTTTGAAACTACAAAATCAACTTCTGCAGTCCCTTCACTCGTCCAGTAGTAAAGTTCCTCGAAGTGTTTATCATGCAACTCTGTTGCGACAAAATTTTCTGTAAGGGCTCCTTTAAATTCTTGGAATAAAGCATCTTTCTCAAGAACGATACGAGGATCTAGTTTGCTCATTACGCCGAGCAACCCAACATCAAGGAGAAAAAGCTTAAAAGCTTGTTTATCTGAATAAGCACTTAATGGAAGTTTCGGAGTCGATATGTGGTTGGACTTAATGATCAATCCTGCATTTTTCAACCATTGAATAGAAGTTTCAAATTCCCTTGCCCGCGCACTTTTACTGATTGCAGAAAAGATAAATTTTTTATTTTCTTTTGCCAGCTGATTGGGAATGCACTCCCATAGTGCCATTATCTTCATGACCTGATCTTTGGGAGCGTGTTTAGCAAAATCTAAAACATAAGCATCCAGGATCTCTTTTTGAATGCTTCTTACAAGCTCTAAATTTTCTGTTTTAAGGTAGGTAGCCACAGCTTCTGGCATTCCCCCTATGATGAAATAGTATTTGAGGAGAGAAATCAATTTATCGTGGAATATCTCGGGGACGGCTTTTGGAGTTGTCACTTCTTTTAGCATTAAGACAAGCTGACTTTCTCCAAGCGCTTGCAAAAATTCAAAGAAATTCATAGGAGCAAGATCTAAAAAATTGACTTTACCTACAGGAAAACCCTTGGTCAATTTGACTCCAAGTAAAGAACCAGCAGCTGCGATTTGATAATCGTTGTTCTTTTCACAAAAGTACTTTAGCGACGCAAGCGCCTCTTCACACTCTTGAATTTCATCAAAGATAATTAATGTCGAACCCGGTTGAATCACCCTCTTAAAGTAGATGTTAAATTCTTTGATAATCCGCTCAGGGTCTAGATTTTCCTTAAAAAAACTTGCATAGTGTGGTTCCTCATCAAAATTGAGGTAGATATAATCTGTATATTCCCGTTTAGCAAATTCTCTTAGGATGTAAGTTTTTCCTACTTGGCGAGCTCCACGCACAACAAGCGGTTTTCTAAGAGGGGATTTTTTCCACTCTAAAAGCCTTCGATAAAACTCTCTTTCCATAACCTAACCATAAGGAGTTTTACTATTTTTAATCAACTGTAATGTTTGAAAAACGTGAAAATTCCACAAAATATCGTCGTGTTTTTTGTCAAAAATCACAAAATAACAACG
>Ga0206944_1123_pt1 | contig 13445 bp, 6 predicted proteins | sample Alteio_BWOrgHeat_4_FD_152978 | JGI IMG/M metagenome (GOLD analysis project Ga0206944, IMG submission 152978) | Enriched cells from forest soil in Barre Woods Harvard Forest LTER site, Petersham, Massachusetts, United States -... | ecosystem: Environmental > Terrestrial > Soil > Temperate forest > O... | reverse complement strand
TTTTTTAGCTGGAATTACTGATGTAATTCACGCAAAACTTGACTTTAATTATAAAAATAATAAATAATTAGTGACAATAACAAGGAGTTTGTGATGACTGTTAATACTTTTTTTCATACTGTCCCTCGACACACTGTCCCTCCATTCGCATCTAGGAGCCTTCAAGCCATTTCCATTGTTCCCAAAGACACCTCAGAAAATATTTACTATCCAAAAGAGAGTGGTGAATACTTCTTTGAAGAGGCTAAATGCATCGGCGGTCCATATTTGAGTTTTAGAACCTACAATGAAGGCGCCTTGTTTTACCGCATTTGTATGACGAAAGAGGGCGGCAAACCGGGTATCTCCATTCATAGTGAAGGCACTTCTGAAATGAGTGAGTTTTTAACTCAAAACGAAATTCCAATAAAAGAATGGGGATCTGACTGTACCTATCATAAGAACCGCTTCGTCCCCTTCGCTACATACTATTACACAACCGACCAAGAGGTTTGCGCTAAACTCGCAAAAATCCTCTTAAGCAAAAATACATTTAACTTGACTCAGGCCGATCTCGAAATTATCCACGGATTCAAGCATCCTCATTTTCTCACAACTTAAGATCGAGCATAAGGCAGTCACCTCAAAAAAGCTCCTTTGTAAAGGATTGGGTTACCGGCGCTGGTAACCCAATGCTTTACCTACTCTGTGAACGCGTACCTCTATCTAGCAAAGGATCTAATCTTAAATTGCTCTAACATCTCCTCTCCTAAGGCTTCGTTGTCTTTAGTAAGATCTTTAATCATAGGCGCAATCAGTAAAAGGCTTAGGTCTTTTGCAGCAGCAGTCGCATCGGTTAATTTCAATTCTCCAGTGCTTCCTTGGACTCCGGTTATTTCTGATAGCTCCTTGTAAAATGCAGGCGTCCCTTTAGCCTCTATTGGATGACATGGCTTTGCATCCACCACATAGTGTGCATGAATGGGCGTGCCTGTTAATTTTATTGCTTCATCTTTCCAATAGGTAGGGGCGTAGGTGCCTTTACAAGAACCACCTTCAATAAGTGATTTTACTATTTCTTGACTAGGTGTGGCGGGCATGTCGCCGAATACGGCTATTTGGGTAGCGGGTGTTCCCATTTTGGCTAGTCTATTGGCATATTGTAGAGCAAGCTCCATGGCTTCTTCGCGATACCCACCTGTGGCCACTAGCCGTTCGAGAAAGCGATCAATTTCCTTGTAGAAAGCGCGTTGATCGCTTTTAGAGTCGCTGGCAAGTGTTATAAAAGGGGTGGTCTCTAAGGCTTCATCTGGTTTTGAGTTATAGCTTCGGAATGCAGCAAAAGCTAAACTTATATGTTTGGGATCCAGTCCATACTCAATGACGAGCTCAACAAACGATTCCAGTGCACGGCGGACTACCACCTTCAACATACTAATCAAGTTACCCATTGATCCCGTCGCATCAATTGCAATGAGCGTACGAGAGGGTTTTGATTGGTTTATGAGTTTCGCAGCCTTGCCGCTCTTGGATACGGCGTTAAGACGGATGAGTTTTTCTGCAATGCTATCGGCTTCTTTTGGTCGATGGATTAACTGATTCAACATCTCCATACTCGGTTTATGAAGTAAAGGGATTGCACTTTGCATCTCTTCATCTAGTTTTTTGAATTTTTCAGCAAATTTTTTAGAGCGGAGATCATCCAGATACTGATACAGCGTGCCTTTCTTGCGTTTACGCTCAATGTCAGTTGCGGTAATCCCATACTCTTTTATCAAATCATCCTCAAATAGGACCATGCTAAATGATCCTTTTTGACCTTGGCGAGCAGAGCGGCCTTGCATTTGAGTTTGATCGGCTTTGGGAACTAAACAGGTATCAAGGACATGGATACCGTTGTTATCGATCACAAGCTTATCGACTAACACGAAATCCCTGCCGCGTGATTGCTCAATTGTGGCAAGCGTAATTGTTCCTCTTTGCGTAGCCTTCACGATAGCGCCATCAGGAGATCCATCCTTCATGATGTTGGCTTCATTTTTGTAGGGTTTAAACTCCGCTGAGTTTAAAAATGCATCCAAAGCGGCTTCGTCTTTGAAGAAAATGATGACCGGTCGTAAACAATTTGCAACCCCTGAGGCACGTCGTTGCCTATCGAGCTCATTAGCTAATGCTATAAAGTAATTTGCCTTATCCAGAACCAAGACCCATTGAGAATTATCACTGCGGAAGTCTAATTGACTAGGGCCATAAACAGACGGAACGAAAGTGGTCTCTCCAACATTAAAGCCTGCCTCTTTATCACAGACGATACGGGATTGGGTTGCATCCATGTCAAGCGTTCCAGATACGCCTAAAATTGCTTTAAATCGCCCAGATTTGACAGTTTCAGCATAAGCATAAGTCCCACAGGCAAGAAGCACACCTGCTTGTTCGTCTCGTATCTTTTGTGGTATTTGTACTTCATGGCAGGCTTGAAAGTAAGCCCAGAGGGTTTTAAAGCCACGATATTCTTTTAAAGTGGTGCCATCTTGGTAGGGATACACGACGTGGTTCTCTTTGATGCGATAATCATGCAACTTTTTATTGTCAAAAGTTGATAGATCGGTCAGCATCTTTTGAATAGCATTGTCAAACAAGGGCATCAATCGCTTGTTTTTTTGCTGTAGGTCATAGTGCTTGATGAGCTCCTTATATTCATTAAAATCACGCACGAGTTGAATGCTCGGAACGGCTCCTTGTCTTTTTTTATTCCAGAGCACTTCCATAAGATCTATAATCAGCTGATTTTGAAGCAGTAGCATGGGCTGATAGAATTCTCCATAGAAATTGGTGAAGAATATGTCTACCTCATCAATTAAGAGTATTTTGGGTCTGAATTTATTTGTGCGTACTGCGTGCTTACTTTTTGAAGAAGCCAAAGATGCAGGTGTATTAATCTGAGCTTCCACGTGATCGCGTATGTCTCCTGATTCATTTAAAACGTCTTCAACTAGGGGATTGATTGTCCCATAGTGAATAAGCCCGGCTATTCCTAAAGCTTCAAAGATTTCTTTAAAACTCTCACAATCTCGGGCAGATAAGTATTCACTATAACAAGCACTATAGACTTCATAGCCAAATAAAGCGAGGATGGAGGCAAGAGCTGCATTGACCACCGATTTGCCTTCCCCAGTCTTGATTTCTGCTAAGTGATTGACCAGTTTTTGTTGGTTATTTCCCACATTAAGTAATTGGAAAATAGCTACAATTTGAGCTGCATGAGGTTTTTTAAGGCAACTTGAGGGTTTGGTGCCCTCGGGTGGATTCATATAATCATCCACATTACTTAGTGTCCAGCGTGCAAAGAATATGGCCAAAGCTTGCGCGATCTTGGACTTAGCTAAATCCGTCCATATTGGGGAACCATCCCTCTCGAATGATATTGGATTTTCCTCTAATACTTTATAGAAGTTGGCTTTAAGTGGTTCTAAGAGTGGCTTTAATTCTGCCGGTGAGTTTAACGTTTGCATGACTTTCTGATAATGCTCTAAGATGGCTTCATAAAATGTTTCAAAGCGTTTGTACTCCTGTTTTAAATGCGCTTTGATGGCAGGTGGTAAAGGTTGAACACCTAAGTCCCTTGAATTGGTCGTCAATTCTCTTAAGACGTGATCAATCCCATGTTTTCGAGTTTGCTCATTTAAACTCGCCATCCGACTACCGCGAAAACACGGATGGTTGTTTGCCACTTGCTGGCCTGTCGGATCCTCTGATTCTGTTAAACCGATACGTATGCTTTCTTTATACTCAGCTCCTAGATTTTTCTGAGCTGATATCATATTAAAAAAGTCTGTAAGTCTCTGTGATAGTGCGCTTTTAATCGGATTAGGCAGATCGTTGATCCCTTTTTGCAGGGCAATCGCATACGCCACCGCCTGCTTTAAAACCTCTTGCTGGTTTTTAGTTCGATCTGTAGCATGTTTGATGATCTCATTCGCACTTGCATCAAAACGTTGAGAAAGATCATCTGCTAAGTGATTTACTTGATCCTTAAAACGTAACAATGCAGGACTAAAGGGCTCCGTGGCACTGTCTTTAAATGTTTGCAATTCTGCATATAAAAAGGACAACTTAGTCCAGTCGCAAGGAGCTGTGATGGGGTCAGGTAAGGTTGCAAGAGCTGCATCGTAAACTGTTTCAAGATATTTTAACAGGCAATTTGATAACACCTCTACCGGTTTTTCTTTGCCAAAAAAAACCCCAAAAAGCTCGGCGCCACCCTTATCTTGTGCAATGGCGCTAATGAAGCTTAAGTCCTGTTTCAACGCGAAGAAAAATTGGGCGCGAAGGTTTGAATTTTGTTTGGCCATTAATAAAGTTTGGACTTGGAGCGTTGTAAATGCCGTTTTGATCTCAACCAAATGCTCTTGAAGACGATCTTGTAAGCCTTCGTGGTTGTACTTACGAATGAGCTGCTCTAAAGTGCCGAGCCCGTTTTGTTTTTCTTCATCCCCATAGGTGGCAAGTAGGTTGGTGATGATGGGTAACAACTCAGACCATTTCCTAGAGTTCTGAATGGCCAACATTAGATCATCAATTTTTCTAGCGTTTAAGGCCATATTAAAGGCTTGCGAAATGGCTTGTAATTCTAGCATCAAGGGTTTTAAGGATGACTCGATTTCAGGGAGATCTGGTTGCATGGCCTTGACGAGTGCCCTGTGCTCTGGATTTGCAGCTAGTTGTCGTATGAGGGTGTTGATTTCTGCAAGCCATTGTAAAGACGCACCTAGGATACTGAGTTTTTCATCTAGGTGTTTTCCTGCTTGAATTTGGCTTAAGGCTCTTACGATAGCCCCAAGATGGTCTCGGCTTAATCGTTGTAGTAGGCTCTTAACTTCGTTATAGGCGTTATCCACAAACGGTTTTGTTTTAAATAGGGTATGTAACTCCAAAAGCGTTTGCAGAGCTTGCGCGTACTCTTCTGCCTTGGGAAGTGGGTTTTGCGTTATGGCGGTTATTATCTGCTGTTTTAAAGCAATAACTTGTTTTTGTAAATGGCGGTTGAGTAATGTTAAATCAAGGTCTGGCCCTAGGTTTAGTTTTAGTAACGATTCGTTTTTAACTAGCTTTGAGAGTCTGTTTAAGTCCACTCCGGTTGAAGTTTCAGCCAGCAGGGCCGTTTGAAAGGAGGTGATCACGTTAACAGCTAGCTGTGTGATGCGCCCTTTTATGCCAGTTATTTCCTCATTGGGAAGCTTTTTCACCAAGTTCACAAGGTAACTCAATTGCTGGGTACCGGCCTCTATGGTTAAATTGTCAGACATCAGCTGCCTACCGATCTCCTCGCATTCAAATTCACCCTTACTACGCATCAAGGTGGTAAGGTCTTGCCAAAATTGCGACAGTCTAGTTGTCGACTTGCCTTGTCTATGACATGCATTATAAGTAGCAACTAGGAGTGATTCTGACCACTGAGTGCAAGGGATACTTTCGCCAAGTCGCAGTTGGGATTGTATGAGTGACTCAAGACTCTCTTTTTCTTTTATGAGCATAGCGCTGCTATTTGCAGGTTGAATCATGCCATCATCTACTAGGTTGGTAAGTGCAAGCATAGCGTTATCGGCTTCATATAGATGGTTCGGTATAGACTCATCTGCTATCAAATTGAGTACCCTATCGTGTGCAAGTTTAAACCAGAAATCTATAGCTGCCTGAGTTTGTTCCAAACAGTCATCGCGAAGGCTGCCAAGTTCAGCAACTAATAAGGCATGTTCGATGAGTGGAGTTGCTTCTCGTATACGTCCTAAGGCCTTTTTGATAAGTTTTAATTGAGGCGGCGTAAAATCTTGGCTATTTCTTAAGGTCTGCATGGTATGGGTTAAAAAGGCGACGCTATCATTGAACTGCGCTTGTATGGCTCGTTTGATGGCAACTTGAACGCTTGGTTTTAGCGTAGGAAGTTGTTCGGATGCTTCTTTGTATTCTCCTCGCTGAATATTTCGCATGATCGTTTGCACGGCTGCTGAATACTCATCTGATAATAAGGTTTTAAAGTGGGTATGGATGGTTTTAAAGCTTAAAATTTCGTCATCATCTGGTAAATCAAGATAAGTGTCTAGTTTTCTCAACAGGTGGCTTTGTGGAATTAACTTTTCAAGCTTTTCGAACTCGGCATCTGTAAAATACGCGTTCATGATGCGATCAAAGTTTGCTAAAGCATCCCTTAGCATTTGGGTCCAGCTTACCAAGGGCTTACCGCAAGCGGTGTATTCTTCTGGAGTGGCTATTTGTAGGGCTCGATACTCTTGCAAAATTTGGCCTATCAAGTCGACTGTGTCTGATGTTGCTGTTGATAAATCAAAATCAACTAAGGCGTCACGGAGCATTCTGGTCTTGTTTGCTGTATTTAGCTGTAACTGCTCATAAAGTTTCTTCTCGGCCTTGTTGGCTTGATCGGTTAGAATATTAAGTTTTCTGCACTGTTTTACATATTTGATGCATTGAGAAAACGTTTTGGTATTAAGTGGGGTGGCGGGAGAAGTCTGCATTATTTTATTTAAAGTATCGTTGATCTTGGCATTTATTGTGATGTCAAGGGCGGCTACTTTTCCACATTCAGAGGATGTGAAATAGGGGAGCATGGTTTGACGCAACAGCTCGATTTCTTTTTTTATATCAGAGTAAGCTTTTAATTCATCAGAATGGCCAATATCAAAGGGCGCTGCTTGAATAAAGGCTTTCAGTTGACTGACTCTTGACTCTATAGCCTTCAAAAGCGGCGCCTTGGCATCTTGATTTAAGTTAAACGGCTCAACCCAGGGGCAGGTGGTGAGCGAATCAAGATGATGCTGCATCTCAGCGTACTCATCTGCAGTTAAACCAACGGGCAATTTGGTGCGAAATTCCGTACTGATCTCGACGACATAGGCACATATTTGTTCTTTTGTACGTTCAAAATGGCTTGGAAAAGTAGGGTGATTGGGCAAAATTGCAAGCAGATAACGCAGTTGTTCTACAGGATCATTCAAAACGCTTATAGGCGCGTGTTGCTTAAATTGTTGCCCTATCTTATTGACCTGGCTTTGGTAGTGTTTAGCCAATGCAGAGACTAAGGCTTGTTCTCGCTTTTGTAGGCTTACTTCAACTGCAAACTTCATGTCATGTTCCAGCTGCTCTAATACCACAGGCGCCTCTAAGCAAGCCGTCAAATAGGCCATTGTTTGCTGAAGTTGACTCACGGAATCCTCTGTCAATTTAACTTCAGATGCAAGACGGATAGCTTCATTGGCAAGTTGGTGTAGTTTAAAGCGGCAATCGGTTTTAAGTTGCTTCCTAGCGCTTTGTTGTGCAGGCGTTTTTGCAACGCCTGCCATTGACTTGATGACTTCAGCACAGGTGACAAAATCATTTGAATCTAATGAAGTTTTTCCTTTAGTGGTCAGGACTTGAAAGACTTTATGTTCATAATCGTGATGTATGGTCACAGCCTTAATCTCCAGTGGGTTATTTTCTGGAGTTGTTCGCATATTTCCATCTTCACTGCGTTCGGTAGTAGCGTCGGTTACTGTTACTTTATCTTTAATGGCTTGTATATTATCTAAGAGCGCCCCGATCATCGTTGGGGTAAGTGTGGTGTTTAACGGGTCCTCTTCAAGCTCCCTTAGGTGAGTGTGTAGGTGCTGATCAGCTATGCCGATGGCTGTTTTAAAGGTGTCTAGTGAAAACTTATTTCGTCGAAATTCATATCGTTTTGCGCCAGCTGCGCTCGTGCTGGGCATATCAGCTGATTGATGATCCATTGGCGTGTCAAACAAGTCCAACCAACAACTGAGCGCATTGGTGATTTTAGTCATCTCCATACAGGGCGTGATATCCACACGATCAATCTGCTCGAGTAAGGCACGTATGGCCATTGCCACCCCATCGTAGTGGCTGCATAACATACCTTTACAAACTTGTTTCCATTCGTCTGCTTTTACAGTATATCCTGCGTTGGTCAAGATTTGAGTTAAAAAGACAACTTCTTCAATTTTTTGGTAGAGCTTATCGCATAAGGCTTTATATCGTTCACTTGTTTGTAGCTTGATGTCGCTTGGAGAAGCTTGAGGGCTTTCCGCAATAATGTCTTTGGTAAGTTGTTTTAAAAGCCTATCAATACACGCTATATCGTCTGGTATTTGCGCATAAATCTTGTCTTTTACTTCATCTTCTATATAGGACTTTAATAGCTGTGCCGGCTTAGCTGCAGGGATGGCTTCTATCATTTTTAGAAAATCTGCTGGCTTTAACTTGCCGAGGTTAGGTTGGATGAGGAGAACATTATTCGGATTATTTTTAAATTGGGTCTGCATACGTAGAAGTAACGGATGGATGGAGGTGAGGCGGGAGTCAGTGAGTAATTTATTGACGCGCTCTATGATGCGTTTTGGATCAAAGTGTTTATCTGCCCAAGAAAATACAAAAAGTATGGACTCGTGCTCCTTGACGTTTTCGACCAATGCAGAAAGCCTTTCTAAAGCAGAAATGAATTTGGTTGCTTTAGGATCATCGCATAACTCATGCACGTTGATCAGTGAAATGATGCATACTTTTTCAGCGTCTTGTAAGAGATTAAAGTCCGAGTTGCTGAGCCTTTGCTCTAGATCGGTATCACCACCTCCCGGGGAATCGACCAACAGAATGGGGCGAGTCTGTTTATCAGCAAAAGGGCTCTTTCTGATGTCGTACCAATCTAAGCCGCAGGTTTCAGAGCTTGTTTCAGTACCAATGACAAATTCATTCAACTCGATAGGCGCTTTTTTTAAGCTGAGTTGATCACTGCTCCCTTTAAAGACAGAGCCTCCACACCAGTGAACAAGGGTCGATTTGCCAACTCCACTATTGCCGACAATTAGTGCAACATGCGCATTTTTCGGGAGTCGCCGGGTTTTAGGATTAATGGCAGCATGCAGATGCATGGCTCTTCCCGTATCAAACTGATATAAGCTTTCATGAAGGGAGACTAAAGCCGAGAGCGTTGCCGCATAATCCTCATTTTTTAAACTGGCTTCGACGTCGTTATAACCAGAAAGGGCTGTCCAGGGACCATTTATCTCTTCATTTAAATCGCGCTCAGTTGCAATTTGCGCAAGTAATTTTTGTTTAAGCTGATTGACATAAGCTTTATTGAGTAAGATAGCGGACCTTTCGGTCTTATTTTTCAAGGGTAGGGTGCCCATTTTATCCTTTAATTGCAATACCGCCATCAACACGCGTAACGTGGTTTCCGCCGAAGCACACATGGCGCAAGCGCCCATTAAAACCTCTATTTTTCGACGAGCTGAGCGTTCTTTTTCCAACAAGGTATCATGATCTAAATACAGCCTTAATACTTCAATTGGATCAAGTGTTGCAAGTAAGTCTTCAAATGCTATGATGTGTCCTCTTGGCGTGAGGTCATCAAACGCGAGGGGTAACGTATTAGGAGCCGTCCGTAGTGTCACTTGTGTGAGTGGACGTGGCTCGACTTCTTGCTCTTGCGAAGTCATCTGCGCGCTAAACCCTGGAACTCTTTGTGCCACAGCTTCTGTAAATGCTTCTCGGATTTCTTGCTCGTTAAATCCTTCGCTTTGAAATTGTTTTATCATGTCACGATATAACATTTTCACTGACCTCTCTCTCAACAGATTTAGATCAATTTTTTTAGACCCTGTAGCCATACCTTGAAAGCTGCTTGGACTAGCTCCCACACCACCTAAACCTGCTGCTCCTGCACTCATCATAAACTCCTGCTTTTATAAACTATTAATTGTAAAATAAATAAAACAAGCAAAATCATACATGTTTTTACATTTATATACAGTGAAAATTCAAAAGTTTGCCAAAGACCATGATAGAAACAAAGTTATCTCTTACGGCAAGATCAACGATGGTAACGATGGAACAAATTTAGAAATTTGCTTTGACAAAATTATGTATCTTAAGTTATAGTATAAAATAGTTCGTAATAGATATATTAGCAGCGGAGAAATTATTAAGTTTTTAATTTTTTCTATTATACCGAACGAGGTTCAAAATTCACATTTTGAAAACACGTTCAGAGTCAACAAAAAATTTACAACAAGGTGTTTATGGCGTCCAATTCTATGAGTGTACCAGGTTGCACATTTCGACTTAATTCTACTGACTTAAATGTATCCATAGAGATTTTGCAACGTAAAGTGGGAAGTAAGTCCGAGGTAGAGGAAATGATCGCAAGGGGAGAAGCTCTTTGCCAGATATTTGCTCGCCAATTACACAATACATTTTTGGCCCCAACATCGGGAAGTTTTAATGCAGTTTTTTTTCCTGCCGAGAGGGATGGCGAGCCAACACTTGTTTCGCGCCCAAGAGGACTCTACATTTCAGATAAAGGGATACAGGTGCGGATCGAGGCAAAAGTCGAGGATATTGATCTTAAACCCTTATGTTCATCTACGGAATGTGCAATAGAAGAGCAATTATGTGTTCCCCTTGAAGAGGCGCAAATTAAAGAGATGGGTCGTCAATTTTTTCAAGCCCTCTCTCTTATGCATGAGCAGGGGCAATCGTGTACCCCAAGCGCTAAAATAAACATCGCCAATGTCATCACAACAAGTGGGTTGAAAACGTTTTATCTCAATGGAGTGATGGCTCAGGTTCAATGGGAAGTTCCTGGGGACGCCATCACGGAATCAGGCCTTCAACTGGCGCCCAATTCTCCTGAAACCTACAGCCAAGAGGTGAACGCTTCCCCTACGGCAAAAGATGTATGGGAAATGGCAGCTCTTTTGCTAGAGGCAAGATTTGGGATGCGCTTGTTCAAGGTGGTCAATAGCTATTTAGTTGAAGAGGGAAGCAACCAAATTAAACTATTTGAAGTCATTTCCAACTTTGAAACTGGTCAAGCACTAGAGTTTTTTTTAACGCAGTTAAGAGAAATTCAATCATCTGATGCGTGCATTGACTTCTTTAGGCAAGCTCTTTGTACTGATCCAGTTAAAAGAGCTTCTGCAAAAGAGCTTTTAAATCACCGATTTCTTATGTCATGACTTACTCCTGTTGTTTGAGGCTTTAAACCTCGATTTAAACCAAAAATAACAAGCCCTGTCATGAGGTCATCTCTCTTTATGAGCAGTTGCCGTGATTTTGCTTCCATCTTTTTACTTACCTTCTTATAATCCATGGAATTTGAAGAGAACCCAAGCGCGCGATGAGTAACACTTTTATAGAATCCTCTCTTTGTAAGGAAGACACCTCTTTTGAGATCCCTTTACGTCCCCAATGTTTGGCCGAATTTACAGGGCAAAAGGCGATATGCGAACGCTTAGAGGTGATGATAGGCGCTGCCAAGATGCGAGGGGAAACTCTTGCCCACTCTCTTTTTTGCGGACCGCCAGGACTTGGAAAAACGACGCTTGCCAATATTTTAGCAAAGGGAATGGGGACAAATATCGTTGTGACGTCTGGTGCTGTGATCGAAAAGGCTGGCGATTTAGCAGGGATTTTGACCAATTTAAAGACTGGCGATATTTTGTTTATCGATGAGATACATCGCTTAAATAGATCTGTGGAAGAGTATCTTTATCCCGCTATGGAAGACTTTGTCTTAGATCTTTTAATCGATAGCGGGCCGAATGCAAGAAGCATTCAAGTAAAACTCAACCACTTTACTTTAACAGGCGCCACAACGCGCATCGGACTTTTGTCTGCCCCTTTAAGGTCCCGCTTTGGATTTACAGCTCGCCTTGAGTATTATACCCCGGATCTCATCGTGCAAATTTTGCAAAGGACAGGGAGGATTTTAAATTTAGAGCTAGATCCTCATGCAGCACTTGAAATTGCAAAAAGATCTAGAGGGACGCCACGCATCGCCATTAATTTGTTGAGGTGGGTGAGAGATTATTCTCAGATGCGCACAGGCTCTTTTATCGATCAAGGCGTTGCAGATGCAGCTTTAAATATGCTAGCAATTGATCAAAGAGGCCTTGATGAAATGGATAAGCGGATTTTGGAAGTGTTGATCGATCATTATGGAGGTGGGCCGGCAGGTCTATCTGCAATAGCTGCAGCGATAGGGGAAGAGGCTGCCACTATAGAAGAGGTCTATGAGCCGTTTTTGATTATGGAAGGATTTTTAAAACGCACCCCTAGAGGTCGCGAAGCTACCCATCTTGCATATAAGCACATGGAAAGCATAAATTTTTAATGGAGTGTTAACGATGATAAAATTATTTGTAAATATTGCGTGTATGGTGGCAGTTGCCCTCACTTTTTCAGCGGTTGGTTATGCTGGAGCCCTTGATAAGGTATCGGAATTCTTCCGCAAGTCGCCCTCTCAAAAGGCGCCCACAATCAAAGTCTTGATTGTGCACGATCGTCCGGGCGTATTGCTGGAAGTCAAAGGCAAATACAAGATATTTGATCCAAATACCGGAAAACATATCGCAACAAGATTTCAAGGTAAGCGTAAGTTTATTCAAGGGTTAAAAGAAGGGCTTAGATGGAGTGAAGATTTTCCAGGCGTCTATCAGATCATGATTTTCCCCGACGAAAATGCTACAACGGTTTTAGTCGATGGGGTTGAATACCGCGGGCCTATTTTCGTGTATGACATAGGGGGCACAATTAGCGTTGTCAATGAGGTATCGATTGAAGATTATCTATCAGCAACGCTTGCAAATCGCTATAAACTCGCATCAAATGAGCTGCTCAATGCTATTGTCATTGCAAGTAGGACTACGGCGTATTATAGAGTGGAAAACCCAAAAAGCTCATTTTTTGCTGTCGATGGTGCATCTGTAGGATATCAAGGTCAAGCTGCAATTGATCCTTCAAGTAATATTGAAAAAGCGATTAAAGCAACTAGGTATATGGTAATGACCAATACCATGCTCACGACTGATAAAATAGTGCCATTTGCTTCAGAGTGGAAGCAAGAAGGGATGACATCACCACCTCTTGCCGAAGTTCTTACCGCTAAAATTACATTGTCTGAAGCTGCCTCAATGGCACAGCAAGGAAAAAATGCAGCAGACATTCTTTCCAAGGCCTATACAGGTGTAAAAATTGAGTTGCTACACTACTCTCCTGAAGATGTACTTAAGAAAAAATAGGGGGTGTGAAAAAAAATCTCTTGCGAGAAATTCGGTAAGTCCGATATGTTATGACTACTTCGGTGAGTTTGGCTTAAATTAAAGCTAAAAGGTCACAAAAAAAGTTAGGTTATTTAAGCCTAGCATATGCTGTTTTGACAGTGATAATAAGACAATGTGCAAGATACATATTCGTAAGAATGTGTGTGTAAACAATATAAAGCTTCGTGCGGTTTTTTGGTGCTTTTAGCACTTAAAAGACCTGTAAGATAAAACGCGGGGCTTTGGATAAGAAATGCAGCTCTTTTGAGAGAGATTTTCTTTCAGATTTGAAAATTTTTTCGAAACCTATAGTTAAACGCTACAGGTGAGAAAAAATTTGCAAAGGTGGAA
>Ga0206944_1121_pt1 | contig 13510 bp, 14 predicted proteins | sample Alteio_BWOrgHeat_4_FD_152978 | JGI IMG/M metagenome (GOLD analysis project Ga0206944, IMG submission 152978) | Enriched cells from forest soil in Barre Woods Harvard Forest LTER site, Petersham, Massachusetts, United States -... | ecosystem: Environmental > Terrestrial > Soil > Temperate forest > O... | reverse complement strand
ATATAAGTTAACCGGAAATCATTATTTCGGGGTAGGTATAGTCAGGCATTCGGGGTAGGATTCGGATCATATACCCCCCCAGGGCGTTGCCCTGGGCTGACATCTCTGGCCCTTTCAGGGCCACAGGAAAAACCAGGATCATTCATAAGTTAATCACCTTCCGTGGCCACAACGTGGCCTAATATGTTAGCATGGGGCAACGCCCCATGTATAAACGCCCCATGTACAATGTTCCATCTATAACATCCCATGAATAACGCCTCGTGTATAACACTCTATGAATAACGCCCGTGAATTTTATAACAACCTGATAATAAAATCGGGGAACAAGCCCATGGCGAGTGCCAGGGCAACGGTAATAACGATCAATACCTTTTGGCTCGTTTCCAGGTGAATAGGATTGGTGTTTTCGGCCGTTTTAAAATACATGTTAATGATGATCCTGAAATAATAATACACCCCAACCAGGGAGGACAGGATGGCAATAACAACCAATCCGATGTAATGCTCCTGAAGGGCGGCTGTGAAGATGTAATACTTGGCAAAGAAGCCTGCCAGCGGAGGAATCCCTGAAAGAGAAAGCATCGCTACGGTCATTCCAAAAGCGAGAAAAGGATTGTCCTTCGCCAAGCCGTTGAAGGAATCGAGCGAATCGTTACCACGGTTATAAATAACCAGGTACAATACCGCAAAGGCACCTATGGTAGCCACCGAATAAGCCGCTGAATAATACAAGATGGCGCCTGAAGAAAAACTATTCATGGCCAGTATGGCCAACAGCATGTAACCGGCATGGGAAACGCTGGAATAAGCCAACATCCGTTTTACGCTGGTTTGATAAACAGCGGTGACATTGCCAAGAACAAGTGTTAATCCTGCCATCACCCAGATGATGGTCGCCCACACGGAATCCAAGGAAGAAAAACAGGTTTGAAACAACCTGAAAAAGGCAGCAAAGGCAGCTGTTTTTACAATGGTTGCCATAAAAGCAGAAACAACGGTTGGCGCACCCTGATAAACGTCAGGCGCCCAGAAGTGAAAAGGAACGGCCGATACCTTAAATGAAAGGCCAACGAGCATGAGGATTACCCCAGTATAAAACATGCCCGGTAAATCATTGGGATGGACATTGATAAAGGCCCAGATCTCTCTTAAATCGAAAGAACCGGTGGTTCCGTAAATCAGGGTGATACCAAAAAGCAAAAAGCCGGTAGCAAAGGAACCCATAAGGAAATACTTAAACGCCGCTTCATTGGAGGAGGGATCTGATTTTCTGCTTCCCGCCAGCACATAAAGCGAAAGTGAAAGGATTTCGATGCCAATAAACAACATGGTCATGTTGGCATAGGATACCATAACGATGGCACCGGCCAGGGCAAAAAGGATTAAGGCAAAATGGTCAGTTAAATTAGTTTCTTCCTTAAAATAGTTTGCCGACATGATGAACCAAAGCAAGGCAATAACCAGGATGATTTCGGAAAAGGCCACTGCAAAATCATCAAAATACATCATCTTGTAATGATAAACCGCGGTGCCCCAATCAAGCGTATTCATTATGATCGCTAATACCAATCCAATCAGGACAATAGGGAATAGCCTCTTCTTGAAATTCAGAATTTCAGCTAAAAGAGAGATAACACCCAGACCTGATAAAATGATTAACGCCTTCATACTTTCCTAATTCATACTTATAAAATACTTTTCAATCAGCAACTTAACTGCCGGCTCTGTAATATCGAGCAATGGTTTGGGGTAAACCCCTATGGCAATGATCATAATTACCAATGGAATCAGTACTGCCTTTTCAACATTATTTAATTCGATAAACTTAGCGGTGAAAGCATTGGATTCTCCCAACATAACCGATTGGTAGGTCCTTAGCATGTATACCGCACCGAGAATAATGGTTAATCCGGCAAAACCTGCTGTAAGGGCATCGTATTGATAAACCCCGTTAATCAGCAAAAACTCTCCTACAAACCCATTGGTAAGCGGCAAGGCCACACTACCCAGAAGTACGATCAGGAAAAAAACGGCAAAGCCAGGAGCAACGGATCGGATGCCTCCCAGCTTCTCAATTTCCCTGGTATGAGTTTGTTTAGCAATGATTTCGACAATAAAGAAAAGACCTACCACGTTAATACCATGACTAAACATCTGGATCATAGCTCCCTGAAGTCCTTGGGCAGTTAACGAAAAAACACCTGCCGATATCAGGCCCACGTGGGCAATGGAGGAATATGCAATCAAACGTTTCATGTCCTTTTGCACGATGGCAATGCAGGAAGCGTACACAATACCGATCACCGATAAACAAATGGCGGTAAAGCCCCAGTCGTGAAGTGCAATGGGAGTGATGGGTAATAACCAACGGATAAGTCCATAGATCCCCATCTTAAGCATGATCCCGCTAAGCAACATGGTGCCAGGTGTGGGAGCAACGGTATACGTATCGGGTTGCCAGGTATGAAAAGGGAAAATAGGCATCTTAATGGCAAAAGCAAGGAACATACACCAAAAGACAAAGGATTGTGCGGTACCTCCGAGAGCTCTTCCTGCCTGGTAAAGGGCATCGATATCAAACGAGTGATGACCGGGAGTATGCAGAAACAAATAAATTAAGCCAAGCAGCATAAACAAACTGCCCGAGAGGGTATAGATAAAAAACTTGAAGGTGATTTTACCTCTTCCATCTCCTCCCCAAAGCAAACAGATAAAGTAGATGGGGATGAGTGCAAGCTCCCAGAAGATGTAAAACAAAAATCCGTCTAAGGCAACGAATACGCCTATCAATGCCATTTGCATGAACAGGATAAGGGAATAAAATACAGTTGCGTTTTTATATTCGTGCCCGAAGGTGGACAGGATAATCACGGGCACTAAAAAGGCAGTTAACAATACCAGCAGTAAACTTATTCCGTCGATGCCCACATGGAAGTTGATGCCTAAAGAAGCGATCCAGGGAGCATTGATGCCGAACTGGGTACTTGCATTGAGCTGGAACTGATAATAGGCAACAAGGGCAACAGCGAACTCGATGAGCGATGCAGCAAAGGCCAGTTTTTTAACCTGTTCCCCCTTTACTGCAAGCAGCAGCAAGGCAGCAATTAATGGCCAGAAAATGAGTATGCCGGTGATCATATCTTCCTATTATAAACTCTTCAAAAACAAAATTAAAATGATACTCAGTACCATCGCAAAAATATAGAAGCCAATGTTTCCTGCTTGTATATACCTTAATGTAGCCGAACTCCAGTTAACCGTTTTTCCTACAAAATTAACCAGGCTATCTACGATGCGTAAGTCAATTACTTTATAAACCTGTTCCGAGATCCAGTTGATGGGCTTGGTAATTACGTTCTCATAAATTTCATCAACGTAATATTTGTTGTAAACCACTTTATGAAGCGGAGTGATTTCTTCTCCTTCTTCAGCAGGTAATTGTGCTCTGTTTAAATATAAGTTCCTGGCAAACAGGATAACCGAAACAAGGATAATCACGGCGAAGGCCATCAGGCCATATTCTGTTCCTGCCGATAATTCGGTGGGAAGCGAACGCATCTCCGAATCGGCAAATACCGGAGCAAGGAAGGCCTTTAAGGCATGTCCTCCTCCGAGGGATTCAGGAACGCCCATGAAACCGCCAACAACGGAGAGTCCTGCCAACACCATTAAAGGAATGGTCATTGTTTTTGGGGATTCATGCAAATGGTGTTTTTGCTTTTCGGTTCCCCTGAAGTCCCTAAAAAAGGTAAGGTAAAACAAGCGGAACATGTAAAAGGCGGTCATCACGGAACCTAACAATCCAAGGAACCATAACAAGGGACTTGCAGCAAAAGCATGGGCAAGTATTTCGTCCTTGGAGAAGAATCCCGCAAAGGGAGGAATACCTGAAATGGCCAGTGTTCCCACTGCAAAGGTGAAGAAGGTAATGGGAAGTGCTTTTTTCAAACCGCCCATTCTTCTGATGTCCTGTTCTCCGCTCATGGCATGGATTACACTACCTGCGCCAAGGAACAACAAGGCTTTAAAGAAAGCGTGAGTGGCCACATGGAACACCGCGCCGGTAAAATAACCGAGTCCTAAAGCCAGGAACATGTATCCTAACTGACTTACGGTAGAATAAGCCAGTACCTTTTTAATATCGTTTTGTGCCAGACCAATGGTTGCAGCAAAAAGAGCCGTAACAATTCCCACGCAGGCCACTACCTCCATGGTGAAGGGAGCGAGGGTAAACAAAATATTGGAGCGCGCAATCATATAGATCCCTGCGGTAACCATGGTAGCAGCATGGATCAATGCGGAAACAGGAGTAGGTCCCGCCATCGCATCAGGCAACCAGGTATAAAGCGGAATCTGTGCACTTTTTCCGATGGCACCCACAAAGAGCAACAAGGTAATGACTGTCATTACCGATTGATCGGAAGCAAAACCTCTTGCCGAATGGAACACTTCGGAATAACTAATGCTTCCGAAGGTGATATAAATTAAAATGATACCTAATAAGAAACCTAAATCGCCGATTCTGTTCATCACAAAAGCCTTCCTTGCTGCGTTATTATAAGCGGTGTTTTTAAACCAGAATCCGATTAACAAATAAGAACAAAGCCCCACCCCTTCCCAACCCACAAACATGATCAGGTAATTGGAACCCATAACGAGCAACAACATAAAAAAGATAAAGAGGTTGAGGTAAGCAAAAAACCTGGAGAATCCCTCATCATCGTGCATGTAGCCGATGGAATAAAGATGGATCAGAAACCCTACTCCGGTGATGATCAACAAGAAAACGATGGAGAGCGGATCGATCAGGAATGAAAAGGGGATGTTTAAGTTCCCTGCGTAGATCCAGCTAAAGAGATTGATGGTGACCGGCTTTGCACCCGCGGCTAAGGATTCGAAAAAGAGGCCTGCAGAAATGATGAAGGCCGCTAATACCGTTCCGCAAGCAATTACACCAACCAGGTTCTTAGAAAGCTTTTTACCATACAAGCCGATAATCAAAAAGCCGATTAAAGGAAGAACGGGAATTAACCAAACCAAATTTATCATAATCAACAGTTAAAGCAGGTTTTGCCTGCTTTTAATTTATTACCATTTAAGCTTATTCAACACATTTATATCCGTGGAATGATTATTCCTATAGATCATGATTAAGATGGCCAATCCAACCGCCACTTCCGCCGCAGCCACCGCCATAATAAAGAACACAAATACCTGCCCTGCCCCATCGGATAAGTAACTTGAAAAAGCAACCAATAAGAGGTTTACCGCATTGAGCATGATTTCGATACACATAAAAATAATGATCGCATTTCTTCTGAAAAGCACCCCAAGCACCCCGATGGTAAATAGCACCGCGCTTAAGAGGATATACCAGTTGATTGGAACAAGTTGAACAGCCGACATCATTTATTTAATCTCCTTTTTACCTAACATAACTGCTCCCACCATGGCTGCCAAAAACAAAATCGATGACACTTCAAAGGGAAGCAAAAAATCATTGAACAAAATCTTTCCCAGGTTCTTCACCAGGCCCACTTCGCCGTTAAAGGCATTTACCGACACAATTTTGTCGGCTCCTTTTAACGCCCCTACTAATATGATTAACAATAGTCCGGAAGCAATAGTGGCCGCTAACTTTAGCCAGTTACCCTTATGAGGCTCGGTTTCCTTATTCAAATTCAATAGCATAATCACAAAGAGGAACAACACCATGATGGCTCCCGCGTAAACGATGATGTGCACGGCAGCAAGGAATTGAGCATTCAGCAATACATAATGACCGGCAATCCCGAAAAACGCCATCACCAGGTACAATACACTATGCACCGGGTTTTTGGAGAAGACCACCATTAAGGCACTCATGATGACAAGGAAGGAAAGGAAGTAAAATAAATAGAGGATCATTGTTTAAGCTGAATCTTTAAAAATTTATTATCGTTATCCTTTTACTTACTGTTATTAATGATTATGGGCATATTCAGTGTGCTTTTTAAACTCCGCAACTTCTTGCGTTTGTCTTTTGGAAACATCCACTCTTTTGGATTTCTCCACCGGCTCCACCAATTTGTCTTTCCCGTAAATAAACTCATTACGCTCAAACAAAGAAGGTACCTTACGATCGGTTAAAAAGATGGCTTCCTTGGGGCAGGCCTCTTCGCAATACCCACAGAAGATGCAACGCAACATATTGATCTCGTAAACGGAAGCGTATTTCTCTTCCCGATACATTTTCTCTTCTCCCGGTTTACGCTCGGCAGCCACCATGGTGATGGCTTCGGCAGGACAGGAAACAGCACAAAGTCCGCAGGCCGTGCATCGCTCAGCACCATTCTCATCCCTCTTTAACACATGCTCCCCGCGGTAAGTAGCACTGAATGCTCTTTTTTGTTCAGGATAACTGATGGTAGTTTGTTTCCTGAAAAGATGTTTAATGGTGATGGCAAGCCCTCCTAAAATAGCCGGCAGGTAAATTTTTTCCCAAAAATTCATCTGTTTCTTAACTACTATTTTCGACCTGTTTGTTAACAACTGCATCTGATTAAAAATTAAAACCTGCTCTTAAAATACAGGACAACACCTGTTAATATAATGTTTGCGATGGACAAAGGTATCAAAATTTTCCAACCCAGATTCATTAATTGATCATAGCGGAAACGCGGGATAGTCCAGCGAATCCACATGAAGAAGAAGATAAAGAAAGTGAATTTTATCACCAACGCAATCACTCCTAACACGGTGATCCAGTTATGGGATAAACCCAGGTCATTCATGAATGGGAAATTGTATCCTCCGAAATAAAGCGTGGAAATAATGGCCGAAGAAATAAACATGTTAATGTATTCGGCAAACAAATAAAACCCAAGCTTCATACTGCTGTACTCGGTATGGTATCCGCCCACCAATTCGGTTTCGCATTCGGGTAAATCGAAGGGGGTACGGTTGGTTTCCGCAAAAGCGCAAATCAGGAAGATCAAAAAGCCCAGGGGCTGATAACAAACATTCCACATGTTCCAATGCCCACCTGCCTGTTGTTCGGCAATTTCTTTCACACTGATCGATCCGGTCATCATCACCAATGCAATGATGGAGAGGCCCATGGCCACTTCATAACTAATCATTTGAGAAGAGGCACGCAAGGCACCTAGTAAAGAGTACTTGTTATTGGATGCCCATCCGCCAATCATGATGCCGTATACACCGATGGAAACCACAGCAAAAGCATACAATACGCCAATGTTAATATCCGAAATTTGTAAGGAATAGGATTTGCCACCAATAATAAGAGAATCTCCCCAGGGAATTACCACACCGGTCATACATGCTGTGAGCATGGCGATACAGGGACCCAATACAAAGAGTGCTTTATTGGATACATTGGGAATGATCTCCTCCTTCATGAACATCTTCACTCCATCGGCCAAAGGCTGAAGGATGCCGAAGGGTCCCGCGCGGTTAGGTCCCAAACGATCTTGTAAAAAAGCGGCTACCTTCCGTTCTGCGTATGTGGAATACATGGCAATCAGCAGGGTAATAGCAAAAATCACTACAACTAAAATAAACTTATAAAGGAGAAAGTGCATGTCCATACGTTAATAGTATCCGCTTACAAAGAGGATTATTTTTTCTCTGTTAGTTTCTTTTGTTGTTTAGCAATATCTAATTTTAACTTGCCCAATGACTCGTAATGGTTTTGTGAAATAACCGAATGGCGATCAATATGTCTTGGTCCTTCAATCACCCAGTCACTGGTCTTCTTCTTATCGAAACGGCATTCGTTGCAGATAAACTCCTCCACTTCTCCGTACTGATCTTTTCTGCCGGTAACACGCAATACATCTTCTCCTTTTTCCCAAAGCACTACTTTTCCGGAGCACTTGGTACATTTACGATGAGCGTCCATAGGCTTGGTAAACCAAACCCTGCTCTTAAAGCGGAAGGTTTTGTCAGTTAATGCACCCACGGGGCAAACATCAATCATGTTTCCAGAGAAATCATTATCGATGGCGTGCTTAATATATGTACTTATTTCCGAAGCATCTCCCCTGTTCATCACGCCATGATCACGGTGATCGGTTAATTGATCGGCCACTTTTACACAACGATAGCAAAGGATACAGCGGGTCATGTGCAATTGTATTTTTTCGCCGATGTCTATCTTTTCGAATGTTCTTCTTTGAAACTCATAACGGGTACCTGCTGCACCGTGCTCATAAGCGAGGTTTTGCAAATCGCATTCTCCTGCCTGATCACAGATGGGGCAATCCAACGGATGATTGATCAACAGAAATTCCACCACGCCTTTTCTTGCTTCCAACAAATCGGGAGAAGTAATGTTTTCCACTACCATTCCATCCTGTATGGGTGTTCTGCAGGAAGCAACGGGTTTAGGCATAGGTCTTGGATCTTTTGCCGAACCCTGACTCACTTTTACAATACAGGTTCTACAATATCCTCCGCTCGTTGCCAGTTTAGAATAATAACACATGGTAGGAGGAACAACACTGCCACCTATTTTTCGCGCAGCATTGAGTATCGTAGTACCTTCAGGCACTTCTATCTCAATTCCATCTATGGTTACTTTTGCCATTGTTTATTCGTTATATCGCTGTCCTTTTATACTACGGCTTCTGTTTTAGCAGCAGACACAAAAGGTTCGTGATGAAAATGTTTAGGATCTTTTACTTTATTGGGATACTTAACATGGTATTCAAACTCTTCCCTGAAATGACGTATGGAGCTGGCCACGGGCCATGCCGCTGCATCTCCCAAAGGACAAATGGTATTACCTTCAATCTTCTTTGCAATATCCACCAACAAATCAATGTCGCTCATTTTACCATGTCCGTTCTCCAAGCGATGCAATACTTTTTCCATCCAACCTGTTCCTTCACGGCAGGGGCTGCATTGTCCACAGGATTCGTGATGATAGAAACGGGAGAAGTTCCACAGGTTTCTCACGATGCACGAGGTTTCATCGTACACAATAAATCCTCCCGAACCTAACATGGATCCGCTTACGAAGCCTCCGTCCGACAAGGATTCGTAGGACATCAAACGGGGTTCTCCTTTAGCTGTTTTCAATATCAATTCTGCCGGCAGAATGGGAACCGAAGATCCTCCGGGAACGCAAGCCTTAAGTTTTCTTCCCTTCCAGATTCCTCCACAATACTGTTCGGAGTATATGAATTCTTCAACAGGTAAACCCATCTCTATTTCAAACACTCCTGGTTTATTTATATGTCCGCCAGCCGAAATTAATTTGGTTCCGGTGCTTCTTCCAATGCCAATCTTGGCGTATTCCTCTCCGCCCATATTTATGATAGGCACCACTGCCGCTATCGTCTCCACATTGTTTACCACGGTAGGCGAAGCGTACAATCCTGAAATAGCAGGGAAAGGAGGTTTGATTCTGGGATTTCCTCTTTTGCCTTCCAATGATTCCAATAAGGCCGTTTCTTCTCCGCAGATGTAGGCACCCGCACCAATGTGCATGTACAGATCCAATGAGTAGTCGGTCCCCAATATGTTTTTGCCCAGTAATCCTGCAGCATAAGCTTCATCAATGGCCTTCTCTAATATCTTATGTACGTAAAAATATTCCCCTCTTATATAGATGTAGGAAGTTTTAGCTCCTAAGGCAAAACTGGAAGTAATCATCCCTTCTATTAAAAGATGGGGGAGTTTCTCCATCAGGTACCTGTCCTTAAATGTTCCGGGTTCGCTTTCATCTGCATTGCAAACCAGGTATCGGGGTTTCTCCGACTTTCTATCCAGGAAGCTCCACTTCATGCCCGTTGGGAATCCTGCTCCTCCTCTACCTCTCAACCCTGACTTCTTCACTTCTTCCATCACGGCATCGGGAGCCATGGTTTTCAATGCCTTTTCAACAGAAGCATAGCCGCCTTTTTGACGGTAAACCTCCAGGCTTTGAATCCCCGGTACGTGTAAATGCTCAAGCAAAAGTTGTCTTCCCATGGTCATTAACAATATCTGGATCGTTTATTTTCCGCTCTCAACTTAACAATCAATTCATCTGTCTTTTCGAAAGTCAGGTCCTCATGAAACGTTTCCCCGCATTGCAGCATAGGAGCCGTTCCGCAGGAACCTAAACATTCAACAGTCTTCAACGTAAACATTCCATCAGCAGTGGTTTCTCCCACTTTAATATTTAATTTCTTTTCCAGGTAATCCACCAGGTCCTCGGCGCCTCTTAACCAGCAGGGCGAAGTACGGCAAACTTCCAGTAGGCATTTTCCTACCGGCTTTAAATTGTACATGGAGTAAAAGCTGGCTACTTCATATACTTCAATGGGTTGAATGTTAAGGATGGAGGCCACATAATCCATCGTTTCGGGACTTAACCATCCCTCAAACTCCGCTTGGGCAAGATGAAGAAGCGGTAACAAAGCGGATTTATGTTTCCCCTCCGGATACCTCTTAATGATCTTGTGAGCCTGTGCCAGGGCTTCTTCCGAAAATTTGATGTGCTTAGTTACAGCCATTTCTCTTTCTATTATGCATCTAATTCACCTGCAATTACATTCATGCTGCTCATGGTCAGGATCGCGTCCGAAAGCATTCCTCCCCTGATCATTTCGGCATAAGCCTGGTAATAAATAAAACAAGGCCTGCGGAAATGTAAACGGTAAGGTGTTCTTCCACCATCGCTTACAAAATAAAAGCCCAGTTCCCCGTTGCCGCCTTCCACACAATGGTATACTTCTCCCACGGGCACTTCGGTTTCGCCCATTACAATTTTAAAATGATAAATCAGTGCCTCCATATTATTATACACCAATTCTTTTGGGGGCAGGTAAAAATCAGGAATATCGGCATGGAAAGGACCATCGGGTAAATTCTTAATGGCCTGTTTAATGATGCTGATGCTTTGTTTCATTTCCTCCTGACGCACCATGAAGCGATCGTAAGTATCTCCATTGGTTCCTACAGGAATTACAAAGTCAAAATCCTGATACGAAGAGTAAGGATTCATCACACGCACATCGTAATCCACTCCGGCGGCTCTCAAATTAGGGCCGGCAAAACTATAGTTCAATGCTCTTTCTGCCGATATGGGACCGGTACCTATGGTTCTGTCCATAAATATACGGTTACGCATCAACAGGTTTTCAAATTCTTCAAGTGCTTTGGGGAATTGTTTTATGAAACGATCTATTTTATCCCATGCAATATGGGAGAAGTCTCTTTCCATTCCTCCAATACGACCTATATTAGTGGTTAGCCTTGCCCCACAGATCTCCTCAAATATTTCATAAATATGTTCTCTCCATTGAAACAAATACACAAAGCCGGTTAAGGCACCTGTATCTACTCCAATTACGCTGTTGCAAACAATATGATCGGCAATACGGGAAAGTTCCATGATGATTACCCGCATGTAATCCACCCGCTTGGGCATTGTTGCTCCAATGAGTTTTTCAACGGTCATGTGCCAGCCCATATTATTAATGGGCGAGGAACAATAATTCATCCTATCGGTAAGTGGGGTAATCTGATAAAAGGGGCGACGTTCAGCAAGCTTTTCAAAGGCACGGTGGATGTATCCTATCGTTGCCTCTGAATCTACAATCACCTCTCCGTCCATCTTCAGCACATTCTGGAAAATTCCATGTGTGGCGGGATGTGTAGGGCCGAGGTTAAGAATGGAATATTCTTTTTCTTCGGTGATGGTTTTTACTTCCTCTTTATGATTCATTTCAACTACTTAATTAACCACGTCCAAACATGGTATCGTCTTTATCTTCTCTTGTTGCATCTTCCAGAGGGAACTCCTTCCTTAACGGAAAGTAATTCATGTCCTCTACATTCAATATCCTTTTTAAATTGGGATGGCCTTTAAACACAATCCCGAAAAAGTCGAATGTTTCTCTTTCCATCCAATTGGCTGCAGAAAAAAGAGAAGTCAGGGTTGGAACGGAAGGATCGTGAATAGAAGTATATAACTTTAATCGAATGCGTTTGTTTTTGGGTAAATTGTGCAGGTGATACACCACCCCTAACTCGTGATCCTTCGCATTTGGAAAATGGATGCCACACAAATCGGTCAGGTATTGAAAGCCCATCTCGGGATCTTCTTTAAGGTATTGGATGATCTCCACAATTTTATCCTTCTTCACGGTAAACACCGGGAAGTCGTAACTCATTTGAGCCTCCATAATCTCTTCGCCGAATTTTTCTTTCAGCTTATCATGTATGGTATGAAGCATCGTCTCTTCCATCATCACTCCATGCCGTATTGTGCCAACATCGCTTTGTATTCGGGAGTATCCCTGCGACGAATGGATTCACTTTGGATTAACTCTTGTATCTTAATAATTCCGTCGATCACCTGTTCGGGCCTGGGGGGACATCCGGGAATGTACACATCCACCGGTATAATTCTATCTATTCCCTGCAACACACTATAGGTATCGAATATGCCTCCGCTGGAAGCACAAGCACCCATGGAGAGCACCCATTTAGGTTCAGCCATTTGTTCATACACCTGGCGCAATATAGGACCCATCTTTTTCGCAATGGTTCCCATTACCATTAATAAGTCTGCCTGACGCGGCGAAAAGCTTAAGCGTTCTGCGCCGAAACGTCCCAGGTCATAATGCGCTCCCATGGTAGCCATAAACTCTATTCCACAACAGGAAGTAGCGAAGGGCAAAGGCCAAATGGAGTTTTTCCTGGCTAAACCAACTGCTTTATCTAATGTAGTGGCAAAAAAACCATGTCCTTCAACACCCTCAGGAGTTTTTGCCAGACTATAGTTCGGTTTTGCGATGGTACTCATGGTTAATTAATTATAATGTTATTGAAACGCTAATTATTCCCATTTCAATGCTCCTTTTTTCATGATGTAAAAAAATCCTAAAAGCAAAAATCCCATAAACACCATCATCTCAATTAATCCCTGTGCGCCTTGCTCTTTTAATAATTCTTTAAAGTTAACTGCCCAGGGGTATAAAAAAATCACCTCCACATCAAACAACACAAACAGGATGGCTATTAAAAAGTATTTTATGGAAAAGGGAATGCGCGCGTTTCCTTGCGACTCTATTCCACACTCAAAGGTCTCTAACTTAATTTTTGATTTCCTTTTCGGTCCCAGCATGTGGGTAGCCACCATCGTGGTAACAACAAAGCCAAGGGCCACAAAAAACATGATGCCTATAGGAAGATAATCAATTACTGTGCTTGGTGCCTGCATAATTAATTAGTTTATTGCCTTTTTGATTCAACCATTATGTAAATCGACTGCAAAATTACATAATAATCTTTGGGCAGCAATAATAGGAATAATTTTAAATATCAACAATCACTTTTAAAAGTATAAATCTATATAATAAGAGAAGAAGTGGGTTGAATTCCATCAGAAACTGATCCAATAAAGGTTAAATAACCTGAATTCGATATAAAACCTTTTTATAAAACCACATAGACCAAGCATTACAATAACCCTCCACTTTAGTGAGGGCAGAAACAGCTATGTACTAAG
>Ga0206944_1120_pt1 | contig 13514 bp, 8 predicted proteins | sample Alteio_BWOrgHeat_4_FD_152978 | JGI IMG/M metagenome (GOLD analysis project Ga0206944, IMG submission 152978) | Enriched cells from forest soil in Barre Woods Harvard Forest LTER site, Petersham, Massachusetts, United States -... | ecosystem: Environmental > Terrestrial > Soil > Temperate forest > O... | reverse complement strand
AGCTGGAGAAGGAAGCGCTAAAGCTGCAGGACGAAACTGCGCACAGAATCGGGGACACGGTTGCCGGCCTTGCCCAGGGGCAGGATGTCCGCGGGCAATATATGGTCGAGCTCAACTCGGTGGTGAATGAAGCGAATGACGAGCAGCGCAAGCTGTCCAATCCGGCGATGAAGCAGGCCATTGCGCGGGCCCTGGCGTCGGCCTTTGCTTTCGCCATTGAGAATGGCCAGCAGTTGATGCTCAAGAAGAACCCGATCTCCGCCCGCACCATGTTCCAGGCCGGTGAGGTCATCCAGCCGGAAAGCGCGTGGGCCAGCTATCTGGTGGCCACGTCGGAGGCCGAGCTTGGACAAAAGAAACAAGCCATCGAGGAGCTGAAGAAGGCCATGGAGAAGGGAATGACCAGCGCCGCCGCGCTCGACGATAGCGCCTTTGACCGCATACGGAATGATGCGGAGTTCAAGGAGCTGACCGCGAAATTGGCAACAGGGAAGCAGAACTAAGTACGGAATGATTCTTGTCTCGCCTTCCGCGGCTCCGAGCGCGTGCTGCATTCTTCAGACCGCGACGGCGCGCAGGCGCTCAGTGAGGACCGGGGCAACGTGTTTTGCGCCAAACATGAAACGCATCACCGGACCGAACGTTGGAGCGCTGGCCATTCCCACGATGAAAAGTCCGGGAACCGAGGTCTCAAATTGCGAGTCGAGAACTGGAGCGCCACCTTCGTGCGCGATGCTCCGCTTTAAGTCCTGGCCCAGGTAGTCCAGGCGGTCAAGATTAGTTTTGTATCCTGTGGCTGCAATCACGTGATCAGTCCGAACCGTTTTTGTTCCCTCCGGTCCTTGAACTTTCAGGCAGACCCGGCCATCTTCGGCTTTCGCCTGGCACACCCTGGAGTTCAGGAGAATCTCAATCCGACCTTCAACGCGCTGCCTGAGCCAATAGGCCCCAGATGGCCCCCACGTCCTGGCTACATAGCGATGGCGCAGGTCCGCCGGGAGAAGCCGCCGGAACCATTGAGGCATTTCCGACACCACGACGCTTTCCCATCCAAACCCGAGTCCGGACTCGGGATTCCTGATCTTGTGGGCCAGGGAACGATGTCCGTTGCGTACAGCGTTCCAGCGAATTTGGCTATCGCGAACGATCAACCGAACCTGGGCGCCTGCTTCGGAAAGAAGGGCCGCACATTCCAGTGCGGATTGGCCTGCTCCAATCAATGTAACGTCGCGCCCGGCAAATCCTGAGAAATTACGGATATTGGCGCTGTGGCAACACATTGGTTCGGGAAGGTTCGCCAGTTCCTGCGGGACCACGCGGAACGCCATGTGCCCCGTAGCCAGGACCACACGCCGTGCCTCAAGCGAGGGTGCTCCCGCGAAATCGAGCAAGAAGCCCGCACGGGTACGCTGCACGTTGGTGACTTTCACGTCAATCGATTCACCGACAGCTCGCTCGCGAAACCATTCCGCATAACGGAGAAAGTCCGCCAGGCTAAGCGGGTCGCCGGCAGGCTGATACGGAATTTTGTGTTCGGCCGAGTAGCGCTCCAACGTGAATCTCCCGTTCGGGTCCCAAAGATTCGAGGCAAATCGCTCCGACTTCAGGACCATTCCCTGCGGCATGAACTTACGCCAGCTCTCAAGCGGCGTCCCATAAAGATGACATGGAATTCCCGCTGCTTTCAGATGAGCCGCTATGGATAGGCCATACGGCCCCGCGCCGATAATGACCGTGTTAGAAATCGACATTGGATGACTCCGATTGAAGGTTAGCTTGTTTCTTCTCGCCGCCTGGAGAGCGCGCGCAGGCGCCTTTCCCTTTTCCACCATCCATTTGAGAACTTTCCTGGCGGCCAGCGGAAACAATTCCATGGCGTAGTAATACAGTCCGGGGAGTGGATCATTGAGCCGGAAGTACCCATCCCGCAGGGACGCACCCGGTGACGCAATCCCGGCCGGCAGGCGATGCACAATGGACGAGCGCCACATCACGCGTGATGTGGGCCTGGCGGATTCCGTTGACTCAATAGCGGCGATTTCAGCCCTGTAAGCAATCAGAGGGATGTTGACTCCGCACAACGTCGCAATCTCTTCTTGCCAATCTATGCGGCCAACCGTCGGTTCGATGATGAGAAGCTTCCCGGTCCGACGGTCCTTTTTAAATTCCAGACTCCCAATTCCCTTGTATCCGACTCGTGTGGCGAACAGCCGGGTCAGCCGCGCGAGCTCTTCGTCCATCTCCGGGGCCGCGGCGCACACCGCGGTGATGCCTACAGCCGCAGGAAAACACACCAGCTTGCAACCGGCAAAATTCGCCAAAACCTCCCCTTGAGAGGAGCAGACAAACAGGCTGAAATAGATGTCGCTATCTTCCCCATCAACCCACTCCTGGACGGCAAGGCGTCCGGCTTTCTCCATCATTTTCGCCGCGCGGACCGTTGCTTCATCCCAGTCTTCCACACGGACAGGACGGTCGTTCTGCTTCTTTGAAACCAGCGAAGCTTTGTCGGCGGGTTTAATGGCCAGCGGCGGCGTCAGCGTCCTGATGAGCGGAAAGTCGGAAGGGTCCGCCAGAATCGCACCGCGGGGGACCGATAACCCTTCGCGCTCCGCCAGCAATTGAAACTGGGCTTTGTCATAAAGAGTTCGCACCATCTCGGGCCCTGGCAAGGTGAATCGGAAAAAAGGCTCCAGCTCTTTTCGGAACGCTGAGATCAGATTGACGTCGGCATCCGTCGTAAGAATAAGAACGGGTCGCCCGCCAATGCGGATGGACAGATTGATCAGCTCTTTTACAAGCTCGCTGCCATCCACGCTAGGCAGGTTGATGAATCGGGCGAAGCGAGACCAGGCAGCGGGGCAACCGCGTCCCTTATCGGCAACAAAAATGGGCATGCCCGCGCCAGCCAGGCTCCGTACAACACCCAGGCCGCCCAGATTGCCACCCAGCACAACAGCCGGAATCATTGGCAGTCACTCGCAACAATCATTTTGGATAGCAAAATCAAGATGAAACGCATCCTCTACAAGCCCAAACTGATGACCCGCTCCGGCTCCGCCCGAAGGCTTTGTAAATCCCTCTTGAGGACAACCGTGCAGGATCGGTGCGCGCACTCTTTTCACGAGGGCGGGTTTTCCCTCGCGGTACACCTGCACGGTCATACACATGCGACCGTCGGCGACAGCACACACCTAATTTCAGCTACTCGGTTATTAGCAAGATCATTCGCATTTAGGCGGCCATCTTTGCAACATGAGAGAGGTCGTGGAAGCTGTTTATTAACAATGATTTATAAAGAATCATTGGAGTTACGGAGCCGCCTTTAGACAAATACTGGAAAAGTTTTTGCAGTTTTTTGCTGAACAAGAACTATGGTTCAAGGAATTGGTGGACTAACTGGCTATCCCGCGCTCGACGATAGCGCCCTTAACCGGATACGGAACGAGGCGGAGTAGAAAGAGCTGAACGCGAAGATGGCGGCAGGGAAGCAGCCGTGAGCAAAATTAATCTAAAGTTTGCTGCTGGTGACATCCTGACCAAAGACGGAACGTCCTATTTCGTCGCCCAACTGCTTCACCTTTTCGGGATCATTGGAAGCTCGGAAGCGCCCTGCAAGTTCGAAGAATGTCCTTTCCTTCTGCTTGCGGGCATCGATAACACGCTGAACGCTGCTGCGTTGGGCCTTTTTGTTGGATGTCATTAATTCACGATACACGATTATGGTGGAGAACCGTGTATCCAAGCCGTCACGCGAAACTGAAAAACAGAGGTCTTCAGCCCGGCCTGAGCGGAGCGAAACGAAGGCGCGGCACAGATTTTTTTAGTCGCGCTCCGCTGCATTGCGTCCCAGCACGCCAAAAACCGGGCCTGCTGGGAGCAGCTGCGCGCGAGCCTGCGGCGCTCGGAGAAAGAGGGCAGGGGGCAGCTACTAGAGATTTTGAAACGGACGATCACCCATCCCGGCAAGACCGGTCGCTCCGGGGCCTCGACGGACGCTGCCAGACCGGCTCCAGATGTACTATTTCGCGTTCTATCTGAGTGAGATTTTTGTTGACTGCGGCGGTGCGTTTCGCCTATACTTCGTCCTGGTAATACCCTGCAGAATCTGCGGGCCATCGTTGGGTTCACAGTTACAGCAGGTTTTGAAAGTTACATGGTAAGACCCGAGAGCGGCATCGGCGGGGCGACCCGGAAAGGCCTGCAACCCCTGTGGACTGTGGCCTACCGTTTGGGTCCCAGCTTCCGCGGCCTCTAGTGGACTGGAGTGTGTCTGATAAGGATGCATTTCTGCGCAACACATCGCCATTAGATAGGTGGCCGTGGTGTGCGAAAAAGACGGCTCTTGGCCTTTGGCTTTTAGCTCTTGGCCTTTGTGTTTTTTAGCTTCAGCGTCGATTCGATCTTACAAACTCGAAAACCTTACATAATCCAGCCCGTGGGCGGGCTGTCCTGTGTAAATGTCTCACAAGTAGGCGCTGAAAATTAGCCCTTATATTTCGAGTTCCTGTGAGAAGTCCCCAGAGAATCTCAGAACGCGGGCTACCGGTGAAATAGTAATTCTTCGCCCAATTACTGGGTGCTAGACTTTGTCTGACACTCGGTCGCGCCGAATTCTTTCCGGATCTCTTCAAGGTTTTTGTCGAGTACAGCGAAGAAGTCGATGTACTCATCGTGGCTGAAGAACGCATTTACATAATCTACCTGAGCCAAAACGTATCCACCCCAGCCGTTCAACATAGCGAGTTGCAGAAAGGAGGCTAGGTCTTCCGACTCGTGGCCTAGGAACAGATGGCCGGGAGCTTCGTGGAGCAGTCGAGGATCACCGTAGCTTTGCCGCAGCTTGTAATACAGATGCCAGTTCTCGCTGCTCCCCCAGATGCTCCACTCAGTAATCCAGACCAATGCTGGCTCGCGGTACATCAATGAGCCTGCGACCCAACGCGCCAGATATAGAATGCGGCCCGGCGACGTCGGATAGTGAACGTGTGCGCGGTGGATGTCAGGAATACATTCGGGCTTTGCCCGCTCTAGTCCCCGAAGCCAATCCTCGCATTCGTCTTTCGTGTAGAAGCGCATTTGCTATTGATTCTAAATCAGCACGTGATCTCATTAGTCAGAGTTCGGAATATTCGGCCATTCCACAAACGCAGCCGAGAGCGGCTGCGGTCCACAAGTGTTTTTGAAAAAAGCAGATAGCACTTAGCACTTAGCCAAACTCCTCGGTATTTGGTACTTGGTTATCGGTATTTGGCGAGAAGCCAAAAAGAGGCCCCCACAGATCGGAAGTCCCCAGAATCCCAAAAATCTAAGTCAGCGGCCACCTAAGCAGGTGCCACCTAAGCAGGTGGCTTTTTTATTTTCTGCAATCCGAGCACTCAGCAGTCAGCACTCCGCATTCAGCCAGAGCAAACCTCGCGTCTAAATCCCAGCAGGAGTTGCCGACGCCACAACACCAGACCTTCTTTCATCACCGGCAAGAGTGCCGGTGCCACAAAACCAGACCCTTCTATACATTTGGAGCGAAAACATGACAAGGCAAGACGTAAGAGCAGCCATTGTGGCGCTTGCGGAAAAGCTGAAGCAGGCACCGACCCTACCGGAGCTTATGAAGCATGCGGGAATCGACCGTCCGGAGATCAGGAAGCATTTTGGCAATTACAAACAAGCGCTGGAAGAGTGCAACCTGGAAGTGCCGGAACGAGGCAGAAAAATAGAGCTTGACCGGCTGTTCCTGGACTGGGCGGAGGTGGTGAGGGCGTTCAAGAAGATTCCTACGGTTTTTGAATACGAAAGGCGGAGCAAATATAGCGCCCGTCCGCTGACGAGATGCGCCGGCTCATGGAACATGGTTGCGGAACGGATGAAGCTGTATGCGGAAGAGCATGGGCTGGCCGGCGAGTTCCGGGACGTTCTGGAACTGGTTGAGTTACAGCCAGGAGGCGGACAGGGTGGCGCCACCGTGTCGTCAACCGAGGTGGCTGCGGAGGCGTCCACTGAACGACAGAAGGACAGCCGGCCCACTTACGGGGCGCTCATAGGCGCGTGGGGACACGTTTATGGTCCAACAAACGAAGGCGGCGTGATCAGCCTGTTTGGAGCCATGGCGGTACCTCTGGGCTTTCTGATACTGAAGATACAGACAGAGTTTCCGGACTGCGAAGCGTTGCGCGCGGCTGGGAAAGACCGGAACAGGCCGGTGAAAATTGAATTTGAGCTTGAAAGCCGGAATTTTCTGCGGCATATGCATGACCCCGCGAAGTGCGACATCATTAGTCTGCTGGGAGCATAACTGGCCGGAGTGTCCGCTGGAGGTGATTGAGTTGAAGAAAGAGATCGCCAAGCGCGGAAGGAGCAAAAGCTCACCACTGATCAACACTGATGATACTGATGAGTAGAAGATCGGGTGATCGCGCGTGATCGGGTGATCGCCGTGATCGGAAAAGCAAAACCTTACCGCTGATGAACGCTGATACCACTGATCAGGAAATTGCCAAGAATGCCAAAATTGCCAAAGATCGCCGAAATTGAAGACGATCGCCAAAATTGCCAAAGATCGCCGAAATTGAAGACCTTGAAGCGCGAAGGAACGTTTCATTTTGGCGATTCTAAGAAAAATTTTTGCTCTCTCTGGACATAGCTCGAGCTTGCAAGAAGCTAGAATTTGCAGATGAAAGGAGTTGTTATGAAGCCAGTGTTAACTCTTCTTTTGCTATGGGGAATTAGCGCATGGGGCCAAACTTGCAGTTTCACCGACTTAGTATTCATACCAACGAGATGTCCTTGCACCAAGGCGATTACTTTTGTAAATGAATGCCAGGGCACATCCGGAGGGCAAGGTTGCGAGGATTTGGCGGGAACCAATTTCTGTGGGCCCACTTGTGCAATCCTGACAGCAACAGGCTGCAACCCGCGCGGCCCCAAAATGCAAGTTCCTCTGCTTTCCAAATCGCTGCAACGTGATATCCGAGTCTCTTCTGCGAAAGGGCCTCAACTCGCAGCGTGTGAATATGACAGCGAAGCATTTGAGCGATGGCTTGTAAAAACGAGCACCTCGCGACACGTTCAACCTTTGAAAAGCGCTGGGTATTAATGCTCTTCGCCTCATTCACGTTATTGCTGAGCGGACTGGTGGCGCAAAATGCTGTGCCGCAGATTTCGCCGAGGCCACTCAAAGTTTCCAGCATCAGGAAACTGGAGGTCCCTTCGTTTGGAACTTTCGGGCTAACACATTGCGATGATGAACTTTCCATGTACGATCACCTGGCAACCGGTTTTTACAAACAAACGGTGATTTTGCGTACTGCCTTGTCCGGTAATGAAAGCACGCTCTACAAACTGCCAGACGAGTTTGCCGATTCGACGGCATTCACGGACTTCTCCGTTACGCCGGACGGCAAAGTAACGGCATTGGTGGAGGATGAGAAAGGTCACTCGATCCGGTTTGATTTCGATGCAGAAGGCAAAGTCAGCAGCCATTCGCAACTGGAACTGCCGGATCAGGTGGCAGGAGACAAGATTGCCGTCTTCCCAAATGGCACAATGCTTTTTTCCGGGCACTACCGGCGCGGCGCGCCGCCTGACGTAAAAGGGAAGAGGTATCTGGGCCTGTTTCAACCTTCCGGTAAGCTGCTGCGCAAAGTCAACGAATCCGGGATGGGCGATATAGATCTGGACCCGCCGGCGCAGCATATACCTGAAGGCGCGGCCACCATTGGCAAGGACGCGAATGCCTACCTGCTTACTGCGGACAAGGTTTACGTGATTTCCGCATCGGGGCAGATTCAGAAAAAAATTCCATTCACAAAACCGGACGGCGGATTCTCTGCCATGGCAGTCCAGTACTCGGAAGGTCTCATGGTTGTATCGTTCGCCAAACAAGGCAAGGCGGAAGCTTTGTTTCAATACCTTGTGCTGAACGCGTCCACTGGCGAGCCACTGGGCCTATATTTGCCAACCGAGGAGACGGGCAATGACAACGTCTGTTTTTCGCGCCGGGAAGGTTTCCTGTTTATTACAGGCGATAGCAACACCGTAAACCTGGTTACTGCTCCCATCCGTTGACCGAACAAAACCTTACCCTGATAAACACGGAAGAGGAAGATCGGGTGATCGAAGTGATCGGAAAAGCAAAACCTTACCGCTGATGAACGCTGTTACCACTATCAGGAAAGAGATCGCCGAAATTAGAAAGGCAAAACCTTACCACGGGTAAGGACGGGAAGTAGAGAATGACGCGAATTATTTGAGGCACTGAATCCCTGCTCCACCCTGCCATGCAGAAGGCAGGGTGAAAGCAGGTAAACGGGCTAAGTTATTTCGGTTGCAAGGCCTGCTGGTGGATCGCTGGCTGACCCTGGGCAGGAGTTTTGAACGTAAAGACCGCGCCAACCGGCTGTCCTTGTTTGTCGACCATACGGACGTAGTAGGTGGTGTTGGGCTGCAGGCTAGTGATCGTGGCGCGGTGATTGTCGCCGCCCGAATGTTCAATGGCATCTGCCGCCAGGGGGCCAAAGTTGTTGGGATCGGTGCCGTATTGCAGAACCAGGTCCTGGCTTGCTTTTGAGGTCCATGCGATCTTGGCGGAGTTGGCATTGGCAAATTCCAGCATAGGTTTTTCAACCTGAGTGCCGGCTTGCGGGTTAGCGGTTGCAGGCTGAGCGGTTGTGGGAGTCTGCGCCGCGACAAAGCAGACACAGAGCAGCATAAACACAGCGATTTTCAAAATTTTCATCATAGGGTCCCTCCAGTACGACAGGTGGCTTGATAATTCCGAAGCGCTTGGGCGACAGGAGGTTGTCTTGCGGGAACGCGGTAATCGCCGAAATCGCCGAAATCGCCGTCATCGCGCGTAATCGCCGTGATCGGAAAGGCAAAACCTCACCACTGATTCGCACGGATGACACGGATGGAGAGAAGATCGGGTGATCGGGTGATCGGGTGATCGCCGTGATCGGAAGCTGATCCTACCGCAGCAAGTTCCAGAGAAGAACCAACGATCCACACGAGAAAAATCGTGAGTAGAACAACCCACTGTTACCACCGCGGTCCCCCGATCACGGCGATTCCGTGCGATTCCGCCTGATCCGCGTTATCCGTGGCAAGGCTTGCCTTTGCTGCGTGCCGGGTGCTAATTGCTGACCGGGCCTGCGGCTTTACAGTTTTCGCCCCCGCGTGTTACTCTGTTTAAGTCACTTACAGGACGAGATTTAGATATAGGAGTCGACCAGAATTCAGTGTTAGCGAGAGAGCGCAAGGCCGACGTCATCAACCGCTTCCGTACGCATCAATCTGATACGGGCAGCCCGGAAGTCCAGATTGCCATTCTCAGTGAGCGTATCGGCGAGCTGACGGAGCACTTCAAGAACCATAAAAAGGACCATGCCTCCCGGCGCGGTCTTCTTATGATGGTCAGCAAGCGCCGCCGCCTGCTGGACTATCTGAAAACGTACGATACTGAGCGTTACAAAGACGTCATCCAGAAACTTGGCATCCGTAAATAATCGATCGAGATCGAACGGAAAAACGGTCGTCTAGCGCCGGCGGGATAGGTGTATCCGTCCGCCGTCGCGGCTCAGATTGCTCTCTTTTTGAATTCAGACTGCTGGTCCTCCTGGAAAAGAGGAACTGATGAAGCAGACAGCCACTGTTGAACTTGCAGGCGGCAAAACCCTCCAGATTGAAACCGGACATTTAGCAAAACAGGCGCAAGGCTCAGCCATTGTGCGCCAGGGAGATAACGTTGTACTAGGCACGGCATGCGCCTCGCCCGATCCCCGCGAAGGCATAGATTTCTTCCCCCTTACGGTTGATTATCGCGAATACACGTACGCCGGAGGACGAATCCCCGGCGGCTTTATCAAGCGTGAAGGCCGTCCGCAGGAACGCGAGACGCTGACCGCCCGCCAGATTGATCGCCCCATCCGCCCGCTGTTTCCGGAAGGCTTCCGCAATGAGACCCAGGTCATAGCCCTGGTGCTCTCAGCCGATACGGAAAACGATCCTGACGTTCTGGCGATTAACGCCGCTTCCGCGGCGCTGACGCTTTCTGAGATCCCGTTCCACGGCCCGGTGGGCGCGGTACGCATTGGCCTGGTGAACGACCAGATGGTCGTGAATCCGACTTATGAAGAAATGCGCGACAGCCTGCTCAACATTATGGTGGTGGGAACGGCTGAAGGCATTGTGATGGTGGAATCTGGCGCCAAGGAAGTTTCAGAAGAGCAGGTGCTGAACGCCATTGAGTTTGCGCATGAGCAGATCAAGAAAATCTGCGCTGCGCTGACTGATCTGGCCGCCAAGAACGGCAAGAAAAAACTGGAAGTCACCGCGCCGGAGTTTGACCAGGCGTACTACGACCAGCTCATGAAAAAAGTTGGCAAAGAGCTGACTGACGCTCTGGATACGAAGAAACATCCGAAGCATGAGAGCTATGAGAAAGTCCGCGAGATCAAAAAAGCGCTGAAAGCCGAACTGCCGGAAGACGACAAAGATGCTGCCGCAAATCTTTCAAAATATTATGAAGCGCTACGCGAGCGCATCTTCCGCGAGCAGGTAACCAAAGACCGCAAGCGGCCGGATTCACGCGCGTTTGACCAGATCCGCGATATCTGGATTGAAGTGGGCGTGCTGCCACGCACACATGGTTCAGCCGTGTTTACACGCGGTGAAACGCAGGCGCTGGTTACCACTACACTGGGCACGCCAGACGACGCGCAGCGCATTGAGCGCTTTGAAGGCGAGACCAAAAAGCGATTCATGCTGCATTACAACTTCCCACCGTTTTCAGTGGGCGAAGTGGGCCGCATGACGGGTGTTGGCCGTCGCGAAATTGGACACGGAGCGCTGGCTGAGCGTGCGATTCTGGCTGTGCTGCCGGACGTGGAGAACTGGCCTTACACGATGCGCGTGGTTTCAGACATCCTGGAATCAAACGGATCATCATCAATGGCGACGGTTTGCGGCGCGTCACTCTCACTGATGGATGCGGGAGTGCCGTTGTCGTCGGCTGTGGCGGGCGTGGCCATGGGACTGGTGAAGGAAGAAGACTCCTACGCCATCCTTACGGACATTGCCGGCGCGGAAGACCATTACGGCGATATGGATTTCAAAGTCGCCGGAACGCGCAAGGGAATCACCGCGTTGCAGATGGACATCAAGGTCATGGGCATTACGTCCAAGATCATGCATGAGGCGCTGGAGCAGGCGAAGCGCGGGCGGTTGTACATTCTGGACAAGATGGAAGGCACGATTACGACGGGCCGCGAAAATATTTCTGCGTTCGCTCCGCGTATTTACACGCTGCAGATTCCGGTGGACAAGATCCGCGACCTGATTGGGCCGGGCGGAAAAATGATTCGCAGCATTATTGAAGAAACCGGCGTGAAGATTGACGTTGACGATAGCGGCAGGGTGAATGTTGCGTCGAATGACGGACCTTCAGCGCAGCGCGCGATTCAACGCATCAACGACCTGACTGCGGTGCCGGAAGTCGGCAAGACGTACCTGGGCAAAGTGGTGCGGCTGGCCGAGTTTGGCGCGTTCGTCGAAATCATTCCGGGAACCGATGGATTGTTGCACATCAGCGAGATTGCTGAACATCGCGTGAAAGAAGTGAAAGACGAACTCAAGGAAGGTGATCAGGTCCTGGTCAAAGTCCTGGGTATTGAAGGCAACAGAATTAAGCTGAGCCGCAAGGCGATTCTGCGCGAGCAGCGCGCCAAGATGGGCGGCGGCGAGGGCGAAAGCAACTCCGGTGGCCGACCTTCAGGGGAAGGTCCTGGTGGCGGCGAAGGCGGCGAGCGTAGTGAGCGTCCGCCTGCTCAGCCACGCGGCGAAGGTGAAGAAACTATCACCTTTGAAGGTGGCGGCGACTTCAACGACGATGAAGGCGGCGAACCGAACTTTAATCGCGAAGACGCAAACCGTGAAACTGTAGCCGCAGGCAGGCCGGAGCGTCCAAGAGGCGATCGTCCTCACGGTGGCGGCGGAGATCGCGGCGGTAGAGGCGGACGGCATCGCAGAGGTGGGGGTCGTGGCCCTAGAGGTGGCGGCGATCGTGGCCCTCGCGGTGGTGGCGGAGATCGCGGGAATCGCTAAGAACAGCAATTAGCCGTTAGCAAATAGCAATTAGCCTTGAGTCGCGGTCGCCGCTCTCAGATGGCTGATTGCTATTTTGCTTTTATGCGACGGATTCTTCGTGAAGCACGTACGCGTCGCGGGCCACGCCTCTCTTTACTCCACGTTACACAGGCTAATTGCCAACTGCTAATTGCTAATGCTGTTTCTTACGCCGTCGTTCCCGCTCCGTGGCACTTCTTGTATTTCTTGCCAGACCCACATGGGCAAGGATCATTCCTTCCGACCTTCGCTTGCCCGCGTACTACCTGTTGCGGAGCGGTGCTCCCATTCGATCCCGCCATCCGCGCCTGTTCCAGCTCTTTCTTCTTGCGACGTTGAAACTGCGCTTCTAAATCATCCATCGATGTCGAAGCACGTTTCCTCGGCGACGGCAACTGCTGCTGCGGCTGATCGCCATTCGACTCATCCGCCGCCACTGCAGGCTGCGCCGTGGGCGCATCCATGATCTGCATATGGAACAGGTAGCGCACTGCATCCTGTTGCGACTTCGTCATCATCTCTTCAAACATGTCAAACGACTCGCGCTTGTACTCCACCAGCGGATCGTGCTGCCCATAACCGCGCAGTCCGATTCCTTCTTTCAGGTGGTCCATGTTCAGCAGGTGGTCTTTCCACTGCGTATCCAGCACGCTCAGCATGATCATGCGCTCGTGGTAGCGCATCGCATCGGCGCCAATCTGCTTCTCCTTGGCGTCATACAGCTCTTTCAGCTTCTCAAAAATCCGATCGCCAAGTTCCTGACGATTAAGCTGCCCGGGGTCAATGCCTTGCTTTTCCATCTCCAGGCCAAACTGCTCGATCAGATATTTATTCAGCCCATCGATGTCCCATTGATCGGCATGAACATTGCGCGGCGCAAAGCGGTCCAGTGCGTCCGCTACCATCGTTGCAACGTAATCTTCCAGGATCAAATCTTTCTGGTCGATTCCTGAAAGCAATTCCTTGCGCAGGCCGTACACAGCCACGCGCTGTTTGTTCATCACGTCGTCATATTCCAGCACGTGTTTGCGCGACTCAAAATTCTGTGCTTCCACCGCCTTTTGCGCGGCTTCAATGCGCTTGGAAATCATCCTCGATTCAATCGGCACACCTTCTTCCATGCCCAGGCGCTGTAGCAGCGTTGAGACCCACTGCTTGGCAAAGATGCGCATCAGATCGTCTTCCAGCGAGAGATAGAAGCGCGACGATCCCGGATCGCCTTGGCGTCCAGCGCGTCCACGCAATTGGTTATCAATGCGCCGTGCCTCGTGGCGTTCCGTTCCCAGAATGTGGAGTCCGCCCACGCTTACAACTTTCTCGTGCTCAGCGTCAGTTTCTTTTTTGTACTTGTTAAAAGTGTCGTTCCATTTGTCAGCGGGACACTTGTATTCCAG
>Ga0206944_1118_pt1 | contig 13846 bp, 20 predicted proteins | sample Alteio_BWOrgHeat_4_FD_152978 | JGI IMG/M metagenome (GOLD analysis project Ga0206944, IMG submission 152978) | Enriched cells from forest soil in Barre Woods Harvard Forest LTER site, Petersham, Massachusetts, United States -... | ecosystem: Environmental > Terrestrial > Soil > Temperate forest > O... | reverse complement strand
TCCCTGTTTGAGTATTACAGCTCACTTTCAAAAAAGTCTAATCATGTCTAAAAAACCTACAATTCACAATGAGTCCCCTTCCCGTACCCCTACACATGTGTGCGATCCACAGTCGTATGACGCCCTCTACCTGAGAATACGGTTTGATTTACTTGACTTTGAACACGATTTATGGGGATGGAACACATTATCTAAAGATCAATACATTGACTTTTTAAAGTTTGTCAAAGCTGTTGAAAAGCAAACGTGGACAGAAATAAAATCTGCAGCTGGTGGAAAAAGGCATGGCACGAATAGCCATAACTTAGAAATTTCAAGGTTCGATAAAAAAGCGCAAGACAGATTGGAAGAATTAAACCTATATACCCTTGTCGGTGATTCTTTGTTTTCATTGCGCATGAATAACGTCACAAGAATTTATGGCGCAAGAGAAGGGGAATTCTTTAGACCCATCTGGTACGATCCCCACCACGACGAACAAAATAAAGCAGCTTATCCGCTTTTATAACAAAAGCTCTTAAATTGTAAAGTCCTTCATGGTCCTGACTCCATGGGTGCGTTTTAGGTGATTAATAATGCCGCCTGCAAGGACAATCTCAATTTGACGCGGGCTAAGCGTATGGGCTACAAAAAAAGTAAAGTTCTTTGTTTGGTTTATAACTTGGAAAGGTCTTCCCTCTTTCATATTCTTATGAATATCTAGGATAACCAAGAAATCATCTTGATCTACTTTAAAGAAATCATCCGGACTTAAAAAGATTAAAGGGAGAATTCCAAAATTAATGAGATTTTGCCTATGAATGCGAGCAAAACTGATAGCCAGCACCGCTTGCACACCGATGTATCTTGGCGCAATTGCAGCATGTTCGCGGCTTGATCCTTGTCCATAGTTTGTTCCGGCTATGATAAAATGCCCTGTTTTTTGGTAAGGCGCGACCCTTTGAACATAATGAGCGTCGACTTTATGAAAAATAAATTCAGAAATTTTAGGGATATTGCTGCGAAAGGGCAGTATTTCATTACCGGCCGGTAAAATTTCATCTGTGGAGATATCGTCACTGACTTTAATGCCTACAGGACCTTCCAGCTTGTTTGCAAACTCGGTAAATAGAGGAAATGGTTTAATGTTTGGGCCTTTTTCAAGCATAATATCCTCTGTGTATACTGGCGGCTCTTCCAACATGTTGAGATTGATACTCGCTAAAGAAGGCTCTTCCACTTTAGGATAGGGCATGCCAGCATCGCGAGGATCTGTAATTACCCCCTTAAGGGCGGAAACTGCAGCCGTCTCTGGACTGCATAGATAGACAGCATCTTCTTTAGTTCCTGAACGGCCCGGAAAATTGCGAGGGACTGTTCTTAAACTAATCTTGCCGGTAGCAGGTGCCTGCCCCATCCCAATGCAGCCGTTACAGCCCGCTTGATGAATACGTCCACCTGCTCTTATGAGTTTATCTAAAAGCTTTGTCCGAGATAAATCCTCAAGAATTTGTCTAGATGTGGGATTGATATCAAAAGAGACCCTACCATTTATTTGTTTGCCATCGACGATAAGAGCTGCAATGGCAAAATCCCTAAACCCTGGATTTGCAGAAGAGCCAATCATGGCTTGGTAAATTTCAAGGCCAGCGATATCCTTTACCCTCTTCACGTTATCAGGACTACTTGGAACTGCGATGAGCGGCTCTAAAGTAGAGAGGTTAATTTCATCATATCTATCATAGGTAGCTCCAGGATCTGCTAAGATTTCTTTAAAGACTTGTGCCCTATTTTGAGACTCTAAAAATTTCTTCACTGCCATATCTGAGGGAAACACACTCGTTGTAGCGCCAAGTTCTGCCCCCATGTTGGCAATCACGTGGCGATCCATGGCAGAAAGGCAATTTAAGCCATCTCCATAATACTCTATGATATATCCTACTCCCCCTTCAACAGTGTGCTTGCGGAGCATCTCGAGAATAACATCTTTAGCGCTGACCCAATCAGGCAATTTCCCTGTTAATTTGACCCCCCATATTTTTGGCATCTGTAAAAAAAATGGCTGTCCAGCCATGGCGAGTGCCACTTCCAAACCTCCTGCGCCTATGCTTAACATTCCAAGTGAGCCGGCAGCGGGTGTATGACTATCTGAGCCAAGAAGTGTCTTACCAGGGATTCCAAAGCGCTCCATATGCACTGGGTGACTAACCCCATTGCCAGCCTTACTATAATAAATTCCAAATTTTTTACAGGCAGAAAGCAAAAAAAGGTGATCATCAGCATTTTTAAAATCGGTTTCAAGTAAGTTATGATCTACATATTGCGCAGAAATTTCAGTTTTTACCCTATCTAAATGCATGGCTTCAAGTTCAAGCATCACCATCGTACCAGTCGCATCTTGTGTAAGCGTCTGATCGATCCGGATCCCAATTTCTTCTCCTACGACCATTTGCCCTTCGATTAGATGGTTTTGAATTAACTTTTGCGCTATATTTTGACCCATTAATGTAAGTCCTTTTCGTTTGGAGATACAGCCATATTCACGGCCCCTTCTGTGTTGTTATTATTTAGAATCATTAAAGACTGGAATATCCCTTAGCCTTGCTGCATGCAAATCCACTTTATCTGTCCCGTTGCAAAAACAGCCAATGGCTAATAATTTAGGACATTGTTGCAAAATCTCTTTGGCAAGGCGTGTAACTGAACGTATCCCCACGACATGGGCATCCTTGATTTTATCAACCAAATCTTGCTCACTAAGAGTCTTTGACAAGGCCTCTACATGAGTAAACCCGCCAGCTTTTAACACCTTCAACCTAGAAACGGCAGTTCGAGATGGCAAATTAATGCAAGATCTTGAATTAGAATCACTTTGCAATGGGGTGGGACATTCCCAAAAGGTGAAGGACCACCCCATTGCAAATGATTCTGGTTCAAGATCTTGCATTAATTTGCCATCTCGAACTGCCGTTTCTAGGTTCAAAGCGCTTGGATGAATATTTTCCAATAACACAATTTTCATCTTATGATCGATTTCCATTAAATCTCTTAATTATACCGAAAGTGTTTCAAAATTTGGTTTTTGGGTTTCTTGAAAAACCATTATCAATATCATCCTAAAAACGGCAGTTGGAGACGGCAACTTAACGCAATCTCTTGAACCAAAATCATTTGCAATGGGGTGGTCCTTCACCATTTGGGAATGTCCCACCCCATTGCAAAGTGATTCTAATTCAAGATCTTGCATTAATTTGCCATCTCGAACTGCCGTTTCTAGGATCATTTAAGACGTTTTTCATATACTCAACAACACGCACGCACAAATCATCACCGTTTTTTTTGAATTTACAGAAAAATTCTTGCTTTATCAATTTTTCTTATACATCTATCGAATTTGGAATGATAGATTGCCCAGCTGCCAGAACAAAGGTTTTATGCCAGTCTGTTCTGGTTGAGTGCGTAAATGTGTGTAATAAGAAGATACGTGGGTTTAAGTTTTTATCCCTAACCCATTGATTATAAAAGATGCTCGGGACCGGACTCGAACCAGCACGGCATTGCTGCCAGGAGATTTTAAGTCTCCAGTGTCTACCATTTCACCACCCGAGCGAACATGCATACATCGTCTTGAAATACGCTTTTTTACACCTTTAGACAAATGCACACGCATGCTAATGCATTGGTCTGTTTTAAGTCAATATCCTATCAATGATCTTTATGATTATCATGTGATGGCTCTGCAAAGCTGTCCACATGTAAAGAAGCCTCATCAGATGCTGTCTCTTTACTTGCTCTTTTTCGGACAATCATCGACTCTCTTTCTTGTGCTTCGTTTTCGTGGGCATCATTGCGATGGGAACTTTCAGTTACATGCACTTCTACCTGATCATTTTCAAAAGGCATACTTTTTGGGACTTCTGAAGCTATTTTCGGCGCTAAATTGTCATCTTTTGTATAAAATGCATCCTTAAACAGCGCGTTGTCCTTATACCTTGCAATCGTCTCGGAAATCAGCATTGGCGGCGGGGGTAGCAATGCTGTCAAGACCGGCACAGCCACTACTTGTGCAGCTTCTAATGAATCATTGCCATAATTGCTTTGTGAACTTTGTACATTGCCATCAGAAGATTTTGGTGCACCATCATCTCCTGCTTCAATATCGTCTCTGCCACGTCTTCTGCGATTTGGCCTTCTGCGCTCTTTCTTTTTATCTGAACGGCCATCAGATGACCTTGTGTCTAGCGATTTTTCTACTACTGATTGCTGTTCTGGAGCATCTTTAATGTTATGTGATTCAACGTCAGCATGCGAGCTTCTTTCGTGGTGTGAATCTCGTGATGAGCGCATATGCCCCTCACGCCCACCTGCGATCTTAATCGTTTTATCAACTCCCACATTCTTTAACACCATGCGTGCCTCACGCACTTCTAATACTTCATAATCTGAAGCTGGAAGAAGAAACGCCTTAGGCCTTTCTGTCGATCTAAAAAAAATTGCCTGTCCAAACGATACGACTTCTACCGCATCGACAAAATGTTCATCTTGCCCAGCTGTCTTAGTTGATCGCACAACAAGTTTGCACCCCTCTTTAGGCGTGATCACAGTTTCTATAATCGGTTCTCTTGTAAAATCCACGTAACTTTAATCCATTGTGTAGCGAGGTAGGTGCAAAACTTGAAAAGATTTCTATTTCTCGAGTTTTTTGCAATTCCCTCTAGTTTTTCTAAGATCGTCGAAAACAAGCTTTTTACACCGCAATCAAGAGATACTATGTGCGGGCGACAATGGCCTCTTTCGACATCATATACGCTATTAAATCAATCATCCGACAAGCATAACCCATCTCATTGTCATACCAGGCGATGATTTTATAAAATTTCTCATTTAGTGCAAGGCCTGCTCCTGCGTCAAAAATTGCTGAAAACGAACTTCCAACAAAATCTGAAGAAACAAGCGGTTGATCACAATATTCTAATATTCCCTTTAATGCACCCAAAGAAGCTTGCTTCATCACTTGGCAAATTTCTTGATAGGTTGTAGAGCGCGATAATCGCACTGTCAAATCCACAACCGAAACATCTACTGTGGGAACTCGAAAGGCCATGCCTGTCAATTTACCTTGAACTTCCGGAATACATATCCCAACGGCATTTGCAGCCCCTGTAGCAGATGGAATAATATTTTGACTAGCTCCACGCCCAGCCCTCCAATCTTTTCGAGAAGTACCATCGACAATATGCTGACTTGAAGTAAGCGCATGGACCGTTGTCATCAGTCCTTCCTCAATACCAAAGTGATCTAATAATACTTTGGTGATAGGGGCAAGACAATTCGTCGTACAAGACGCATTTGAAACAATAAAATCTGTTTCATTGTTGTAGTTCAAATGGTTAACCCCCATGACATACATGGGGATATCACCTTTAGCTGGCGCCGATAATACTACCCTCTTTGCCCCAGCTACTAGGTGCTTGGATAGCTCATCGCGCGTAGTAAAAGAACCCGTAGACTCAATGACATAATCGATATCAAGCTCATGCCATGGTAAATTTGCAGGATCTTTGGCAGAAAATACCCGGGTTATTTGACCATCGACTATAAGTGAATCAGCTGACGCTAAGACCTCACTATCTAATGTCCCATGAGTAGAATCGTATTTAAGTAGGTAAGCCAAATTGTCACATGACACGCGATCATTAATTGCTACAACACACATGTCTGCACGCTTCGCAATCTTGCGAAATGCTAGCCGTCCGATTCGACCAAAGCCATTTATAGCGATCTTGACGGGCCTCACAAGCTACTCGCTAAGGTATTCAATATAGCAAAGCTGTGCATTATCCCCTACACGGCGTTTGCCCTTAATAATGCGAGTATAACCACCCTTTCTTTCTGCAAATCTCGTACCAAGAGTTGCAAAAAGCTTATCGATAACGCGTCTATCTGTATTATAAGCACTCGTATCGCCACCTTTAGCAGCTCTCGCCTCTTTAGGAGAAAGAGTGTTATATCTGATCATCAGATCGGCAATTGCTTGACGTCTTGCAGCAAGGGTTTGCTTTTTAGCAAGCGTAATCATTTTATCAGCATGCGATCTTAAGGCTTTTGCCTTGGGCACCGTAGTTTCAATGCGCTCATTATCAATAAGCGATTTGAGCATATTTGCAAACATGCAACGTCTGTGCGAAGTAGTGCGATTAAGTTTGCATGTGTTTTTTAAATGTCTCATAATCTTACCTTAATTTTTGAAGCTTTACAAAAGCCTTTAGTCTTCAACTTTTGCTAATTCTTTATTGCCTTTATTTTGCTCAAAATAGATACGGATTCTCTCTTTAGCATTATCTGAATCAATGCCGTAACGAGTTAAATCCATTCCTAAATGTAATCCCATATCAGTAAGTTTCGCTTTGATCTCATTGAGCGACTTCTTACCAAAATTGCGGAATTCAAGCATCTTTCTTTCCGGTATCGTCACAAGTTCTGCAATCGTCTCAATGTTAGCTCCACTTAAGCAATTTGTGGAACGAACAGAAAGTTCAATTTCATCGATACGCAGCGCAAGCTTCACCATCATATCGTCTTCATCATCTGCCGCATCCCCAAGCCCTGTATCAAACGATAGCTCATGTTCTTGAATTTGATCGAAAACGTCAAAATGTTTTCTTCCAATTTGAGCTGCAAAAGTCACAGCTTCAGCAGGTGTGATACGTCCATCTGTCGTGACTTCTAAAATCAAGCGGTCAAAATCAGTATCTTGTCCTACACGCGTGTTTTCCACTATACAGTTAACTATCCTTACAGGAGAAAATGCCGCATCGATTAAAATTTCGTCTGACAATTTATCTCTTACATTATGTCGCTCAGACGGCACATATCCTCTACCGTAAGCCACACGTAAATCAATTTGTCTTGTCATCGGTTTTGTCACTGTAAACAAATGCAATTCCGGATTGACGACTTCAAACAATCCCGGAGCGACAACGTCACCTAAAGTCACACGATATTGACCCTTATTTTTATCTAAATCTTCCCTTGTAACTTCTAATTCGTTTGTGAGAATGCGGACATCTCGCCCATGAGAAGATTCATCAGTAGGTAAGCGTCTAAGCAAAGCACCTTTTAAGTTTAAGATAATATTGGTCATATCCTCAACAATGCCTTCTATACACATATACTCGTGAGGTATACCTTCTATTCTAACTGAAATAATCGCAGGAGCTTCAAGCGCAGATAACATCATGCGACGCATGGAATTACCCACTGTATGTCCAAATCCACGTTCAAATGGTTCTGCCACTATGCGTGAAAAAGTAGGATTTGCGGCATCCTTTTCAATCTTTATGCTTGAAGGCATCTCAAACTTGCCGTATTTAACAGACATGCTGTAACTCCTAAATAATAAATAAAATAAACAAATGCGTTCTTAGTACACTACCAACACTGAACACTACCAACACTGGACACTACTAACACTTAAAAAGTTAAAAAACAACAATTTAAGCTTTAACAATTTAAGACAAAAGGTCCTATCACTTAAACTCTGCGTCTTTTTCTTGGACGGCATCCATTGTGAGCGATAGGCGTTGTATCTCTTATCATCGTGATCGTAAGGCCTGCACTTTGCAGTCCACGGACTGCAGACTCACGTCCAGCGCCAGGGCCTTTCAGATTAACTTCAACTTCCTTCATCCCAGCTCCCATCGCATTCTTAGCAGCATCTTGAGCAGCCACAGTAGCAGCAAATGCAGACGACTTGCGCGAACCGGAAAAGTTAACTTTTCCTGCAGACGCCCACGATATTACTCGCCCGCTAAGGTCAGTAATTGCAACAATTGTATTGTTAAATGTCGCCTTCACATGTGCAATACCTGATGGCACATTTTGAGCTGATCTTTTTTTAGTCTTTACAACTTTTTTATTCGGAACTGGCTTGTTCAACTTAAGAACTCCTCATCTTATTTTTTCTTATTGGCAACAGTCTTACGTCGACCTTTGCGCGTTCTAGAATTTGTTCTGGTGCGTTGACCTCGTACAGGCAATCCTAACCGATGTCTTAATCCTCTATAGGAATGGATACTGATCAAACGCTTAATATTATTTTGAACTTGCCTTCTTAAGTCGCCTTCGACAACATATTCAGCTTGTAACAAAGCATTAATTTTAGCAAGATCATCTTGTGTCAACTTATGTGCGCGCAAATCGGGATTTAGCCCGAGTTTTTCGATGATCTCGTTTGACCTATGGCGTCCGATTCCATAAATATACGTCAAGCTAATTTCAAGACGCTTATTATCTGGTATGTCGATACCGATGATTCTGGGCATAGAGACTCTCCTCATATTGATCGCTCTTGTTCAAGCGATTCTCAAATTTGATTATTTTATCAAAACATTTATTTATCAAAACATTCATGCTAGCAAAAACACTTTATTTCATGCAATAGGTATTTTTAAGTCTTCGTAAGCAACACTTATCCCTTAAGGATAGAAGTTCCTTACCTACCTCTCATCGTACCGCGTTTCATGAAACCATCATAGCGTTTCATTAACAAATGCGACTCCACTTGCTTCATTGTATCTAAAACAACACCGACTAAAATTAAAAGAGCCGTTCCTCCAAAGAAATAACTAATCGTATGTGGAACGCCTAAAAATTTTCCAATAATATTTGGTAAAACCGCCAAAAGTGCAAGCGACAGAGCTCCAATAAGCGTAATTCGAGTCATCGTGCTCTCAAGATAATCTTGAGTCGGCTTTCCTTGCCTAACTCCTGGAATAAAAGCTCCATTTTTTTTCATATCTGAAGCAATTTGGTCCGGTCTAAACTGCGTAGCTGTCCAAAAGTAGGTAAAAAGAATAATCAGGACCACAAATAAAATAGAACTTAAAGTACTTCCTGGCGAAAGCCACACACCAATTTGCCCAAGAAAATTTCCTTGTCCAACAAAAGTCCCTAAAGTTGCCGGAAACATCAGTAATGATGAAGCAAAAATCACCGGAATAACACCTGCATAATTAACCTTAAGAGGCAAATAAGAATTTCCTCCTTGAACTTCCTTTCGTCCAACTACTCGCCTTGCATACTGAAGCGGAATTCTCCTGTGGCCTTGAATAATCATAATGGTAGCTATCGTCACCGAAACAAACACTGCAGCAAGCACTAAAATTGTCGTAAAATTCATTTGTCCAGGTTCTTGAGAATCTAAATTGAGCTGTTGAAAAATCATTCCAAATGCCGTTGGTATAGAAGACAAAATCCCAACAGTAATGATCAAACTCATCCCATTTCCAATTCCTTTTTCCGTAATTTGCTCCCCTATCCACATCAAAAATACAGTTCCAGTTGTCATCGTTGAAATCGTAATTAGATAAAAAAGCCAAGGGAAACCAAACATTTGAACATCTAAAAGCTCTCCCGCAATGATCCCTGGAGACGTGATATTCATTCCCAACGCATATTTTGCAAAAAGTGCCGACTGCACAACTGAGAGCACCAAAGTCAAAAGACGTGAATATTTAGTGACCTTACGGCGCCCCTGTTCTTGATTTTCTTTAATTTCCCTTTGCAGCGATGGCCAAACAGCTGTCAAAAGCTGCATGATAATCGAAGCCAAAATGCTTGGTCCAACACCAAGCGCTGTGACTGTCATTTGAGAAAAAGCGCCACCTGAAAAGATATCGACCATCTGAAATAAATTTTGCCCACCACCTGTCGCATGTTTAAAATAACTAAGCGCAATCTCGCTATTGATGCCAGGCACAGGAATAAATCCACCAATCCTACACACGACCAACATAAGAAGTGTAAACAAAATCTTCGCTCGCAGCTCAGGAACCTGCGCAACTCGTTGGATATCTTGAAACATTAGAATTAACCTGCAGTTGTGCTAAATTCGATTTTGGCTTTTTGCAATTTGTCTTTTGCTGTTTCAGAAAAAGCATGGGCTTCTATTTTCACTTTTTTAGTGAGCTCTCCATCTCCAAGGACTTTAACTCGAAGGTTTCTACCTTTAATAAACCCTTTTGCTGCTAAAGTATGACAATTGACCACTTCGCCATCTTTGTACATTTTATCTATCTGCTTAAGATTTACTGATTCAAACACTCTTTTAAATCGAGCGTTGCTAAAGCCTCTGATAGGCAGCTTCATGAACAATCTAAACTGTCCACCTTCATAAGTAAGTCTTCTTTTATATCCAGATCTAGCTCCAGCCCCTTTTTCACCGCGTCCACATGTTTTTCCAAGACCTGACCCAAGTCCTCGTCCCACACGTTTAACTGACTTGCGTGGTCTAGATGAATTTTTTAAATTTTGTAACGAGTACATTTAAACACCTCTTGACTGTTTAATCGATTCGCGAGTGCGAAGCATTGAAAGCGCTTTAAATATTGCCTTTACCTGATTAATCGGGTTGCCAGAACCATAAGATTTGGCCATGACATCTTTAATTCCCGCCATTTCAAGTACTGCACGTGCCTTTGATCCTGCCACTACACCTGTACCATCTGTTGCTGGTTTCAAAATTAATATCGAACCATCCCATGACGTTTTCACTTCGTGAGGAATTGTATTTCCTTCACGTGGGTATAGCTTCATGTTTTTCTTAGCAGCTTCTCCACCTTTTCTAATCGCATCGGTCAGTTCGTTTGCCTTAGCAAAGCCAAAACCAATACGCCCTTTTCCATCACCTGCTAAAATAAGTGCCGAAAAACTGAACTTGCGTCCACCCTTAACGACTTTTGAGCAGCGATTAATATGCAACACCTTTTCGGTTAAATCGCTGTGTGCTTTTTCATGTTTTGATTCGGGGTTTTTACTCATTCATAACCTATTTGTTTTTAAGTCGCTTAATATAAGCTGTTATCGACGTTAAAATTGTAATCCTGCCGCACGTGCTCCATCTGCTAGTGCCGCTAAAATTCCATGATACTTGTGTGGACCTCGGTCAAAAACAACATGCGTAACTTGTTGCTGCTTTGCAGCGTGCGCTATAGCTGCCCCAAGTTTTTCTGCAGACGCTTTATTTCTCTTATTGTACTGCGTCTCTTTAAATTCTTTAGAATATGTCGCAGTAGATGCAAGGGTTACACCTTTTTCATCATCAATCAGTTGTACCCTAATGTGCTTATTTGTCTTATTTACACAAAGGCGCGGCTTAGCCGTCGTGCCACGTAGGGTTTTCCTTACGCGTAAAATACGCTTTTCTCTTCTTATCTGAACTTTTTGTAGATTGATTCCCATAAAACCCTATCAATTAATTGTACATAAGATATTTGTTAAATATGTGCAGTATATCCTACTCATCCATTTTTAACAACAACATTCACTTACTTATTTTTTAGCCGCTGCCTTTCCTGCTTTCTTGCGAACAAATTCGCCTTGATATCTAATCCCCTTACCTTGATATGGCTCAGGTGGTTTTTTTGCGCGTAACTCCGCTGCATATTGACCCACTTTTTGCTTATCCAGGCCTGTAATTGTAATTAAAGTGTTTTTATCCACTTTAACTTGCAAACCTTCGGGAATAGGAAGTTTTGTCGGGTGTGAACATCCGATTAACAAATCGACAAGATTCCCTTGAACAGAGGCCCTATAACCCACGCCAATCATCTCCAATTTCTTTTCAAAGCCTTGCGTTGTTCCAATCACCATATTGTGTATCAGTGAACGGTAAAGACCGTGAAAACTCCCGGCATCTTGATGATCCTTGTGTAAACTTACAATCAGGTGATCATTTTCGATGTGCAATTCGATTTGCGGCATGAGAGTCTGTTTCAAAGTTCCTTTTGGACCTTTAACACTCACTTCCTCTTTTCCTATCTTAACTTCAACCCCTTTGGGAATTGAAATCGGTAATTTACCTTTTCGAGACATCTGAACTATACTCCTTTATCGGACTAAAATAACACTGCAAAATTTCAATACCCTAGTTTCTAATAACGGCTACCATACATGACACAAAAGCTCGCCACCTACTTTATGGCTTTCAGCTTCTTTGCCAGACATAAGTCCACGCGAAGTGGATATAATAGATAGTCCAAGCCCCCCGTAAAACCTTGGAATGTCAGCATGGCCGACATATCTTCTTAAGCCTGGTTTAGACACTCTCTGTATACCTTGTATCACAGGAAGGCGACCCGCGCTGTATTTAAGAAAAATGCGTATCGTTCCACGGGCTTTATCATCATGTTTCACTAAGAAATTATCAATAAATCCTTTATCCTTAAGAATTTCAGCAATATTTTGCTTAATTCTGCTCCAAGGAATGTCAACAAAGCGGTGTTGAGCTTTCGTGCCATTACGAATCCTGGTAAGGAAGTCTGCTATAGGATCGCTGGTTGCTGCCATAAGTTGTATCTCCTTCTAAGCTGCTAACGTAATCGGTAAATTTTTAAATGGGAGCCCTAGCAAACGCAACAGCTCTACACATTCTTCATCTAAATTTGCTGATGTCACAAATGTAATGTGCATCCCTTGAGTTTTCTTTACATTGTCAATATTGACATCAGGGAAAACCTGCTGATCTTCAAGTCCAAGCGAGTAATTCCCTCTCCCATCGCACTTAGACGGAAAGCCCCTAAAGTCGCGAATACGAGGACATGCTAGATTAAAAAATCTGTCCATAAACTCATACATTCTAACTCCGCGCAAAGTTACCTTAAGGCCAATCGTTTGTCCTTCACGCAATTTAAAATTAGAAATTGCCCTTCTCGCCTTAGTGATAATTGGCTTTTGTCCACTAAGCTGCGTAAGTTCATTAATGCAATCTTGAACCGCATTTTTTGTCTTTTGATGCCTCTGCAAGTCCCATGTTAATGACAATTTTTTTCACACATGGCACAAGCATTGGATTTACAAAGTTAAACTTCTTTTGAAGTTCTGACTTTATTTCAGTATTATATCTTTTCTTTAACCTAGACATTGTATTCTACTCACTACTTTGCTGATTTTTTTAGTGACCGGTAAGAAACATCTTTGCCATCGCGGCGATACACAAGTTCCCTCTCACCACTTTTAGCTTTTTTCACTTTCAACTTAACTGGCTGATCATCTGCATTGACCACCTTTAAGTTAGATACATGAATCGGTTTTTCCAATTCAATAATCCGACCAGGCTGATTATTTTGCGGCTTCATATGCTTTTTGCGCATATTTAACCCTTGAACTAAAATTTTATCGCCAAGACATGAAAGAACTGTGCCTTTAAGACCTTTGTTGTTTCCGGCAATCGCTACAACGCGATCCCCTTCTCGTACTTTTTTGCTTCTTTCAGCTTCACAATTCATCCGCTTACCTGTCATCTGCTTACCTGCCATTTGCTTACTCATTTTTCCTTGCTCCCGCGATTATATGACTTCTGGCGCCAAAGAGGCAATTTTAAGAAAATCTTTGTCTCGCACCTCACGTGCGATGGGCCCAAGCACACGTGTGCCTTTAGGTTGATTCTTTTCGTCTATCAAAACACAGCGATTTGAGTCAAATCGAAGTTTTGACCCATCAGAACGCCTGATATAATATCTTGTTCCCACAATGACGCATCTAACAACATCGCCTTTTTTAATGCTACTATCAGCAGCAGCTTCTTGCACAGAGGCGACAATAATGTCCCCAACCTGAGCATAACGCCTTCTTGAACCACCAAGAACTTTAAAGCATTTTACACGTTTTGCGCCGGAATTGTCGGCAACTTGAAGTTCGCTTTCTTGTTGAATCATGACTTACCCCTTTGCCTCTACGCGCCAGCGCTTTAATTTAGATAATGGTCTTGTTTCCACAACGTTAACGACATCGCCAACTTGAAGTGGCTGTCCTTCATTATGTGCGTAAATCTTTTTAGAACGAGTGATCACCTTGCCGTACTGAGGAT
>Ga0206944_1117_pt1 | contig 13877 bp, 12 predicted proteins | sample Alteio_BWOrgHeat_4_FD_152978 | JGI IMG/M metagenome (GOLD analysis project Ga0206944, IMG submission 152978) | Enriched cells from forest soil in Barre Woods Harvard Forest LTER site, Petersham, Massachusetts, United States -... | ecosystem: Environmental > Terrestrial > Soil > Temperate forest > O... | reverse complement strand
GATGAAAGCGTGTGGTTAAGTCAGAAGCTAATGGCTGAACTATTCCAAAAAGACATAAGGACAATCAATGAGCACATTCAAAATATTTATGCTGAAGGAGAGCTGAAGTCGGAGCCAACTATCCGGAAATTCCGGATAGTTCAAAACGAAGGAACTCGTGAAGTTACGCGCACCGTAGACTTCTATAATTTAGACGTTATCATTTCTGTTGGCTATAGGGTTAGTTCTCACAGGGGGACCCAGTTCCGCATTTGGGCAACCGGACGATTGAAAGAGTATCTTATTAAAGGTTTTACTTTAGATGACGAACGTCTGAAGCAGGCTGGTGGAGGCAATTATTTTAATGAATTACTAGCACGCATCCGAGATATCCGTTCTTCAGAAAAAGTTTTTTGGCGTAAAGTACTCGATATTTATTCGACTAGTATTGATTATGAGCCCCATACTGAAACATCAAGGAATTTCTTCGCTGTGGTACAAAATAAAATGCATTGGGCTGCTCATGGGCATACAGCTGCTGAAATCATTTATGCTCGCGCAGATGCAGACAAAAAGAATATGGGGCTGACATCATGGTCTGGAAAAAAACCACGTAAATCAGACATTGAAATCGCAAAAAACTATTTAAATACGGAAGAACTTGATATTTTGAATCGAATAGTTTCCATGTACTTGGATTTTGCCGAACTGCAAGCACTAAACCGCAAGCCGATGTATATGGGAGACTGGGTTATTAAGCTTGATCACTTTCTTCAGATGACGGAACGGGATATTCTCTCTCATGCAGGGAAAATTAGCCATGAGGCAGCCCTTGATAAAGCTCAGATAGAATATGTCAAATTTCAACAACAATTAACGGACACACTTTCACCCGTTGAGCAACATTTTCTCGAAACCGTCAAAGAAATTACTCATATCGAACCAAGTAAAGAGCAAAATCGATATTAGACAGAAATTTCCGCAATTTTTCCGCAAATGACTGGAATCCGACTTATTTGGTCGACAAAAAAGCGACTGCCTCAAATCTCTCCGGACGTCCAGTCTTGTCTTTATCCTTATTTGGGAGCTATTACACGAAATCATTCCGGAAAGCTTTTAGAAATTGGAGGAATGCCTGACCATGTTCACTTATTAATAGAGCTTTCTTTACCAGATAAATTTTCTCATTTTATTAAAGATCTTAAAGCATCTTCCTCACAATGTATTCATAAAAATTTTCCTAACCTTCACGATTTCGCATGGCAAGAAGGCTATGGATCTTTCTCCGTGAGCTATTCAGCATTGGAAGGTGTTCAAAAATACATTCAAAACCAGGTACATCATCACGCCACCATGTCTTTTGAGGAAGAGTATCTTAAATTCTTAAAACTACATCAGGTGAAATACGACGAAAGATTTGTGTTGGGATGATCTTATGTAGTGTACTTACGCTGCTGCCGCAGCTTAAATGTCAGCTACCGCTAACCCCACATTCCGCTTTAGGCCTACCGGCCTGACGCTTCATGCGGGGCTCCTCGCTTTTATCGCTCCGCGATATTCTTATAAATGACTGCCTAAAAAGGCGATCAATGTGACCGCGGAGCGTATATTCGAAAAAATAGTTAAGAAAGACGCTTATTGTCTGCGAAAAAACTTTTCACGGGAATTGCTGTGGCAAAATATCTTTCAACGATCTTTTGCTTATTGATGCTGCTCGTTTTTTGTATCGACCAAGCTCAAGGTATTGCCTGTAGTAGCGAAAAAACGCTATTTCGCCATAACAGGTATTTTCTAGGATTTATACACAAACAACCTCAAGAATTGGTTTTTGGCAAAGAGAAAGCTCCCGCGATCGAACGATCGAAATCGACCCAATATTATAATATGGGGTCGATTTCGATCGTTCGATCCCGGGGCTTTCTCAAAGCCAAAAATCCAATTTTTGAGGTTGTTTGTGTATATAGCGGAATATCATAGATATTTCGCTTTATCTCATTTTTTTAAATAGTTAAAGCGGATGATCTAATGAAACTTAGCCTTAAAAATTGCATCTGACACAAGAAATTGCCTTGTAAAAATTGCATCTTGTGTAAAAAAATGCCTTGTAAAAATTGTATCTCATGAATATCTTTGTCCTTAAAAAGAGAAAACATGAAAAGAGCGATAGAAAAAGACCTTCTCAACTGGAAAAATCATCCAAGACGTATGCCCCTTCTATTGCGCGGCGCAAGACAAGTAGGCAAATCGTACGTCGTTGAAAAATTTGGAAAGGAGCATTTTGAAAATTGCGTCACAATTAATTTTGAGTTAAATCCCGAATATAAAAACTGCTTTAACACGCTTAACCCCATAAACATAATCAATGCTTTAGAACTTGTGACGGGTGAACCTATTCAGCCCGAAAAAACCCTTCTTTTTTTAGATGAAATCCAAGAGTGTCCGCAAGCAATCATGGCTCTTAGATATTTTAAAGAAAAAATGGCAAGTCTTCATGTCATTGGAGCTGGCTCTTTACTTGAATTTGTTTTAAATGATACCGATTTTAAAATGCCTGTCGGGCGTGTGCAATTCATGTATCTTAGGCCTCTTTCTTTTGGAGAATTTTTAGAGGCAAAAGAGCTGATTAAATTAAAAAACTATTTAGACTCTGTACATCTCACTGATTCTATTGAAGAGGTGGTTCATCAAAAGCTTTTGTCGCTTATTCGTGAATATTTCGCCCTTGGTGGGATGCCAGCAGTTATCGCAGAATATATTGCATCAAAAAGTCTTCTGCATTGTCAAGAAATTCAAAGTGCCATCTTAGCCTCTTATAGGCAAGATTTTGGAAAGTATGCAAGGAGAACCCCTCATGAGCATTTACAAACAATATTTTCAAAAGCACCCGGCCTAATTGGTCAGTGGTTGAAATACACATCACTTGATCCTGAAACGGCACCTGCTACTTTAAAAAAAGCTTTGAAGAAATTATGCGACGCTGGACTTATCATTTTAGTCTATGCCACTTCAGCCTCAGGTCTTCCCTTTATCTCACATATGAATGAAAAGAAATGTAAATTTCTTTTTTTAGATATCGGTTTGGTCAAGCGGGCATGTAATTTAGACTTGCCCCTTCTATTCAATGAAGATCTTATCTTGATTAATGATGGCGCGCTTGCAGAACAGTTTGTAGGGCAAGAGCTGATGGCTTGTATGGGTAAGGAGGAGGCAAATGGACTTTTTTTCTGGACGCGAGAGGCAAAAAGCAGCAGCGCAGAAGTCGATTATCTTGTGGCCGTTGATTCAAACATTGTCCCCATAGAAGTAAAAGCTGGCGCCGTTGGATCGCTTCGTTCTTTAAGAATTTTTCTAAACGAAAAAAAACAAAGCCCTTTTGGCGTGAGAATTTCTGAATTACCACTATCCTTTACAAAAGAGGTAATTACCTTGCCCTTTTATTTGATTGAACAGTTACCTAGAATGGTCAAAGCGGCTTATACCTTAAACAAATAAATAGGGCTTGATCTCTTCACGCTTCCTGCATTAGCAGTTCGAGTTTTTATAATGACGGCACAGGGCGCTGCTTATTAAGAAACGATCAGCTAACAAAAGCGTTTCGCGCTTGCCACTTCTCAAAGTTTTGCAATTTCTACAGCTCGCAAGCAGGGCTGGAATATTTGGGATGCCTTGGCAGAAGCAATTAGAGGTTGCCCACGACTATTGACTGTTCATCAAGAAACAGCTTTACAAGCGATCGCTGTCTAAATCACTTCATTCAGATGCCCCGACGAAGGAGGGGTTACAAATTTTATTGAAATTAATTATTCACATTTTATACATTCGTTTATTTCAGCAGGGTTCTAATTTTTTCACAACCTCTGACTAGATCAAATGAAAACAGGAGTAATGTACATGAGAAAATATGATCGTAAAATATCGAATTACGGCTCCAAGTTTATTAAAGCAGCTCTGATGAGGACACTACATCAGTTGTTTAGATCACGGACCCTCATGGCAACATTAACCTTTCTTTGCCTTCTCTCTAGCGGCTTTTGCCAAACTACTCTTACAATTGCCACGACAATGCCCGCAAATAGCCTCTGGGGTAAAGCTTTAAAAGCCTGGGCTAACCAAGTAGAAGATCTATCGAAAAGTGAATTGGTCTTCAAGATCTTTGATAATGGAGCTCAGGGCAATGAACCAGAAATGGTTCAAAAGATGAAATCAAAACAACTAGATGGAGCCCTATTGACTGCTCCAGGCTTACAGCAAATAAATGTTAATTTTCTCTTGTTTCAGATGCCCGGCCTTTTTAACACGTGGACACAGCTTGATACTGTCAGAAATAACGCGGGACTGCAAACTGAACTCAATGCTCTATTTGACCAACAAGGATTCATCAACATCGGTTGGGGAGGAGACACAGGGCAGTCCAAAATCATGAGCCACCAAATACCAGTTTCAATGCCTATAGACCTTAAAAAGGGGGCTTGTGCCGACTTTTCTGGCGACCCTATCCTACCTGCAATGTTCAATCAGATCCAAGGAGTTAATGTGGTCTCCCTGACCATACCAGCAGTTTTGCCAAATTTGAGTGTTGGGAGAGTAAGTATAATTATAACACCCTCGTCATTAGCCAAGCAGTTTCAATGGTCATCAAAAATCACCGATATCAACACCCTCACAATCGCTTTTAATATTGGGGCCATCGTTTTTTCAAAAGCAAGCGTAGAGGCTCTCACTCCTGAACTAAAAACGATGCTTCTTACAACTGGAAAAGAGGCTGCCGAAAATCTAAACACAAAAAGCAGAAGTGCCGATCAACAAGCCTTTGATATTTTAAAAACCAAAACTTCTACCGTTGACTCCGAAGGGTTAGCATTAGATGCTTGGCAAAAGATTTTTACCGCTACGCAACAAGATCTAAAAGGAAATCCCTTTTTACCAGCGCTTTGGGAACAAGTTGTCAATCTTGCAAATGCTGCACGACAATGAATATAACATCACATTAAGAATTTTAAGGAGAAGCAAATGAAAGGTATTATTCGTAATTTTATTTCAGCCAGCGTAGCAGTGGGTTTTTGTGCATCACTTGCCAATGCTCAAGAATGCGACCCTATGCTGCAACCAGTCTGTTCAGAGTGCCCTCCTTGCGGTGGGAAAATCAATGTTGGAGCTGAATACTTGTATTGGAAGTCAGGGCAAAAAGATTTGCTAACAGTAGAGACTGAGGCTAACTCGACTGATTTATCACAAAACTTTCGCACACATACTATTGATTTCCAATACGAGAGCGGTTACAGGGTGCTTGCATCCTACGAACTCCCTTGCAATCAATGGCAGATCGGTGCGACCTATACCTACGCCCCAGGAAAAGGGGATCTAAAATTGTCCACAAAAGCTGATCAAACTCCTATCGACTTCCTCTACAGCACCTACCAAAGCAAATGGGAAAGCACCTTTTCCTATTTCGATCTCGATCTGGCAAGATCATATACACTATGCGAATGTGTGATCGTACGTCCACATATGGGTTTCAGAGCTATTTGGGGTGATCAAAAGCGGCATAGCAAAAATCTGTTAGCCGAACCATTTCCTATTGAAGGTTTTCCAGATCAAAACAGCCTACCTGATAACAATAAGCAAGAATTTACCGGATATGGGATCGAAGCGGGGGTTTGGGGTGACTGGAATGTCACACGCCACATCTCTATCATCGGGCATGTGGGCGGATCGATTGTTCATACAAAGTTAAAGTATCACACTCTTGAAAGCATTGGGACAGTAAATGGAACTTTTACTCCATCTTCAGAATTCCATACGAGAGAAGTTGATCATCAAGCGATTCCATCCTTGGACTTGTTTTTAGGTCTTAGATACGCTGACACTATCTGCAATTGGGATTACAGCGTATATGCCGGTTGGGAGTCTCATGTATGGTTTGACCTTGGCAATGTGGAGTTATCTAACGGAGGAAACTTTAGCACGGAAGGTCTAACGGTAGGAATTGACATCGGCTTTTAAAGACGGTAGGAATTGACATCGGCTTTTAAAGAAATTGTTTTATAGTTTCTCCGGTGGGATTGCGCATATCAGAAGCTACCGTAAATTTTGCTCAATTGAAGACCATCCCCTTACTATGTCCAGCAGTTCGGGTTTTGGCACGATATTCAGGGCTCCCGCCTCCATTCTTGTATATGGATCAGTTTTGTCCTTGACAACCCATTCTACTAGTTCTTGCCTATTATAGTACTTATGAGGAGAGGTTGAAAGGGCCACAGGATCGCTAAGGCTTTCTTCTGATATAATGCATGCCATTTTTGGATGAAATTTATGTGTATGCATCTGCAGCAGTAGCTTCAGCTGCAAAATAATGAGCTCTTCACTATTTTCAAGAGATAAACTTTTTAATTTTTCCACTTCGTCAGGATTAAATTCAGGAGGATTAGCCTCTATACTCTCAACGTCTTTTGGCCACATTTGGCTGCACCGTTCAAGAAATGCAATCTCCTTAAGAAGACTTTCTGGAAATGGCGCAAGGAAGCTTTGACACTCTTTTACATCCTCTTCATTTACAGTTCGAGATGCTAAATCCATTATTTGCCGCGCGAATGACTTTTCTATAGAGCTGTCTTGAAAGAATCTAAGAGAGCGTTTCTCGGTTGCATTTAAATTGTTCACAGCTTGTTTAAGATCTAGAAAAGATTTTTTCATCTCTTCCTTTTTCATCTCTTCCTCTTGGGGACTTAAAGTGGGAATTTCTACTTCAAGAGATTGTGCCAAGTTAGCGTCGCGGGCTGCCGTTTTTAGGTTTAACCTAGAAACGGCAGTTCGAGATGCTAAATTGGCGCAAGATCTTGAATTAGAATCACTTTGCAGTGGGGCGGGACATTCCCGATTGGTGAAGGACCGCCCCAATGCAAATGATTCTGGTTCAAGAGATTGTGCCAAGTTAGCGTCGCGGGCTGCCGTTTCTAGGTTTAACGCAGCTTCACCTTGTGGAGCCATTTGAGGAACCGCTTGTGGAACCCTTGCAGCTGGAATGATAGGAAGTCTTAAAGTCTCTGGCAAAGGACTCTGCATTGGTTGCACTACAATGGGAGTGCCATTCCTACCCGCATTTGAAGCAGTTGGAGGGGTTGCTGGAACAGCTTTTGCAAACAAACGCCCAACTACTTGTCTTGCGATTCTTACTGTAGCGCGTTTTACCTCTCTCATCTGAATTTGCTGAGGAGTTTGCGCTAAAGCATGAGGATCTGTACGACCAATTGAATGAAGACTCATTTTTCACCTCTTATGTATTTTGTTAAAAAAGTGAATTGTATCACGATATGGTATTAATAATCAATAGTAATATTTAACATGTTGACATAAATATTATAAATTTGTATACTGAAATTAAATTATAAAAATCCTATAAAAATGGAGTATTGCGATGTCGACATCAACAGCAGCTGGGCAAAAAGTGCCCGAAACCATCTACCAAGGGCCTGGAATGACGGTGCCGCCTACACAAGAAAGTGCTGACACAAACGGCATCTCAGCTCTTGCGCGCACACTATTACATGGGGGCCCAATTTCAAAAAAAATGGCAAACAAGACTCTCATTAAAGCCATTTGTCTCACTCAAAATGATCGATTACTCTCTAGGTTTAGAGATGAACTGCAAAAAGAATTCGAACACTTATACACTCATCCGCCAACAAATGCTGGTGAAGAGGTCGTTTGGCGTGGATTTTTAGGGAACCTTTTGGCCATTCTCCCTTACACCTATCCAAAGACATCCGACACTATTTACATCCCTATCTTAGAAAATCAAAGGGTTACTCTCGTCAATTATAGTATAGAGGTCATCGACCTTGAATTCCATCCACATAGCTCTAAAATGACAGCTCTTGCTTTAACGGCAGTGGATGGTGCAAACGCGCCCCCATTACTTTCATTTATTGGCACTACATATCCGGGTGGAAAAGGCTTTCTCTCAACTGTTCTTGCTGACTTTACTCCAGGACATGATGTGGGAGAGAAGGTGTATAAGACAAATCTTCAAACAATGCAGCAGTGGTTTGAAGGCAAAACCAATGTGCACGCTTTTGGCACAAGTCTTGGAGGCGCTATGGCCATGCACGCCTATAGACATCATGCAGATCAATTAGCATCCGTCAATGTCTTTAATCCCCCAGGAATTAAGCTACGCCATTGGCAAAATCATGCAAATACCTATCCTAATCCCAATTGCGCGCTAAACATTTACATGCAACCAAAAGACCTTGTGACTTGCGTTGGATTTTGGCCGACAACAAAAAATGTGTCGATATACTTTGCTAAATCAGATCAAAAAGGTTTTATTCACAACATCTTACTTGGCCATGCCAGTGCCTTCACCGGACGTGAAAAAATTGCCATCACCAAATTAGACCCCAACATACTCAATAAAAGCAAATTTAGGCGATTTCTCACATGGACACATAGGCGATTTGGCCCTATATTTATTTGGTATCCCATCATGGGATTTATCGCCTTAAGAAACCTGGTTCGCAAGCAGCGCGCAAGAAAAACGTCTGTACCCAATATAGTCTAGAAGATAAAATGAATTGCTGGTACATATAACTGCATGTTTAGTTTTCGCCAAAAGATATTTGTAAGCTATAGCCTTGTCTTCTTTCTTTTTACGGTCATGACGTTTCCCCTTGTGACGCATATTGTGCGTACCATTGCCTCAAAGGCAATGGAGGATCGCGCCGATGAGCTGATTAAAAAGATTGAAACAGCGCCCAATGATTTAGCGCTCATTCGAAAGTTAAAAGAGCTGCAATCGGAAATTTTTTTCAGGGTCAGCATCATTAAAGATGAAACCCAAGTCATCTACGACAGCCACAAAAGACATCTGCTTGGTCCAAGATTTAGCCATGAATACATCGTCGATAATAAGGAGGTAGCCGACGCCTTTGAATATGGGGTGGGCCGAAACGAAGATTTTGGAGGCGTCTACGATCAGAAATTCACCTTCTTTGCCAAAGCATTTCCCTTTCATCAAAAGACATACGTGATGCGCACAGCATTTCCCTCTCGCTATTTAAGCGATTTAAAAGAGGATTTAGAGATCGGATTTTTGGCGCTCACAATTGTAATGCTGCTTCTTTTTTGCATCATGACATGGCTCATCATCAGCCATTTCACCCGTCCAATCCACCATATCATCCGCGCCATTGCCCCATACCAAGAAGGCAAGCAGACGACAATTCCGGAAATCTCTATCAGCTCAAAAAATGGCAATAGCGACTTTGATAAGCTTTCGATGACCCTAAATTCTCTCTCAGCAAAAATCCAAAAACATATCGATAGCCTAATCCAAGAGAGAAATGAGAAAGAGGCGATCTTGGAATCTCTCATGGAAGGGGTGATTGCAGTCGATAATGCTATGCAAGTGACATATGTCAATCAAATGGCCCTACAACTATTAAATGTCGCTAAAGAGGCAATCTTTAAGCAAAATTACATCGCTGCCAATGAATCGCAAGGGTTTGCGTTGCTTATGTCCTCGCAAAAAGAGCAAAAAACCCTTTCTGCTACCATCACATTAATTACCCCATCTAATAAGGCAAAGATCTACCTCGATTTAGTCGCAGTCCCGATCGGCGATGGCAAGGGAGGCGTTCTTGTGATGCAAGATCGCTCCTGGCACTACAAACTTTTGGAGATGAGAAAAGATTTTATCGCCAATGCCTCCCACGAACTTAAAACGCCAACGACAATCATCCACGGGTTTGCCGAAATGCTTTATGATCATCCGGAACTTAAAGAAGAGACAAAGCGCGATATGATTGCCAAAATTCTCAAAAATTCAACGCGCATGACGGTATTAATCCGCGATCTTTTGACCCTATCCGACATCGACAACCTTCCTCTTTCCCGCTTGCAAACGTGTGATTTAAAAGAAATTGTCAAAGATTGCTTCCATACCTTACAAGATAAATTTAAGGAAGCGATTTTTACCCTTACTGCAGGCGATGACGAGATGACGCTTGTAGCTGACCACAGCTTACTTGAGCTTGCGATGCTGAACTTAATTGAAAATGGAGCCAAGTACTCACGCGGCATTGCGCATATCGATGTATCGTTAAACCTAAAAACGGCAGTTCGAGATGCTAAATTGGCGCAAGATCTTGAATTAGAATCACTTTGCAGTGGGGCGGGACATTCCCAAGTGATGAAGGACCGCCCCACTGTAAATGATTCTGGTTCAAGAGATTGTGTCAAGTTAGCGTCTCCAACTGCCGTTTTTAGGTTAAAACACACTGAGCACCAGATCGAAGTGAAGGTAACAGATCGGGGAATTGGGATCCCTGCAGAAGATTTGGAATTTATCTTCGATCGCTTCTTCACAGTCAATAAGGCCCACTCAAAAGGGATGGGGGGTTCTGGCCTTGGATTGTCGATTGTGCAGACGATCATTCAAAAGCACTTTGGACAAATTTCTGTGACATCAGAGGTTGGCAAAGGCACTACATTTACAATTTACTTGCCTTACGCAACTTGAAGCTGATCACAAATGGCTTTCGTAGCTTGCTTATCACAAGTGGCTGCGTAGCATCCAGGCCGCCATTTCATGTTGTCTTAGTTGCTGGATCAAAAGGTCGGCTGTGCCGTGATCGCCTAAATTTGTCGCTTCCTCGATATGCAACCTGATCTCTTCACTTATCGCTTCTCTATCGCGGCATAGCTCTGCAATCATTTCATTGCCAGAAACCTCATTATCAGCTTCACAAAGTGTCGTGCGTTTAAGAAACTCTTGCATGCTTCCTGGCGCCTTAATTTTGAGCATACGGATCCTTTCCGCTAACAGATCGACAGCTGCGGCAAGCTCTGTATACTGATCTTCAAAGAGTTTGTGTAAAGAGTGGAACCTTTCATCTTCGACATTCCAATGAAAGTTTTGTGTTTGGACAATTTATATGGCGCAAGTTGAGCAACTTGCGCCATATAATTCTAATATATGGCGCAAATTGACCAACTTGCGCCATAAAAACATCCAGACTTCTCAATCACAAGGACTGCGATAGAGACAATATTGTTATGATAGATCCTCCGAATTAATTGAGTCAAACTTGTCGGAATTTCATTAATTTGGTTATCATCTAAGCACAGCTCTTCAAGATCTGTTTGCTTAAAAACTTCTCCCGGGATAAGTTTTAGCTTATGTCCCGTTAAATCAAGTGTTTTTGGCAACATTTTTTCGCCCTAAAGATTTGAAAATCTATACTATACTGCTTCCAGGTTTCAGCTAATCTGAGTATATAGTCCTTCCAGCTTTCAGCTGGAAGGACTATATACTTAACAGAAAGATTTTTCGTGACGGAAAATTTAATCTTAGCCCCCACAACCTTATTCGCCTTCTACGATTCCTTTTGGCAGTCTCGACCTAGAAGGAAAATTCTCTTCGTTGGCCATGCGAACAATTGTAGGTTGGAATTTGCCCAAAATTTCAACCAGATCCTTTTGTTCATTCATCACAACGTCAATTGGTTTATAGGCTTGAGGAGCTTCGTCCAGTCCCCCTCCAATTAAATCGATCCCATGTTGAGATAGATACGCCATGTGCGCATCGTGACTGATCGTTTTTTTGGCTTTAGTCCTTGCCATTTGCCTTCCACTTCCGTGCGATGCGGAATTTAAGGCATCGGGATTTCCCTTACCCATCACTAAATAGCCGGGATCGGCCATTGTCCCTGGAATAATACCTAATACGCCTTGACCCGCAGGCGTTGCCCCTTTGCGATGGACAATCGCCTCTTTTTCTTTCCCATCAACTACAATCGTCTCTTTCCAAGCAAAATTATGATGATTCTCAACGGTAGCAATTGGAGCGAGGTTGGCGGCCTTTGCAATCCTTTCATGAATGACATGGTGATTGGCTGAAGCAAAGGCACCAGCGAGCTGCATCGCCTCCCAATATTGCTTTCCGTCATCCTCATCCAGAGAAAGCCAAGCGAGGTGGCGAACAGAATGATCAAGAGTTTCGAGTTGAGACATCGCAATTTTCGTATAGTGGTTTGCAATTTTAAATCCCACCCCACGCGAACCGCTATGGGAAAGAAGAGCAAGGTAATGACCTGCTCCAAGGCCTAATGGATTGTTAAGGCTTGTGATTTCTAACGCGCCCCATTCGACAAAGTGATTTCCGCCGCCGCTTGTCCCTATTTGATGAATGGCTGTCTGTCTTAGTAACCGTGTCAATTCAGAAAACTCCCAATGGGACCTCTCTAAAATGGGATGCTCGATTTTTCCTTGATGGATGCCTGTAGGACCCGCACCAAATATAGTATTATCTAAAAGGGCAGAATAAAGGTGTTTGTATTCAAAACTTTTAGGGTTTTTCAGCACATTAGGAGATGAGGGGTAAATCGTCAGCATCATTCGACAGGCAATGTCAACTCCAACAGCGTAAGGAATCACCGCATTATCAGTGGCTAAGACTCCGCCGATAGGAAGGCCATACCCCGAATGAGCGTCGGGCATTAAGGCGCCCTTAATTGCAACGGGTAAACGCGCACTTGCAGCCATTTGCGCAAGAGCTTCTTCATCGATATATTGGGCTCCCCAGATCTTGTAAGGCACAGAATCTGTCCGAAGCTTAGCGTTTTGCCTGATTAGACCCTTTTGCTTTTCGATCGCGTAAACAAACTCAAGTGCGCTTTCAGGACTTTTTGTCTTAAAAAGTCCCCACCCTATCCCCTTCTCTTTTGCTATGAGAGTGGTTTTATCTAGCAATTGTTGAAATTCTTTTTCTTTCATTATGTTAGCCAAGTGTTTTCGTCTAAAGCATTAAAAAATAACACGTTATACATTTTTATTTAAAGCAAAATTTAAGAATGTTTCGGTATAAATACAAGTTTTTGATAAATTGCGTTTTTAATGGGGAGCGAGGTCACCCCTTCCTGAAATGAAATAAATCTTGCGCATAAACTGCTTTATGCGCAAAGTTTAGACGCAAATCTTGCGCATAAATAGTTTAAAATTAAAACGTGGAGTATACATTCAAGAATATAAATAATTACATCAATGAGTTTGGACAACCGATTGGGTCGCCAATAGAGAATTTTATAGCGCCTGCCCGTCCAAATTTTTCCTTGCTTTCAGGCAATTTCGCTCGCATTGAACCCACTTCAATGACGCATGCTTTATCTCTTTACGAGGCCTTTTCAATTGGCGTAACGGCAAGCAACTGGACATATCTGCCCTATGGACCATTTACAGATCTAGGCGACTTTATTAAGTGGATGCAGGCAAACTGTTTTGGAGAAGACCCTAAGTTTTATACCATTTTTTTAAAGGACAAACCGGCAGGTGTTGCCGGTTATTTAAGGATCGAACCAAGTGTGGGCTGTATCGAGATGGGTCACATCCACCTCTCTCCTCTTTTACAACGAACAAGGGAAGGTACAGAAGCACTCCTATTAATGATCGAATGGGCATTTAATGCCGGCTATCGCCGCCTTGAATGGAAATGCGATGCACTTAACGCCCCCTCTTGCCGTGCAGCAAAAAGGCTTGGCCTTTCCTTTGAAGGCATTTTTCGACAAGCCACAATTTATAAATCGCGAAATCGAGACACCGCTTGGTATGCCGCCACTAGCCAAGAATGGCCTCATCTTAGGCAAGCCTATCAACGGTGGTTAGAAAATGAAAATTTTGATGCAAATGGTAAAGAGATCAAAAAACTCTCAGATCTAACTAGACTTTTGCAGAAAAAGTTGATGGAAGTTAAACCCGCTGGCGGCATGCAAGCTATCTTGGTAAAGACGCTCCAAACTGGAGAAGGTTATTTGGTAGATCAATCCGGAAAGAAATTGGAAGGCCTGTAAGGTCGACATAAGATCTTATGTCGAGCTTACAGCCTTCACATGTGCCTTTGGTAG
>Ga0206944_1116_pt1 | contig 13996 bp, 10 predicted proteins | sample Alteio_BWOrgHeat_4_FD_152978 | JGI IMG/M metagenome (GOLD analysis project Ga0206944, IMG submission 152978) | Enriched cells from forest soil in Barre Woods Harvard Forest LTER site, Petersham, Massachusetts, United States -... | ecosystem: Environmental > Terrestrial > Soil > Temperate forest > O... | reverse complement strand
CTCTCCGACTCTCCGTCTCTGCGTTGAGTTCAAAATTGTAGATCCCTGCAATAAGATTGAATCTCAAACCAAACCTTTTTCTTCGATTTCTGTATTTATCGCTTAGGATCTTGAACTCTTTAAACTACCGATTACATTTTCATTTACCGCCCGTTCTGAAGAGATTTTTTGATTTCCCCTCTTCTCTTCAGGCGTCAATTGCTTACTTTTGCTGGATTTTTTCGGTAGTTTTGTTGTCTTTTGCAATTTCTTTATGCCTATGTACCCGCTGAGAAGTGTATCGGTCACGCACCGGTAATAAGTGCTCGTGAACATTTACGTAAAAGAATTGTCTCACTTGACTTAATGTTGCAAATCCTATACCATAAGTGGTATATGGTGTAAGATAATGGACATTAAGAACACGCCACTTCCTGTTAAACGGGCTTTGAAAAAGCTAGGCCTTGATCTTTGTAACTGTCGTAAAAAACGGCGCATTCCGATGCAGCTTGCTGCAGAAAGAGCATCCATTAGCCGCGCTACCTTAGGTAAAATTGAAAAAGGGGACGAAGGCGTTTCCTTAGGTGCTTATGCAAAAGTGTTATTCGTTTTAGGAATGGTTGGAAGATTGGCAGAACTTGTTGATTCTGCATCTGATGAATTAGGTTTGCAATTAGACGAGGAGAATTTACCAAAGCGCATTCGGCATTTTGTGTATGCGAAGGACGCTACAGTTTGGGAGATTGTCGGGGCTTTTTTCAGGGCTTGGGGCAGCTGTTGCAGATACAGTGTATGGGATCATTGCGGCTTTCGGCTTAAGCTTGATATCCAATTTTCTTCTTGCAGGACAGTTTTGGCTGCATTTGATCGGGGGTATGTTTTTGATCTATCTAGGAATAAAAACTTTTTTCTCAAAGCCAGCTGAAGCTGAAAATCGCATTTCGCATAAGACTCACCTGGGGGATTTGTCTCCACTTTTTTTCTCACGATGACCAACCCCATGACGATTCTTTCCTAACTCATATTTGTTGGTCTGGCATCTGATTATCTGAATTGCGAATGCCATCCATTTCGATAAAATTTGTTCCTTCAGTGGGAGACAATAATAATCCAATCCGTTCTTGTCTTGCCATTGGGTCGATGCCACCTTCTAGAGCTTGTGCTCCTCCATCCAATTGTAGCTTCAGCAATTCTTTAATAACGCCACCACCGCCCAATACCCGAATTTGCATCTCTCGGTAGCCCATAAAATCGATTTCTTCTAGTGGCCTTTTTGAAAGTAACGCATTGATCTCAGGAATATAGCTCATCCACGTCGGCAATCCCACAGCTAGTGGAATATGTCGCTGTTTTCCACAGAGCAGTTTTTCAGACATTTTCCCTAAAACACCCTTATCTCTCACATAGGCTTGAACTTTGCGAATATCATTGATGTCTGTCTGCAATACATAGCTGAAATCCTCTCCCAATTTCACGCTCATTTGATTATTTTCCCATTTTCTTTTGGCAATCTGATCCAAGAGCAATGCTCGATTTTTATACCCAGAATAGAGTGTCCCCAGCCCGCTCAAGATGGGGCCTGCTACTTTAATGATCTTAGTTAAATACGATTCCCCAGACACAGTCATCGTAAATTGTCCCGTTGTTTCTAATTTTCCATCATTAGCAATAACAGTGACCGTCGTTGATTTGTCTGCAAACGTACCAGTATCTCCCGAAGTGGGTTTCCCAGAAAATATGCGACTCCCAATATTAAACGTAAGCCACGGGGGTAAGTCTTTTGCTCTATAGGTCATTGCATATCCATTTGGATCAACAAACACGTTGTCTGGCATGACATAAATGTAGCTTGTATCCACCAGGGCTTGCTGTATGGAAATCGGATTTTGATAGACTGGTGCTAATAGGGTAGCTACGTTCAAGTTAAAAGAAGTGGAAACAGTTCCCGCAGTCGTAGTGCCCATAAGAGTCACAATATAATTACCTTGGTCTGTTGCTTTGGGAGTCCCTGAAAGTTGGAGGTAATTGAGCTCACTTAAGATTTGCAAACCATTATTGAAATTCGCCACATATGCAGTAGTTTTTATGACGTAAACTCCATAGGCATATTGAGCAGTAGTGCAAATCCCAAAAAGGGTGGGCGCGCTCGGATTATAGACGTTAATAATTTGTACTCCACCACTCTGATCTGCCACATATGCAGTATTTCCTATGACCTGGACTGCACGAGCGGCGGAAAGACTATAAGTCTCGATCAGAGTAGGAGTGCTCGGTGTTGTGATATTGACGATTTGTAAGCCACTACCCCAATCCGCCACATAGGCAATAGTTCCTACGACGTAGACATCAACTGCCGTACCAGGAGTATCATAAGTCCCGATCAGAGTAGGGCTGCTCGGGTTAGCGACGTTAATGATTTTTAATCCAAGACCATCAGCCGCCACATATGCAGTAGTCCCTATCACTTGGACTGCACGGCCATAATACCCACCAAGACTATAAGTCCCGATCAGAGTAGGGCTGCTTGGGTTAGTGATGTTAATGATTCTTAATCCACCATCCCATCCCACATAGGCGGTCGTTCCTATGACCTGGGGGACCCTATAAGACTTTCCACCAGGATTATAAACTCCAATCAAAGTAGGCCTGTCCGGTTGAGTGATGTTGATGATCCGGAGGCCCTGATCATAATCTGCGATATAGGCAGTCGTTCCTACAACGTAGGCTCCAACAGCTGTTCCAGGAGTATCAGAAGCTCCGATGAGTGTAGGGCTGCTCGGTGTAGAGATGTCAATGATTTGTAACCCACTAGTATCACATGCCACATATGCAGTGGTTCCTATAACTTGGACTGTACGGGCATTTGCAGGAGTGGCATAGTTAGATACTATTGGGTTTAATTGGGCATTTAACCAACTGGGCCCCTGTGTCATTTTGGGCTGAACAAATCCTCCATCCGCATCCGTAAAAAATTGATGACTTACTTGAAACAAATTCCCAGTTGTTGCTGCTTGATTCCCAAGAGGCACTGCAGTTGGTACCGCCCTCTCGTTCACTAGTCTATGGGAAATGTCCAACCCATCTTGCGCAACTTTTGACAAAGCCGTCGCACTGCTGTCGCCAAAATACCCGCGAGCACAATAAATCCCAGCTCCAACAAGAGCAATGGCGCTAAGAGCTACAGCTTTGAGGCCTGGTTTACACGATGTGGGTGCCTGTTCAATAGACCTTGTTTGCAATGTGTCAGAGCCGGTAACTGCAGCTTTGAGATTTGACCCGGGAGAATAAAGGGGAAGGATGTGTTGTGTTGAACTCTCGATACGTGGCATTTTTTTCTCCTTCTAGAATGTTAGACTTGCATTTGTTGGTCTGATATCTGATGCATTTCATTATTGGAACCGCCAATGCCATCCATTTCAATAAAATTGGTCCCACCAGGAGGGGACAATAATAATCCAATCCGTTCTTGTCTTGCTAGTGGGTCGATGCCGCCATCTAGGGTGTGTGCATCTCCTTCCAATTGTACTTGCAGCAATTCTTTAATAACGCTGCCACCGCCCAACACCCGAATTTGCATCTTTCGGTGACCCCTGAAGTCGGTTTCTTAAGGACCACCCCATTGCAAATGATTCTGGTTCAAGAGATTGCGTTAATTTGCCGTCTCCAACTGCCGGATTTAGGTTGAATGGAATTTAAAAGCGGCAAGCCTTTATCCTCAAGTTTTAGGCATAAAACAAAGGAGGCCCGCCATGAAGAATTCTAAAAAATCGTCACAAATAAAGCCATCTCAATTAAAAATTCTTGATCCGAGATGTGCCGGCATTGATATAGGCGCAAGCGAACTGTTTGTTTGCATAGCTGAACTGTTACATAAGATCTTCAATTGTCATTGTTTTTGTTCAGGAGCAGGCTGCAGAGCCTCGCGCTTAAATATGGCCCTTTTCATTCCGATGTCTCTTTGGTTCCTGGTTTCCCTTTTTTTTTATTAGTCGGCTGCTTATTTTATAATTGCTTTTAATTAATAATTACGGTAATCTTTGTATTCAAATTAATTAAGGACTATGTGTCATGTTGCAACGATTAAGATTAAGGGATGATAATAGTGGTGCAGGTTCTTCTAATGCAGGACCTTCTAATGAAAGAAGTTCCCTAAGTCCCCCTTCGCAAACAGAACAGGTATGCACTCTAAGAGAACGGGCGCGTAAGCATATCCCCGTAGCTTTAGTTGTAAAATCATTAGGGGAAGGTCTACCGCCTGAATATTTTCCTGGGCTTATAGACCAGGAAACTCCCTTTCAAAGACTGGAACGCAAGCATGCTGAAACTGGAGTGTTGGTTCGTGTCAAACGCATAAAGACTTCTTCTATAACACCTGATTCTTTGACTGACGTCCTAGATGATTGTGATGGGGAGAAATTGCGCCCTACAACTATGTTAATTCAAGGGTTGCGTACAATTTTATATGATAAAAATGGATTTGAAGGTTATTCAGCCCTATTGATAGACCATACTCATCCTGAATGTCATACGATAGTAGGAACTAAGGGTAATATGTATAGTACAGTGTTATCGGGTACCCCTACCTTTTCAGCTAACTCAGACGGGTCCGTTTCGAATTATAGAAAAAGAATTATACCAATTTTGAAAGATAAAGTTCCAGAGTTCCTTAAAAAACCCAAGTTCCATCAATCCTTCTATGATACTGCTGATCAATTACAACAATTGAAGCTCGGAGAATTAATTTTTCGAAGCTGGCTTGCTTCCTTTGCTCCTTCATGGAATGCCGTTACCTTCCTAGATTGTTCAACTAAGTCTTTAGTAAAGAAACTCTTCCTAGGTGACTCTCTTACTCAATTTCTTGGCACGGATCTCGAAGATTTTAATGCTCGCAAAGAAAAGCAACAGTTGCGCACCGCTCTGTTGGAAATACTTATTATCTATGCAGAGAAGTTCGATCATCCCCTATACAAAATTTCAGAGGGGATGATAGAGGCAATATGTGACATACAGCTCCTCCCTTCTATCATTTATGCTGTAGAAAAAAAACATGGAAATCCTAGCTTGTTCGCTGCGGCAGTCCAATCTAATACAAAACTCGATCGTAAATACAGTAGGTACGCTGCCTTTTTACATAGTGAAGTGTTAGCAAAGCTCACTCCTCCTAGCATTCTAGGAATCTTAGTTAAGGAAAAGCTATCGATTTGGGGAGTCGAACAAGCACTGGTATGGAAAAAGGTCTTAACTGAAAAGGGCATCGATGTTCCTATTGTACAATATACACCACCTCCTCTTGGAAATGGAGATCCTACAATAAAGGTATTTAAGGAACTCTCTGAAAGAGAGGTTGCCCAATTAGCTCCATATGACGTGTCTTGCGGTGACTCGCCCTTAATAAGTGCCGTTTATTATAATTGTATAGAAACAGCAAGGGAATTAGCTCTTATGACTTGGCCATTTGGTGCTCAGTTATTAGCTCCTGTTACTAGCCAATCTAGGCTATTAAGCTCTCTTACACAGCTCAATGTCGCAAATCCACTAGGATACTCGCCGGTTATACTAGCATTACAACTCAAACGACCAGATTTCGTTAAAATATTGGTTGAGGCAGCCTCTGAAATTCATTTTGATTCATGGCAACAGCAGCTTTTTGAGAATATAGAAAAAGGAGATCTACTTAAAGTAGAGACCGTTATTGCCTCAAAAATAGATATAAACAAAATAAAAACGGATCAGGAATTCACCCCATTAGCCTATGCGCTTATGATGAGGCAACCGATTATCGCGAGGCTCTTGATAAATAATGGTGCAGAAATTCATATAGACGAGTTTGACGAAGTTATGAGGGAGCAGTTAGAAATTGCAATGGGTGAAGATATAGTACCTCAGCCACTACCAAATCCTCCCCTCGCTGCATCGGCATGTTTAGCTGCAGTACCAATAACATTACCTAAGCAGCAAGCCTCTAATCCCCAACCAGCCGCACAACCAGTTACACAAGCAGCTTCACAAGTAATTGTAGAACTTACTCAACAGGTTGTACAACTTAATCTAAAGGTTGCGGAATCTAATGCAAAAGCAGCAAAATTGGAAAAAGAACACGAGGCTATATCTAAAGCACGCGATGCTATGTGTAATGAACGCGATGCTATGTGTAATGAACGCGATGCTATATTTATAGAGTCTAAAAAACTAAAAATGCTAATTCAGCGGCATGAAACGGTCTTGAGAAATCAACGGGAGGAGCTTTGCAAGTTTACTAGCACATTGAGTGATATTACAAGCGAGAATGACAACTTGCATGCACTGCTGCAGCAAGCAGAGAATCGGCCGAGTGAAGAAAAATCAAATGAGCAACTTATAGCGGAAAATGCGCGACTTAAGCAGGATCTTTTAGATAGTGCTAATTCTTTGGATGACGCTATGAGAGTTAATGGACGCTTGAACGAACTGCTGGACAAAGCACATGAGGAAGAAGAATTTATCATAGACGATCAGTCCTGTGAAGAATAATCAATTAGAGTTTTGCAAGGGATAGGAAATTCAATGGGGGCAGGAGGTCCTTTCCCTAGGGAAAGGACCTCCTGCCCCCATTGGCCTAATCAATCGTTATATCCGAGAGATGAGCATCCTCCATTAGACCTCTTGAATAATCCAGTAGGTAAGGGGCTGGATTCTCCAGCCCCTTAACTACTGGTTTAACCTAGAAACGGCAGTTGGAGACGCTAACTTGACATGAATCTCTTGAACCAGAATCATTTGCAATGGGGTGGTCCTTCACCATTTGGGAATGTCCCACCCCATTGCAAAGTGATTCTAATTCAAGATCTTGCATTAATTTGCCATCTCGAACTGCCGGATCTAGGTTTAAGGTGATTTTTGCAACTTCTCAAAAAAAAAAGTCGATCTATCTATCGAGAAAAAATTCTAGCGCGAACTGCTGTTCATCTCATGATTTGCCAATCCCATCCATTTCGATCCCATTTGTCATGGTTGGAGAAAACAATAATAACCCAAGTCGTTCCTGTTCCATTCTTGGCAAAGAGTCGAAAGTGCCTTCTAAAGTGGGGACATCCCCTTCCAATGTAAGGTGAAGTATCTCTTTAATCACATTACCGCTGCCTATCATGCGCACTTGTATATTGCGTGGGCCCATAAGATCGATTTCTTCAAGTGTTCTAATGGAATATAACGTATTAACTTCGGTATTGTACCGCATCCACATTGGCAATTGCTGCGCAAATTCCACATATTGCGCCTTTCCGCAAAAGATTTTTTTAGCAACTTTTCCTAAGCATCCCTCATCTTTGACAAAGGCTTGTACTTTCAGAACATCCTTGCCATTTGTTTTCAATGCATACATAAAATTCTCTTGTATCCTGACATGCATCTGATTGTGTTTCCATTTTCTTTTGGCAATTGGGTTTAAAAATAATGCCCGGTTTTTATACCCAGAATAAAGGGTTCCAAGCACACTTAAAATAGGTCCCACAATTTTAATGACTTTGGCAAAATATGACTCTCCAGTGACAGTGAGCATAAATTGCCCTCCTGTTTCAAGTCTTCCATCGTTGGCTACTACAGTAATGATCGCAGATTTATCTGCAAACGTACCCGTATCTCCAGAAGTTGGCGTCCCAGAAAACGTCCGCTTCCCAGCATCAAAGATAAGCCATTTCGGTAAGTCTTTTGCTTTATACGTCATCGCATCCCCATTTGGGTCCACGAATACAGTGTCTGGCATTATGTAATTAAAGCTTTTATCTACTGTCGCAATTTGCATCGAAATTGGGCTTTGATAGACTGGCGCGAGTTGCCCCCCAACGTTTAAGTTAAAGGAAATGGAAGCTGTGCCGGTCGTCGTAGTTCCCTTAAGATTGACTTTATAATTACTTCGGTCTAAGTAACTGGGTGTGCCTGAAACTTTAAGTCGATTGAGCCCACTGATGATTTGAAAGATACTTCCAGTTGTCACATAGGCAGTAGTGCCAACAACTTGGAGCCCAAAACCATTATTTGTCGGATAAGTCCAGATAGGAATAGGCTTCTCTGGTATAGTGATGTCAGCGATGTGTAAACTACCAGCGCCAGTCATATACAAAATATTTCCTACACATTGGACATTTCTGACATAACTGAAACCATTGTAAGTTGCAATTAGAGTAGGATGACTTAGCGAGGTCATGTTAAGGATAAGCAAGCTATTGTAACATACCACATACGCAGTCATTCCTGTCACTTCCACTCCCTTAGGGGTTCCACAAGTATCAGATATCCCAATCTTCCCAATCAGAGTCGGGGCGCTTGGTGAAGTCACGTTAATGATTATTAAGCCACCCGTATAATTTCCAATATATGCAACCTCTCCTACGACTCGGATTGTAGAAGTCTGGTCAGGAATATCATAAAACCCAATGAAAGTAGGACTACTGGGTGTCTTTATGTCCACAATGTGTAAGCCTCGACTATCAGGGACCATAGCATTAAAGTAGGTCACATATGCAAGATTATTTACAATTTGGGCGCTTAATACACTTGTAGGAGTATCATAAGTCCCAATCAAGAAAGGATGATCGGGCAAAGTGACGTTAATGATTTTCAAACTAGTGCCAGCGCATACATACGCAATTTCTCCAACAACTTGGACTGAATAGGCACCTCCAGTGTCGTTGAAAGTTCGGATCAAAGTGGGAGCGCTCGGTATAGAGAGATTCAAAATTCTTAAGCCCATCAGCCAATCCGCTACATATGCAGTATTTCCTAAGACTTGGGCTCCATTGATCGTACTAGTCTTTTGTACATACGCTGACACTATCGGATCTCTTTGACTTGTGAGCCAATAAGGCCCTTCTGTGATATTTTGAAGAATCAATCCGTCGCCAGCTTCCGTAAAAAATTCGTGGGAGACTTCAAACAATAACCCAGGTCTTGCCATCTGATCTTCTAGTGGCAAAGCAATCGGGATGGCCCTTGTACTTATCATATTATGTGATGGATCTAATCCATTATGTTCAGCTTTTAATAGAGTATCCGCATCGACGGGGTGACTATTGCCAAAATACCTGCGGACACAATACATTCCAGCTACTCCTACGAGAGCCATCGCGCTACAAACAGCCACTTTGAGGCTGGATTTAAAAGATTTAGGCGTCACTTCAATCAATCTTCTCTGCAATGGACGGATGTGGTCTTGTGTGATCCCCTCATCCATAGGGATCACTACAGATTTAAGATGGGATTTAGCATCGCTTCCTTTGAGGGGTGTATAAGATATAGCTGCACTAGAAATGCTGATACTTGGCATATTTATTCCTTACATTGGCTCAATATTTGAATGATCAAAACCTTCCATTTCAATAGAATGCGTTTCAGTAGGAGAAAACAATAAGAGACCTATCCTCTCCTGTCTTGCTAATGGATCAAAGGTGCCATCTAAATTCATTGCATCGCCTTCAACTTCCAACTTCAGCAATTCTTTTATTACACTGCCGCTGCCAAACACACGGATTTGGATGTTTCGGTGTTCCATAAAATCAGCTTCTAGAGGTTTTCTAATCGAATATAAGACATTAAGTTCAGTATTGTGTCTCATCCATACAGGCAAGCGGAAGGCAAATTCCACCTGACGCTCTTTTCCACACAATAGCTTTTCGTAAATTTTCCCCAATACCCCTCTATCTCTCACATAGGCTTGCACCTTTCTAATCTCTTTGCAAGGCGTTTTCAATGGATATAAGAAATCCTCTCCTACTTTCACCCGCATTATATTTTTTTTCCATTTCCTCTTGACAATCAGATTCAACAATAGCGCCCGATTTTTATATCCAGAATAAAGCGTGCCAAGACTACTTAAGGTTGGCCCCACAATCTTCACCACCTTAAGGAAATACGACTCTCCAGTGACAGTCACTGTAAATTGTCCCCTTGTTTGTAATCTGCCATCGCTTGCAATCACCGTGACAACGCTTGATTTATCCGAGAATGTGCCTGTGTCCCATGAAGTTGGCGTTCCAAAAAACGTACGCCTATTCGCATCAAAGACAAGCCATGGGGGCAAGTCTTGCGCCTGGTAAGTCATCACATCTGCATTTGGGTCCACAAACACGTTAGTTGGCATGATATAATTAAAGCTCTTATCTACCGTGGCTTTCTGCGAGGAAATCGGATTTCGATAGGCTGGTGCAAATTGCCCCCCGACGCTTAAGTAAAAGGAAGTTGAAGCGGTGCCCGCGCTTGTACTGCCCTCAACAGTGACCCTATAATTACTTCGGTCTAAATTGCTCGGAGTGCCAAAGAGCTTTAGTCGGTTGAGCCCATTTAAGATTTGTAAACCGCTACCTCCATCTGCTACATAGACCACATTACCGACAACATAGACTCCACATGCATTTCCAGGAGTATCATAACTTCCCATGAGGTTGGGTTTACTCGGCGTTGTAATATCAAGGATAGCCAAAGCATTAGGCCAGAGTGTCAAATACGCAGTATTTGCAATGATTTGAAAGCCACAGATCCCAGAATCATCATAACTGCCTATTAGAGTTGGACTATTCGCCTTCGTGAAATTCATGATTTGTAGACCTTGGCTTACCATCAGATATGCAATATTTCCTACAATTTGGAACCCAATGACGGATATGGGATAACTCGCGATCAGAATAGGGCTGCTAGGTATGGAGATATTAATAATTTTTAAACCATAACCACTATCCCCTACCACATACGCCAGATTTCCAACGACTTGGACTCTAGTCGCATATCCAGGATATGTCCCCATAAAAGTAGGGCGGCTCAGTTTGGTGGTGTTAATGATTTGTAAGCCGGTGCTATTTGCTATATACGCAACATTTCCTATGACTTGGGCGGCAATAACTTCACCAGGATAATTTCTGATCAGGGTAGGACTGCTTAACTTCGTGATGTTAATGATCTGAAATCCATCATATAAACCCGCTACATACGCGACATTTCCGACGATTTGAACTTCACAAATCTTAGATCCAGAATAAGTCCCAATCAGAGTAGGGTTTTGCGGCTTCGTGACGTTGATGATATGTAACAAATTACCACAATTTTGCCACACATAGGCCACATTTCCCACGACTTGAATGCTATCTGCACTTCCTACAAATGTATAATTAGAGACCATTGGACTTAATTGGCTCGTCAACCAACTGGGTCCCTCTGTGATTTTTTGTTGAATATATCCACCCTCCGCTTCGGTAAAAAAGGGATGAGTGACTTGGAATAAGGTTCCAGGTACTGCCAACTGATCTTCAAGAGGCACGGCAACAGGAGCGGCTCTTGTGCTTACCATTCGTTGAAGAATGTCAGATCTAGTCTCAAGCAATGGATCAGCATGGCTTAGACTGCTACCATCAAAAAACTTTCGCGCGCAGTAAATTCCAGCAGTTCCCAAAAGAGCCATTGTACTAAAAACAGCAGCTTTAAAGCCTGGTTTATAAGAGGTGGGCGTCTCATCAATGACCTTTAAGTGCAATGGATGAGTGCAATCCAATGCGTCGGTGTCAATTTGGACCCTCGTCGCTTTAAGGTTTGGCTTCAAATCATTTGTTTTGAGGTCCTGTGTAGACTGATCAAATGGTTGTTGGTGTTGTGAGGCGCTCGTAATACTTAACATTTCTTACTCCTTCAGTAATCAAACCAATTGCTCGTTTACAAGACTATCCATTTTAATAGAATTTGTTGTAACGCCAGGGAACAATAACAACCCAATTCTTTCCTGCTCCATTATTGTTAAAGAATTGAAAGTGCCATTTAAGGTGGGCGCGTCTCCTGTCAGTGTCAAATGCAGGATCTCTTTAATCACAGCGCCACTGCCTAATACCCGAACTTGCATATTTCGATGGCCCATGAGATCGATCTCTTCTAGTGCCCTAGTTGAATATAACGTATTAGTTTGAGAGTTATAGCCCATCCAGATTGGGAAGTTCAAAGCAAATGGGATATATCGCTCTTTTCCACATAAGACTTTTTTAGCTATTTTCCCTAGCATTCCCTTATCGATCACGTAGGTTTGAATTTTTTGAATATCCTTGACACTTGTCTTCAACTGATAAATAAAGGGCTCTCCTAATTGCACACTTATCTGATTATTTTTCCATTTTTTCTTGGCAATCACATCCAAAAATAGAGCCCGATTTTTATACCCAGAATACATCATCCCAAGTCCACTAAGGGTCGGCCCTACCACCTTAATCACTTTCGCTAAATACGACTCTCCAGCTACAGCTACCGTCATTTGCCCTTGGGACTCTTGCCTCCCATCGCTTGCTGAGATCGTGATGATCGTCGATTGATCTGTAAATGTACCCGTATCCCCCGAAGTCGGTTTTCCAGAAAAAGCCCGTTTACTGGCATCAAAGGAAAGCCACTTGGGTAAGTCTTCAGCTTTATAAGACATGACATCTGCGTTTGGGTCCACAAATGCATTGTCTGGCATAATGTAATTGAAGCTTTGATCCACCGTCGCATATTGCAAAGACACTGGATTTTGATAGACTGGTGGTAAATTACCCCCTATACTCAAGGCAAATGAAGTAGAGGTAGTACCAAAGGGCTTGTGCCTTCAATTGTCACCAGATAATTACTTCGGTCTAATATACTGGGGGTACCTGAAAGTTTGAATTGATTGAGCCCATTGATGATTTGCAAGCCACTTTGAGCATCCGCTACATAAACAGTAGCTCCCACAACTTGTAGTTCAGTGGGAACTAGAGTCGTATTGTAAGATCCGACCAAAGTGGGGCGGCTTGGTGTGGCGATATTGAGCATTTTTAATTGACCAGAGGAAATTGTATACGCGATATTTCCTACGACCTGGACACCTCTTGCCGATCCAGGATATGTGCCAATTAAAATAGGGTTAGCAGGCTTCGTGATATTAATAACTTTTAAGCCATTTGTTGAGCAAGACATAAATACGGCCTTGCCAATGACTTGAACGCTAAGGGCGGGCAGATCAGGAATCAGATCATGATAAGTGCCGATCAGTGTGGGGGCGCTTGGCTTCGCAATGTTAACGATTTGTAAACCATTTTCACAGGCTAGATAGGCAGTAGTGCCGACAATTTGGATATTGCCGGCAATTCCCGAAGTATTGTACGACCCAATGAAGGTAGAACGGCTTGGCGTGGTGACATTAATGATCGTCAAGCCACTATCACCAACGACATACGCAATATTTCGCAATGTTTGGACTTCATAGGTACTTCCATTCGTTACATATGTGCCAATTAGAGCCATGTGATTTGGCTTAGTAATGTTAACGATTTGTAAACCATTCGCACAGGCCAGATACGCAATATTTCCTACAACCTGGACTCCAAAGGCATTTTGACCTGAATAATAAGTGCCGAGCAGTGCGGGACTACTTGGGCTAGTGACGTTAATGATCACTAAGCCACTACTACTAAATATAGATAAACCTTTACTCGCTGCTACATAAGCAGTGTTGCCTACAACTTGAACTCCCATGTTTGCATATAAAAACGCTACACCAAAGCGAGTGACTATTGGATTTAATTGGCTCGTCAACCAAACGGGCCCTTTCGTCATTTTTTGCTGAATGTATCCACCGCCCGCATCTTTAAAAAATTCGCGGGAGACTTCAAATACTGACCCAGGTATTGCTACCTGATCTTCAAGCGGTAAAGGCGTTGGGAGTGCTCTTACACTTACTATGCGATGAGCAAGGTTCAATTCAGGGTGCGCGGTTTGTAACAATGGATCCGCTTGGATTGCGCTATTTCCGGCAAAAAACTTACGTGCGCAATAAATCCCTGCTATTCCCAAAAGCGCCATGGCGCCAAGAACTGTCGCTTTCATGACGGGCTTATAAGAAATTAGTCCCTGTTTGAAGCTTTGATGAGTCGACCTATCATCTTCAATAGAGTGTAAAGACGGATGAATCTGATGAGCACTTTGCATTGGATTTCCTATACTTGCCATTTTTTTTACTCCTTAAAAAGTCAAATCATCTACTGAGGTATTCTTGCCG
>Ga0206944_1115_pt1 | contig 14069 bp, 12 predicted proteins | sample Alteio_BWOrgHeat_4_FD_152978 | JGI IMG/M metagenome (GOLD analysis project Ga0206944, IMG submission 152978) | Enriched cells from forest soil in Barre Woods Harvard Forest LTER site, Petersham, Massachusetts, United States -... | ecosystem: Environmental > Terrestrial > Soil > Temperate forest > O... | reverse complement strand
CTTGATGCTTGCATTATGGACGAATTTGGCAATTGCGGTGCCGTTGCTGCGATGGAATATATTGCCCATCCGATATCGGTGGCCCGGGCTGTGATGGAGCGGACGCCTCATGTGATGCTTGTTGGTGATGGCGCTACGCAGTTTGCTGTGGAACAGGGCTTTAAAAAGGAAAAATTGCTTACACCAGAATCAGAAAAAGCATGGAAAGAGTGGCTGAAAACAGCCAAGTATAAACCGATAATGAATATCGAAAATAAACAGCATATGCCAGGCAGCAAATATAATCATGATACCATTGGTATGCTGGCTATTGATGCCAAGGGGAATATATCTGGCGCCTGCACCACCAGTGGGATGGCTTTTAAGCTGCATGGCCGTGTGGGCGACAGCCCAATCATAGGTGCAGGACTATATGTGGATAATGAAGTTGGAGGCGCTACTTCAACTGGCGTTGGTGAAGAAGTGATTCGCAATGTGGGTAGTTTTCTTGTGGTTGAACTGATGCGGCAAGGATTATCGCCAGAAGATGCCTGCAAGGAAGCTGTTCAGCGGATTATCAAAAAGAAACCGGATACGGCTAAAGATATACAGGTTGGTTTTTTGGCGATCAACAAAAAGGGCGAGTATGGCGCTTACGCCATCCAGAGCGGATTCTCATTTGCGGTATGCGATGCTGACAAGCAGGATCTGTTAATCAAGGGTAAAAGTATTTATTAATCATTAGTTTAAATTAGCAATACTTTTATTATATTTATATCGTAGAAATCTACCAACTACCTAACTATCACTATGGTTCAACTCGAAGTTTGCGCGAATTCGCTTACTTCTGCGATAGCTGCGCAGGAGGGCGGCGCCATAAGGATTGAATTGTGCGACAATTTGCATGAAGGCGGCACCACCCCGTCATACGGTCAGATTCTAATGGCTCGAAAGCTGCTAAAAATCAAAATTTATCCCTTAATAAGACCACGCGGAGGTGATTTTCTTTACACCGACCTGGAGTATGAGATCATGAAAACGGATATCAGCTACTGCATTGGCGCCCGTTGCCATGGCATTGTGATCGGTATCCTGAATACCGATGGTACCATTGATAAGCGGCGCTGTGCCGAGCTGGTGACCATGGCAAAGCAGAAGGGATTGGGTGTTACCTTTCATCGCGCCTTTGATATGTGTGCCGACCTGAACCAGGCGCTCGAAGATATTATTGAACTGGGTTTCGAGCGTGTTTTGACTTCGGGTGGTAAAAGTACCGCTATGGAGGGAGCAAATGTTATTGCCCACCTGGTAGAAAAGGCGGCGGGGCGCATCACTATTATGCCTGGCGGCGGGGTCAATGAAAAAAATGTAGCCGACCTGATCTATTTTACAAAAGCTGCCGAGATACATTCATCAGCAAAGGCCCTGGTTAAAAGTGAAATGAAGTATCAAAATGACCATATCATTATGGGTGGGACTTATATTGATGAGTTTAGCATACAGGTAACTGATGCGGAAAAGGTTAAGGAAATTATAAAGAATGCGAACGGGTGACCGTTGATTTTGATGATTAAATGATTTCGCTGATGTTGTTAGAATCACAGTTTACACTGATTGATGGAGTTCACAGATTACCATTCAATCAGTAATTCACTCATTCAATAATTAAAACACCGTTACCGGCACAATGATCTCAAACCTGTTGCGGCCGGTGTAGCCGAAAATGTCAGGATCTTGTAAGTAACTGTATCGGAAGCCGAATGAGATGGGCACCTGGTTGAACCATTGGGTATCAAAATAGATTTCGGCACCGGTTGACCTGAAATTACCCTTGAAAGGCGCCCCGCTGATGGTTACGTCAGTAGCCCGGGTATAATCATAGAACAAGTTGCCCCTCACCCTTAAAAAATAAATGGTATTGGCTACGCCTGCGTCGGGATAGGCTATTGGGAAGTGGTAGTTTGCGCCGAGCTTATTCATATTATGCAGATTTTCGGCCTGGTAACCGCGTGAGAATGGAAAATCATTTGAAAAATCAATCACATTACCCTCCCCTTTTTGCTGGTGCGCTGCATTGATGACTATATTATGGTTGATCAAAAATCCCGGCAGGAAAAAATTGCCATCAGCCAAAAACTGGTTGGCCGACAAGCCGCTTATGGCAGTTTTATAATTCAGACTGATGCTTTCGCCCAATCGGGGATAGATATTTTGCTTCGCCTGCTGAATATGATTGCTGAAGCTGACGTAATTGTTCAGATAGGCATATGATCTGTCGGAAAATAAACTTCTGAATGCCTGTTGAAAATTTGATTGGCTGTAATAAAGGTCGCTGCCAAAGGCTAAACCGGTAATGTTCTTTCCCTGACTAAAATTTAGTGGAAATTCAAGTCCGCCATGCAGATCGGTTTCGTTCCAGAATATATTTCCACCCTTATAAAACCCACGACGATCGATGGTATAATCCACCCCACCGCTTAAATAAGGAAACAATGCGCCATAAATAGCATCAAATCCAATTTGCTTATAGCCCTCGTCGCGGTTATAATCAAATGCCAGTTGCGACTGGAAGGTGTTCAGCACATTTTCTCCCGATAAGGCAATACCATAGTTAGGATCATTAATATTGGGAATGAGGCTGTGAAAATTGAACAGGTGATAGGATTTATGGTATTTGGTAATGGGGAGTGACTGATCATTTATTGTTGCCAGCAGATCGGAAGCGGAATCGCGTTTGAGGGCGGTTATACCCATATCAGGTAATGGTGAAGGTGTATCCGCTACTTTCACTTCCAGCCATTCGACACTTTTACTGTTGATTTCGGTTATTTTATAACCATTAGCGGTAAATCCCACCCATGCAAGTCTCGTATCTGATATTGCCGCCTGATAGTAACCAATAGTACCATGATTGTCGGGATTTGGAAGCCGGTATATTTTTTTATTGGTCAGATCAATCGCATATAGATCATCGGGAGGTCCGGATTCTGAATAATAAACATAACTCCCCTTCACTGTCGGAAAAGCAACCGGCCTATATGAAAAAGGCAATAGATATTTTACATCACCGGTATTAATATCGATTTCGGCCATTGACATTTCACCCTTTTCCGTTCTTACCGCTGAGATCAATTTCTCATTGCCATAAAACTTAGGATAGGTAAAAAACAGCTTATCCTTATTAGGCAGTATTTTTATCAGACGCCCGTCTTCAGCATTCAATAAGTGGATATCGCATTTACCTGTGGCAGCTTCCTGTACTGCAACAATAGTTTTGCCATCAGGGCTAAATGACGGCGCAAAATATTTGGTGTTTTTTGTAATGCGGCGTTCCTTGTAGGTATTAATATCCAATACACGGAGTTCGCTGTAATCACGATAATTCCAGCGCAGGTCGGGGCGATAACTTGCATACACCACTTTGCCGGCATGATAATCAAAATGATTGTCGAGCGATACGGAGCGCACACTGATCTTCTTTTCCTTACCACCTGTTTTTATAACAAAAACGGGTAAATGATCATAGGTGCTTTTCATGTAGATCAGTGTACTGTCGTTTATGTAAGCAGGGTATTCACGGTCAGCCTCGAAATGCCGCGGGATGTTAGGGCTTTCGTCTACTTTTTTATCGTCAGTAAATATCTTTTTATAATGGTCGAGCGCATCATTCCTGAAATGTAAAAAATCCTCGCCCGAATATTTTTTGATCGCCCTTTCCAACGGATAAAACCCACCCTTATAAGCCGCGGCATCCTGCGTTACTTTTTTCCAGAACAGGTCGCCATATTTTTCACGACCATAAGAAACAAGCATATAGCCTGTGGGATACCAATCAGGTGTATAATCGCGATAGGAGCCGTTGCGCAATTTCATCCAACTATAATCCTTGCTGGCTGCCCATAAGGCACGGTAACCATTAAAAAACCAGGGCAATCGCCCCCTGCCCTGATCGCTCACCAGGGTTTCGTTAAATACGGCATCACCCTCAAAAAACCAGTTTGGGATGGCAAGATCGTTGCCTAAAGCTTGTCCGCCTTCACCAAAAAGGATGCGCAGCACCCTGGAGAAGCCCACATCAAAGTTATTATACTGCTGTACGTGTCTGAACTCGTGGATAGCCAGTTGCTTTGCCCAGGGCAAACTACCGATGTCAAAGCTGTTTTGTTCGGGGGTGAGGAAAAACTCACTCCTGAAAGGCGCTAAACCTACATAAGCATTGGCAATAGTGGTTTGATTTTGCAACACAATACTGATCTGTTTTTGCTTGTAACCGATAGTCGGTTGTATAGCGCGGTTCATTCGCATAATAATATTGGCCACCTCTTCGGCTGCCGAATCCAGCCCGGTTGGGAATATTACCCGTGCCGATTTGGTGTTTACCTGGTTCCATTTAATAGATGGGGGATTGCCGCCGAACTCCTGGGCCTTTGTTAAAGTTGTAGTAAGGAGTAGCAGTGAAAGAAGAAGTAACGATATATATAAAGGGGTATGTTTAGACATATATCGTTTTGAAAAAATAGCTCCTTATTTAGAGTGTTGAACGCTATTTTTCTGCAAATATTCCTTTAACTGCATATAATTCATATCAGCAATTTCATTAGAAATATTTTCCTTTATCACACGGATGGTTTTAACCGTATCAAATTCCTTTTCTTTTTTATCAGTCTTCGCTTTCATTGCCTACTATATCTTTTGGTGAACGTATTTCAATAGTTCTATAACCCATTTTCAAATTTACTGAATTATAGCCTCTTATTCTATAAACATTTACAATATGCTTAAAGTTCCAGCTTACAAACGCTGTTTCATTATTTAATTATATAATTAATAAATATAGGTTGAAAATGACTACACAGCTATTATCAATCTAAAACATTAACATGACACTGCTTAATACAAAACTACCTACATTTGCCGATTGTTATATAGATCATGGCTAAAGTTTCTATTAACCTGGCAACAGGTTCTATACAAAAGGAAGATATTATTGTAGGGATCGACCTGGGTACCACAAATTCGCTTGTGGCCTTTATCGACCCTGATAAAAACCCGAAGGTGATCAATGATACGGGCAAGGGCGTTTTAGTGCCCTCTATCGTGCATTTTGGCGCCGCCGGAGAAATTACGGTTGGCAATGAAGCTAAGAACTATTTGATGACCAATCCGCAGAATACGGTATTTTCTGTAAAGCGGCTGTTAGGGCGCTCATATAAGGATATTGAGAATTATAAGGATTTTTTTTCCTACAAAGTGATAGATGATGATAGCGAGAGTTTGGTGAAGATCAAAGTCGGTGAACGTTTTTATACACCTATCGAACTTTCGGGATTAATATTAAAGGAGCTAAAGGACAGGGCCGAACATGCCTTAAAAACACCAGTAAACCGTGCGGTGATTACTGTACCGGCTTATTTTAACGACTCACAAAGGCAGGCCACGCGTGACGCAGGTAAATTGGCTGGACTTGATGTGCTGCGCATTGTGAATGAGCCCACAGCAGCAAGTTTGGCTTACGGCATCGGCTTAAATCCTGAGGAAACAAAGACTATTGCCGTGTATGACTTAGGCGGCGGCACTTTTGATGTTTCTATTTTACAGATACAGAACGGCATTTTCGAGGTGCTATCAACCAATGGTAATACTTTTTTAGGCGGTGACGACTTTGATAGTGCAATTGTGGACTACTGGATAGAGAAAAATCAGTTAGACAGAACCGAATTACTCAAAAACCGCGAACTGGCACAGGAGCTGCGCTTAAAGGCCGAGGAAGTTAAAAAAGCATTCGCGCATCAGAGCCTGGTTAATGATAAAATAGGTGATATATGGTGCACCCTCGACCGGAATACTTTTAATGAACTGATATTGCCCAAAGTGCAGCAAACTATTGAATGCTGCCATAATGCGTTGAAGGATGCCGGTTTGGATATAGGCGATATTAACGAAGTGGTAATGTTTGGCGGCTCGACCCGGACGGCTTTGGTTAAGAAGATGGTGTCGGACTTTTTTGCCCGCCCCGTACATGACGACCTGAACCCGGATGAAGTGGTGGCCCTCGGTGCCGCAATACAGGCTGATATTTTAGCCGGAAACCGTAAGGATATTTTGTTGCTGGATGTTACTCCGCTTTCATTAGGTATTGAGACCATGGGTGGATTGATGGATATTATTATCCCACGTAATTCCAAAGTGCCTACTAAAGCAGGCAGGCAATATACGACATCTGTCGACGGGCAGGTGAATATGAAGATCGCCGTTTACCAGGGTGAGCGCGACCTGATCAGGGAGAACCGCAAACTGGCAGAGTTTGATCTGAAGGGTATTCCATCCATGCCTGCAGGCTTTCCGAAAGTGGATATTAACTTTTTATTGAACGCCGATGGTATATTGAAGATACAGGCCAAAGAATTGCGCTCGGGGGTTAAACAAGAGGTGGAAGTAAAACCAACTTATGGCATTACCGACGACCAGGTGGAACAAATGCTGATGGATAGCATCACCCATGCTAAAGATGACGTGGCTCAGCGCATGCTGATAGAAGCGCGTACCGAAGGTGAGCAAATGGTTTATACCGTTGAACGCTTTTTGCAGAAAAACAGTGATTATGTATCTATCGCCGAGATCGGCGAAACTACCAAATATATCCAGGCACTAAAAGATGCACTTACCAGTGGCGATAAGGACCTTATCCATAAAAGTATTGATGAGTTGAATGATTTTACCCGCCCATTTGCCGAGCGGTTGATGGACCAGGCGATTGGTACTGCGATGAAGGGTAAAAGTATTGAGTAATGATTGCAAGACTTGCAGTCACGACGTAATAAGACTTACGAAGTTTTAAAAACTTCGTAAGTCTGTTCAATTTCAGTGGATTATCTTATAACTTGTCAATAGCATCCTGCTCTCTCAGAGCGGCGATATTGTTTTTATCGCTGTAGGTATCCGTTTTGCTTGCAAAATCTTCCAGTATGCCCGCAATAGTATCCAGGTTATCCGATACGCGCTGATGCATATCGGGCAGGTCCTTTTCTAAACGTTTATCGCCAAGGTCGATGTTGTCCACCTCAATTTTGGCTAATTTTTGTATAATGGCCTGCTGACTATTCTTCAGGTCCTCCAGCTCATGGACAATCTTTTCCATCAACTCAAACTTCTTTAACTTATCCATAGGTTTTATCAATTGTTATATGATTGATAACGCCGGATGGGATAAATTGTTTGAAACAGGAAGTTTGCTGGTGACAACACCAGCAAAGGCGTGACCCGTAATAACAATCTTTATTAGCGCTGCATCAGCCTCGCTACATACTTCCCGATAATATCAAATTCCAGGTTCACCATTGAGCCTTTGTTTACCTGCTGTAGGTTGGTGTGCTCAAACGTATAGGGAATAATTGCTACAGAAAAGCTGTTTTGTTTGGAGTTGACCACGGTAAGGCTGATACCGTTCACACAGGTAGAACCTTTTTCGACGGTGACATTGCCGGTTGAGGCATCGTATTCAAAGGTGTATTCCCAACTGCCGTCGAGTACTTTAAGTTCGGTGCAGGTGGCGGTTTGATCTACATGGCCTTGTACGATATGCCCATCGAGGCGGGCGTTCATTTGCATGCAGCGTTCCAGGTTCACCAGGTCGCCGGTTTTCAGGTGGCCTAAGTTTGATTTATTCAGGGTTTCTTCAATTGCGGTAACGGTGTGTTGGCCATCGGCTAAAGCTATTACCGTTAAGCAAACCCCGTTATGCGAAACCGACTGATCGATCTTTAATTCCGATGAAATGGCTGATTCGACAGTGATATGCAGGTTGCCCTGGTCTTGTTTCAGATCGGTTACTTTTCCTAATGTTTCTATAATGCCTGTGAACATAAGCCCCCTAACCCCCTAAAGGGGGAATTGATGTGCAAAATTATGGTTTTATTGGATAATTGGCTCACGCGATCGTCATTTTGCCTGATCACACGCTCTACAAGCCGTTTGATTTATGCTTCCCCCTTTAGGGGGTCAGGAGGCTCTTATCTAAAATTACTTTTAACTTCTATGCGTTTACTTCTCAAATCAATGCCGCCCTCAATGATTGATTTTAAATTGGCTAAATAGAATGTCCAGCCTATCTGGCATTGTACGTATAAGTTTTGGGACAGATCGCTTTCTTCGGGGATATTTTCCTGGGTCAGTTCTACAATGGCCAGGCCGTTTTTGGTGGATATGTTTACACTGACAATGCTGCCGCCCGAAAAGGTGAATTTTAGAAAGTCGATGCTGTTCACTTCCAGCACTTCTCCCTTTTCTACCGTGCTGTCGTCAAATCCGTGCCAGTACCATTCGTATACATCCTCCTTCAATATAAACTCGTGAGACTCTCTTAGACGCCCGGCTATTGCGTAAAACTCCGCCTTACGCAAAAACCAGCTTTCCAGGCCGGCAGGCGTTGCCCATGCCTCGTATATGCTCCTTGCGTCGGTATTAAAATCAGCAGTAATAGTAAATTGGGTCCATTTATTTTCGGCCATATGTTTTTCTTTAGTTCTAATCCTAACAAAAATACTGATTAAAGTTTTGGCTTTTGTTAACTTGCCTTTAAATCTTAGTATGGCAAAGCAAAGCGCCGGGGTATTATTATACCGGAAAATTAGTGATCAGCTACAGGTGTTCCTGGTGCATCCGGGAGGCCCGTTTTATATTAATAAGGATAATGGATCATGGTCGATACCCAAGGGTGAGTTTTTGGATGATGAGGACCCCTTGGTTGCTGCCAAACGTGAATTTTTTGAAGAAACAGGACAGGCAATTGATGGGAATTTTATCCGGTTGGCCCCTATCCAGCAAAAGGGTGGTAAGCGGGTTTATGCCTGGGCTATTGAGGGTGATATCAATCATGAAACTATAGCGAGCAATACTTTTGAGATGGAATGGCCTCCAAGGTCTGGGAAGAATAAGAGTTTTCCGGAGATTGACCGGGCAGGGTGGTTTTCGGTTGATGAGGCGAAAGTGAAGATCAATGCGGCGCAGATGGGATTGGTGGAGGAGTTGGTGGTTAGTGTTGGTTAGGGTAGATTGTTTACAGAATGTAAATTCGTTTTGATAAAATAATCGTTCCGCTCATGGCCGCGGGGCCTAGTTATTTTTGGCTTGATCCAAAAGTAACCAAAAGATCAAGACAGAAAAAAGCTTCCCCGCTCTCTGCCGATTCTTTACGCTTTTCGGGCACATCCCGAAAAGCTAAACCGTCATTCACGCCTTTACGCAGGACCCGCTTTTCTGTCAGGCCTTTGCCCGCTTTTGATTGGGGACTATAAATAAGAGAAATTGTTTTTAACCTTTTAGCCCTCTTTCCACGCAGCGAAGAGAGGGTGATCGAGCGTAGCGTGGATCGGGTGAGTTAAATATGCGGCGATATTTCTGTCACTGCATTCCGGCCAATTTACTCACCCCGACTTCGTTTCACTTGTCGACCCTCTCTTCGCTACGCAGAAAGAGGGTGAAACAACCGATTATTTTAAAAGTAATTTTCCTGAACCATAGGCTGAAGCTGTTTTGCTGACGCCTACATCTGTTATGCTAAAAATTAATTAAACTGAATCTGTTTTGATTCGTGTATAATCTTTTACTTTGTGATATAATCTGGCAGCAAATGGAAATTATAGCGTTAAGTGAACAAGAGGTTCAAAGTTTTAGGGCCGACACCAAGGGAACAGCCCAAAGGATACATTTTAATAATGCCGGGGCATCTCTGCCGCCTGATGTGGTAGTTGAAACGATGGTTAATTATTTAAATGAGGAAGCCATTTACGGAGGATATGAAACCGAATATAAATACAGGGAAGAATTAGAAAATACTTATGCCCTGATCGCCCGAATGATTAACGCTGATAAAGATGAGGTTGCTATAGTAGAAAATGCCAGCATTGCCTGGGGAATCGCCTTTAATGGTATTGAATTTAAAAAGGGTGATGAGATCATTACCTGCGAAATGGAATATGTAACCAATTTCATAGGGTTTTTAAATGTGCGAAATACTCTCGGCGTTGAGATCAGAGTAATTGCTAATGATGCACAGGGTAACTTCCCGTTACAAGAATTGGAAAATGCTATTTCACCAAAAACAAAACTGATCGCAATAACACAGATCCCTTCTACTGCCGGGGCTGTAATTCCGGTGGCCGAAATAGGTAAAATAGCCCGTAAGCATCAAATATTATACCTGCTGGATGCATGCCAGAGCATAGGCCAAATGCCTGTTGATGTAAAGGAGATCAATTGCGATATGCTGGCAGTAACCGGGCGCAAATACCTGCGTGCGCCAAGAGGAACGGGCTTTTTATATGTAAGAAAGGAGATACAGGATAAAGTGAAACCAATATTTATGGATGGTTTCAGTGCCCCCTCAGTGAGCCTAACGGATTATCACTTAAGGAATGATGCCCGGCGGTTTGAATTGTATGAAAAGAACCGGGCACTTACCCTTGGCCTGGGTAAAGCCATTGAATATGCCCTTAACATAGGCATGGACAGGATTTGGCAACGCATACAGCACCTGGCCGAGCAGATGAGACAACAATTGGAAGCTATTGACGGAATAACAGTTCATGATACAGGTGATCAAAAATGCGGGAATGTGACTTTTTCGGTTAATGGTATAGATAGCGCTACGATAAAAAATGAGCTGGCGGCAAGGCAAATTAATGTATCCATAGGTAAAGCCATATCAACCCCTATCTATATGGATAAAAATCATTTGAGCGCTGTTGTAAGGGCTTCTGTTCATTATTATAATACGGAAGAGGAAATAAAGGTGATGTGTGAGGTATTGGTATCTGTTAGGAAACAAGAGGTTTAGTGGGGCTTGTGCTGTCCGGTATAAATACGTTTTAATGAAATAATCGTTCCGCTCATGGCCGCGGAGGCCTAGTCACTTTTGTGGCGACAAAAGTGACCAAAAACGCTTGTCAGCAGAGAGGCTTCTTTGCCACACCTGGCCTTTGCCCGGCAAATCAGACAAAACCACGGCTGCAATACTTTTGCCCTGCTTCGCTCACTTAGGCCTGCGCTTCTGCAAAAGTTTGCTAATGCCTTTTTCCGCGCTCAAGGCCGACATTGTTTTGCCTGATTTCGGCCGAAGCTTTTCTGCTGACGATTTTGGGATCAAGAAAGTGAACGTCTGTTTTTTACCCAGTTTGATGTTTCGGGATTAACTTCTGTGGTGGAAAGCCTAGTATTCTTTTCGCCCAGCAATCTTTCCATAATAATGGAAGCAATAAGGGCCTCGTCCTTATCCTCATTTTGGAGTACTTCGGGTGTAAAGTATTTTTTGACGAAATGCGTATCGAAGTTACCGGAGGTAAAGGCGTCGTGCCGCATTACAAATTTGCCAAAGCCTAAGGTGGTGGTGATTCCCGTGATCTGGTATTCATCGATGGCACGGATCATCCGTTCAATGGCTTCGGTTCTATCTTTGCCGTAAGTGATGAGCTTGGCGATCATCGGGTCGTAATAGATCGGTATTTCCATACCTTGTTCAAAGCCGTCGTCTACCCGCACGCCGGGACCTTTTGGAGTGATATAGGTTTGCAGTGTGCCGATATCGGGCAAAAAGTTATTGGCAGGGTCCTCTGCGTAAACTCGCAGTTCAATAGCGTGCCCGTTTATTTTCAGGTCTTCCTGTTTAAAGCTGATGGGATTTCCGCGGGCAATTTGTATTTGCTCCTTTACCAGGTCGACCCCGGTTATCAGTTCGGATACGGGGTGCTCCACCTGGAGACGCGTATTCATTTCGAGGAAATAAAAATTCAGCTCGTCATCCATAATAAATTCTACCGTGCCTGCGCCGGTATAATTTACCGATCTTGCTACATCTACCGCGCAGCGGCCCATCTGTTCGCGGATCTCTGGTGTAAGCACCGATGACGGCGCTTCCTCAATTACCTTCTGATGCCTGCGCTGAACGGAACAATCGCGCTCAAAAAGGTGTACTATATTCCCGTGTGTATCTCCTAATACCTGTATCTCGATGTGCCGGGGTGATGACACGTATCTTTCTATAAAAACTGAACCATCACCAAAGGCTGATGTCGCTTCGGATACAGCCAGGTGCATTTGCTCCTCAAAGTCGTTTTCACTTTCAACTATTCGCATACCTTTTCCGCCACCGCCCGCAGCTGCCTTGATCAGGATGGGGAAACCCACTTCTACCGCACGTTTTTTTGCTTCTGAAATATCTGATATGGCCTCTTCAGTCCCGGGCACCATAGGTATATTATATTTTAATGCTGCAGCTTTTGCCGATAGCTTGTTACCCATCACTTCCATTGCTTCAGGCGAGGGGCCGATCAAGATCAGTCCGGCTTCTCTTACCTTCCTGGCAAAGGCGGCATTCTCAGATAGGAAACCATAGCCGGGATGTACTCCTTCGGCACCCGTTTTACGGCAGGCTTCGATGATCTTTTCGCCCACTAAATAGGATTGATTAGATGGGGCCTCACCAATAAAAACGGCTTCATCAGCATAGCGGACATGAAGTGCGTCACGATCAGCAGCGGAATAAACTGCTACTGTTTTTATACCCATTTCGCGTGCGGAGCGCATTACCCTTAAAGCAATCTCGCCCCTGTTGGCGATCAGTATCTTCTGCATATGAGCAAATGTAATTGATTTGAAGATGTGTTGATTTGAAAATTTGAAAATGCCGACTCAAATGCGATATTTAGGGATGGGTTTAAAACTCATCGCTATTTTTGTAGTTAAATTTATTAACTATTGTTACTGTTCCAAATCGTTCCAGATGTTCCAAAACGTTCCACTTCTAAATGGAACACCCTTTAATTGATTGATTATCAAATGCTTTTTTTAAAAGGCATATTTGATATGAGTAACGGCCTGCCCCACTACTTCTTTGATATAGTTGTCCCAAACATCCAGAACATGTGAATCGGGCAGGATAAAATCAACAAAACTAAGTTTCTTATTCCCGGCAAGATAACCGCACGGATACGGGATAACATCCAGTCCGGCTTTTTTAAATATATAAACCGACCTACGCATATGCCATGCTGAAGTAACCAGCAAATAAGGTGGTGGCAAATGTGCCTTTTCTAATATTGCTTTGGAAAAGGCCGCATTTTCTAGTGTATTGCGCGATTGGTGTTCGATTAAAACTGTGCTATCGGCAAATTTAAATTCCTTTAATACCTTTTGAACCCACTCCCCTTCGGTAAACTGATCATGCTGCAGGCTGCCGTTTCCGCCAGTTACCATGATATGCGATACCCGCCCAATGGTTTTCAACTTAATTGCTTGAATAAAACGGTCGGCATTCTCATTAAAATGGCCGTTCCCATTTTTATCCTCACCCGAAAAACCTCCCAATACAATAACAGCGCTATAAACCTTCTTTTCATCATAGGCCAACCGTGGTATGTTCCATCTTTTTGCAAACTCTTCTAATATCCCCTGGTTCGAGAAAACGATTAAAACCACTATTGAGGCTATAAATGTGCGCTTCTTTAATTTGGGTCTTTTTGAAAACAGGGCGATCAGCAATAGCGCCACGATCCAGATAATGGGTGAAATTAAAAAGAGCAGGAGCTTTGAAAATATAAAATACATAGGCTTGTGCTAACTAAAGGTCGTAATACTTTTTGCAATTAGTGTAAAAGTATTAAGATCTTTATTAAAAATATCATTAATATAATTTCTTTTTCCCACCTTTAATGTAACCTGAAACATATAAAACCATGACGGAATCAACCCTATTAAAAGATGCATCAAAACGCCTTCTCTCGGTAGATGCCTTTCGCGCTTTAACTATGCTATGCATGATATTTATTAACGACCTGAGCGGTGTTAAGGGCATGCCAGAATGGATGGACCATGCCAAGGGCCCCGAAGATAGGATGGGTTTTGCTGATACTATTTTCCCTGCTTTTTTATTTATTGTTGGTTTATCAATCCCGCTCGCTGTGGGGCGCAAGTTGGAGAAGGGTGAATCTTTTACGTCGATTGCCTTTTCTATCATCTCGCGGTCATTTGCGCTTATTGTGATGGGCTTTTTTCATGTTAATATGGAGAATTACAACTCCGCATCCATATTGCGCGAA
>Ga0206944_1085_pt1 | contig 14081 bp, 16 predicted proteins | sample Alteio_BWOrgHeat_4_FD_152978 | JGI IMG/M metagenome (GOLD analysis project Ga0206944, IMG submission 152978) | Enriched cells from forest soil in Barre Woods Harvard Forest LTER site, Petersham, Massachusetts, United States -... | ecosystem: Environmental > Terrestrial > Soil > Temperate forest > O... | reverse complement strand
ACATGATGTAAAAACGCTTACGCAAAATACTTACTCCTGTTAGTGATTCTCCCGATTCAAAATGCCGGGAGCGTCGTCCGGCTTTACGTTATCGATGGAAATCTGAAGATGGTCAAGGCCAGCCTGGTTCAGCTGCTGGATGCGCTGCGGCGTGAGCAGGTAGCCATTGGTGATCAGTCCGGCAATGATCCCGTGAGAACGAATGCGGCGGATAATGTCATCGAGTTGCGGATGCAGCAGCGTTTCACCACCGCTGATGGTGATAAGAGTGGTACCCAGGGCTGCCAGCTTATCCACGCGACGGTACATTTCTTCCAAAGGAACAGGATCAGAGAAATCGTCGTATTCGTTACAGTAGGCGCATGAAAGGTTGCAGCGCCGCATGGGAATGATGTGGACCTGAATCGGATGGTCGGTAGAAAGCAGACCCTTCGCGATCATTTTGAGTTCGCGAAGAGTGCGGTGCGCGGCCTTGAGCCGGCGCCTGATCCTGAGTTTCAAGTCTGCCATGTATAAACTAGTTATTAGATCATAAACCGTTGGCCTCAGGCAGCAACAACCAGTAAACGGTTGATTTTTATGGGCCAACGGGTGGTTTTGCGAGTACTAATCGATCAGCTGAATGCCATTTTGAAGCCGATTCCGATCAGAACTATGATTCCGTAACAAACGAAAGCGGTTATCATGGCTGTCCCCGCACTTGGCTTACGATTGGAAGAGACCACTGAAAATCCCAAGCCGAGCAAAGCAACGAACCAGATTCTAAAAACGTCAATGCTGGACGCGAGGCCATACAACGCTTTGTTTCCCTCCGGATCCATGAAGAACCCGAGATTTGTGGGCATAGGATTTCGGGCAATGTCGATCGTCGAGGGATCTGCGCTTGCCAAATAGCTCACAATGAGAAGAATTGTAGCCACAATTCCGGTAAGGCCGGAATAGAAGACAACAGCCATTGCGCGCGAAAATGTTACCTCTGCTCCCAGCATAAAGTTAAAGACGCCCATCAAAACAGCGGCGACGATGAGCCCAAAAATCAGCGAGAAAAGGGGCGCCATGTAAAAACTAACTTTAGTGATCGTGGCCTGCATCGCCATTCCCTGGGCCCGCTGTTCAGGCGTCAGGCGTTCCATGCGCTTTTGAGCTGATGGAGACCGGTCGATCTGTTCCTGGACGAAGCGCGTCATGTCAATCTTTTGGACGGCGATGACAGAAAAAATGAGCGTGAATACGGCTGAAATCAACCATGGCACCCACCAGCTCGCGTTTCGCCTGATATCGGTGAATGTTTTGCTCGGCGCAATAAATGTGTTCACCAGGCGCTGCGGTTCAGAAAGACCCGGGCCAGCGGGTTCAGGAGCTACAGGTGAGGAGGCGACTGGATACATCGGCGGCGTTGGCGGAGTTGGACCAGTTGGAGAGCTCATAAACCATCCTACGTGAAAGATTGTTGAAAGTTACTTGCCGGTACCCGAAATCAAATCAGCGTCGTTTCTATTCCTGAAAGTTCCGCGTTATGACGCGCCAGACGAACCCTTTACCCTGAACCCTAAACGAAACAGATAAATTCTAATGACCTACGCCGCTCCAGATTCAGCGTTGCTTTTTAAATGTTCCCATCCGCGTTGATGCAGCGCCCTGACTCTGCCATTGTCACCCAGAATCTGTATCGCTGAGGAGTAATCTCGGCGGTTCCTTATTTCTCCGATTTGAGTGATTGCAACTCCGGCAATATGGGAGGGAACCTTGGCGCGCTTGGAAGCTGTGAAAAGGAGTTCGTAGTCTTCACCGCCATGGAGCGCCAACTCAAGATCGGCGTTTTTTCCGATGGGGATTTTATTTGAGCTAACAATGGCAGCCACTCCACTTTCCTGGCAAATATGGGCCAAATCGACAGAAAGGCCGTCGCTTATGTCAATCATGGCGGTTGCAAGGTGATGTTTCCGAAGCCAATTTCCCACTTCCAGCCTTGGCGTGGGATAGAAATGTGGGTTTGATTTTTCCGGCTTGATCTTTTTTCCAGCAAAGTGCTGTTTCAGGGTTGCCGCAGATGCGCCGAGTGATCCGGTAACGTAAATTCGATCGCCCGGCCGAGCACCGGAGCGAAGGATGGCTTTGCCGTGTGGCACCTGTCCGGTAACAACGATGTCTGCCGTGATCTGCGGGGCGGAAGAAACGTCACCGCCCGCAAGCTGAACTTTGTAGCGTCGAGCCAGGGCCAGCAGTCCGCGCAAGAACCCGTTCGCCCAGGCTTGTGGCAGGTTCGCGGGGAGTCCCAACGAGAGGAAGCATGCCAGCGGCTCGCCACCCATGGCGGCAATGTCACTCAAGCCTCGCGCAAGGCAGCGGTGTCCGACGACTTGCGCCGGGTGCCAGGCACGCCGGAAATGCAAGTTTTCAATGCAGAGATCGGTAGTGACCAGAAGCTCAAATCCAGGCTTTGGGCGAAGGACAGCGCAGTCGTCGCCAATGCCGGTTTTCACGGCGCTGCTGGCCAACGTTCCAGCCATCCGTCGGATTTGCCGGATAAAGCTTCTTTCACTGGTCATTGAGAATCTTATAACTATATCAAAATTAAAGACTTAATAAGCAACAACGTATCGGTGCGCATGGGCAGTAAACGGAATGAAACGGCCGACGTGCTGATGGACCGAAAGGACATGGCCGGAGGCCGCTCGATTTCAGGCCACAACCGCCGACCTTCGTTACCCGACCGGGCCCTTCGGGCGTTGACACTGCCAGAGTGGCTTGTTAAGGTTATCCAACATTTCATAATTCCTTTAGCTGCCTCACCTCCGAGCAGCGGCGCAGAGGGATTTCAACCGGTAAGGGTCTGTACGAATTTTTGCAGTCCAAGAGAAGCGTACCAAGCCGGACGACGCTCCCGGCATTTTGAATCGGGAGAATCACTAACAGGAGTAAGTATTTTGCGTAAGCGTTTTTACATCATGTTGGTGGCAAGAAATGCTGAAGGGGAGCTGCTGAAGATCCCCGTTCCAATGCATTATCTGTACGTTTTTGTTGCCGGCGCGCTGATTGGCATGCTCACGATTACCGGCATGTTGGGTTCTTACACCCGCATGGTGGTCAAGACGCAGAAATTCAACCAGCTTCGCGATGAACAGAAAGCCCTGAAATCACAGTACTCTCAGCTTGAGCAGATTGCCCAGGAAAACGAGTTGCAGGCACAGTCCCTGAGCTCGCTGGCAGGTGAAGTTTCTTCACTCTATGGGCTCAAGCCTGATCCAGCTTTTGAAGATGACGATCCGGCTTCCGCATCGTTGCAACAGTTTTACGCGCTGCGGAATACGGCGATGACCGGTGCAGCTTCAGTCGGCATAGGTATGGGTGATGTGCGCGACACCAGCACGCGCGATTGGATGCGGCTGGCGGCAGCGCCCACTCTGTGGCCCGTCCAGGGAAGACTTACCGGATCTTTTGGCGAGCGCATTGATCCATTCAGCGGCGAAGGAGCGTTCCATCGCGGCGTGGACATTTCCAGCGATTACGGCACTCGCATTATTGCTCCTGCGGATGGCATTGTCCGCTTCTCTGACTTCATGAACGGTTACGGCCGCGTGGTAATGATCGACCATGGCAATGGCATCAGCACCCTGTATGGACATCTTTCAGGGTTTGCGGTGAGCGCGGGACAGTTGATCCGCAGAGGCGATTCCATCGGCTATGTTGGGCAGAGCGGTCGCAGCACAGGTCCACATCTGCACTATGAAGTCAGGATCTTCAATACTCCGGTTAACCCGCATAAATACTTGCGATTCAGCATCAACCAGCAAGTGGCTTCAGGAGCCATGTAAGAATTAAATTTGAGCAGAGATGTTTAAGGGGCAGCCGAGTCGGCTGTCCCTTTCGTTTTCTGCCGCGGTGTTCGTTGAGTTCGACGTACATTAAGGCTTCGACGACACCGGGATCGCACCCTGAGATTGAGCTTCTGACCAGATTTTCTTGAGAATCGATTGCGGAATTGTGGCGGTAAAAGTCGCTACATTTTCTTTTTGTGTGGCTTGCAGGCTGTCAAACGCAGCTTTGATGTCCTGATCAGGCCCCTTGGTCTTGATGAACTGTCCTATGCTCCGCACCAGCGCCAGATGAGAATTGGCGGAATCCACGATCTGCCGGGCCTGAGCCTCGCTCTGAGCAAACACATCCGCCCGCAGAAGCAGCGATCCTGTGTAACGCAGAGATCCAACTGCGACAGCTTCAGCGGGAAGCGTGATGGCGAATCCGCCGGGAAGCTGGACGTTGTCAGGCTTGTTGGGAATGCGATCGATGAGCCAGGCCAGGCTGCCCAGAGGAACATCACTGTAATGGCTCAACAGCACAGGACCGACAGAGGGCTTAAGCGATCGATCAATGATGCCGTGCATCGGTTCGGGTGAGACCATGTTGGTAATCGCGACCTTGCCGGCATCGAGCAGAGCGACGCGCACGGTGTGGCCTTCATGAGAGATGGAATAAATTGTGTAGTTGCGGTAAGGCTCACGCGAGGACGAGAGAAGCTGCAGATAGTCGCGGAGGCGATTCTGGTCGAAATGGCCAATCAGGATTTCCGATGATTCAACGTCGCGTCCATCGGGCGTATCGCGGCGAGACATGGCCACTTCGTCAATATCGCGTTCTGGCTGGATCCCGGTGCGGTCAACGAAATCTTTGTAGTCGCCTTCTGGATTTATCGGCCCAGATTTGTTGAGATCAAAGAAATGGACAGGTTTTAAATTGGCGTAGAGGATGAGATCGCCCTCAGGGAGAAGGCGGGCAGCTTCCGGAACCTGCGTGCTGTGGTGATAGATGACAAAGCCCACGGCTGCGGCGGCAACCAGTAAGATGGCCAAAATCAGCAGTTTGCGATGCTTGAACATGGAGGTGACCAGTATGTCACTTTTTTGTGCTGCCTGGTGGCCGCCAGGGCAAAAGTCTTGTTAGAATATTTATTGGAGCGGTACCACGCAGGTTACGTTTCTCCTGACAAGGCGTTGGTTCAAGGTGTTGCACGCGGGATTGCCGCTGTGCTAACTTATTAACTTTGTGCCCGGTTACGGGAGGTTTTCGCTGGCGTAGCTCAGCTGGTAGAGCATCTGATTTGTAATCAGAGGGTCGGGGGTTCAAGTCCCTTCGCCAGCTCCAGATAGTAAAACGGGATTTTCCGGAGCGCGTAAGCTGGACGCGTTTTCGGACACAGCAGGCACTGCGCACACATAAGTAGTTTTCTACCGGAAGGCAAACCCACGAAGACTTCCCCCAACGTCAGAATTTGACGGTTCATGCGGAAGTATGTTCGCGCGTCCCTTAATCGCTTTTGTCCTGTGGAGAAAAGCGCCCCGTTTTGTGAGCCAGCAAAGAGAGCCCCGCGAGTGGATTTTTTAGCGCAGGAATTTTTTGGCGCACGCGAAGCAGGCTCGGTTCAATGCACAGGTGACCGAGTGGTTAATGGTAGCAGACTGTAAATCTGCCGCTCTTCGGAGCTACGGAGGTTCGAATCCTCCCCTGTGCACCAGATTGTTTTTTTAGCGCGAGTTGTAAATGCAAAAGCGCAAGCGTTTTTATGTGGCACTCGCGATTTACGCAGTTCTAGCCGGGCTGATCTGGGTAACGATGGAAGATGTCCCGTTACCTGTTGGAAATGGCCAGGTCGGTATTCGGTCTCTGACGTTGATTGTGTTGGCCGTGTTTGCAGTGAGGACTGTCCTGCACTTTCGGGACCAGATTCGCGACGAGCAGGACGACGAAGAAGTTCCGAGCTGATGTTGAGGCGTTTGAAGGCGTGAGCGAGACATAGCCGAGCGGGAGTCTTTAGCCGAAATCCCGAGCGGAGCGAGGGATCTCAGTTCGGTTAAGAGTTTTCGAGCTGATGTAGCTCAGTTGGTAGAGTGCTCCCTTGGTAAGACGTTGCGGCAGCGAAAGCGTAGCCGCAACAAAAAAAGGAAGACGTCACTCAGTGACCTCTGTCGACGCGGTTAAGAGTTTTCGAGCTGATGTAGCTCAGTTGGTAGAGCACTCCCTTGGTAAGGGAGAGGTCACCAGTTCAATCCTGGTCATCAGCTCCAGATTTTGGATTTGCAAGCTGGACAAGGCGGGAAATAGCACGAAGCAGGGCGGGAGTAACTCAGTGGTAGAGTCACAGCCTTCCAAGCTGTTGGTCGCGGGTTCGATTCCCGTCTCCCGCTCCAGGTTTGATGCAGGTTTGGAAATCGCAGGCGAGGGCGCTGCGCTCCATGAGTAAAAGAGCACAGGCAAGAGTGCCTGTGCCACAAGAGATCAGATGGCATACCAACAGGCGCAGATTGCGGTCACGAAGACAGAAGAATTTGAGCAGCTGAAGTCAGCGCTCGATCGGATCTTCAGCTCGGCCACAGTGGAGAAGTTTTACAGCAAGCTGCAAAGCCGCACGGTGTATGTGCGGGAGTTTGAAAAGGTTTTAGACCAGGGGATTTTGGAGTCGGTGGACAGCGGGCTGGCGAAATCAGGAAAGACAGCGAAAGCGCTGTATGGATCGCTTACGGTTTCCGACCAGGCGCTTATGCGCGAGTTTTATCTGGAGCGGATTGAAAAGGTGGACACGAAAGTCCGCCAGAAGTACCAGAAGGTTTATCGGTATTACTGATGCTGCTGAAGTTTTTGGCGACTTCAGGGAGCGTTTGAGGAGAGGCAATGGCAAAAGAAAAATTTGATCGCAGCAAACCGCACGTAAACGTAGGCACGATTGGTCACATTGATCACGGGAAGACGACGTTGACGGCGGCGATCACCAAGGTGTTGTCGAAGCACAATCCGAAGATCAAGTTTCGTGATTTTGCCTCGATTGATAACGCTCCGGAAGAGCGCGAGCGCGGCATCACTATCGCCACGGCGCACGTGGAATATGAGACGCCGAACCGGCACTATGCCCACGTGGATTGCCCGGGCCACGCCGATTACATCAAGAACATGATCACAGGCGCAGCCCAGATGGATGGCGCGATCCTGGTCGTTGCAGCGACTGACGGCCCGATGCCGCAGACGCGTGAGCACGTGCTTTTGGCCCGCCAGGTGGGCGTGCCCTGCATTGTGGTGGCATTGAACAAGTGCGACGCGGTAGATGATGCCGAGCTGCTCGATCTCGTAGAACTCGAAGTCCGCGAGCTCTTGAAGAGCTACAAGTTCCCGGGCGACGATGTTCCGGTGATTCGTCTTTCGGCGCTGAACGCGCTGAACGGCGATCCCAAGTGGGAAAAGCAGATTGACGAGTTGATGGCCGCGGTGGACAAGTACGTACCGCTGCCGGCACGCGACATCGACAAGCCGTTCCTGATGCCGATTGAAGATATCTTCTCCATCTCAGGCCGCGGCACCGTGGTTACGGGCCGTATTGAGCGCGGCAAGGTGAAGGTAGGCGAGGAAGTTGAGATCGTAGGCTTCCGCGACACGCGCAAGACGGTGGTTACGGGCGTGGAAATGTTCAAGAAGCAGCTGGACGAAGGCATGGCCGGCGACAACGCCGGGCTGCTGCTGCGCGGCATCGGCAAAGATGACGTGGAGCGCGGGATGGTGCTGGCCAAGGGTGGCTCGATTACGCCGCACACCAAGTTCAAGGCTGAGATTTACGTCCTGAACAAAGAAGAAGGCGGACGTCATACTCCGTTCTTCAAGGGCTATCGTCCACAGTTCTACTTCCGCACCACGGACGTGACGGGCGTAGCTGAACTGCCTGCGGGCACGGAGATGGTGATGCCGGGCGACAACGTTTCGCTGACCATTGAGCTGATTACGCCGGTGGCCATGGAAAAGGGACTGCGCTTTGCCATCCGCGAAGGTGGACGGACGGTGGGCGCGGGAACGATCAGCGAGATCATTCAGTAGGTTCACGGACCATTTTCAGTGACCCCAGGCGAGGGCGTCTGCGGTCCACTAAGTTTTGAGGGCTGGTTTTTATGAGAGAAATAGTTACGTTACAGTGCGGCGATTGCAAAGAGCGGAATTACTCGACCACCAAAAACAAGAAGACCACCACGGGTCGGCTGGAGTTCAAGAAGTTCTGCAAGCGTTGCCGCAAGCACACAGGGCATAAGGAAGTTAAGTAAGCAGCTAGCAATTAGCAATTAGCAACTGGCAATTAGCCTGAGTTTTTATTGCACCCTGCGTAGGTTACCGAAACAGTTGGCAGAACGACGCAAAAGCTAATTGCTGACGACTAGTTGCTAATTGCTGCAGTACAGGGGCGTAAGCTCAACGGCTAAACTGCCGGTCTCCAAAACCGGACTTGGGGGTTCGAATCCCTCCGCCCCTGCCAGATTTTGGAAAGCCGGCCGAACAGGTTGGGGCAAGGAAGGAACCAATGGCAAAGGCAGTAACGATGGCGCGCGAAGATCAGGGCAACCGGATGATGCAATTTCCTGCTCGCGCGAAAGGTTTTCTTACTGACGTCCGCAATGAGATGCGGAAAGTTACTTTCCCGAGCAGGAAAGAAGTCCAGGCCACCACGACAGTGGTGATCATCACGGTCATTCTCTTCGGCATTTATTTTTTCGTGATCGACCAGGTGATCGCGTCCGGAATTAATTGGGTGTTGCACCACCGCGTGCGGTAGGGGAACACCGGAAAGCCAAGTTGGTAAGCATGACTGAGCAGAACATCAACGCGACTCCCGACGAAGGCGAACAGGCCCCACCGCCGGAGAACACCAACCCGAACATGAAGTGGTACATCATCCACAGCTATTCGGGGTTTGAGCGCAAAGTGAAGGAATCACTGGAATCGCGCGTACAGGCATTTGGCCTGGGAGAAAAAATCGGCAAGGTCGTGATTCCCACGGAGCCGGTTACGGAGATCCGTAACGGCAAAAAATATACCGTAGAGCGGATGTTTTATCCCGGCTACGTACTGGTTCAGATGGACCTCACGGGCTTCCGTACCGGCGGCGAAGGCGATCACGTGTGGCATGTGGTGAAATCGACGCCACGCGTAACGGGTTTTGTGGGTACGGCAAATGATCCAACGCCGCTGACTGAAGATGAGGTCAATCAAATTATCTATCGCGTGAACGTAGGCAAGGACAAGCCTAAGATTCGCGTGAAGTTTGAAAAGAACGAGACTGTCCGCATCACCGATGGGCCGTTTGCGAATTTCAACGGCACCGTGGATGAAGTGAACGAAGATCGCGAGACGTTGAAAGTGATGGTAACGATCTTTGGTCGCGCGACACCAGTTGAGCTGGAGTTTGGGCAGGTAGAGAAAGTAGCGGCGTAATTTTTTAGTTTGGGAAAGGAATCGCAGGCGAGGGTGCCTGCGGTCCAGCGACAACTAAAGATTCTCGAAGAACAGAGAGCATATGGCACCGAAAAAAGTACAGACATCCGTTAAATTGCAGATTGAAGCCGGCAAAGCGACACCGGCTCCTCCCGTCGGTCCGGCACTGGGCCAGGCGCAGATTAACATCATGGAATTCTGCAAACAGTTCAATGCCCGCACCAACAACAAAGAGATGGCGGGGCTGATTATCCCGGTGGTGATCACGGTCTATACCGACCGGTCGTTCACGTTCATCACCAAGACGCCGCCAGCGTCAATTCTGCTGAAGCGGGCCGCGGGCATAGCTAAAGGCTCAACCGCGCCCAACAAGGACAAGGTCGGCAAGGTAACTGAGAAGCAGGTATCCGATATCGCCAAGCAGAAAATGCCGGACCTGAACGCCGCGTCGCTGGAAACAGCGATCAAGAGCGTGAAGGGCACGGCGCGCAGCATGGGGATTGAGGTTGTAGGGTAACAATTGGCAATTAGTCCATGCGGCAAATATCGCGAGGACTAAAACTAATTGCTGATAGCCAATTGCTAAGTACCAATAATCGATAACACTACGGCGACGGAGAAGAGCCCGGCGCGGTGGGAGATAAGGAAAAAGACAAATGAGTCGCAAAGCAGGAAAAAATATAACCAAGTCGCGCGCAGCAATTGAGAAGCGCACGTATCTTTTGAATGATGCTGTGCCGCTGCTCCAGAAAGTAAAGTTCGCCAAGTTTGATGAGACGGTGGAAGTGACGCTCCGCCTTGGCGTCGATCCCAAGCACGCCGACCAGATGGTCCGCGGCACAGTGGTCCTGCCGCACGGGCTGGGCAAGTCGAAAAAAGTTTTGGTAATCGCCAGCGGAGAAAAGGTCCGCGAAGCGGAATCTGCCGGAGCCGATATTGTTGGCGGCGAGGAGATGGTGGAGAAAATCCAGAAAGAGAGCTGGACGGATTTTGACGCCGTGATCTCAACACCGGACATGATGAAGTCAGTCGGCAAGCTGGGTAAGGTGCTTGGTCCCAAGGGCCTGATGCCCAATCCAAAGACCGGTACTGTGACTTTCGACATCGCGAACGCAGTAAAAGAAATCAAGGCCGGTAAAGTCGAATTCCGCACGGACAAGACAGCGCTGGTGCATGTGCCGGTGGGAAAGATTTCCTTCACGCCGGACAAGCTGGTGGAGAATGCCACGGCCGTAATCACGAGCGTGGTGAAGGCGAAGCCTTCAGCAGCCAAAGGCAAGTACATCAAGGCAGCTTATATCTCGTCCACCATGGGGCCGGGAGTTTCCGTGGATACCACTCCGGTCGAGACAGCGGCCAAGGCATAATTGGGGCATTTAGGACATTTTGCGACGCGAGGCCGGATGCGCCCGCGACTCTAGAAAAGGATTCTGACAATGGCGGTCACAAAAGCAAAAAAAGCTGAACAGATTGAAAAGCTTCACCAGGACCTGGAGAAGGCCAGCAGCATGATTGTGGGTACCTTCTCAAAGCTTACCGTGGCAAAGGATTTTGAGCTGCGCATGACGGTGCGCTCGGTGGGCGGCAAATATCGCGTGGTAAAAAACACGCTGGCCAAGCGGGCTTCAGAAGGCACGCAGGTGAGCGAAGCGTTGAAAGAGCTGAAGGGCGTCACGTCAATTGCCTATACCAGCGGTGATCCTGTCGCTTTGGCCAAGGCGCTGAGCAAGTACGTTGACGATAATCCGGAATATTCCTTCAAGTCCGGCGTGCTGGAAGGCCGCGTGATCTCAATGAAAGAGATCAAGGCGCTGGCCACCATGCCGTCGAAGGAAGAGATTTACTCCAAGCTGCTGTTCCTGATGAATGCACCGGCGCAGCGTCTGGTGACGGTAATGAATGCCGTTGGCCGAGACCTGGCCGTGGTCGTGAGCCAGGGCGTGGAGAAGAAGAAGTTCAAGGACGCTGGCGGAGCGGCTGCGGAAGCACCCCCGGCAGAAGCCGGCAGTCCGGCCTAAACGGCCGTTCGAAAGGTTTTTCTGGGGGACGTAGTGCGGCCTCCAGGCATGAGTTTCATCGCTGAAAGAACCTCAACGTGGCGCTAGTCTGGGCGCATTGGAACACGGTGGGCGGAAGCGGCGAATCAGCACAAAAACTGACAAAAAGTGGAGATACACATGGCAGATCTGCAGCAGTTAGAAGATTCAATCGTAGGGTTGAGCCTGCTTGACGCGGCCCAGCTCGTAAAGAAACTTGAGGAGCGCCTTGGCGTTTCCGCAGCGGCAGCAGCCCCGGTGATGATGGCCGGCGGCGGAGCAGCAGCAGCCGCTCCGGCTGAGGAAAAGACCGAATTTACCGTGGTCCTGACCGGCGCCGGCGCTAATAAGATCAATGTAATCAAAGCAGTACGTGAAGTCACCAGCCTGGGCCTGAAAGAAGCCAAGGATCTGGTGGATGGCGCGCCGAAGAACGTGAAAGAGAACGTTTCCAAGGAAGAAGCGGAGACGATCAAGAAGAAATTCACCGACGCAGGGGCGACGGTCGAAATTAAGTAGCTGGTTTCTGAAGTAGCGGTTCGGCGGGCTTTAGGGTCCGCTGGCCGCTCATCCGGCGCGGAGAAGGCGACCGGATAGCCTAAAGGAGTCGGGGGGCAGCAAAAGCAAGCTCTCCGGTGTCTTTATGGGTTGAGATCTTTATTAAGATTGAATCTTGGAGTACACTATTAGTATCAAATAGATACGGTGGTTCTTCTCCAAACCGGTATTAACAAATCTTTTTTTTGACGCAGGACAGGCGTGGTGCTCCCGCAATATTCGCCTTGCTCGGAGTCGTAGCCAGACCTGCCAGTTGTTCTTTAATGAACAGGTTCGCATTGGGCGGACAAAGAACGGTCTATTCAGACGGGCGCGTATAAAAACATTTTAGACATCGCACTACGCTGTCACGGCGTCAACGGAGATTCCTGTCTCCTGTTGGCGCGATTCGTTTTTCGCTCCGCAGTGAATTTGGCCGCCAGCTAATGCCTGATTAGAAATGGCATTGGTCAAAACAAGGCTGCTCTTAACGAAGAAAAATCTTCGGGCAAGCCGCTTCATTCGCCCCGTTGCGAGATGAAGCAGAAAAAGTCTTAGGAGTTATTCATGCCGAACAAGAATGGCCAAGCTCGTTATCGCCTCGACTTTTCCAAAATTCCGGTAGCTCTCCAGATCCCGAACCTGATCGAGGTCCAGAAGCGTTCTTACGATCGCTTTCTGCAAATGGACAAGCTGCCGAGCGAGCGTGATGACAGCGGCCTCCAGTCAGTGTTTCAATCCGTTTTCCCCATCACCGATTTCCGCAACGTCTCCGAGCTGGCCTTTGTCGATTTCGCCATTGGCAACTGGGAGTGCAAATGCGGCCACCTGAAAGGGCTCCATCACCTGCGTACCACCTGCCGCAATTGCGGCAATACGGTGATCACCGATCCGTTCCATCCCGGCGACGTGCTCTGCCAGAAGTGCGGCACCTACAACGCCAACACGCCTGACTTCTGCAATAAGTGCGGCGATCCTGTGGGTCTGCAACTGAAATATGACGTGGCGGAGTGCGAAGAGCGCGGCATGACATATTCCGCGCCGCTCAAGGTAACGATCCGGCTGACCATTTACGACAAAGATCCGGAGACCGGCAACAAGAGCATCCGCGACATCAAGGAGCAGGAAGTCTTCTTCGGCGACATTCCGCTGATGACGCAGAACGGCACCTTCATCATCAACGGAACTGAGCGCGTCATCGTGAGCCAGTTGCACCGCTCCCCCGGCGTGTTCTTTGAAACCGCGAACAACCGCACCTATTTTCTGGGCAAGATCATTCCCTACCGCGGATCATGGGTGGAATTTGAGTACGACCAGAAGAACGTTCTCTATGTCCGCATTGACCGCAAGCGCAAATTCCTGGGCACCATCTTTTTGCGCGCCCTGGGCCTGCGTTCCGACGAAGACATTCTCCGCACGTTCTACACGGTGGACCGCATCAGCCTGAAAGACAAAAAGCTGCGCTGGACGCTGGAAAGTGCCATCGAGAAGCCGACGAACCTGCTGGGACTGAAACTGGCCCACAGCATCAAGGATAAGAGCGGGCATGAGATCGCACACTCCGGCCGCAAGATCACTCCGGCGGTGCTCAAGGAAATACAGAAGGCCAAGATTGGTGAGATCAATATCGATACTACTGATCTGGAAGGCGCCTTCACCGCTGCTGACATCGTTGATACGGCCAGCGGCGAAGTGTTGCTGGAAGCCAACAGCGAAATCACAGCGGACAAGCTCAGCAAGGTCATGGACGCGGGCGTGGAAGAAATTCACGTCTTCTTCCCTGAGCGCGACGACGTGGGCAACGTAATCAGCGCAACGCTGCGGCGCGACTCGGTCAAGACGCCGCAGGAAGCGTTGATTGAAATCTACCGCAAACTGCGCCCGGGCGATCCGCCGACGCTGGACACGGCGACTGCGCTCTTCCACGGAATGTTCTTCGATCCGCGTAAGTACGACTTCAGCCGCGTGGGCCGTTTGAAGTTCAACATCAAGCTGTATGACAAGAACGAAGCCACAGGCCTGGACAAGCGGACGCTCGATCCTGAAGATTTTTACGCCACCATCCGTTACCTGCTGAAGCTGCGCAAGAGCATTGGCGCGGTGGACGACATCGATCACCTGGGCAACCGCCGCGTTCGTGCGGTAGGCGAGCTGATGGAAAACCAGTTCCGCATCGGCCTGGTGCGCATGGAGCGCGCAATTAAGGAAAAGATGAGCGTCTACCAGGAAATGTCCACGGCCATGCCGCATGACCTGGTGAACGCCAAG
>Ga0206944_1114_pt1 | contig 14177 bp, 9 predicted proteins | sample Alteio_BWOrgHeat_4_FD_152978 | JGI IMG/M metagenome (GOLD analysis project Ga0206944, IMG submission 152978) | Enriched cells from forest soil in Barre Woods Harvard Forest LTER site, Petersham, Massachusetts, United States -... | ecosystem: Environmental > Terrestrial > Soil > Temperate forest > O... | reverse complement strand
GAGGGTATTTTGGCAATCCAATCAGTTCAATACTGCCTCCCAAAACCCGATTAAGCGAGTCTCTCACTTCGAACACAGTAAATTTAAAATAATGATTTGATATTAATTGTTTATTTTATTTATAATAAATTTGACTACGTTGTTGTTTTTAAACAATTTTAAATTGGGGGTGTTATGAGAAAATCAACTATAACTAAAGTGCTAATTTCGATGCTTTTATCAGCGATAATAGTGGCGGTGCCGTTAAGTGCAAAAAATGTAAAAGGCACGGGGCAAGGAGTTGGAACCATTGATTCTAGTAATTACGTAAAAGGTAATGTGTTCATAGCTATTGGTCGGGAAAACAAACAATACGCTCCCGCAAAAGGATTAAAATTGACGCCTGCCATGCTTGATACCAGCGTATCTAAGGAAACGTATATTCTCACACTCGATAAAAAAAATAGAGTAGTAAAAGTGAAAAATGACAAGGGCGTCGTACTCATGGACGTACCCAAGGAAAGAGGCGTGAAAGCAAAGAAGTAAAATAACCTGCAGGAACTCCCGCTAAAAAGGTCGGTAATTTTTTAACGCGAAGATCCGCGCATAGTTTTACCCAACTTTTTTTGACAAGATTATCCTAAAAACGGCAGTTGGAGACGCTAACTTGACACAATCTCTTGAACCAGAATCATTTGCAGTGGGGCGGTCCTTCACCAATCGGGAATGTCCCGCCCCACTGCAAAGTGATTCTAATTCAAGATCTTGTGCCAATTTAGCATCTCGAACTGCCGTTTCTAGGATTATGTCGCTACTTACAGGGCTCAATGTTTTTCTCAAGTCTACCTAGGCCTCTGTAGTTTCAACAACGGCTTTAGTCTACTCTTTGTGGGGCAGCAACAACAGCTGCTTGAGCATCGGCCACAACCGTTCTAAATAAAGAGAAGATAACGGCTCTACGAAGGTCGTCATTGCCTAAAACATTTGCATAAATATTGGTGATGACGGTGTTTAACGATTGCGGATGTATCACAAATTTACGAGCAAAGAATGAGGCGCTTTTTGCTAAGATGCCTCCACCTGCTCCTATGTTCTTTTCAATGAAGTCTGTGAGTAACGCACTTATTTGGCCAATTCTTCTAATGCGGGCGTCGGCTTTAAGAGTCTGCTCGGCATCTGCTAGCTGTTGCAATTGCTCTCTCCTTTGCAGCTCGTTTATAGATTGATCTTCCATAATTGCGCGAGCAGCATCTGAGTGAAAACGACTTAAGACTTTATCTACATCAATGCGCACCTCGCCATCTGATTCCGTAGACCAAGACTTCCTTAAAGCATTCACAGTCATTGTCAATACTTCCTCTGTCGATGGAATTGCCTCAATCCACTCTTGCGTGCTTTCATCAATTAACGCATCCACTTTTCCTCGCGCCTTGCCGGTTACCCACCCCGATAAAAGTTGAGATTCATCAAGTATGCCCTTTATAAACCTATTGTATGCATTAATTTCAGTCTCATCCGGAGTGTGATGTGGATTTGCTGGTGGCTGAAAGAATACTCTTAAAGCTTCTCTAATGTCGTCATCATCAAACTCTTCACCTATTGTGACTTTGTCTTGCCGAGCTTTTTGCAGCCTATCTTTTAACTGGATGGTCATCGGCATCACAATCGCCAAAAGCTTTGCATGGCCATAATCATGACCTCTTAACTCTTGTCCAAATGCTGTGAATCCCACATTTTGCATTAAATAAGACCACGCCAAACTAAGTTCCGTAATGGGATTGGCTGTGACACCATCATTTGGTGGCTCATTTGCAGCATCCTCCATTTCAAGCGTTGATAATGCGCGCAAATTGCGCATCCAATTTTGATCAATGTTTCTTGATAATACTTGTTTAGAAAAGGTGGCGATCAATTGATCCATGACCATTGGCAATACCTGATCTGCAAGTAAGGCATCAATAAATGTGCCATCTTGCATAGTTAAAATTGCCTTCTTAATTAACTGTGACATCCCGACGCTTAGGAGTTGGTGAGACCCTTTAAGAATTCTTCTCTCCCAACGCTCCTGCATCCTTTTTCGAAGCCTTGAACTTAAATTTTTTGTCGCCCCAAATGTCAGTTTATCGGCAATCTCCATGATAGATGGAAGACTCATGTCCTGAAGGGCTTCAGGAAGGATTTTATCTTCCCATAGTTTCTTTAAAGGTAACATTTGACCATCGTGTGGGACTACAAGGTCCATAATATCAGTTCCAATGTCGTAGAAACCTCTTTCATCCATTGGAACATGACGGCCGGCAATCCTTTCCTGAAGGTGTTCAAAATTATGGGAAATAAGTGTGGAAAGATTGACTTTTCGCGAAATGTCCACCACCCTTACAATCACTCGTTCTGCAATCAGAGCAAGATTTGCATTAAGCAACTGATCGACACTATCGATCAAAAGATTTGGGTCTAATAGAGGCTTTAATTTTGTAAGACCTTCGTGATTAAATTGGTTAAAGAGCTTTTGCCTGATATGATCAGACAATTCCTTTAACACACGGGTGTAGTTTTCTTTTAATAGCTGGGGATTTAATCCATATTTACTTTCATTATCCGGGTTTTGCATGAATGTAATGAAGGAATCACCTTGATCACTATGATGAGAGTGTACAACCCAACCAATCACAGGCTTAATATACGCTTTAGCTTCTTCAGTCAACATCCCGCTCAGCCAAGCCGGCTTGTTGCTGTAATCATCTAGCAAATATTGATTTAAAATCTGCTCTAGTTCCTCTTCTCCAGGGTCTGAAGAAGTTCCCCTAATCCCTACTACAATTTCGACTAAATCAAACAATAGAAGAAAAGGATCTTCGTTATATAGCGACAACCGATTTTCAGATCTATTTGAGGCCCTGATCGCATCGAGTTTTCCTAAGTAAGTTTTTAACAACTCAATCAGATAGGCAGTGCCATTTTTAAATGTTTCAGCTCCTGTTACAACCTGAGGAATATAGTGCTGCAAATATTTTTTTCTAAATTCTAATGAGAGGGTGTCAATGACATCATCTGCAAGCTGATGGGTGGCATCTAGGAGAGGGTCCCCACTTTGTCTTTCAGGATGGCGATATTCAACTAAAACAGGCAAAGGAGGTGCAGATGGCCCGGCAACTCCTGGATCTTGTGGTGGCGCAATCCTCAATTGATGAGGTCTAACTCTTCTTGCAAGTGGCTTTCTCAGCGTTGATAATTCAGTATTGGCAGCTCTTGCAAGCTCACTTTGGCTAAGTTTTACCTTCTTATTAATTCCAAGCAAACGTTTAAAATAATCTGCAATCGCTTTAAAAAAGTTTTTAACCACTCTTTTTACTTTTTGCACCTTCGTTTCTTTTCTTAGAGGAGCTGTTGAATCGATGTTGCGAGAGGGACCACCTGTTGATTGGGTAGGATCTAGGGACATTCTTCTATGAAGAGGTGTATTAAGTTCAAGAGGAGCAGAAGATGTTAAATCCATTGTAACGTGAGAGTTTCTATGTGTTGGATCCATATTGCCACCTTATTTAAGATTTTTTGTACAGACGTTAACATTTAATTATTAAGATTTCATTAAGAATTACATAAACAAATTAGTTTACATTTAAATAATAATTTGATATTATTTAAATATTAAAAGGTGAGTATTATGTATATAGGAAAACTACAATCCAGCGCTTTAACTCCAACACAGCAAATCGTGGCTGCAACTCACGGAGGTGGAAGCATCCTCCCTCTGCCACAAGCAATTGTTACAGGCGGATCTGCAGATTTTTCTGCTGCAGTCATTGATGATCCAAACCTTGATCTCATCGAAATGGGAGCAATCGTCGACCATCTTCATGAAATTCTACATGAAGAGACCCTTCAAAAGGAGCCTTCCATCACAGGGTTTGTCAAAATGCATGGGGATGCGATCATCGATTCGTTGATCTATAGAAAACTTCATGCACAAGATGGGTCTACTAAATTAGATGACGATCCGATTGCAGATGTAGTTGAGCTCGTCGAGAATTTTGTAGACGATAGCAAGTGGGCGCTTAGCAAAGTGCACGATAGATCCAAAGACATCATCAAACACGTATCTCCAAAGACCATCGAAATTTTCCCCCCTATTTCATCAGGCGTTAAAGTTGTCCATATCCTATCTGATGTAGGACTCATCACTTTAATTGCAGCCCTTTTGCTCCCTGCTAAGGTCACATTAAAAAAACTTAAAACAGAACCAGATAGCGAAGAAAATCGGCTTAAAATTCAGATCCTCACCTCATGGATGACAAGCACAAAATCACAGCTTATGAAAAAAATAAAAAAGCTAGTGTCAAAGGGGTGCCACCTCACCATGAACATTTTGAACACACTAAAAAAATTAGACTTACTTCCTTATGAATTTACCAAAATATTTTCCCATGTCAATTCTGTCTATGGATGGGCGTTAGGGGGACTTGGTCTCATTGGCGCAGCCGTGGATTTGAAAAAAAACATCGCCACTTTTAAGAAATTTAACCTTTGGCAAAGTGCCTTTAAGGCTAAGGCGCTAAATCCAAATCATGATGCACTCGCCTTATCAATCGATCAAACAGGCATTGATCAAATGATCCTTGATCAAAAAGCGATTGATCAAATTGTAGAAAATCAAAGAGCCCTTTTAGCTGAGCAAAAAAAGGAGCACGAAAGGCAAATTAATGAAAATCTTTTAAAAGTCTACACGTTATTAACGCCCGTCACCTCCTTATTAAAAGAAATTCAACAGATGCGAAATGAAAACATGACAAATGATGAGGCCAAATCCCTATATTTTTCACTCAAAAGACACATACTTACGTTAAAAAAACAAGACATCCATGTCGATCTCCCTACAACTCCAAAATGGGATGACCCTTACGCCATCTTAAATTGGATGAAACTCCCTGAAAATATCGACCCATTAATAGAAGCGCTTGAAAGTGAAGAGGTTCATATTACAATGGCCAAACAAATGGCAGAGCATAGTGAAATGATTGCGCACTCCTTTCGCCAAGCAGTGACCCTCATTGCCCAAGAAAAAATAGCACTAGAAAAGAGCGCCTATCAAGCAAGTCTTGCCCAAGCGGTTGGAATGGCTATATTAACAACACTACTTTTTGCAGCTGATATCGCCTTTGCCCTTGGAGTTGTCGCGCTTGGAAGCGCTATTGCCTTCTCAGGTTATGGTCTTTTAGGCCTGGCCGCCATATTAGGGATCATCGGACTCATTTACCTTTGCAAAAAAAAGCCCCAATACTTTAAGACTTATTACGGCGATCTGATCAAAAGAAGAGTGTTTTGCACCATTCCCCTTCTGATCTATAAAGCGCGCCATCAGTATGCAAGATTTAAGCTCAATCAATCGGCAAAAAAAATTGATCAGCTTTTGAAAAAGGGCACAACCGATAATGAAAAAGTAGAAAAGCTTGTAAAGAGAAAAGAGGGGCAACAGCTGCGCGCTGATCAATTGCATGAAACTTTAGTGAAACATGAAAAAAAATATGTAAGGCTGCAACGGCGCTTAATCGAAGCTGAAAAGCTCGATGTACAAAATGCCGTCAATGCCAAAGGAAAGAAAAGGGGCGATAAAGCCATCGCATTTAACGAATCACTCTTAGCAGATTACTTAATGGAGGAAGGGGTTTTGGACAATAAAATCACACAAAAAACCCTTAAAAATATTGGAATCGACGCACGTGCAATTAAGACAAAAGAAGAGCTAAAAGAGGCACTTTTTCATGCATTTGGAAGCGACGTTGCGACTCTATTGAGCAAAGTTAGCACACTTGATAAAAGGAAAAGAAAAGAATGAAAGAGCTTGAAATTCTCAAATCACTCAATCAACAGCTTAAGACAATTGGCGTAAGCTCTTTGGTGTTAAAAGGCAAAGAAAAGGAAAGCGAGCACTGCTTGCTTATCGAAACAGGTACTAAAAAGACTAACATCAAAATACTAGTCGCCCCTTTTGAACTTGGCAAACACGCGCCAAGTGACATCTTTGCAGATAAAAGAGAGTACGTAAGAGTACAACTTGATGCTACATTTCCCTATTCTGTCGCCTTATCTTCTATGGCAGATATGGCGCAAGTTTTGCACTTTTTAAACCTGCAGGTCGATCTTCCCGGATTTTATCTTAATCTTGCAGATAAAGAGATTATCTATCGCTATGTCCTTCTTGCCGATATGAATTACTTTCCAGAAAAGATACTATTGAGTATAATAGGGATCGCGATGTTATTTCAGGATGTTTTTGCTAAGACTTTTAAGGAACTAGCAGAGGGAAAAGCTACATTCCTAGACGTGATGGAAGAAATACAAAATTCGTTGAAAAACTAAGGAGTCTTTAGTTGAGCACATTGTTACATTGGCTTGCGACTGCCCCCTATCAACCTGAAATCCAAGATAAAGCAATCGTTAAAGATCAGTATCACTACTGGAGATTGCGCACCCTTTATTCGATGTTCATCGGGTATGCGCTTTACTACTTTGCAAGGCGAAGCTTCACGTTTGTAATGCCCGGACTCATTGAAGATCTGCACTTTGAAAAAAGTGAACTCGGGATCTTGGTAAGTATCCTTTCTATCAGTTACGGCATTAGCAAATTTACAAGTAGTACCCTCTTTGATCGGTATCGCTTTAGCCCCAGATACTTCATGGCATTCGGCCTCATTATATCTGGCATTCTCAACATTATCTTCGGCATGTCCTCATCGCTCATTGTCTTTGCTATCTGCTGGGGTTTAAACGGCTGGTTTCAAGGATTTGGTTGGCCCCCGTGCGCTCGCCTTTTGACATGTTGGTATTCCCAAAATGAGAGGGGCTCTTGGTGGTCGACATGGAGTGCATCGCTTAACGTTGGTGCCTTTATTATCCCCTGGCTAGTCGGTGCTTGCCTTTTTTATTTCGACTGCCGAGCTGGGATGTATATTCCAGGAATTATTTGTATCATCGGCGGCCTTTTTCTCATCAATAGACTAAGAGACTCTCCTCAAGCTCTCGGTCTTCCGGCCATCGAAGTCTATAGAGAAGATTTTACGGGAGTAAGCAAAAAAGACTTAAATGAAATTCCGCCTACATTTAAACAGTTATTATTTGACTACGTCTTAAACAACAAATACATCTGGCTACTTGCGATTTCGTACTTCTTTATCTACGTCGTCCGCACAGGCGTTGGGGAATGGACGGCTCTTTTCCTTTACGAAGAAAAGGGGTACAGTAGGCTTTCTGCAAATGGTGTCGTTTCCCTCTTTGAAGTTGGCGGATTTTGTGGCAGCCTTGCCGCTGGTTGGGCATCTGATCGCCTCTTTCGCGCAAAGCGGGGACCTGTGAATGTCTTATTTGCCATTGGTTTACTTCTTACAATCACGATGTTTTGGTGGCTGCCGGAAAATAGCCCACAGCTGGCTTCTTGTATGATGTTTTGCATCGGTTTCATGACGTTTGGCCCGCAAATGTTAATAGGCCTTGCCGCAGCTGAACTTTCCCATAAAAAAGCCTCTTCTACAGCCTCTGGATTTGTCGGCTGCATCTCTTACTTTGGCGCTGCCATGGCGGGCTATCCTCTTGCCTCAATTGCGCAGCATCATGGCTGGAATGGTTTTTTTTGGGTACTTTTGGCATGCGCAGGGTTTGCAATCGCCATGCTATTGCCCCTTTGGAATGCTGTAAAGAGGGCGGAAGAAACTGATCCCCTTACAACAAAAGCTTAAGAGGTCAAAATGTGGACACCCTTACATGTTCACTCCCAGTATTCGATATTAAATTCCACAGCATCTGTTGAAGAAATTGCAGCAAAAGCTGCCGTCCATAAAATGGAAGCTGTTGCCTTGACAGATAAAGGCAATTTATACGGTGCTATAGACTTTTATAAAGCGTGTCAAGATGCCAAGTTAAAGCCAATCATTGGTGCAGAAGTCTATGTCGCCTCGGGAAGGCGCCAAGACAAAAAAAAGGATGCAAATTCAAGAGCAAGCTACACCCTTGTCTTACTCGCAAAAAATAAACAAGGCTATCATAACCTTTGCAAATTGACCTCAACTGGCTTTATCGACGGCTTTTACTACACGCCACGCATCGATGAAGCGGTATTGAAAGAGATGTCTGAAGGTCTCATCTGCCTTTCGGGTTGTTTAAAAAGTAGGCTCGCCCATGAAGTTCTTCACGGTTCAAAAGAATCCCTTCAAGAGCAGATAAGATGGTATCACTCTCTTTTTGGAAGCGATTACTATATCGAATTGCAGCGCCACCAAAGTCAAGAGAGCGATATCCTAAATGACGGGATGATGCAAGAATCTTGGCTCTATCAACAATATCAAGATTATATCAGAAAACAAACTAAGGTCAATGAAGTCCTAATCGATGTGGCCAAAGAGATGGGAGTTGCCGTTGCTGCTACCAATAATTCCCATTATATGGAAAGAGCGGATTGGAAACCCCACGAGATCCTACTCAATGTCCAATCAGGTGAGCCTTGTGAAATTTGGGAAAAAGATTCTTATGGCAATCCAAAGGTAAAGGTCTCCAATCCAAAGCGAGACACCTTCCCCTCTCATGAGTTTTATTTTAAGACGCAAGAAGAGATGCAAGACCTTTTTTCCGATATTCCAGAAAGTCTTTCCAACACCTTGCAAATTGCAAATGCGTGCAATCTTACAATCGATTTTAAAACCAAGCACTACCCTGTCTACACACCACCAGATCTTATAGGCAAAGAAGTCTCCAAAGAGGAAAGGGCGCTTGCAGTGCAAAGTTTTCTATGGAAACTATGCGAAGAGGGAATTGCTAAGCGCTATACACCGGAAAGACTTGCCAAAGTGCAAGAGATCTATCCGGGAAAAGATCCTATGCAAGTAGTGCGCGATCGTCTATCTCTTGAGATGTCTGTCATCGCGCCAAAAGAGATGAGCGACTACCTGCTGATCGTTTGGGACTTTATTAATTGGGCTAAAAGTAATGGCATACCTATGGGCCCAGGTAGAGGCTCAGGAGCTGGCTCCATCGTTTTATACCTGATTGGGATCACAGACATTGAACCCCTTCGCTTTCACCTTTTTTTTGAGCGCTTCATCAATCCAGAAAGAATCTCTTATCCGGACATCGACGTCGATATCTGCATGGATAAACGCTCTCTCGTTATCAACTATACTTTGCAAAAATATGGCAAAGAAAACGTGGCGCAAATCATCACATTTGGCACGATGAAAGCCAAAATGTCGATCAAAGACGTGGGAAGAGTGCTAAGCGTTCCCTTAACAAAAGTTAACGAAATTGCCAAACTCATTCCGGAAGATCTCAATATCACCTTAGATAAGGCGCTTGAGAAAGAGCCTGACCTTCGGCAAATGTATGAAAATGATGAAGAGGCAAGGCAGATCCTAGACATCGGAAGAAAACTTGAAGGGTCGATTCGCAATACCGGCATTCACGCAGCCGGCATCATCATCAGCGGTGAGCCCTTAACAAATCATATTCCCATCTGCAATGCCAAAGATTCCGAGATGCCGGTCACCCAATACTCCATGAAGCCGGTAGAGTTGGTGGGGATGTTAAAGGTTGACTTTTTAGGACTAAAGACGCTAACTGCCATTCAAATCTGTGTCGATGCGATTAAAGCAAGTCAAAATATTGAAATCGACTGGATCAATTTACCTTTAGATGACGCCCCGACATTTGATCTGTTAAATCAAGGTAAAACCCTTGGCCTATTCCAATTGGAATCTGGTGGAATGCAAGATCTAGCTCGCCAGCTGCACCTTGATAAATTTGAAGAGATCATTGCAGTTGGCGCCCTTTATCGACCGGGCCCTATGGACATGATCCCCTCTTTTATCAATCGAAAGCATGGGAAAGAGCCGATCGAATATGACCATCCATGGATGAAAGATATCTTATCAGAAACTTATGGGATCATGGTCTATCAAGAACAGGTGATGCAAATTGCAAGTCGCCTTGCCAAATACTCTCTTGGCGAAGGTGATGTCTTGCGCCGCGCAATGGGAAAAAAAGATGCTGCCCAGATGGCAGAGCAAAGGGAAAAATTTCGCCTTGGGGCTCTTGAAAATGGAATTGATTCCACCGTTTCGATGAAAATCTTTGACAAAATGGAAAAATTTGCCTCCTACGGCTTCAATAAGTCTCACGCTGCTGCCTATGGCTATTTAACCTATGTCACGGCTTACCTTAAAGCTAACTACCCAGGCGAATGGATGGCAGCGCTTATGACGTGCGATAGCGATGATTTGACAAAAGTTGCCAAATTCATTCGCGAGTGTCAAGCGATGGGCATTGAGATGCTGCCTCCAGATGTGAATCAAGCGCTTGAATCTTTTGCAGCAACACCCAAGGGGATCCGCTTTGCAATGTCTGGCATTAAAGGAATTGGGACGGGCGTTGTACAATCGATCATTGAAGAGAGAAAAAAAAGGGGGCCATATAAATCCTTATTTGACTTTTGCAAAAGGATCGATACGAAAAAGGTGGGCAAAAAAGCGATAGAAGAGCTCGTCGATGCCGGATGTTTTGATTTTACTGGGTGGTCGCGCGATGGTCTTTGGCAAAGCATCGATCCGATGTTTGAAACGGCGATGCGCGAGCAAAAAGATGAAGCAGCTGGCGTCTTAAGTTTATTTTCAATGTTGCAAGAGACAAGCGATAGTCAATTTCTAAAAGAGCCGACAGTCAAAAGTAAAAGATCAAAACTCGATATCTTGCTAAAAGAAAAGCATCTCATGGGCTTTTTTTTAACGGGCCACCCTCTTGATGCGTTCGAGTCTCTTTTAACGCGCCTCTCTTGTATTTCTTTAGGAATGATAGAAGAGTTTTCAACCGATATGATCTTTCGCGCGGCCTTTATCGTGGAAACGATCCAGGTCAAAGTCTCTGCAAAGACGCAGCGCAAATTTGCCATTTTGATGATCAGCGATGGGATCAATCGGTACGAACTTCCCGTGTGGTCTGATATTTTTGAAGAGAAAAGTCCCCTTTTAAAGGAAAATCAATTATTATATGCCGTGTTGCATGCGGAAAAAAAAGATGGGACGATTAAACTCTCTTGCAAATGGCTAGATAATCTCTCCTCAGCCAATGAAGAGATGATCTTAGCTTGTGATTTAGCCTACGATAAGGCAAAAAATCAAGTGGCAAGGTTTAATCACATGAAAAATGCTCCAAAAAGCCCCTCTTCTGTAAAGGCGCAAAACGGCGATAGTGAAAAAAAGAATTTACCAAGCAAAATTTCAGTGATGCACGAAAAAAACAACCCTGTTACAATCAAAATCGATGCCGATCTCGTTAGCTTAAGCCATATCATGGCGCTTAAAAAAACATTCGAAAGTCATAAAGGCAATGACCCAATCGAACTTGTTTTTATGTCTTCTGGTAAAATGCTTGCAACGATTTTTATCGACAGCAAATGGGGCGTTGTGCGCTCTGACAAGCTGCACGCTGATTTACAGCTCATCGAATCTATATGTCGATAACACTTTAAGGTAATAGTACACCATGAGCTATCATAAATATTTGACTAAAAAGCCGGTCGTAGAGCTCTTTGATGAGATCAAAAACGACACCTTTGAAAGAACGCTTGGACCTATCCAATTAATTTTAATTGGAATTGGCGCAGTCATTGGAGCCGGCATTTTTATTATTGCCGGAAACGCAGCAGGTGAGCACGCAGGACCTGCAATCACACTTTCATTTATTCTTGGGGGAATTGCTTGCGCAATGGCGGGCCTTTGTTATGCAGAACTCTCTTCTACAATTCCAATCTCAGGAGGCGCTTATACCTATATTTACGCCTCGCTCGGCGAACTTGCAGCTTGGCTCATCCTTGGGATGATTTTATTGACATATGTCCTTGGCGCAGCAAGTGTCGCAAGTGGGTGGTCTAGCTACTTAACGAGCTTTTTAGCAGATTATCATATTCACATCCCTCCCCACCTTTCTAATACGACGGGGAAAATTTTAACGCTTGCCGATGGATCGAGTGTCACTGCTTGGATCGATTTACCAGCCTTTTTCATTGTAATACTTTTGACCATGGTGGTATACCGGGGGGCAAAAACTGCCGCTTGGATTAACACGTTGATTGTGTCTGTTAAAATGGTCATTTTAACCCTTTTTATTGGGATAGGTATCTTTTATATCGACCCCGCCAATTGGATTCCCTATATCCCTGAAAATACAGGTGTTGCAGGTGAATTTGGCTTTTCTGGCATTTTAAGCGGGACAGCTGTTGTCTTTTTGGCTTTTACAGGCTTTGATGCTGTTGCGACAACAGCGCAAGAGGCAAAAAATCCTCAAAAAAACTTACCTATTGGCATTTTAGTCTCTCTTTTAGTCTGCACCATTTTCTACGTGTTGATCTCTGGGGTGTTAACAGGCATTGTCCACTATACAAAGCTTAACGTCTCTCAGCCATTAGCGCTTGCCGTTGATTCGATGAATCTGCCTTGGTTTTCTGTCGTCATGAAAGTTGGCGCAATTAGCGGTCTTACCACAGTGATTTTGGTGCTTATCTATGCCGCAGTCCGCGTGCTATATGCCGTGACATATGATGGCCTTCTTCCCAATTTCTTGGCGAAAAAGCACCCTAAATATCATACACCGCATGTACTGACTATAGTCGTAGGACTTACCATCTCTTTACTCGCCTCGACATTGCCCTTAAGTAAACTTGTCAAATTATCAAACTTTGGCACTCTTGTGACCTTTGCAGCAGTCTGCTTTGCAACGCTTTACATGAGATATAAGATGCCCAATTTGCCAAGGGGCTTTAAGTGTCCCCTTGTCCCTTATGTGCCATTAGCCGGAATGATCCTCTTTTGCCAAATCATCGGCGCATTTCCAAATGAGATCTTCATTTATGCAGGAATTTGGACCTTATTTTTACTCGTCATCTACTTTTCTTATAGCCAATTTCATAGCGTCCTCTTAAAGGAAATTGAGGTGGGGAAAGTTAAAGAAGATCTCGATTAATATGAGACTTGACGCAAAAGAGCAAAGTGCGATCAAAGAGGCGATTAAAGCATTAGATCCCAATGCTGACATCTATTTATTTGGCTCGCGTACTGATATGAATAAACGTGGCGGCGATATAGACATCTTAATCATGACCAAGATATTAACAAGCAAGGACAAAATTTCTATCCTTTGCAAAATTTTTGAAGAAATCGAAGAGCAAAAAATAGATCTAGTCATTGCAAAAGACACATTAGACCCATTTGTTAGACTCGCATTTAAATCGGCTATCAAATTATGACAAAAGATCTCTTAGAACTTTTAAACAAAGAATTGGCATCACTAACCAAATCCACGGCACTTATCCAAGGCTCTTACGACAGATGCCTTAAAATTGGGAATAAATCCAATTATTCGCCAGGTGAGCTTGAAGCTTTTGAAGCCTTAACCGCTAGATACTCTCGCCTAAGCGATCTATTGATCCAGAAAATATTTAGGCTAATCGACACGCTTGAATTGGTTGACGAAGGATCGATGGTCGATCGGATCAATCGGGCGGAAAAACGAAAAATTGTCGTATCGGCCAAAGAATTTACTAACCTTCGTCTTTTGCGCAATACAATCGTTCACGAGTATGAACCCGACGAATATGCACGTATCTTTGACCAAGTCCTAAAAGTTACGCCTATCCTTTTAGGTGCTGTCGAAAAAGCAAAGCAATACTGCAAAAAGTTTGCGCTCTGATTTTCGACACCACCCTATTAGATGCTAAAAAAGCCGTTCAAATGTCTTTATGCAGCTATAAAGACTTAAGCCCTCATCATTTCTTTGCAGGAGCAGCAGGAGGAGATAAAATAACCCAAACAGTTTCTGATTTAGGAATCACATTTATTGTATAACCTTTAAATGCGGGGTTTTTATCTAATTTAGCTTTAATATCTTTAGGATTTATGCTATTAACTACACCTGGCTTTGTGATCTCTTTCAAATCTTTCTGTGAAACAATTGAACCTATTGCCTTTAACTGCTTCGGATTTAGTTTCACATTTGACGTAGGTTGCAATATGATACCTTTGGTGGCACCCGGTTCAACCGTTGCAGCTCCTTGTCGAGTTATATTATAAGTCTTAGGCGCTTCCAATTCTGTTTCTTTGCCAGATAAATTACCCGGGAGTATATAGGGTGTAATTAGCAGGCCAGCAATCAAAGCACCGTAAACT